>Ga0160432_100396_pt1 | contig 30988 bp, 29 predicted proteins | sample HID1971M_E0MG_FD_108250 | JGI IMG/M metagenome (GOLD analysis project Ga0160432, IMG submission 108250) | Enriched millipede-associated microbial communities from UW Madison campus, WI, USA - HID1971M_E0 MG | ecosystem: Host-associated > Arthropoda: Insects > Digestive system > Unclassified ... | reverse complement strand
GCACCGAGCTCCTGACGGCCGAGGGGATCGCTCTCCGGGAGATCGGCGACCGTGCCGCCGCCCTGCCGCTGCTCGCCCGGCTCGCCGGCGAGGACTGCGACCCGCTGCCGCACTGCCGGCTCCTCGCCTGCCTGGAGCTGGCCCGGGCACACCTCGACCAGGGGGACCTGGACGCCGCGGGACCGGCCTTCGCCCAGGCGGCCGAGATCGTGGGGACGGAGGTCACCGGCCCCGGCGGGCGGAGCCTCCTGGCCCGGACGGGGTGCCTCGTCGCGCTGGCCCGGGGCGCGACGGACGAGGCGCGACGCTGGGTGGCGCAGGTCGACGACCCGTTCTGGTCACCCGTCAAGGGCGGGCTCGTGCTCGTCGCGGAGGGCGAGCCCGGGGCCGTCGCGGGCCTGGTCGTGGACGCCGAGCCCCGGAGCGCGCGGCACCGCGTGGTCCTCGACCTCCTGCTCGCCCGGACCGCCGCGAGCCCGGCGGAGGCAGAGGCGCACCTGCTGGAGGCCGTCGGCACGGCCTCGGCGCACGGCCTGGTGCAGACCGTCGCGAGCGCGGGTCCCGAGGTCGTCGAGGCGATCGAGCGGCTGGCGTGGCGCGTACCGCCGGGCTGGCTGGCGCGGTTGCGCCGCGTCCCCGCGAACGGGTCGGTGCTCTCGAGCGCGGCGCTTCGCGAGCGCACCCGCTCGCTGACCGACCGTCAGCTCGGGATCCTGCGGATGCTGCCGAGCCGGCTCACCCTGCGGGAGATCGCGGACGAGCTGTACATCTCCGTGAACACCCTCAAGTTCCACCTCAAGATCATCTACCGCGAGCTCGACTGCGGGTCGCGCGCGGAGGCCGCCGAGCTGGCACGTGCCCTCGCCAGTCCCGGGCGCGCTCAGCCGTCGAGCACCCTGCGCCGCTGAGCCTCGTACTGGTCGAGGGTGAGGACGCCCCGCTCCACCAGCTCGGCGAGCGTGCGGAGCTGGGCCGCGGGGTCGACCGCGAGCGCAGGCCGCGCGGCCGTCGCCGGCCCGCGGACCAGCAGGTCGGCGGCGCCCCGGCGCCCGGTGTCGGCGACGGGCCCGGCGTCGCGCAGGGAGGACGGCGCCATGGCCGACCCGGCCGCGCGGACGCGGACCCGCGCCAGCCGCTCGCCGCCGACGATCCGCCCCCCGGCCGCCCGGGCGGCGGCCGCCAGCGGCGCGGCCCAGCGGTCCTCGAGGAGCAGCAGGAGGGCAGCCGCGTCGGGCTCGACCGCCACCGACGCGAGGGCGACGTCGTGCGCGCTGAGCCGGACCCTGGGGTGCTCGAGCGCCGCGAGCGGCGCCAGCTGCTCGACGTCCCGCAGGGCGTGGGCGGTGGCCGACGCCTGGTCCGGCCCGCGGCGGAGCAGGACCGCGTCGACCAGCCCGAGCACCCCCGACCGGACCAGCCCGGTGACCGTCGCGACGACGCCGCTCAGGAGCTCCACCGCCGGCACGGCGATCATCACGTACTCCAGGAGGTCGTCGTCGGGCCCGCGCGCCGCGCCCGCCCCCGGCGCATCGGTCATCGGACTCCTCCTCCCCCGTGGTCGTGTCGTGCCCGGCCAGGCTGGCCCGAGTGCGGGTGGGGCGGCACCACCCCCCGACGGATGGCGCTCACCCACCCGCGCCCGGCAGATGCTCCGAGCACGACAGCAGGGGCGACGGCGCGTGCGACGGCGGGAGAGGACGACGATGGCGACGGGACCGGCGGCCGGACCCACCAGCGGCACCCGGGGGCTCGTGCTGCTCACCCTGGCTTCCGGCCAGTTCCTCATGACCCTCGACAGCTCGGTCATGAACGTGTCGATCGCGCAGGTCGCCGAGGACGTCGGGACCACGGTGACGGGCGTCCAGACCGCCATCACGCTCTATACGCTGGTGATGGCCACGATGATGATCACCGGCGGCAAGATCGGCACGATGATCGGACGCCGCCGCGCGTTCGCCCTCGGCTGCGTGATCTACGGCGCCGGCTCGCTGACGACCTCCCTCGCGCCCAACCTCGGCGTCCTGCTGCTCGGCTGGTCGGTGCTCGAGGGGCTCGGCGCGGCGCTCATCATGCCCGCCATCGTGGCGCTCGTCGCCGCGAACTTCCCGCCCGCGGGGCGCCCCCGCGCCTACGGGCTCGTCGCCTCCGCGGGGGCGATCGCGGTGGCGGCCGGCCCTCTGATCGGCGGCGCGGTCACCACCCTCTGGACGTGGCGGTACGTGTTCGCGGGCGAGGTGGTCGTGGTCCTGGCGATCCTGGTCCTCACCCGCCGCATCGCCGACTCCGCGCCGGTCGCCCGGTCGCGGATCGACCTCGTGGGGGTCGTCCTGTCAGCGCTGGGCCTGGGCGTGGCGGTGTTCGGCGTGCTCCGCTCGAGCGAGTGGGGGTGGGTCCGCGCCAAGCCTGGCGCCCCGGCGATCGCGGGCATCTCCGCGACGCTGTGGCTGATCGTCGTCGGCCTCGTCGTGATCCGCGTGTTCCTCTGGTGGCAGGGCCGGCGGACGGCACGGGGGCTGGAGCCGCTGGTCGACGTCACGCTGCTGCGCAACCCGCAGCTGGTGGGCGGCCTCGTCATGTTCCTGTTCCAGTTCCTGCTCCAGGCGGGCCTGTTCTTCACCATCCCGCTCTACCTGTCGGTGGCCCTCGGGCTCAGCGCGTTCGAGACCGGGCTGCGCCTGCTGCCCCTGTCGGTGGCGCTGCTGCTCGCGGCGGTCGCCGTCCCGAGGTTCTGGCCCGAGGCGTCGCCGCGCCGCGTCGTCACGATCGGCCTGGTCGCGCTGCTGGCCGGCATCGTGTCGCTGGTGCTCGCCCTCGACGTCGGCACCGGGCCCGAGATCGTGTCGGTCCCGCTCCTGCTCGCCGGGATCGGGGTGGGCGCGCTGTCGTCGCAGCTCGGCGCCGTGACCGTCTCCGCGGTGCCGGACCGGCTCAGCGGCGAGGTCGGCGGCCTGCAGAACACGGCGACCAACCTCGGGGCGTCCCTCGGGACGGCGCTCGCGGGGTCGGTGCTCGTCGCGGCGCTCACCGCGAGCTTCCTGGCCGGGGTCGAGGACCACCCCGCCGTGCCGGACGAGCTGGCCGCGACCGCCACGGTGCAGCTCGCCGCGGGGATCCCGTTCCTCTCCGACGCCCAGCTGCGGGAGGAGCTGGTCGACGCCGGGCTGCCGCCCGAGCAGGTCGACGCCGTCGTCGAGGAGAACACGGCCGCGCGCGTCGACGGGCTGCGCACCAGCCTGGCGGTGCTGTCCGTGCTCGCCGCGGTGGCCGTGCTGCTGACCCGCCTCCTGCCCACGCGGGCGGTCGGCGCCCGCAAGCCCTCCGGGTGACCGGGTCCGTCAGGCGCGGACCGCGAGGCGACGCCGCCGGGCCACCAGCTTCCACAGCTCCTCGACCACCACGAGGGACAGCGCGAGGCCGGCGGCGGTGCACCACTGCCCGAACGACAGCCCGGTGGTGCCGAAGATCCGCGCGAGCAGGTCGATGCCCGTCACGGCGACGATCGCGAGCAGCGCCAGGCCGTACCGGCGCAGCTGGACCGCCCCGGGCAGGGCGTCCCGGTCGAAGATCGTGCCCTCCAGGTCGCGCGAGAGCAGCGCACCGGCGAGGTGGAAGAGCGACAGCGTCGTCAGCAGCATCGTCGTCGCGACGAGGGCACCGCCCTGGCCGTCGCCGACCTGGTAGGCCACCAGGGAGCCGACGGTCATGACGAGGCCCTGCGCGCAGAGCCGGACCCACCCGGCGCGCGAGATCACCGGGGCGGAGACGGGCCGGGGCGCCCGCGACATCAGCCCCCGCGCGGGCTGGTCGAACCCCAGCGCGATCGCGAGCGGGATGTCGACGACCATGTTGAGCCACAGGATCTGCAGGGGGTTCAGCGGTACCCCGTCCGCGATGCCGAGCGTGCCCGCGCCGAGGAAGATCGCGATGTAGGCGACGAGCGTCGACATCTGGAAGCGCAGGTACTTGACCAGGTTGTCGTAGAGCGCCCGGCCGTAGGACACCGCGCTGACGATGGTGGCGAAGTTGTCGTCGGTGAGCACCATGACGGCGGCCTCCTTGGAGACCTCCGTGCCGGTGATGCCCATGGCGACGCCGATGTCGGCCGTCTTGAGCGCGGGGGCGTCGTTCACGCCGTCCCCGGTCATCGCGACCACCTCGCCCCGCTCCTGGAGGAGCCGGACCAGGCGGACCTTGTCCTCCGGCGCGACCCGGGCGACCACGCCGATCTCGTCGAGGTCGCGGAGCAGGTGCTCGTCGCTCGTCGCCGCGAACTCGCGGCCCGTGACGGCCCGGCCCTCGATGCCGAGCTCGGCGGCGATCGCGCCGGCCGTCGTGGCGTGGTCCCCGGTGATCATCCGGACCCGGATGCCGGCCCTGCGGCACTCGGCGATCGCCGCCCTCGCCTCCGGGCGGGGCGGGTCGACGATGCCGACCATCGCCAGCAGCGTGAGCCCGTCCACGAGGCGGACGAGGTCGCCGGGCGCGGTGCCCTCGAGCACCCCCGGCTCCAGGTCTCGCCGGGCGACCACCATCACGCGCTCGCCCGCGGCGGCGATCTCGTCGTTGGCGGCGAGCGCGCGCCGGCGCTCGTCGTCGGTCATGGCGGTCACCGTCCCGTCGGGGCGCAGGACGGCGGTGGACCGGCCGATCAGGACGTCCGGCGCGCCCTTGACGTAGCAGCGCACGACCGCCCGCCCGTCGGCGACGACCTCGTGGAACGTCGCCATGAACTTGTACGCGGAGTCGAACGGCACCTCCGCGACCCGGGGCAGCGCCGCGCGCGTGCCCGCGACGTCGAGCCCGCCCTTCGCGCCGAGCACGATCAGCGCCCCCTCGGTGGGGTCGCCGACGAGGTCCTCGCCGTCCAGCACGGCGTCCGCGCACAGCACCATCGGCAGCAGGTAGGGGTCGAGGTCGATCCGCTGCCCCCCGACGTGCCGGATCTCGCCGGCGGTGGAGTAGCCCTCGCCGGTGACGGTGAAGCGGCCGTGGCCGGGCACGGCGAGCTGCCGCGCGGTCATCTTGTTGAGCGTCAGGGTGCCGGTCTTGTCCGAGCAGATCGCCGACGTCGAGCCGAGGGTCTCGACCGCGGGCAGCCGCTTGACGATCGCGTGCCGGCGGGCGATCTCCCGGGTGCCCATGGACAGCAGGGCCGTGACGACGGCCGGCAGCCCGGTCGGGATCGCGGCCACCGCGAGCGCGACACCGGTGACGAAGAGCGTGTCGAAAGGCTGCCCCTGGGCGAGCCCGAGCATCACGACCAGCACCAGCGCGACGGCCGCGATCGTCGCGATGATCCGCGACAGCGAGTCGAGCTGACGCTGCAGGGGCGTCCGCGCGGTCTCGGTGCTGGCCAGCATGTCCGCGATGTGCCCGATCTCGGTGCCCATCCCGGTCGCCGTCACGACGAGCTCGCCGCGCCCGCGCGTCACGGACGTGTTCATGAACACCATGCAGACGCGGTCGCCGAGCGGGACCTCCCCGCCGCCGACCGGTTCGACCGACTTCGCGACCGGCAGGCTCTCCCCGGTGAGGGCGGCCTCCTCGATCTCGAGCGTGGCCGCCACGCACAGGCGCCCGTCGGCGGGGACCCGGTCGCCGGCCTCGACGAGGACGACGTCGCCCGGCACCAGCTCGGCCGCGTCGATCTCGATCGCCTGGCCGCCCCGCCGCACCCGGCAGACCGTCCGCATCATCTGCGCCAGCGCCCGGACGCTCTCCTCCGCCTTGGCTTCCTGCCGCAGGCCGATGACGGCGTTGAAGACCGTCAGGCCCGCGAGCACGACCGTCGTGCCGGTGTCGCCGGTGACCACCTGGTTCACCCCGGCGGCGACGAGCAGCACCACCTGCATGAAGTCCTGGTACTGGCGCAGGAACGCCCGCCACCCGGGCTCGCGGGCGCGCGCCGCGAGCTCGTTGCGACCGTGCGACGCCAGCCGCGACCGTGCCTCCTCCGGCTCCAGCCCGCGGTCGGGGTCGACCCCGAGGGCACCGGCCACGTCGCCGACCTCGGCGGAGACCGGGTCGAGCGGCGGTGGTCCGGGGTCGGTGAAGGTCATGCTCGGCTCCGAGGGGCGGCGGGACACGGTGGCTGGTCGTCTGGACCGATGCTGCGGGCAGCCCGGGTGGTCGCGCGCCACCCCGCCGGGGGTGGGGCGCGACCACCCGGGCCGGTGCGAGTCTGTCGCTCGCGGCCGCACGGGCCGCCCGGCCCGTCGCAGGAGGACCACGATGACCGCGCAGCAGGTGGGACCGATCGACTACCTCGTCCTGGAGTTCCCCGGGGCGAGGCTGCAGGGCAAGGGGTTGCCCGCGCTCCTGGACCTCGTGGAGCGCGGGATCATCCGGATCCTCGACCTGCGGGTGGCGAAGGTGACGGACACCGGCGTCATCGGGGTGGCGCTCACCGACCTCGACGACGACGGCGAGCTGGACCTCGCCGTGTTCGAGGGGGCGACGTCCGGTCTGCTCGACGACGACGACCTGGCACGCGGCGCCTCCCTCGTGGAGCCCGGCAGCGCCGTCGGGATGATCGTGTACGAGAACACGTGGGCGGGACCCTTCGTCACCGCCATGCGCGAGGCCGGCGCGGAGGTCGTCTCCAGCGGCCGTATCCCGGTCGATGACGTCGTCGCGGCGCTCGATGCGCTCGAGGAGGAGTGAGATGGGACTGCTACGTGGGGTCGCCCGGACCGCGGTGGTCGCGGGCACCGCGACCGCGGTGTCGAACCGGGTGTCACGACGTCAGGCCGGCCGCTGGGCGTCGCAGGAACAGCAGTACGCGCCACCACCGCCGCAGGAGTACGCCCCGCCGCCGCCGGCGCCCGCACCCGCGGCGGCCTCCGGCTCCGACGTCATCACGCAGCTGGAGAAGCTGGGCAGTCTGCGGGACAGCGGCGTCCTCACCGACGAGGAGTTCGCCGCGCAGAAGGCCCGCATCCTCGGGTCCTGACCCGGGTCGACGGGAGACGGCGTCGGGACGAAAGGGACCACGATGAGCTCCACGGACACTCCCCGGCCGGCCGTGGCCGAGACCCGGGCGAAACCGCCGGCGAGGGCGTGGATCTCCTGGGTCGCGCTCGCCATGATGACCACCAGCTCGGTGGCCAGCCTGCGGGCCGCGCCGACCATGGCGGTCTACGGGCTCGCGTGCGTCTTCCTCTACCTGCTGCCCGCGGTCGTCTTCCTGCTGCCCACGTCGCTCGTCTCCGCGGAGCTCGCCTCCGGCTGGAAGGGCGGCGTCTACAACTGGGTCGCGCTCGGTATCTCCAAGCCGATGGGCTTCCTGGCGGTGTGGTGCCAGTTCGCGATGACGATCTTCTACTACCCGAGCCTGCTGGGCTTCGTCGCGAGCACCCTCGCCTACGTCTTCAACCCGGCCCTGGCCAGCAGCGGCGTCTGGACCGCGCTCGTCATCATCGTCGTCTACTGGAGCGGCGTCTGGGTGTCCGCCCGCGGCACCAAGGGGGTGGCCGGCCTCGCGAGCGGCGGCCTCATCATCGGCACCCTGATCCCCGGCGTCGTGCTCGTGACGCTCGGCGCCGTGTTCCTCGGCCAGGGCAACGAGTCGGCGGCGCCGATGACCGGCGACCACCTCTTCCCGGCCTGGGCCGGGCTCGCGAGCCTCGTGCTCATCGTGAACAACTTCCTGTCCTACTCCGGCATGGAGATGAACGCGGTGCACGTCTCCTCGCTGCGCCGCCCGGCCAAGGAGTACCCGAAGGCGATGTTCCTCGCCATGGGGATGGTGATGCTGATCTTCATCCTCCCGGCGCTCGCGATCAGCTGGGTGGTGCCCGCCGAGGAGCTGTCCCTCACCGCCGGAGTCATGCAGGCCTTCGACGCGGTGTTCGCGAACTTCGGCTCGCAGTGGCTGACCCCGATCGTCGGGGTCATGCTGGTCACCGCCTCGCTCGGCGGCATGCTCACCTGGCTCGCCGGCCCGTCCAAGGGCCTGCTGCTCATCTCACGGCAGGAGGGCTACCTGCCACCCTTCCTGCAACGGCTGAACAAGCACGGCGTGCAGCAGAACATCCTGGTGGTCCAGGGCGTGGTGACGACCGTGATCGGCCTGATGTACGCCCTGATCCCCGACGTCTCCAGCGCCTACTGGATCTTCTCGGTGATCACCACGCAGGTGTACCTGATCATGTACCTGCTCATGTTCGTGGCCGCCGTCGGCCTGCGCCGGCGGTTCCCCGACCACCCACGCGGCTTCCGGGCACCGCTGCTCGTGTCGCTGTGCGGCGTCGGGTTCGCGGCCTCGCTCGCGGCCCTGCTGGTGGGCTTCGTCCCGCCGTCCCAGTTCGCGGGCGGCAACACCGGCCTGTACTTCCTGATCGTGGGCGGCGGGGCGCTGGGGCTCGGTCTCCTCGTCCCGTACCTCTTCTACCGGTTCCGCAAGCCGTCGTGGCGGCAGCCCGCGGTCCCGGGCGACGACGAGGGCATCGACGTCGAGAGCACGGGGGCGAACGAACCATGAGCACCGTCGACGAGACCCAGCCGCCCCGCGAGCGCCGCGTCGTGTACGTCGTCGTGGCCGTGGTCGTCGTCGCGCTCGTCGTCCTCGGCCTGATCTTCTACCGGTCGGGAGAGCAGACCCGGGACGCCGAGGCCAAGGCCGACCAGCTCGTCGCGGCCCTCGACGCCGCCGGCGCCCGCACGCCGTCCCAGGACCAGGTGATGCGGGTGCTCGCGGACGACGGCGGCGCGGTGTGCGCGAACCCGAACGACGCCCTGAGCAGGTCCGTCTACCTCGCCCAGCTCGCCAACGGGGCCACCGGGCCGGGCTCGCGGCCCGTGATCGCGGACAGCCGGGTGGTGCAGGGACAGCTGCTGATCATGGGGATCTACTGCCCCGACGAGCTCGCGGAGTTCCAGGAGTTCGCCGACGGACTGACCACGGAGGACCTCACGGCGCCGTGACGGGCGGGCCCGTTCACCCCTGCCCGGCCGTCCCCCCGCGCGCGGCGAGCTCCTGGAGGAACGTCGGGATCCGGCCCGTGCCGAAGTCGTAGTACCGGGCCCAGGTCGGCGTGACGGCGATGCGCGCCATCCGGTCGTACAGCGCGCGGCAGGCCTGCTCGAACTGCGCGAGCTCGTCGCCTGCCATGCCCTTGCCCGCGGCGGCGAGGTACTCCGGCACGAGGCCGTCGACGATCGTGATCTCCGCGCGGCCGCGCACGGACAGCGACCGCGCCCCCGACGGAGAGTCACCGTTCGCGAGGGACAGGGCCACCTCCGGGCGGTCCCGGAGCGCGGCCACCTTGGGCGCCGTCTCGGCCGTGGAGATCACCACCTCCCGGCCGGTCCACCAGAAGCCCGCCGGCACCACCCGCGGCGTGCCGTCCTGCGCGGTGTAGGCGAGATGGAGCTCCGACGGCGAGCCGAGCAGCTCCCTCGCGTCGGCCAGCTCGCGGTCGATGTCCTGCTGGTCCATCACGTGCGTCCCTTCGTCGGTCGCGGCGCCGGTCGCCGCCCGCACCCCGGGGACGGAGCGGACCGCGCGCTCTCGACATCGAAGCGCACCCGGCACCGCGCCGCTACCGCGAAGGGTGCCTCGGCGATACACCTCCTCCCGGGGACTCCCCCGCCGGCCGCCGGAGGCGTTGACTGGGACACGAGCTGGTGCCGCACGGGCGCCGACCGTCACGTGGGAGGAACGACATGACGACGCTCGCCATCATCGGCGCCGGCCCCGGGCTGGGGCTGGCCGTCGCCCGACGCTTCGGCCGCGAGGGGTTCTCGGTCGCGCTCGTCGCGCGGGACGCCGCGAAGCTCGACCGGCTCGTGGCAGGGCTGCGCGACGACGGCGTCACCGCGGCCGGGTTCGTCGCCGACGCACGCGACCGCGCCGCGCTGACCGCCGCGCTCGACCGGGCGGCCGCCGACCTCGGCCCCGTCGAGGTGCTGCAGTACAGCCCCGTGCCCGCGCGCGAGTTCATGAAGCCCGTGCTCGAGACCACCGCCGACGACCTCGTCGGCCCGCTCGAGATGTCCGTGCTCGGCCCCGCCGCCGCCGTCCAGCACGTGCTGCCCGGCATGCGCGAGCTGGGCCGGGGCACGCTGCTGTTCCCCAACGGCGGGAGCGCCGTCCGGCCGCGCGGCGCCGTGACCGGCACCTCCGTCGCCTTCGCCGCCGAGAGCGCCTACGCCCGGCTCCTGCACGACGCGCTGGCGCCGGAGGGCATCCACGTCGCGCAGCTGATCATCCCGCTCGGCATCGGCGGCGGGGAGCCCGACCACGAGGCCGACGCCCTGGCCCAGCGGCTGTGGGAGCTGCACGTCGGGCGCGGCGAGTTCCGGACCTTCGTGCGGCCGCTGGACTGAGCGCCGTCGGCCTGCGGCGGGTCGTCACGACGCCGCAGGCCGCCGACCCCACGTCGAGACGAACTGGTACGACCAGGCGCTGAACCCCGGGTCCGTCATGAGGTCGCCGAAGCGCCGGAGCTCGGCGTCGGTGAGGCCCTCCGCTCGCAGCGGCTCCCAGACCTGGGTGATCAGGCTGCCGTAGTACCGCAGGGCCGGCGTCCCGCCGCGGGAGGTGAAGGCGTCCTCCAAGCCGTGGATGTCCTCCAGCCCGGCGTCTCGCAGGTGCCGGCCGACCTCGCGCACCCACTCGAGATCCATCCCGCCCGGGCGGGCCACTCGATTCATGCCGATGTCCAGCACGCGGTCGAACAACGCCCCGTCGGCGGGAGCCGCGGACGGCGCCGCGACGGGGATGCGGTCGGAGACGTCCGTGACGACCAGGCACCCACCCGGCGCGAGCGCCCCCGCCAGCTCGCGGAGGATCTCCTCGCGCCGGGCCAGGTGCATGAGGAGCAGCCGGGCGTGGATCAGGTCGAACGGCCCCTCCACGGGGAGCCCGTCGTTCACGTCGTGCCGATGGACGGTGACGCCCGGCCCCGGGTCGAGGTGCGTGACGTCGACGTCGACCGCGTCGACCGCCCCGGTGTCGCCCACGCGCCCCGCCAGCCAGCGGGCCACCGAGCCGTTCCCCGCACCCAGCTCCAGGCAGCGCCAGCCCTCCCGCACCCCGACGTCGTCGAGGACGCCCCTCGTCGTGCCGTCGAGCATGTGCGAGAGGCAGTCCACCTGCAGCTGCCCGGCGTCGGACGCCGTGTCGAACAGATACTCCGTGGTCGTCGGGAACTCGGAGATCGTCGCGGGCCTCATGGTCATCGGACACTCCTTACGTCGTCGTCGTCGGCGGCGGGGTCTCCGTCGTCCGGGAAGTCCGCCCTCACCAGCGGGTCGGCGTGCATGTGCACGATCCGCCACCCCGCGTCGGTGCGGCGGTAGACCTTGGTGACGCGGCGCTCGCGGGCCACCCGCTCCCCGCCGGGGGCCCAGGAGTGGATCTCCTCGACGTGCACCGTGTACGCCATGTCGCCGTGCACGTGCTCGTCGAGCTGGTCGAGCCGCTGGTAGACGCCGTTGCCGTAGGTCGCGGCGACGGCCGCGAGGCGGTCGCGCACCCGGTCCCAGCCGCGCGCGACTCCCCCGAACGCGCCGAGCAGCGACACGTCCGCGGTGTGGTCCCACAGCTGCTGGAAGTCGTGCGGGTCGCCCGCCACCAGCGCGGCCAGCGCCGAGCGCTGAGCGGCCTGGAAGCCGGTCCACGCCTCGTCCGCGCTGGCGGGGGCGGGTGTCGACGCCATCGTCAGGGCCTCTCATGGGACGGAGATCGGGACCATCCACGTCACCACAGGTTGCCTCATGGGTCAAGACCCGTGCCTACCATGTGAACGTGACTGCAACGCCCTCCGTCCTGTCCGTCCTGGTCACCGAGCCGCTGGCCCTGGACCTGGTGAACACCCGCATGTTCCTGGCCGGCGACTGGGTGGACCTGCTCGACAGCCCCGACGACCGCACCGCCTGGCTCCGCCTGCTGGCACCGCGGCTCGGCGACGGCGACCTCGACGGCGCGCTCACGGACGAGACCGTGGACGCCCTCAAGTCCGTGCGGGCGCACGCCGCGGCCGCCGTCGAGCCGGCGCGCCACGGCTCGCGACCGCCCGCGAAGGCCCTGGCCGGGCTCAACGACGCCCTGCGCGCGGCGCCGACCACCACCCGGGCGGGATGGGACGGCGACGCGGTCACCCTGGACGTCCGCCGGTCCGGCGGCCTCGCCACGCGCCTCGCCGCCGTGTTCGCCGAGGAGACCGTGCGGCTCCTGGCCGGGCCCGACATCCGCGACGTCCGGCTCTGCGACGCCCCCGCCTGCGTGATGCTGTTCCTGCCGCGCAACCCCCGCCGGCGGTGGTGCACGCCTGACATCTGCGGCAACCGCGCCCGCGTCGCGCGGTACTACCTGCGGCACAAGGCGGACCCGGCGGGCATCGCCTCGGCACACCGACCTGACGGCCACTAGGGTCACCGGTCATGGGCCTCACGCCGCGCGACCGGTGGAACGTCGTCGTCTACGCGCTCCTCGGTCTGGTTGCCGGCGCGCTCCCCTCGTGGAGCATCTACGAGTCGGTGCTGACCTGGGTGCCCCCGACGTTCGCCGCTCTCTGGGCGGGCGGGGTCCTCCTGCGCGCGCGGCGCGCCGAGCGGGCCGTGGCACGCCGCGCGGGAGCGACACCCACCGCGGACTAACAGGCCGAGGTGCCACGGCGGGCGCCTCAACCGGAGTGACCTGACTGGTCGCTGCCGTGGATGCGACCCGGGGGCACCGCAGTGTCCGCGCGTTGATCCGCACGCGCCTCGGGGTGCGTGCGGAAGACGGTTGGACGGTTCGTGCTGCCACGCTCGTGCCGGCCGCTGAGCCCGCCTCACCAGACATCGCTAGCCGACGCTGCCCGGCCCACACGTTGATGGGCGTGCGGTCAGGCACCCCAAGATCTCGACGATGCAGCGGTGCGACCTGCCCCGACGGAGTTGTCCACAGACACCCGGGCAACTGAATGACGATCTGCTCTACAGTGACCGCGACGTCACCGCCGACAGGGAGCCCCGTCATGACCCGCAGCCGGGCCATTCTCGCCGCCACCTCCATCGCCGCTGCCGCCGTGCTCCTCGTCGCCGGCTGCGACGACGACCCGCCGGCCACGCCTTCGCCCGAGCCCACAGGGACGGGCGCCAGCCCCGAGAGCTCGCCGTCGCCCAGCTCGACCGCCGTGGTCGTCGCGCCCGAGCGGCCCAAGGAGATGGACGACGACGGACCCGCCGGCGCCGAAGCCGCGGCCGTGTACTTCCTCGAGCTCGACGACTACATCATGAAGACGGGCGACACGGCCGAGTGGGAAGCAATGTCGGTGAAGAGCTGTGAGTATTGCGCAAACCGACTCGACCAATCGCGGGAAATCGCGGATCGAGGTGACAAATTCAGCGGTGGCGCAGCGATCGCGACGGTCCTTCATACATTCGAGCAGGACGCCGCCACCGGGATTTGGCCTATCGACGTCCAGGTGAAGGCAGCCAGTGCAACAGTCAAGGACTCCGCTGGCGACGTCATATTCCAATCGAAGGAAAATACTGGCGAACTGCGAATGGAAATGGCTCAACGGGAGGGCGAATGGGTCGTGGTCGGCGTCGCGGACGTTCCGGAGAAATGACATGCGGCCGCCCATGATCGCATCGGTACTCGCGCTTACGGCAACCCTGGCGTCTGCGCCGTCACCCGACTATTCCGCGATCCTCGACGACGGCAAGGACGAGGCTGGCGTCGAAGCGACATCTGACGGGTGGAGGCAGGGTCCCGACGGTCGTGAACCCGCTGCAGACGAGCCCCAGGACCGCTATGCCCGCACCGACGCGGTGACGTGCGGGACGTTGGGTGAAGAGCTGGACTCGCTCAGCGGGATCGTGACCGCGCCGGGCGCATGCCCAGAAGGCACGGACGTCGTCGAGATCACCATGCCGTGCGAGGACGGCGAGTACGCCCTCGACGCCCTCTGGGTCCAGCGCGCCCGTGAGGACGGCACCTACGACGAGGCAGAGCAGCTCACCGAGGACGAGTGCGTCTCCCCCGCAGAACTCGCGGCGCAGGCGCTCCGCGAGTTCAAGACGATGAAGATCCAGGCGCCGGAAGCCACGGTGCAGGGGAACCCGCCCATGGTGGTCAACGTGCACTACCCGGCGTACACGTCGGCAGCTCCCCAGGACCGCACGGTCACGCTGCTCGGCGTGCCCGTCGTCCTGCGCGCGGAGCCCACCGAGTACACGTGGGACTTCGACGACCCGTACTCGTCCACCGGCAGCACGCTCACGACCACCTCCCCCGGACGTCCGTGGCACGAGGGCGACGCCACCCCTGACCAGTCCTGGGTCGGGCACACCTACAGCCGGCTCGGCACGCCCGGCGAGGACGCGGGCACCGCCGTCGACGAGAAGGGCAACGTGTACCGCGCCGGCGTCGCCGTCTCGCTCACCACCACCTGGCAGGGCCGCTTCCGCGTCCAGGGCACCAGCGACTGGACCGACATCCCCGGGACGATCTCGACCACCAGCACGACCGACCCGACCACCGTCACCGAGGCCCGCACCCGGCTGGTCTGCGAAGACCTTGCCGGGAACGACGTCTGCTGAGCCGCGACCGCAGCCGCTCGCCGGCTGCCGACCGAGCCGGAACGCGGAAACTATTGCCCCTGCGCGCGCCACCTTGGTTGGATGTCGACATCGTCGAACAAGGGAGTTCGTCATGCCGGAGCCGACCCGCCGCCAGGTCCTCGCCATGGTGCCCGCCGGGGCCTTCCTCGCGATCGCGGCACCGCTGCGCGCCCGCGCGGACAGCCCCGCGGACCACCCTCGCCTGCTGGCGAACGCCCGCGCGATCTTTGCCGGCACCGCGGCGTCGAACAGCCGACCGGAGGCCGCGGCGAGGCTCGCCGCGATCCACACCGCCGCGCGATCGCACCTCGCCGGTCTCGACAGCGCGGGGCCCGGCGAGCTGTTCGCCGGCGTCCCGCTCGGCACCAGCGACCCGAACCTCAGCACCTCGTTCCTGCGCCTGTACGAGATCGCCCTGGCCACCACCACCCCCGGCTACGCGTCCGACCTCGTCGGCAGCACGACCGTCCAGCGGCGCGTGCTCGACGGCCTCGAGTGGCTCCACGCGCACCACTTCGGCGACCAGGCGGCCGGCTACTACGGCAACTGGTTCACGTGGGAGATCGGCATCCCGGCGAGCGTCAGCAAGACGTTCGCCCTGCTGACCGACCTCATCACGACGGAAAGGCCCGACCTCATCCCCCGGTACGTCGCCTCCATGGACGCGTACCTGCGCAACGGCAAAGACGGCGACGTCGACCTCGACTCGCGCTTCCACACCGGCGCGAACCTCGCCGACATCACGACCAACCGCGTGCTGCAGGGCGCCGTCACCGGCGACGACGCCCGGGTCGCCAAGGCGATCGCGGACCAGTCGACGGTGTTCGCGACGATCGACCCGTACGACATCCGGCACGGCAACACCGACGGCTACTACGCCGACGGGTCGTTCATCCAGCACCACTCGGTGGCCTACACGGGCTCGTACGGGCGCACGCTGCTGACCCGCGTCGTGCAGACCGTCAAGCTGCTCGACGGCACCTCCGCCGCCGGCGGCACCGAGCTGCCCGACGTCGTCCACGGCTGGGTGCGCGACGGGTTCGCGCCCGTGATCGTCGACGGCTGGATGATGGAGATCGTCAAGGGCCGGGCGGTGTCGCGCACCGGCACCGGGTACGCCGACGTCGCCACGGTGCTCGAGGCCGCCGTCGACCTCAGCGGCTACACGAGCGGCGAGAACGCGACGGCCCTGGGCGCGTACGTCCGCCACCTCGCGACGGCGTCGCCCACGCCGCCGGACCCCGCCCGGTTCGTCTCTCCGGTGAGCGCCGTCCGGTACGCCGACCTCCTCGCCGAAGCGGGCGCCCCCGTCGCGGACCTCAACCCGCCCGAGCGCTCCGTCGCCTTCAACGCGATGGACCGCACCGTGCACCGCCGCCCCGCCTACACGTTCACGCTGGCGCGCAGCTCGGACCGGATCAGCCGGTACGAGTACATGAGCGGCGAGAACCTCATGCCGTGGTTCCAGGGCGACGGCACCCACTACCTCTACCTCGCCGGGCAGGACCACACGCAGGCGTTCGGCGTCGACTTCTTCACCACCGTCTCGCCGTACCGCCTGCCCGGCACGACCGTGCCGGTCGAGGAGCGGCGCACGGTCCCCGAGCTGTACGGGCGGCCCTGGTACGAGAACCCCGGCCACCCGCTCGGGTTCACCTCGTCGTCGGAGTCGCAGAACACCTACGTGTACTTCCCGCGCGGCACGAGCTCCTTCTCCGGCGGCGCGACGCTCGGCGCGTACGGCGCCGCGGGCATGGTGCTGTCCGACGACGTCCCCTGGGTCGACGGGCAAGCCGGCGTCCTTCCGGACGACTTCGTCGTCTACGCGAACGCCCGCGCGGTGAAGTCGTGGTTCCTGCTCGACGACGAGGTCGTCGTCCTCACCGCGGGGATCCGGGACGAGCACGGCCGCGCCGTCGTCACGACGCTGGACTCCCGCATCGCCGCGCCCGGCGACGGCGTCGTCGTGACCGGTGCGCGGTCCGACGGCGGCCCGTGGTCGCCGCAGGACGGCGCCGCGTCGCTCGCGTGGCTGCGGTGGGGCAACCCGGGGCAGGGCGTGGCCGTCGGGTACGCCGTCCTCGACTCCGAGCCGGTGCGCGTGACGCTCGAGGACGTGACGCGCAGCCGCCGCACGGTCCGGACGTCGAACCCCGACACCGCGGTGACGAAGCGCGTGTTCACGGCCGCGGTCGAGCACGCGGCACAGCCGTCGTCGCTCGCCTACGCGATCGTGCCCGGCGCGACGGAGGCCCGGCTCGCGGGCTACGGGACGGAGGGCCCGCTCGTGGTGCTGGCGAACGACGAGCGCGCGCAGGCCGTGCGGCACACCGGCCTCGGGCTCACGGCCGCGACCGTGTTCCGGGGCCGCGCGCACGTCCGGAACCTGGTGGTCGACGGCCCGGCGTCGGTCCTCGTGCGCGAGGACGACGACGGCGCGACCCTCGCGCTGTCCGACCCGACGATGCGGCGCGAGGCCGTCACGGTGACGGTCCGGGGCCGGCGCCTCGACGCCGTCGCTGCGGACGACGGCGTCGAGGTGCGCCGGGTGCCGGGCGGCACCGAGGTGCGGGCACGCACGCACGAGGCGTACGGCGCGAGCCTCACCGCGACGCTGCGGCGCCGCTAGATCACGCTGCGCCCCTCGGCCTTCGCCTGGCGCAGCTCGCGGTAGAACGCGCGGCTGATCACGAAGAGCACGCCGGCCACGACGACGGGCCAGACGAGCACGTACACCGTCAGCAGGAACGTCATCAGATCCCCTCTCCTGCCGCGACGGGCTCGCCCCGTCGCGGCGCGTCGGCCGGACGGCTCTCGGCCGCCTCGTCCTCGTCGAAGTTTCCGGTGCGCTCCTTGATCAGGGCGAAGTCGAACCGGTCCTTGCTCAGCAGCGTCAGGGCGACGCAGACGATCGTGCTGACCGCGTAGGCGACGAGCGAGCCCGACAGCACCGGGTAGGTGTGCAGGAAGCCGATCGTGAAGGGCGCGGCCGCGAGCGTGGCGACCGTCCCGACGACGAGCGCGACCCGCCTGCCGAAGAAGCCGAAGGCCATCAGGCCCAGCACGATGCCGACGCCGAGCGTGGACAGGACGTCCGAGGCGAGGCCCAGCCCGCCCGAGAGGTCCACCCACGAGAACCGCACCGGCAGGAAGAGCGCGAGCCCCGCGACGACCGCCGCGCTAAAGGCGAGGTTGGTGACGCGGTCCCAGTAGAAGCTCGCGATGACGGGGAACACGAGCGCACCCCACAACGCGCCGACGAACACCAGCAGGTCGAGGATGTTGAACTTCGACCCGGCGAACACCAGCCCCGCCGCGATCGCGACGACCATCGTGATCCGGCCGATGAGGACCATGGTCCGCGGGTTCGCCCGCTTCTTGCCCGCGACGTTCTGGCCGTAGATGTCCGCCATGACGATCGCGGAGAGCGCCGTCAGGTCGGAGTCCGCCGTCGAGGAGAGCGATCCGATGATCATCACGAAGAACAGGCACAGCAGCGCGGGGTTCAGGTACGTCGCGGCCAGCTGCGGAATCAGGTTGTTGACGTCGCCGCCGAGCGGCTCGACGCCCGCGTACAGGGCGATGACGCCGAGCATCCCAACACCGATGATCGTCGCGCCGTAGCCGAAGGTCGCCGTGACGAAGGTCTTCTTGATGAGGTCCTCGCGGACCGCGAAGAGCCGCTGCGCGATGGTCTGGTTGCCGATCGCGTACGCCAGGACGGCCGCGATGTACGGGGCGCCCTGGTTGAAGAACGCGTCCGAGGAGAAGAAGTCCTGCTGCTGGGCCGTGAGGTTCGCCGCGCCGGTCTCGAACAGGCTGGGCCCGCCGGCCGCGAAGAACACCACCGGGATGATGACCACGACCGCGCCCAGCAGCGCCACCACCTGGGCGAAGTCGGTGAGGACCGACGCCCGGAAGCCCGACCAGAGCGTGTACAGGAGCACGCCGGCCGCGATGGCGACGATGCCCTGCGTGAAGGTGTAGGGCGTGAGCATGGCGACCAGGGCGCCGCCGGCGATGAGGTTGGACGTGAGGCTGATGACGCTGCCGAGCACGTTGGACCCGGCGAGCATGAGCTGGCTCGAGCGGCCGTGGCGGGCGAACATCACCTCGGCGATGGTGTGCGCACGCGGCGCCACGGCGCGGATCCTGCGCCCGAACGGGTAGATGAGCAGGATCATCAGCGCGCCCCAGAGCCCGTAGTGGATGGGGCCCGAGACACCGTAGGTGTAGCCGGACGTGGCGGACGCGTACATCGACGACGCCCAGATCCAGGTGGCGGTCATCGACGCCGCGGAGATCCCGAAGCCGATCTTGCCGCCGCCCGTCATGTAGCCGTCCGCGTTCTCCTTCTTGCGGCTGATGCGGACCGACATGTAGAAGCTGCCGCCGAAGAACAGCAGCATGATGAGGACCACGATCGGTCCAGGGATGTGTTGCAGGTCGCCCAAGGCGTTCTCACTCTCTCGTCAGGGAACCGGAGCACGGGTGCGGCTCCGGAGGGACGGGTTTGCGGGAACGGCAGCTAGGCGGGCGGGACTCGTCGGGGGCAGACGGGGCGGCACGCACAGGGCCGTGCGAACCGTGCCGGCCGAGTCGACAGCACGGAGCTCCTTCCGTTCGTCAGCGGCCTGACCAGGGCGCATGGCGTTGCGCCGCGGTCGAGGCGTGCGGGCGCCGACACACGCATGGGCCGGCAGTTCGGTGACGGGGACCAGCGGGAACTCTCGCGAGAGCGCGCCGACGAGACGTAGCGTCGGGGTTCCTCCGGGCGCGGCACAGCGCGCCGATCAGTGGCCGTCGGTCACGTTTATACCACAAAATGGGCATATTATTCCCAGATCGCCCGGCGACGACGAGGCGTGCGGAAATCCCGTCGCCCATGGCGGAACCGCCCTGCCAGACTCCCGCGCATGACGACCGACGACAGGCACGACGACAGCCCCGGCACGACGCCGTCCCTCCGCACCGCGCGGGTGCTGCGCGTCACCGAGACGGCCTGCGACGTGTGGGACGGCGGCGGTGTCGCCACGGTGCCGTTCGCCGCGACCCTTCCGGCGCCGCGTACCGACCGCGTCTCCCCCGGGCACCTCGTCGCGATCGCGACAGCGGCCGACGGGCGCGACGTCGTCGTGTGGCGGTGGTACGACGCCGTCGTCCTCGGCGAGGAGGCCGACGGGTCGGTGCGCCTGTGGGAGCCGGCGCACGGCGAGGTGCTTGCGCGGCCGCGGCCCGGCTGTCGCCACCTCCGGCCGGGCGTGCGCGCCTACGCCTCGGCAGGCCTGCCCGGCGCCGACTGGTGGACGGCGTCGGCCGTCGGTACCGGTGACGTGATCCCTCCGGTCGACCTCGCGGAGGTCGCCGCGTTCTATGCGAGCAACGGGCTCTGGGCGGCGGCCCTCGGCTGAGGGGGCCGGCTCACTTCACGGCGCCGCCGAGCGCGCCGGCGGCGATGTACCGCTGCGCGAGGACGAGCAGCACGATCGCGGGGACGGACGAGATGACGGCGCTCGCCATGACGGGCCCCCAGCTCTGCACGTTGCCCTGCAGGTAGTCGTAGATGCCGAGGGTGATGGGCTTGATGTCCGCGCCCGTGGTGAGGGTGAGGCCGAACATGAAGTCGCTCCACGCGAACAGGAAGCTGAACAGCCCGGCGGTGATGAGCGAGTTCTTGCTCACGGGCACGATGATCGACCAGAACGCGCGGAAGTGTCCGGCGCCGTCGACCCGCGCCGCCTCGGTGAGCGCCGGCGGGATGGACCGCATGAACGCGCTCATGATGAGGATGGCGAACGGGATGCCGTGGGTGGCGTTCGCGAGGATCAGCCCGACGTACGCGTTGAGCAGGCCCAGGTCGTTGAACAGCGTGTAGAGCGAGTTCGCGATGACGATGCCGGGGATCATCTGCGCCAGCAGCAGCACGAACAGGAAGATCCCCATGCCCCGCAGGCGGAACCGCGACAGCGCGTACGCGGCGGGCGTGGCGATCACCAGGGACACCAGCACCGCGCCGAGGGCCACGATCATGCTGGTGACGAGGTTGCCCGTCTGGTCCTCCCACGCCCGCTGGTAGCCCTCGAACGTGACGTTCGTCGGGAAGAACGAGCTGTTCGCCGCCGTGCCGCCGCCTTGGAGGGACACGTTGACCATCCAGTAGACGGGGAACAGCATGAACGCGAGGAGCACGATCCCGACGATCGTGTACCGCAGCTTTCGGGCGTCGGTCGTCTTGTTCACGTTGAACCTCACTCATCCACGGCGCGCTTGTTGACGCGCAGGTACACGACGGCGAACAGCAGCGACACCACGATGAGGATGTTGCTGACCGCCGCACCGGTGCCGAAGGAGAACTCCTGGAACGAGCGCCGGTAGGAGTCGGTCGCCAGGGTCTGGGTCGCGTTGGCGGGCCCGCCGCCGGTGAGGCCCAGGATGATGTCGAGCACCTTGAGGGTGTAGATCACGCCGAGCACGAGGACGACGCTGACGACCGGCCGCAGGTTGGGCCACGTGATGTGCCAGAACGCCTTGACGCCGGTGGCGCCGTCGAGGGCGCCCGCCTCGTAGAGCTCGTCGGGGATGTTCTGCAGCCCCGAGTACAGCAGCGTCATGTTGAACGGGATGCCCACCCAGACGTTCACCAGGACGACGGCGACCAGCGCGACGTCGGGGCTGGTGAGCCAGTGGACCGGCGCGATGCCGATCGCGCGCAGCGCCTCGTTGAGGACCCCGCCGTCCTGGTCGAGGATCCACTTCCACACCGCGGTGCCCGCGATCATCGGCAGCAGCCACGGCAGCAGGAGCAGGGAGCGCAGCACGTTCCCCAGCGGGAACCGCCGCTTGAAGAACAGGGCGAACAGCAGCCCGATGACGAACTGGCCGACGATCGAGCCGACGGTGAAGAGCGCCGTGTTGAGCACCGTGGTGCGGAACAGGCTGCTCGTGACGACCTCGACGTAGTTGTCGAGCCCGACCCACGGCGCCTCGCCCGAGACGAAGGTGCGGACGGTGTAGTCCTGCGACCCCATCACGAGGTTCTTGACGATCGGGTACCCGAAGAACACGAGCACGTACGCGATCGCGGGCACGAGAAAGAGCCACTGGGCGGTCCGCTCCCGCATCCGGGCGCGGCCCCGACGTCGGTCGGTGCCGGGACCGGGCGCGACGACGGGCGCCGGGCCGGCGAGGGTGGTGGTCATCGTCGATCCTTCCTCGGTGACGACGCGCGCGACGTCGGCGTGCGCATCAGTGCTCCGTCGCGCGCTCGAGGGCTTCCGCGGGAGACTCGCTCCCGGTCAGCGCGAGCTGCTGGGCGGTGTAGATCTGGGTGGCCGCGCCGGGCCAGTCCGGCCCGAGCAGGGCGGTGCGGGACCGGGCGGTCTGCACGGTGTCGACGAACGTCGCGACGACGGGGTTCTCGGCGGCCGCCTGGGCGGCGACCTCGGTGTCCGACGGGACGGCGCCGCGGCCGGTGGCCATGGCGAGCTGGTGCTCGCCGCGGGTCACGCACGCGACGAAGTCGCCGGCCTTCGCCATCTTGTCGGGGTTCCCGGTGCGCGGGACGGTGAACGCCTCGCCGCCGAGCGGGGCCTCGAGCGTGTCCCCCGCCTCCGGGACGGGCAGCGGGACGGCGGCGTAGTCGAGGCCCTCGGCCGCCTCGAGCGCGGGCATGTTCCACGGCCCGTTGACCATCATGGCGGCCTTGCCCGCGATGAACTGGTCGTTGACGTCGTTCTGCGACCAGTTGACGACGCTCGACGACGCGAACCCGTCCTGCACCAGGCCGTTCACGAAGGAGAGCGCCTCGACCGCCTCGGGCGACGTGAGGTCGTCCTCGTCCGCCCCGTTGCTCCACAGGTAGGGCAGGAACTGCCACGTGCCCTCGAACGTGTTGGCGGCGCTGAACGCGAGGCCGTAGCGGCCGTCGGTGGTCAGCGCCTCGGCGGCCGCCCGGAGCTCGTCCCAGGTGGTGGGCGGCTCGATCCCCGCCTCGGCGAGCGCGTCGACGTCGTAGAACAGGCCGACCGTGTTGACGACGGGCGCGATGCCGTACAGGCCGCCGTCGTAGGTGCCCGCGTCGACGACGCCCTGCGGGAAGCCCTCGCCGGTGATGCCGTAGTCGGTCAGCGGGCTCAGCGCGCCGGACGACGCGATCTGCTGGACGTCGGGGTTGTCGAGCATGAGGACGTCGGGGAGCGTGTCGGACGACGCCTGCTGCAGGACGGTCGCGATGAGCCCGGAGCCCGCCACGTGGTTGGCCTGCACCTTCATGCCGACCTCGGCCGCGCAGGCGTCGTAGACCTCCTGGTAGACGGGCGCGCTGGTGTCGGACAGCGTGTCGGTCACGACGAGCGTGCCGTCGTCCGCACGGGCACCGCCGCTGCAGGCTGACAGCCCCAGGACGACGACGGCGGCCGACGCCGCGCTGACGGCGGTGTGGGTTCGTCGCACAGTCGTAGCTCCTTCGCTCGGTTCACGTGACGGCGAGGTTAGGCACGACCCGGCGAGGCTGTCAAAGCGCTTTACCAATCTCGTCCGGCTGTGTGATCATCGATCCGCAGCACCGTTCCCGAGCCCCGTTCCCGACCTGATTCCCGACCTGAGGAGTGCGCGTGGTGACCATGCAGGACGTGGCCGACCGGGCCGGCGTCTCCCTGACGACCGTGTCGTTCGTCGTCAACGGGACCAAGCGCGTGGCCCCGGCGACGCGCACCCGCGTCGAGGACGCGATGGCCGACCTCGGGTACCGCCGCAACGTGCTCGCCCGGGCTCTCGCGAGCCGCCGCAGCCACATCGTGGCGCTGGTCTTCCCCGCCCTGCAGCACCGCCTCGGCAGCACCGCGCTGAGCATCGTCACCGCCGCCGCGAGCGCCGCGACCGAGCGCGGCTTCAACGTGGTGCTCTGGCCGGTCGACGACGTGGCCCAGCTCGACGACTACCTGTCCGGCGGGCTCGTCGACGGCGTCCTGCTCATGGAGGTCACCGCCGACGACCCGCGCGTCGCACTCCTCGCCGGGCGCGAGGTGCCCTTCGGGCTGATCGGCCGGACCGAGGATCCGACCGGGCTGTCGTACGTCGACATGGACTTCGCCGGCATGGTCGCCGCCGGCCTCGACCACCTCACGGACCTCGGCCACCGCCGGGTCGCCCTGTTCCTCGGCGAGCCGGGCGGCCCCTCCGGCCCCGCGTGGTCGGGGTACGGGCCGGTCGTCCGCACCGAGCAGGCGTACCTGGCCGAGGCGGCGCGCCGTGGCCTGGACCCGCTCGTCGTCCGCGCCGGCCAGGACCCGCGCTCGGGCCGGCAGGCCGCCACGGCCCTGGCCGCCCACCACCCCGACGTCACGGCCGTCCTCGTCCTCAACGAGGCGGCGCTGTCCGGGTTCGTGAACGGGTTGGTCGCGGCCGGACGCTCCGTGCCGGACGACGTCTCCGTCCTCGCGCTCGCGACGTCCGCGGCCGACCTCGCGACGTCCGACCCGGCCGTCAGCGCCGTCGTCGCGCCGGGCGCCGAGCTCGGCGCCCGCAGCGTCCAGGACCTCGTCGACCGCCTCGCCGACCCGGCCGCCGCCCCCACCCACGACCTCCTGCCCGGCACGCTCCGGCTCGTCGGCTCCACCGCCGACGCCCGCTGAGACCGGCCGGCGCACCCGCACCCCGCACCACGGAAGGCCCTCCCCCATGAAGTTCACCGACGGTTTCTGGCACCCCCGCCCCGGCGTCGCGATCCACTACGCCCGCGAGGTGGACCGGGTCGCCGCCGACGGCGCGAGCCTGCGCTCCGTCGCGCCGACCAAGGTCGTGCGGCACCGGGGCGACACCCTGAACAACCCGGTCATCACGACGACGGTGTCGTCGCCGATGGAGAACGTCGTGCGGGTGCAGCACGTGCACCACAAGGGTCGCCAGGAGCCCCGCCGCTTCGAGCTGGACCTGCTCGACGGCATCGGCGAGGCCAAGGTGATCGACGGCCAGGGCACGCTCACCACCGGCGACCTCAGCGTGCAGCTGTCGGTCGGCAAGGCCTGGGAGCTGTCCTTCCACGCGGGCGGCCGCCGCCTCACCGGGTCGAGCGGCAAGTCGGCCGCGTGGGCCGACGTCGCGCCCGACGCCTCCGTGGACCACGGCCCGATCGAGCTGCGCCGCGACGGGCGCACCAGCTACGTGTTCGACCAGCTCGACCTCGGCGTGGGCGAGCTCGTCTACGGCCTGGGCGAGCGCTTCGGCCCCGTGGTGAAGAACGGCCAAACGGTCGACATCTGGAACTACGACGGCGGCACCTCCAGCGAGCAGGCGTACAAGAACGTGCCGTTCTACCTGACCACCGGCGGGTACGGCGTCTTCGTCAACGACCCGGGCCACGTCTCGTTCGAGGTGGGCTCCGAGGCCGTCGAGCGGGTGCAGTTCTCCGTGCTCGGCGAGGCGCTCGACTACTTCGTCGTCTACGGGCCGGACCCGAAGACGATCCTCCAGCGCTACACCGCGCTCACGGGCCGCCCCGCCGAGATCCCCGCCTGGACGTACGGGCTCTGGCTGTCCACGAGCTTCACCACGGACTACGACGAGGCCACGGTCAACTCGTTCATCGACGGGATGGCGGAGCGGGACATCCCGCTGAGCCTGTTCCACTTCGACTGCTTCTGGATGCGCGAGTTCAACTGGTGCGACTTCGAGTGGGACGAGCGCACCTTCCCGGACCCGGAGGGCATGCTGGCCCGCCTGCACGACCGCGACCTGCGGGTGTGCGTGTGGATCAACCCGTACATCGCCCAGCAGTCGCCCCTCTTCGACGAGGGCATGGCGGCCGGCTACCTGGTGAAGCGTCGGGACGGGTCGGTCTGGCAGTGGGACCGCTGGCAGGGCGGGATGGCCCTGGTGGACTTCACGAACCCGGACGCGACCGCCTGGTACAAGGACAAGCTGCGCGTGCTGGTGCGCCAGGGCGTCGACGCGTTCAAGACCGACTTCGGCGAGCGCATCCCGGTGGACGTCGAGTACTTCGACGGCTCCGACCCGGAGCGGATGCACAACTACTACACCCACCTCTACAACGAGGCCGTCCACGAGGTGCTCGCCGAGGAGCGCGGCACCGGCGAGGCCGTGCTGTTCGCGCGGTCGGCGACCGCCGGCGGGCAGCAGTTCCCGGTGCACTGGGGCGGCGACTCCACGGCGTCGTACGTGTCGATGGCCGAGTCGCTGCGCGGCGGCCTCTCGCTCGCGTACAGCGGGTTCGGCTACTGGAGCCACGACATCGGCGGCTTCGAGATGACGCCGGACGCCGGGGTGTTCAAGCGGTGGACGGCGTTCGGCCTGTTCTCCAGCCACAGCCGCATGCACGGCAGCGGGTCGTACCGCGTGCCGTGGATGTTCGGCGAGGACGAGTCCGACCCGACGAGCGCCGTCGCCGTGACCCGCACGTTCGCGCGGTTCAAGAACCGGCTCGCACCGTACCTCGTCGCCACCGGGCACCAGGCCCACCGGTCGGGCACCCCGATGATTCGGCCCATGCTGCTGGAGTTCCCCCATGACCCCGCGGTGCCGCACCTGGACCGGCAGTACATGCTCGGGTCCGACCTGCTCGTGGCGCCGGTGTTCAACGCCGAGGGCGACGTCGACCTCTACCTGCCCGACGGCGAGTGGGCCGGCCTGCTCACCGGCGAGCGCGTCGCCGGCGGCCGGTGGGTGCGGGAGAACCACGGCTTCGACTCGCTGCCCGTCTACGTGCGCGCCGGCGGCGTCGTGCCGCTGAGCGCCCACGAGGACCGCCCGGACGCCGACCACCTCGACGGGCTGACGCTGCTCGTGCACCCGGGCGCCGACGGCTGGTCGCGGACCGTCGAGGTCGACGGCGCCGACGGCGCGGCCGTGGCGTTCACCGTCCGGCGCGACGGCGACGACGTCGTCGTCGAGTCGGCGCTCGGCTCCGGGTGGTCGGTCGAGGTCGTGGGCGGCGCCCGCGCGGACGCCGCGGACGGCACCGCCCGGGTCGCGGCGTGAGCGGCACGACGCCGGGAGCCGCGGTGAGCGTCGCCCGGCCGGGGCCGGCGTGGCTGCCGGACGCCGTCGCCGCGGCCGGGGCCCGGCTGGTCGCGCCGGGCCCGGAGACGGAGGCGCTGCTCTGGTTCGGCGGCGAGCTCGCCGACCTGCGGGCGGCGCTGGCGTCCGCGCCCGGCACCCGCTGGGTCCAGCTCCCGTCCGCCGGGGTCGACTCCTACGCCGACGACGGGCTGCTCGAGGCTCCCGGCATCACCTGGACGTCGGCCAAGGGCTCGTTCGCGCGCCCCGTGGCCGAGCACGCCCTCGCGCTGACGCTGGCGACGCTCCGGCACCTGCCGGAGCGGGCCCGCGCCCGCTCGTGGGGCGAGTCGGCGGGGACGTCCCTGTTCGGGGCGGACGTCCTCGTGCTCGGCGCGGGCGGCATCGCCCGGACGTTCCTCGACCTGCTCGCGCCGTTCGGCACGCGCAACGTCGTCGTCCGCCGTCGGGCCGAGCCCGTGCCGGGCGCCGAGCGGACCGTCACCACGGACCACCTGCACGAGGAGCTCGCCCGGGCGGACGTCGTCATGGTCGCCGCCGCGCTGACCACGCAGACCCGCGCGCTGCTGGGCGCCGCCGAGCTCGCCGTCATGAAGCCCGGCGCCGTCCTCGTGAACATCGCGCGGGGCGGGCTCGTCGACACCGACGCGCTCGTGGCGGCGCTCGCCTCCGGCCACCTGGGCGGCGCGGCCCTCGACGTCACCGACCCGGAGCCCCTGCCCGACGGCCATCCGCTGTGGGACCTGCCGACCGCGCTGATCACCCCGCACACCGCAGACACCGCGGAGATGGTCGCGCCGCTGATCCGCGCGCGGGTCGAGGAGAACCTCGGCCGGTTCGTCGCGGGCCGGACGCTCGAGGGCGTCGTCGACCCCGCCGCGGGGTACTGACGTGACCGGCACCGGCCCGGGCGACGTGCGCGGCGTCGTCGTCATGGGCGTCGCGGGCTGCGGCAAGTCGACGGTGGGCGGCCTGCTCGCCGCCCGCCTGGGCCTGCAGTTCGTGGACGCCGACGATCTGCACCCGCCGTCGAACGTCGCCAAGATGTCGGCGGGCGCGCCCCTGACCGACGACGACCGGCGCCCCTGGCTCGCCCGCGTCGCGGAGGTGCTGCGGGCCGGCGGGGACGACGGCGCGCCGGCCGTGGTGGCCTGCTCGGCCCTGCGGCGGTCGTACCGCGACGCGCTGCGGGACGGCGCGGGCGGCGACGTCGCGTTCGTCCACCTGCACGGCGACCGCGACCTGCTCGCGCGGCGGATCGCGGCGCGCGCGGACCACTTCATGCCGCCCGCGCTCCTCGACTCGCAGCTCGCCACGCTCGAGCCCCTGGCCGGGGACGAGACCGGCGTGGTGGTCGACGTCGACCAGGCCGCCGGCCGCGCCGTCGACGTCGTCGCGGGCTGGCTCCGCCGGGCCTGACGCGACTGGGGTGCCCTGAGAGGGTCTCCCACGGCGGGCGGGCGGCGCATACGGTGGTCGCCGCACCACCGACCGAGGAGAACTCTTTGCGCACCGTCAACGCCTACGCCGCCCCGTCCGCGACCGAGCCGCTGGTCCCCACGACCATCGAGCGTCGCGACGTCGGCCCGAAGGACGTCCTGATCGCCATCCGCTACGCCGGGATCTGCCACTCCGACATCCACACCGTGCGCGGTGACTGGGGCCCGATCACCTATCCCCAGGTCGTCGGGCACGAGATCGTCGGCGAGGTCGTCGAGGTCGGCCCCGCCGTCACGAAGCACGCCGTCGGCGACCGGGTCGGCGTCGGCTGCATGGTCAACTCGTGCCGCGAGTGCGAGAACTGCCTCGCCGGCATGGAGAACTACTGCCTCAAGGGCAACACCGGCACCTACGCCGCCACGGACCGCGACGGCACCATCACCCAGGGCGGCTACTCGACCCATGTGGTCGTGGACGAGGACTTCGTCCTGCGCGTCCCCGCCGCCCTCGACTACGCGGCCGCCGCGCCGCTGCTGTGCGCGGGCATCACCACCTACTCGCCGCTCGCGCACTGGAACGCCGGCCCCGGCAAGCGGGTCGCGGTCGTCGGCATGGGCGGCCTCGGCCACATGGCCGTCAAGATCGCCGCGGCGATGGGCGCCGAGGTCACCGTGCTCTCGCGCACGCTGGCGAAGAAGGACGACGGCCTCGCCTTCGGCGCGACCGACTACTACGCCACCGACGACGCCGCCACGTTCGAGGCGCTCGCCAACCGGTTCGACCTCATCGTCAACACCGTCAGCGCGCCGCTCGACCTCAACCAGTACCTGCGGCTGCTGCGCCTCGACGGCACCATGGTCAACGTCGGCGCCCCGCCGGAGCCGCTGCCCATCCAGGTGTTCTCGCTGTTCAACAACCGCCGGTCGTTCGCCGGCTCCAGCATCGGCTCCATCGCCGAGACCCAGGAGATGCTCGACTTCTGCGCCGAGCACGGCATCGCGCCGGAGACCGAGCTCATCGGAGCCGACCAGATCAACGATGCCTACGAGCGCGTGCTGTCCAGCGACGTGCGCTACCGGTTCGTCATCGACACGGCCACGCTGTAGCGCCCCCGGCGGCGGGGCGAGGGCTACTCCCCCTCGCCCCGTCGCTGCGCGATCGAGACCAGGTGGGCGTGGGCGTACTCGCACACCAGCGCGTGCCGGTACACGAGCTGCGGCACGTCCACGTTGGTGTCCATCCAGAGGCTCAGGGCGCCCATCTTCCAGTGCTCGAACGTCTCGTCGTCGGTCAGCACGGCGAGGATGCTCAGGAAGGAGTCGTCGAAGCGCAGCGAGTGGATCGCGCGGCGGAACTCCTCGAGGCTCAGCGCGATGCAGAACGGGATGTTCATCAGGCACAGGGCCGTCTGGATGTCGAGGCTCAGCAGCCGGCGGCGACGGCGCTCGGGGTCGAGCTCGGGCACGTCGAGCTGGGCGAAGTTCAGGCGCTCGGGCGCGGTGATGTCCACCCCCTCCAGCGCGATGAGCACGTCGTAGACGTTGACGTCGTGCTCGACCACCGCGTTGTCGCCCAGCCCGGACAGCGTCGTCGGCCGCAGCGTGACCGGCTCCATCGCCGCCGGGGTGTTGCGGAGGATGAAGTTCACGAGGTTCGTCTCCACCACGAAGTGGCGGATCAGCAGCTCGACGGCGTCCGGCGCCACGAACCGGCGCAGGAACCACAGGCACAGCGCGTCCATCGTGGTCAGCGACATCCACCGGCGCGGCACCGCCCGCTTCACCACCGAGAGCACGGCCACCAGCACGCGGGAGACGATCCGCGCCACCGGGTACAGCAGCCGCCGGGAGGGCCGCTGCTGGTCCTCGATGATCATCCGCACCAGCGGCTTGTCGAGCGGGACGGAGGGGTCGGCGTAGATCGCCTCCCACATGCTCGGGTCGGACCTCACAGGCACAGCGGCACCCTCAGATCTCGTCGAGCTCGGTCAGCTGCATGACGTAGAGCCGGGCCACCACCCGCGCGCAGGTGACGATGGCGTCGGCCGCGTCGTCGTCGATCCGGTCGGACGTGAGGATCGCGTCGAGCGTGCCGGTGTGCTCGGCGTCGGCGTCCTGGTGGTAGGCCATGAAGTGCACCTGGTTGTCCGCCAGCCCGAGCACCTCCTGGAACCGCCGGGCCCACACCCCGGCCTTCTGCGCGCCGAGCCCCTCGATGATGAACATCGCGCCGAGGCACCCGACCGGGTTCGGCCGGCTCGCCTCGTGGAACATGTACCCGGACAGCGCCTGCGAGCCGAGGTTCTTCCGGCCCGCGCGCAGCGCCTCGAGGGAGCCGCCGACGGCGACGTAGTCGCGCTCGAGGAGCAGGTGGTCGCGGTGCTCCTCCAGCGCGTGCGAGATGGCGGCCGAGCGGAGGTCGAAGTGGTCCATGTCGAAGTTCGACGCCGCCCGCGCGATCCACAGCGACCCGTCGACCACCTGCTGGCGCAGGTTGTGCAGCAGCCGCTGGTAGTCGGCCACCGTCACGTCGCCGGCGTCGAGCGCCCGCAGGATCGGGACGTCGGCCAGCCGGGCCTCGAAGTCCGTCCAGACGTCGGCGAGCCGGGCGAGCAGCCCGGACGTGCGGTCCAGCTGGGGCGGGCGGTAGCCCTCGATGGTCTCTGTCGTCATGTGGTGCTCCTTCGCGGTTCGACGACGGTCAGGTGGGCGAAGCCGAACGAGAACCGTCCGGACTCGGGGACGGCGAGGAGGATCGTGTCTCCCGGCGTGAAGCGCCCGGTGCGCCACGCCTCCTCCAGCGCAATGAAGATGCTCGCGGCGCCGGTGTTGCCGCAGGTCTCCAGGTTGGAGAACCAGCGGCTCGTGTCCATACCGGGGACGCGCGCGCTGAGCGCGTCGAACACCACGTCGCGGAACGCGTTGGTGCTGTAGTGGCAGAGCACGTGGTCGAGCTTCTT
>Ga0160432_100395_pt1 | contig 31323 bp, 9 predicted proteins | sample HID1971M_E0MG_FD_108250 | JGI IMG/M metagenome (GOLD analysis project Ga0160432, IMG submission 108250) | Enriched millipede-associated microbial communities from UW Madison campus, WI, USA - HID1971M_E0 MG | ecosystem: Host-associated > Arthropoda: Insects > Digestive system > Unclassified ... | reverse complement strand
GGGCAAGTTCGGTGAGGGGTACAACGAGCTGACCACGGGTCTGGAGAAGGCCATCGAGGGCATCTCCGACATGGGTGAGTCGCTGCGCAAGATGATGCAGGCCATCAAGGACACCGACCAGGCCCTGGCCGGCAACTGACGACGTCTTTCGAGGGGATGCCGGCGGCTTCGGCCGCCGGCATCCCCTTGCGTTTGCCCGACCCCCGAAACCCACGTATCATAGAGCGGGTGTGCGCTCACGCGCGCCGTCCGACGTGCCTCGGCGTGTCGGCGGCCGGGCGGGCGCCGCATTCCGGGAACGGCCTGCGAACAGGCCACCCCCACGGCATATCCACCACACGAACGCACGGCAGGTTCCTGTCGCGCAGGTGGGTTTGTGGTGAAACCACGACGCTGTCACCGTGCAGCACAACAAGGAGAGAACGTGCCAACTATTCAGCAGTTGGTTCGCAAGGGTCGCTCGCCCAAGGTCTCGAAGACCAAGGCGCCGGCGCTCAAGGCGAACCCGCAGCAGGCGGGTGTCTGCACCCGTGTGTACACGACCACGCCCAAGAAGCCGAACTCGGCGATGCGCAAGGTCGCCCGTGTCAAGCTCCGCAACGGCACCGAGGTCACCGCGTACATCCCCGGTGAGGGTCACAACCTGCAGGAGCACTCGCTCGTGCTGGTCCGTGGCGGCCGTGTGAAGGACCTTCCGGGTGTCCGCTACAAGATCGTCCGGGGTGCGCTCGACACCCAGGCTGTCAAGAACCGTAAGCAGGCTCGCAGCCGCTACGGCGCGAAGAAGGGCTGAGTCAGATGCCTCGTAAGGGTCCCGCCCCCAAGCGTCCCGTCGCCAACGACCCGGTCTACGGCGCCCCGATCGTCAGCCAGCTGGTGAACAAGATCCTCGTCGACGGCAAGAAGTCGCTCGCCGAGTCGATCGTCTACGGCGCCCTCCAGGGTGTCGAGGCGAAGAACGGCCAGGACGCCGTCGCCACGCTCAAGAAGGCGCTCGACAACGTGCGCCCCACGCTCGAGGTCAAGAGCCGCCGCGTCGGTGGTTCGACCTACCAGGTGCCGGTCGAGGTCAAGCCTCACCGCGCCAACACGCTCGCGCTCCGCTGGCTCGTGAGCTACGCGAAGGGTCGTCGTGAGAAGACGATGACCGAGCGTCTCCAGAACGAGATCCTGGACGCCTCGAACGGCCTGGGTGCCGCGGTCAAGCGCCGCGAAGACACCCACAAGATGGCCGAGTCGAACCGCGCCTTCGCGCACTACCGCTGGTAATCAGCTCTCGGCTGCCGGCCGGGGGAGACCCCCTCGGCCGGCATCCCCGCGACATCCCACTCCACACGTAAGGACACCCCGTGGCACAAGAAGTGCTCACCGACCTCAACAAGGTCCGCAACATCGGCATCATGGCGCACATCGATGCCGGCAAGACGACGACGACCGAGCGCATCCTGTTCTACACGGGCGTCAACCACAAGATCGGCGAGACGCACGACGGCGCTGCGACCACCGACTGGATGGAGCAGGAGCAGGAGCGCGGCATCACGATCACGTCCGCCGCCGTGACGTGCTTCTGGAACAAGAACCAGATCAACATCATCGACACGCCCGGCCACGTCGACTTCACGGTCGAGGTCGAGCGTTCGCTCCGCGTCCTCGACGGCGCCGTCGCCGTCTTCGATGGCAAGGAGGGCGTCGAGCCCCAGTCCGAGACGGTGTGGCGTCAGGCCGACAAGTACGACGTCCCCCGCATCTGCTTCGTCAACAAGATGGACAAGCTGGGCGCCGACTTCTACTTCACCGTCGACACGATCGTCAACCGCCTGAAGGCCAAGCCGCTCGTGCTGCAGCTGCCCATCGGCGCTGAGAACGACTTCGTGGGCGTCATCGACCTCGTCGAGATGCGCGCGCTGGTCTGGCCCGGCGACGCCAAGGGTGACGTGACCATGGGCGCGAAGTACGAGATCCAGGAGATCCCGGCCGACCTCGCCGACAAGGCCGCCGAGTACCGCGAGATCCTCCTCGAGACCGTCGCCGAGACCGACGAGGAGCTTCTCGAGAAGCACTTCGGCGGCGAGGAGCTCACGGTCGCCGAGATCAAGGCCGCGATCCGCAAGCTCACCATCGCCTCGGAGATCTACCCGGTCCTCTGCGGCTCGGCGTTCAAGAACCGCGGCGTGCAGCCGATGCTCGACGCGGTCGTGGACTACCTGCCGTCGCCGCTCGACGTCCCCGCCATCGAGGCGAAGGACCCGAAGAACGAAGAGATCATCATCGAGCGTCACGCCGACCGTGAGGAGCCGTTCGCGGCGCTCGCGTTCAAGATCGTGACGCACCCGTTCTTCGGTCGTCTGACCTACATCCGCGTCTACTCGGGTCACCTCGACTCGGGCGCCCAGGTCGTCAACGCGACCAAGGGCAAGAAGGAGCGCATCGGGAAGATCTTCCAGATGCACGCCAACAAGGAGATGCCGGTCGACTCGGTCACCGCGGGCCACATCTACGCCGTGATCGGCCTCAAGGACACCACCACCGGTGACACGCTGTCCGACAGCGCGAACCAGGTCGTCCTCGAGTCGATGACATTCCCGGAGCCCGTCATCGAGGTCGCCATCGAGCCCAAGACGAAGGCCGACCAGGAGAAGCTGGGTCTCGCGATCCAGAAGCTCGCCGAAGAGGACCCGACGTTCCGCGTCGAGCAGAACGCCGAGACCGGTCAGACCGTCATCAAGGGCATGGGCGAGCTGCACCTCGACATCCTCGTGGACCGCATGAAGCGCGAGTTCAAGGTCGAGGCCAACGTCGGCAAGCCGCAGGTCGCGTACCGCGAGACGATCAAGAAGACCGTCGAGCGTCACGACTACACGCACAAGAAGCAGACCGGTGGTTCGGGTCAGTTCGCGAAGATCCAGTTCGCGCTCGAGCCCCTCGAGGTCACGGCCGACAAGATCTACGAGTTCGAGAACAAGGTCAGCGGTGGCCGCATCCCGCGCGAGTACATCGGCCCCACCGACCAGGGCTTCCAGGACGCCATGAACGTCGGCGTGCTCGCCGGCTACCCCATGGTGGGCGTGAAGGCGATCCTGCTCGACGGTGCCTCGCACGACGTCGACTCGTCCGAGATGGCGTTCAAGATCGCCGGCTCGATGGGCTTCAAGGAGGCCGTCCGCAAGGCGAACCCCGTCATCCTCGAGCCGCTCATGGCGGTCGAGGTGCGTACTCCCGAGGAGTACATGGGCGACGTCATCGGCGACCTGAACTCGCGTCGTGGCCAGATCCAGTCGATGGAGGACGCCCAGGGCGTCAAGGTCGTCCGCGCTCTGGTCCCACTGTCGGAGATGTTCGGCTACATCGGCGACCTGCGCTCGAAGACCTCGGGCCGCGCCGTCTACTCGATGGAGTTCGACAGCTACGCCGAGGTTCCTCGCAACGTGGCCGACGAGATCGTCCAGAAGGTCAAGGGCGAGTAACCCTTTTCCACCGGGATGCCTCGGTGACGAGGCATCCCGGCGGCACAACTTCACACAGAATCAACAGAACCGTCTCTACTAAGGTGGAGATATCCCCGTAGACGACCGACGCACACCAGCGTCCGGAACCTCTACACGAACGTCCTGAGGAGGACCCAGTGGCTAAGGCCAAGTTCGAGCGCACCAAGCCGCACGTGAACATCGGAACGATCGGTCACGTCGACCACGGCAAGACCACGCTCACCGCAGCTATCTCGAAGGTGCTCGCCGACAAGTACCCGTCGGCCACCAACGTGCAGCGCGACTTCGCGTCGATCGACTCGGCTCCCGAGGAGCGTCAGCGCGGTATCACGATCAACATCTCGCACGTCGAGTACGAGACCCCGAAGCGTCACTACGCTCACGTCGACGCCCCGGGTCACGCCGACTACATCAAGAACATGATCACCGGTGCCGCTCAGATGGACGGCGCGATCCTCGTGGTCGCCGCCACCGACGGCCCGATGGCTCAGACGCGTGAGCACGTGCTGCTCGCCAAGCAGGTCGGCGTTCCGTACCTGCTGGTCGCGCTGAACAAGTCGGACATGGTCGACGACGAGGAGATCCTGGAGCTCGTCGAGCTCGAGGTCCGCGAGCTCCTGTCGTCGCAGGACTTCGACGGCGACAACGCCCCCGTCGTGCGCGTCTCGGGCCTGAAGGCTCTCGAGGGCGACGAGCAGTGGACGCAGGCGATCCTCGACCTCATGGAGGCCGTCGACTCGTCGATCCCCGACCCGGTGCGTGACAAGGACAAGCCGTTCCTCATGCCCATCGAGGACGTCTTCACCATCACCGGCCGTGGCACGGTCGTCACGGGCCGCGCCGAGCGTGGCACGCTGGCCATCAACTCCGAGGTCGAGATCGTGGGTCTGCGCCCGACGCAGAAGACGATCGTCACCGGTATCGAGATGTTCCACAAGCAGCTCGACGAGGCCTGGGCCGGCGAGAACTGTGGTCTGCTCCTGCGCGGCACCAAGCGTGACGACGTCGAGCGCGGCCAGGTCGTCGTGAAGCCCGGTTCGGTCACCCCGCACACCAACTTCGAGGGCACGGCGTACATCCTGTCCAAGGAGGAGGGCGGCCGTCACAACCCGTTCTTCACGAACTACCGTCCGCAGTTCTACTTCCGCACCACCGACGTCACCGGCGTCATCACGCTGCCCGAGGGCACCGAGATGGTCATGCCCGGCGACACCACCGACATGACGGTCGAGCTGATCCAGCCGATCGCCATGGAGGAGGGCCTCGGCTACGCGATCCGTGAGGGTGGCCGCACCGTCGGCGCCGGCACGGTCACGAAGATCATCAAGTAAGTCTTCTGACTCACTGAACGAACGCCCCCGAGCATCGCTCGGGGGCGTTCGTCGTCGGTGCGCCCAGTCGCGCGCGGGGTTCCGCCGGGGGCGTCCCTCCCGCCAGAATGTGACGTGACGCCGCACTCGGGGGCGCGAAGGAGTGAGCATGAGCGGATTTGACGACCTGGTCAACCAGGGCAAGGAACTCTACGAGCAGAACAAGGACAAGATCGACGACTTCCTCAAGTCCGAGCAGGCCGAGGGCCTCAGCGACAAGGTCCTCGACGGAGCGTCGGGACTCGCCAAGAAGGTCCTTCCGGACGAGCACGACGGGACCATCGACAGCGTCCGCGACAACATCGACGGAGCCGTCGGCGACAAGTGACCTGAACGACGGAAGCGGCCCGGGGCGACCCGGGCCGCTTTCGTGTTTCCTGAGGCGATCGTGATGCGGGTGTGACCAGAGGTGCTTGACGTCGTCGCGGAATCGCCGATAGCTTGACCGTGGGCTATGTGCGTCCGGTGCAACTGGGGAGTTAACACCGGAGGGAACGCACACTTGGGGAGTCCGACCGGGAAATTCGGGGTCCCCTTGAGCTGACATCAGCGAGAAGGGGAACCTTGATGTCTGGGTATTGGGGAAATGATGGTTCAGCGCGCACGGGCATCCGGCGCGGCCTGCGAGCGGCTCGGGAGCGCGATCGCAGGCTGACGATACGGCACCGGTGGTACGCCGGTGGTATCGCGACCCTGCTGTCGGGCGCGCTGATCTTCACCGGCATGTCGCCGGCGCTCGCGGAGGAGACTCCCGCGCCGACGCCGTCCGCGACGACCGAGTCGACCGACGCGGGCGACGCGGGGACGGATGCCGCCACCCCCACACCACCGGCGGACGAGGCGACCACGCCGGAGGAGTCCACTCCGCCTGCAGAGCAGCCGCCGGCGACGGACACGCCTGCCCCGGCTGAGCCGGCAGCGCCGACGGACGAGGGAACCCAGGCGCCTCAGCAGCGCTCGGCCGCGCCCGACGCGAACCTCGTCGCGCCGCTGGCCGTGCTGCCCGGTTGTACCGGCAGCTGTCTCACGATCACGCGCAACGTGTCGATCACCGGCGGCGGCCCCGCCAGCGCATCCGACTGGGAGTACCGCGCGACCAACGGCGCCGACTGGGCAGTGATCCCCAGCGGCGCCACCGGTGTCGACGTCGCGAACGGCTCGTACGTGGTGTCCGCCGTCTCGCTCAACGGCAACACCGCCAACTACCTCACGTCGGTCACCTGCACCGACGCCGGCTCCGGACTCTCGTGGAGCAGCGGTTCGTCGACGCTCTCGTACACGTCGGGCAGCGACCGCGCCTCGACCTGTTCGTACACGCACGCCTACCAGGCGCCCGGGACGATCACGATCCAGAAGGGCGGCCTCCGCACCGGCGGCCAGACGGTCGCCGGCCTGCAGAACGCGGTGTTCGAGGTCTACAAGGGCGGCACGGGCAGCGCGCCCGACACCGCGCCGGCGAACCTCGTCGGCACGTGCACCACGGGCGCCGACGGCAAGTGCTCGGTGTCGGTGCCCAGCGGGGCGCAGTACTGGATCGTCGAGAAGACGGCGCCCAGCGGCTGGAGCATCGTGCCCCAGCTGAACGTGGGCAGCTCGGCGGCGAACACCCCCTACCGGTTCCGCACCGACTCCGTGGGCGCGGGCTCGAACACGACGTACCCGAAGGTCGGCACGGGCAACGACGCCAACACGTCGGGCGGGTTCTGGGCCGACACCAAGAACAACCCGACGGCGCTCCAGGCGTGCGGCATCCGCGTCGGTCTTCTCATCGACCTCTCGAACTCGATCGACGCCACCGAGTTCACGCAGCTGAAGACGGCGGCGAAGGACTTCGTCGACAAGCTGCAGGGCACCCCGTCGCAGCTGGCCCTCTGGACGTTCGCGACGAGCGCCCCAGCCAGCGGCGGATCGAACAGCTCGCTCGGACTGACCTCCGTGTCGACGGCCGGCGGCGCCACCACCGTGAAGAACAAGATCGACGGTCTGGTCCGGCCCGGTGGCGACGCCGGCGCGACCAACTGGGACCAGGGCCTGTGGCAGGTGGCGGGCGACGCGGCGAACAAGGTCGACGTCCTGCTGATGCTCACCGACGGCACGCCCACGGTCTACGGCCCGAACGCCGAGGGACCGGGCAGCTTCTCGCGCTTCCGCGAGGTCGAGAACGCCGTGTTCTCGTCGAACTCGGTCAAGAACCTCGGCACCCGCGTGGTGCCGGTCGGCATCGGCGTCGACGGCGCCGAGGCGAACATCCAGGCGATCTCGGGTCCGACCGTGAACAGCGACTACTACCTGGTCGACAACTACGCGGCGCTCTCGACGTTCCTGCAGAACCTGGCCAAGGGCCAGTGCGACAGCACGATCAACGTCACCAAGATGGTCATCCCGAACGGGGGCACCCCGGCGAACGCGACGGCGACGCCCGGCTGGACGTTCAACGCCTCGAACAGCGGCAGCACCGTGACGCCGCCGAGCGGCCAGACGAACCAGTCCGGCGCGGTCAGCTTCAAGGTCTCGGGGCTGAGCTCGGGTCAGACGTCGGCGGTCACGATCGCCGAGGTCAACCAGCCCGGGTACACGCCGGCACCGCAGGGCGGCAAGAACGCGGTCTGCAAGAACGACCTCGGTCAGGACGTCACGGTGACGAACGTGGGCTCCGACGGTCTCGGCTTCACGGCGAACGCCACCGGTGGGCGCATCGTGACCTGTGTCGTCTACAACCAGGCGCCGAACCCGAAGGTCGACCTGCAGGTCGTGAAGAAGTGGGTCATCAACGGCACCGCGTACAACAACGGCTCGCAGCCGTTCGGCGCGGCGCAGTTGACGCTCGACGGGCAGAACCGCAACTTCGGCACGAACTACACGTACGACGTCGGCACCGCCGTCGCGATCGGCGAGACCGTGACCGGCCTGCCGCCGTTCTGCACGAACGTGGCGACGGGTACGGGCTCGCACACGATGGCGTCCACGCCCAACCCGAACGTGGTCACGATCACCAACACCGTGACGTGCACCACGCAGCTCAAGCTGACCAAGAAGGTGGTGGGCGGCTCGGCCGACCCCGCGACGTGGACCCTTACGGGCACCGGACCGCAGGGATCGCTCCCCGGCCCGAACGGCGCGTCGCCGACGTCGCTCACGAACGTCACGCCTGGCGTGATCTACACGCTCGCCGAGTCGGGCGGTGACCCCCGCTACACGCAGGAGGTCGTTGCCGGTGCGAACCCGCGTCCCGGTTCGACGGGCTCGTGGCACTGCTACGTGCTCAACGCCAACGGCACCCGCGGCACCGAGTACGACGGCCTGAACGGCGGTGTGACGGTGCAGCTCGGCCAGCACGTCGAGTGCGAGGCGATCAACCAGACCGCGAGCCTGGTGCTGCGCAAGCACGTCGTGAACGACAACGGCGGTGACGCGGTCGCCTCCGATTGGGATCTGACGGCGACGCCGGCCCCGCTCACCGGGCTCGTCGCGACGACGGTCGACGGAGCCGAGGGCACGACGGCGGGCAACACCATCCAGGTGCGACCCGGTCACGTCTACACGGTCTCCGAGACCGGACTCGCGGGTTACACCCAGACCACGCTGCAGCGGTGGAACGGCACCGACTGGATCGATGTCGCAGGCTGGGACGTGTCGGTGGCACCCGGTGCGACCGGCATCTACCGCATCGTGAACGACGATGTCGCGCCGAAGCTGAAGCTGGTCAAGAAGGTGACCAACAACAACGGCGGCGGCGCGGTCAACACCGAGTGGACGCTGACGGCCACGTCGGCCGACGGCCCGAACCTCAGCGGCCAGACCGGCGTGAACGGCGCGGTCGCGGCGGGCGACGTCTACACGCTGGCCGAGACCGGCCCCGGTGGATACGACTGGACCGACCTCGAGTGCACCGGGTACCCGAACACCACCGAGGGCAGCCCGACGCTGACGCTCAAGCCGGGTGACGACGTCACCTGTACGTTCACCAACGACGACCAGCCCGCTCACCTGACGCTGGTGAAGGTGGTCGACGGCAGCAACGGCGGCAACGCCCAGCCGTCGGCGTGGAACGGGATGCTGCAGGCCACCCGCTCGGGCGGCGGCGCGACCATCTCGTTCGACACGAACGTCGGCAAGGACGTCGCCGCCGGCACGTACACGCTCAACGAGCTGCAGAACGTCGCCGGGTACGACTGGACGAACCTCGTCTGCTCCACCGGGCAGACCTCGATGGCCGACAAGACGGTGACCGTGGCGAACGGCCAGTCCGTGACCTGTACGTTCACCAACATCGCCAAGAAGCCCACGCTCACCCTGGTGAAGATCGTCGACAACAAGAACGGCGTCGGCTCGCACCAGGCTCAGGAGTGGACGCTCTCGGCGACCGGCACGGGCGGGTTCAGCTCGCCCACGTCGTCGAGCGACGGCGGCGTGACGGCATCCACCGGCGCCAAGACGGTCAATGCCGGAACGGAATATACGCTCGGCGAGAGCGGCCCGACGGGCTACACCGCGGGCAGCTGGAGCTGTGACTCGGGCATCACGGTGACGGGTGGCAAGATCACCCTGCCCATCGCGAAGAACGTCGTATGCCAGATCACGAATACAGCGGTCCCGGCCACGGGGACGGTCGCCAAGAAGGTCCACACCGGCTACCCGGTGCAGAACCCTGACGGCACCTGGACGGTCGTTTACGACGTCACCGTCACCAACGGCTCGAGCACGTCGACGCTGTTCTACGACCTGGCGGACGCGCTCCACTACGGCGGCGGCATCACGCCGACGAACGCGACCTGGAGCCGCAACGGCGGTCCCGGGACCGACTTCGACCTCCCCGCGGGCACGGCGACGATGGCCACCGGCCAGTCGCTCGCACCCTCGGGCGTCGACACGTACACGGTGACGGTGATCGCGACGATCGCGGACGGCACCGAGACGACCGACACCTGGAAGTGCACGACGACGCAGGCGCCGAACCGCGGCTTCCTCAACACGGCGACGCTGACCGTGGACGGCAAGACGTCCACCGCGCAGGACTGCGCGCAGCCGGTGTTCCCGACGGTGAAGAAGGACGGCAGGGTCCCGACCTGGGATGCCGCGACCGGTCGCTGGACCGTCTCGTACACGATCACCGTGACGAACCCGTCGGACGCCGAGAACGGCACCGACGTGCAGGCGAGCCTCGATGACACGCTGCCGACACTGCCGGCGGGGTGGACGCTCGTCGGCGAGTGGCAGGCGGCCGCGGTGAGCGGAGCTCCGGCTCCGACGGACCCGTCGGCCACGGCATCCCCGTGGACGATCTGGTCGGGGACGCTCCCCAAGGCGACGAGCTACTCGTACACCGTGACCGGTGTGCTGCAGCCGTCCGCGGGTGCGACGCCGATCGGCACCGCGTGCCCCGGCAACGGCGGCCTGCTGAACAAGGCGGTCGTGACCTCGGGTGAGGTCAAGGTCGACGACGACGCGTGCGTCGGCATCGACACCCCGCCCGTCACGGTCTCGAAGACCGACGGCACGGTGACGCAGCTCGATGGCGGTGACTGGCAGATCGACTACACGATCACGGTCGCCAACAACGGCAGCGCCGGCACGGTCTACACGCTGACCGATCTGCCTGACCTCGGCACCGGCTTCGCTGTCGTCAGCGAGGGCTGGCAGGGCACCGCTCCGGCGGCGAACACGCCGATCGAGGCCGGTGGATCCGACCAGTACGTCTACCGCATCGTGGCGTCGTTCGACCCCGAGACCGAGGACCCGGAGCTGACGTGCGAACCCGGCGACGGCGGCGCATTCCACAACGTGGCCAAGGTGCAGTACCCCGGCGGTTCGAAGACCGACGACGGCTGCGCCCAGCCGGCCTCGCCCGAGGTCGTCAAGGACTCGGCGACGATCACGCAGCAGGGCACCGACTGGGTGCTCGGCTACACCGTGACCGTCACGAACCCGAGCAGCATCCCGCTCTGGTACTCGCTGACCGACACCCCGGCGGCTCTGCCCGCCGGCGTGACCGGTGCGGTGTGGACGGCCGCAGGCCCCGTGGCCCTGAACGGCGGCACGTTCGCCGCTCCGGGCACGGCGTTCGACGGCGACGGCAACACGCTCGTCGGCACCGGGACGCTGCCGGCAGGAGCCTCGCACGTGTTCACCATCACCGCGACGGTGACGCTGTCGAACGACGTGAAGGCCTCCGACCTGGTGTGCGACCGCGAGCCCGGCACGGGCGTGTGGAACACGGCCACCGTCACCAACGGCGTCGGCTCGGACGACGACGACGCGTGCGACAGCATCCGGCTGCCGAAGGTCGGCATCGAGAAGTCGAACGCCGTCGTCGCCCAGAACGTCGAGGGCGAGTGGGTGCTGGCCTACCAGATCACGGTGACGAACCTCGATCCGACCCTGGCCTCGTCGTACGCGATCACCGACACGCCGCAGTTCGATGCGAGCTTCGACATCGTCCCCGGCTCGGAGACGTGGACGCAGGCCGGCAACCCCGGCGTGCCCAGCGGTGTGCTGGCCGGCGGCGCCTCGGCGACGTGGGTGTACACGGTGAAGGCGACCGTCGACACGGACGACTTCGACCCCGAGACCGCGCTGAAGTGCACGACGGACGGTGAGAACCCCGGTGGGGGCTTCTACAACGTGGCGACCGTGACCTTCCCGGGCGGTTCCGCGAGCGATGACGGCTGCGGCGTTCCCGTCAGCCCGAAGGTCGAGAAGACCGGCGTCGCCGCGGTCCAGGATGCCGCGACCGGAGAGTGGACGCTCGCCTACAAGGTGAAGGTCTACAACCCGACGGGGATCGCGCTGCAGTACACCGTGAACGACACGCCGCAGGCGCTTCCGGCGGGAGTCACGCCGGTCGGAGTCTGGGCGGCGTCGATCGATTCGCTGGGTGCCGGCAACGTCGGCCTCCTCGGAGCGGACTGGGTCGCTGACCACACGAAGCCGCTCGGAACGGGCCTGCTGCTCGCCAACTCCGAGAACGTCTACCTCGTCGTGCTGAAGGTCAAGATCGCGGCATCCGTGCCCGACAGCGCCCTCGACTGCGAGGCCGAGGACGGCGGGCTGTGGAACTCGACGGTCGTCACGAACGGTGTCGGCGGCGGGAGTTCGGAGGACTGCATCCCGGTCGTCCGCGCGGTCACCCAGCAGTCGAAGGCCGTGACGAGCACCTCGCAGGACGAGGACGGCACGTGGACGATCACGTACGACATCGTCGTGACGAACACGTCGACCGAGTCGCCGGCGACGTACAGCGTCACGGACGCGCTCGCCTTCGGCGGCGACATCGAGGTGCAGGACGCCTCGTGGACCGGCCCCGGCGGAACCGACGTGCCGTTCGTCAACGTCGGTGACGACTGGACCGCCGACATCGCGTCGAACGCGGTGCTGCCGCCCAAGACCGACTCGGCCGGAACGGCGACCTACACGGTGACGGTGCACGCGATCGTGCCCGCCGACGCGTGGGACGGCGACACCCTGGGCTGCTACCCCGACGACGAAGACCCGTCGGGCGGCTTCCTCAACACGGCGGTCATCACCGTCGCGGGCCAGGAGTACCCGGTCGACGACTGCTCCGAGCCGGCTCTGCCGACCATCGACAAGACCGCGACCAGCGCGACCCAGGACCCGGGAGACCCCGACAGCTGGACGGTCACGTACCAGCTGACGGTGCACCCGAGCGGGTTCGACACCTTCTACACGCTGACCGATGTGCCGGGCTTCCCGTCGGGCATCACGCTCGGCGAGGGGACGGCGCAGCGCACCACGCCTGCCGGCGACGAGCCGATCGACATCGAATCGGGCCAGTCCTTCCCGGACGCCCCGGTCGCCCTCGGCGCGGAAGAGACCCAGGTGTGGACGGTCACGTGGAAGGCGACGGTCACTGAGCCGGTGCCGACCGACGAGCTGGCGTGCAGCGAGGGTCCCGGCAACGGGTACTACAACGCCGCGTACCTCTACGTCGGCGAGGACCAGGTCGATGAGGGCGACGCCTGCATCCCGATCAAGGAAGCGGTCTACCCGACCACGGCCAAGACCGTGACCTCGTCGACGCAGGACCCCGAGACCGGGCAGTGGACGATCGTCTACAGCCTCACGGCGTCGCTCGCAGCCGCGGGCACGCCCGAGAACCCGGACGGGCTGTCGGCGAAGTACAGCCTCGACGACCAGCTCGACTTCGGCGGAGACATCGACATCGCCTCGGCCGTCTGGAGCGGCCAGGGTCAGACCGACGTCGCGTTCGACGACGATGACTGGTCGGCGTCGATCGCCACCGGAAAGACGATCACGGCGGGCTCGACGCACACCTACACCGTCACGGTGAAGGCGGACGTCACGGCCGAGGCCATCAACGAGGGCACGACCACGTGTGAAGAGGGCGAAGGGCCGTTCGGCGGCTTCCTCAACACCGCGTGGCTGCGCAGCGGCGGTCAGCGCACCGACGTGCACGCCTGTGCCGAGCCGGTGTTCCCGACGGTCGAGAAGACGGCGGGCGCCTACTCGCAGAACGACGACGGCACGCAGACCATCTCGTACCTCGTGACGGTCACGTACCCCGACACCGACCAGGAGCCGAAGCCGACAGAGGTGGGTTACACGCTCACCGACGCGCCGACGCTTCCGGACGGCGTGGAGCTCGACGGTGACTGGACCGCGGCGGCGGCGGATGACGCGACGCCTGCGGTCCCGGCATCCGGAGCCTCGTGGAACGGCGAGGGGGAGTGGACCATCGTGCCGGCGGGAACGCTGAGACCCGAGGGTCCTGTCCACACCTACGTCGTGTCGGCCACGGTCACGGTGACCGCACCGCCGAGCACCGAGCAGCCGCGTGCGTGCTTCGAGGCTCAGGAGGACGGCTACTTCGTCTGGAACGAGGCCATCGTCCACTCGGGCGAGTGGATCGACCGCGACGACGCGTGCCAGACGGTGCACTTCGACGACGTCGGCATCGAGAAGACGGCGACGAACCTCCCCGAGGAGGGATCGATCGAACCGGGCACGGTGTTCGACTACGAGCTGACGGTCACCAACAACGGGACCCGGGATGCCGAGAACGTCGTGGTCACCGACCCGCTGCACGAGCGGCTCGAGGTGACGGGGCTGACACTGCCCGCGGGTTGGACAAACGACAACGCACCCGCGTTCGTCGATGAGGACAACACGCTGTCGGTGAGCATCCCGACCCTCGCGGTCGGGGCGAGCGCGACGATCATCGTGCAGGTGACCTTCCTGGCGCCGACGACCTCCGCCGAGCTGCCCGCCGTGATCGGCGACGAGGAGCCGCCGGCTCCGCCGACGCCGCTCGACGAGATCCTCAACGAGGCGTGCGTCGCCGCGGATCTCGACGGCGACCCGAGCAACGACTGCGACGAGGTGACGACGCCGACGCGAGACATCGCCGCCCTCGTCTACACCCGCTGTGTCGCGGACGCGCCGTTCCTCGGCTGGGTCGTGACGAAGTCCGCATCGCTGCAGGACGAGCCGGTCGGCTTCCTGTGGAAGCCGGTCAACGACGCCGTCACGCCGGAGACCACTCCGGCGCAGGTGGAGCTGTCGGACGACAGCGGCACGACGACCTGGAGCGACGAGATCCCCTGGGTGGGTTCGGCCTTCACGCCGTCGGGCGTGTCGATCGACTACCCGGGCTGGCGGCCCATCGAGGCGAGCGACATCGTCGCCGGCACGAGCCCCGTGCAGTACTACCTGCCCGGGACGACGACGGTGATGACGCCCGAACAGCAGGCGCAGTTCGTGTTCAACGGACTGATCCTCGACCCGAGCGAGCTCGACTACTCGTGGCGTCTCAACACCGAGATCACGTTCACCGTGAACCCGACGCTCACCTTCTCCACCTCGTACCCGGCAGCAACGCCGGAGTGCTTCGTGGCGCGCCACACCGAGGTGCAGGTCGAGAAGTCGGCGAGCGTCGAGCGCACGGAGCCGGGCAAGTCGTTCCGCTACACGCTCGATGTCGCGAACGTGAGCGACGACGCGGCCGCCGAGGATGTGGTCGTGACCGACCAGATCCCCGCCGACATCAACATCACCGCGGTGGACTGGCCGGGCAAGGGCGACGCGGACGCGTTCCCGAACTGGCAGTCCTGTGAGGTGACGGGTCAGAACAGCGCGGGCTACGGCGGAACGCTCACGTGCACGCTGTTCGGGCCGCTGCAGCCGATCAACTCCGACAACGGCGGGGCGACCGTGGCGCCGAGGATCACCCTCGACGCGACCGTCAACCCGAAGTCGACGGTGAGCGCGATCACGAACGTGGCGGTGGTGGACTACCACACGTTCGGCGACCCGGACGACCCGGGCCGTGACTCGGACGACGCGATCGTGCTGCTGTCCGGTCTGCCGGCGACCGGTGGCGGGGCGACCCTGCCGCTCATCGTCCTCGGACTCGTGGTGATGCTGACCGGCGCCTCGGTGCTGATCGTGGCGCGTCGCCGTCGGGGCGAGGCCAAGCCGACGCTGTAATCGCACCAGCGAGAGAGTGGATGCCGGCGGCCGTGGCCGCCGGCATCCACTCGTCATTCCCTCTTGACGCGACTTCCGCGTGGGCATACTTTGTGCGCGGGAACACGTTTCGGCACGTGTTGGGGAGAGGCGCCGAACCGCTGGGGAGGCATCTGCAGGCACACCCACCTGTCGTCACGTGATTGGGAGGGGCTCCGCTTGGGGCGCCCTGTGTCGTGACGACCAAGGGTGATGAGATGTTCCGTCGATTTCTGCCGATCCGTTCGGGCGAACGCCGCTGGTACGTGGGGGGTCTTGCGACGATCGTCGCCGGCGCCCTGATGTTCTCGGGTGTGTCGCCGGCCACCGCCGACGAGGCGCCACCGCCCGATCCGGCCGTCACCGAGACGGCCACGGATCCCGCGGTGTCCGATCCGGCGCCCGCTCCGGAGACCACCGACCCGGCCACGCCCGCTCCCGACGAGCAGAGCGCGCCCGCGGACGAGACGACCGCACCCGACGAGGCGGCGCCGACGGACGACCCGGCGGCTCCGGCGGACACGGCGGAGACGGCCGCGCCCGACACCTCCGCGCAGGCGCTGGCCGCCCCGGCGGTCGGACCCCTCGCGGTCGCGAGCTGCGACCTCGTCGGCGGCTTCGAGATCGACGGCAACTACGCCCCGGGCGACTGCGGCGGCGTCGACTGGACGTCCGGCGGCTATCAGTCCTCGGCCGTGGTGGGCACGTATCAGGTGGTGAAGGACAACTCCGACCCGTCCACCTGGTCGAACGGCGGCGGCACCCCGCCGAAGGTCGACTTCATCCGCAACTACACCAAGGCCGGAACGGTCGGCGGCGACTACTTCCTCTGGGTGGGCTGGGACCGCCAGCAGACCAGCGGCACCGGCGGCTACGTGATCGAGGTCACGAACGCCGGCATCAACTTCGCGCCCGACGGCGCACCGCGCCCGATCCGCACCAACGGCGGTGCGGTGTTCTACATCACGACGCAGGGCAGCAATCCGCCCGTCCTGCTGCAGGCGTGCGTCTACGCCAACACGGCCGGATACCCCGGCGTGTGCGACAGCAGCCCGACCGCGGCCGGCTTCGTCGGCGCGGTGAGCAACGAGGCGCTCACGAACCCGTTCGGCCAGCCGATCGAGGCCGGCGGCTTCTTCGAGGTCGGCATGAACGTGACCGAGCTGACGCACGGCATCATCAGCCCCGGATGCCCGGCCGCCGGCGTGGCGACCGCGTACATGCGCAGCTTCACCGGCAACAACTTCGGCCCGACCGGGAACCTGAAGGGCTACGTCGGACCGACCACGGTGCAGGCGCCCTCGACCTGCGGCAGCCTCACGATCGTCAAGCACGACCCGTCCGGCGCCCCGCTGGCCGGCGCGACCTTCCAGATCACGCCGAACCCGACGACGGGTACCGGCTCGACCTCCGCGGTGACCGACGCCTCCGGCACGATCACCTTCCCGGGCACCGTGAAGCCCGGCGACTACACGGTCGTCGAGACCGTGCCGCCGCCCGGCTACCTGCTGCCCACACCCGCGCAGCAGCAGGCGACCATCCCGGAACTGGGATCGGCGACCCTGACGTTCGTCGACCCGCTCGGCAAGCTCACCTGGGTGAAGCAGGACCGCAGCGGCAACCTCCTGGGCGGTGCGACCTTCTCGGTCACGGCGACGTCCGGCGCCGCGGTCGCGGCACCCTGGGACCTCGACGCCAACCCGATCACGGTCGTCGACAACACCGGTCAGCCCGGCTACACCGGGCGTGACACGGATGCCACACCCGGCGAGTTCAGCGTCGACGGACTGCCGACCGGCACCTACGAGGTGAAAGAGACGGCGGCCCCGCCGAACTACGTGCTCGACCCGACGGCGCAGTCGGCGACGATCTCGCAGGCGACGCCGGCCCCGGCGATCGCGCTGCCGTTCATGAACACGCCGTACGCGACGGTCATGCTGAAGAAGGCGTGGGTCAACGCCTTCACCGGCGACTCGACGACGCTGACCATCGACGGCGCCAACGACGCGACGGACACCGTCGGCGGAACGGCGGGCGTCTCGACAGTGCTCGTCGCTCCCGGGACGACGGTGACGGTCGCCGAGATGCTCGGCGCCGGCAACACCGGCAGCTACGACTCCACCCTCGCGTGCGTCGGCGCGACGCCGTCGACGGGGACCGGGACATCGGCGACGGTGACCGTCCCGCAGTGGCCGGCATCCGCCTCGGGCGTGACGTGCACGTTCACCAACACCGCGAAGACGACGGACATCGTGCTGCACAAGCAGTGGGTGGATGCAGTCGCCCAGGACTCGATCACCGCGAGGATCACCGCGAACGGCGTCGACTCGAACCCGCTCGCGTCGATCGCCAACGGTCAGGCAGGAACGTGGCTCGACCCGAACTCCGTCAGCATGACGGTGCGTGTGGGTGAGACGTTCTCGATCACCGAGGCGTTCAACGGCGATCCCGCCGGCGCGTACTCGACGACGTGGTCCTGCACCAACGGAGGCGGCTCGGGGCCTGGCGTGACGTCGAACCTGGCGTTCCCGAACGGGCTCACGGCACCGGCATCCGGTTCGTCCTGCACGTTCACCAACACCAACGGGACGTTCAACCTGGTGGTCCTGAAGAACTGGATCAACGGCCAGGCGGGCGACGAGGCGGAGCTCTGGGTCGACGGCTACGACGCGACGGCGACGTCGACGTCGAACGGCGACCTGGGCGAGTGGCTGGATGCCGCGCACAACCTGACGGTGCCGGTGTCGGCCGGAGCCATCGTGAACGCGGGTGAGACGCTCGACCTCATCGCCGGCACCGACGCCGACTACACGTCGAGCGTGACCTGCGTCGACGCGGCGTACTACCAGGGGCAGACGGAGGCACCCGCGTTCGACGAGTCGATGGACGGGCAGGAGATCACCTTCCACATGCCGAGCATGCCGGTGGTCTGCGAGATCACGAACGAGGCCGTCGCACCGACGATCACCCTGCTGAAGGATGTCGTCGTCGAGGGCGTCACCGTGCCCGACACGAACTGGCAGCTGCACGGCGTGATGACGTCGGGCTTCGAGGTCACCAACCCTGCGGGCGGCGACACCGAGAAGACCTCGGTGCACGCCGGACTCTCGACGGCCCTCAGCGAGACGCTGCTCGTGCCGTTCACGGGCTCCGACGAGTTCGAGCCGAGCGAGTGGAGCTGCGTCTCGGACGAGCGCGACATCGAACTCACCGAGAGCGTGCCCGGCAGCGCCACGCTGCCCGCCCTGAACAAGGGCGAGGACGTCGTCTGCACCATCACGAACGAGCACCAGCCGCAGGGCTTCGAGATCACGAAGGAGCTGGTCAGCTCGACGCAGAACGAGGACGGCACCTGGACGGTGGTCTACAAGATCACCGTCGAGAACAACAGCGTGCTGGTCCCGGTCGAGTACGACTCGCTCGTCGACACGCTGACGGCCAGCGACTCGCTGCAGTACGAGGAGGTGACCTGGACGGGTGAGACCAGCGGGTCGTTCGATCTGGAGGCGGGCCTGTCCGCCGACCTGACGGACGGCGAAGGCGGCGTGGTCGACGCCGGCGGCACGGACGAGTACACCGTGTCGGCGGTGGTCAGCGTGATCGCTCCGCCCGACGAGGGCACCCCGCGCTGCGACGAGGGTGACGGCATCGGCGTGATCAACACGGCGGTGGTCACCGTCGGCGAGGACGACGACCAGGCGGAGGCCTGCGGCGAGGTCCACTACGACGACGTCTCGATCGTGAAGACGGCCGGGCTGCCTGACGGCCAGACCTCGGTCGAGCCGGGCGACCTGTTCGACTACGTCCTGACCGTGACCAACAACGGCACCCGTCCGGCGACCGACGTGAGGGTCACCGACGACGACTTCTTCGAGCGTCTGCAGATCACCGCGCTCACGGTGTCGGCAGGTGTGACGTGGGGACCGGCGCCGGGCTACTCGGACGACAAGGTCGATCTCACGATCGACGAGATCGGCGTCGGCCAGTCGGTGACCGTCACGGTGACGGTGCTGTTCTTCTCGCCCGACCCGGTGGTCATCGACGACGACGGCGATCCGACCACCGATCCGATCCTGCCGCAGCTGATCGGCGACGAGCCGGCCCCGGCGCCGCCGCTCATCGTCGACAACCTCGAGAACACGGCGTGCGTCGACATGGCGGGCGACCAGAACCCCGAGAACGACTGCGACTCGGCCGAGGTGCCGACGCGTGACATCACGGCATCCGTCTACACGCGCTGCGTGAACGACGCGCCGTTCCTGGGCTGGACGGTCGCGAAGTCGGCGCTGCTGGTCGGCGACCCGATCGACATGCTGTGGACGCCGAACGAGGCGACGCCTGAGACGACGCCTTCGCAGGTGTCGCTCAGCCAGCCCGGCGGGCTGACGACCTGGAGCGACGAGATCCCGTGGCCGGGGGCTGCGTTCACGCCGTCCGGCATCTCGATCGACTACCCGGGATGGCGTCCGCTGCAGGCGTCGGACTACGCGCCTGACGGCGGGTACTACCTGCCGGGCACGACGACAGTGATGACGCCGGAGGAAGAGGCGCAGTACGTGTTCAACGGGCTGATCCTCGACCCGAGCGAGCTCGACTTCGCGTGGCGCCTGCCGACGACGCTCACCTTCACGGTGAACCCGTCGCTGTCGTTCACGACGGCGTACCCGCCGGCGACTCCCGACTGCTTCGTCGCGCGTCACTCGAACGTGCAGATCGAGAAGACGGCGAGCGTCGAGAAGACGGCTCCGGGATCGTCCTTCACATACTCGCTGGCAGTGGCGAACGTGAGCGACGACGCCGCGGCTGAGGCGGTCGTGGTCACCGACACCATCCCGGCAGATCTGAAGATCACCGACGTGTCGTGGCCCGGCGAGGGCGACGACTCGGTCTTCCCGAACTGGGAGACCTGCGCGGTGGCGGGGCAGGATGCCGCGGGCTACGGCGGCATGCTGACCTGTGAGCTCTTCGGTCCGCTGCAGCCGGTGGGGGCGAACGACTCGCCGTCGTCGGCGCCGACCATCACGCTGTCGGCGACGGTGAACCCGACGTCGACGGCGAGCTCGATAACGAACGTCGCGGTGGTGGATTACCACACGTTCGGCGACCCGGACGATCCAGGCCGTGACTCGGACGACGCGATCGTGCTGCTGTCGGCGCTGCCGGCGACCGGTGGCGAGCTGCCGCCGCTGCTGATCCTGCTGGGTCTGCTGGGTCTGCTGGCGGGAACGGCGACTCTGGTCGTGACGCGCCGTCGTCGCGGCGAGGCCAAGCCCACGCTGTAGGCGTGAGAGAGGGCGGGCTACCCCAAGGCCCGCCCCCTCCCACCCCACCTCCGTCGCGCCTGTATCGACGGGGGTCCGAGCCCCTCTGCCGCCCCGATGGCGAGGGGCTCGGTCGTGCGCACCGTCGGGCTGCGTTACGGCGTCGTTACTTGACGCGACCCCACCCGCGGCCTACGTTGGGCCCTGGGAACACGCTTCGGCTCGTGTTTGGGGAGAATGCCGAACCGCTTGGGGAAGCAATCGCATCATTCTCACTTGCCGTCGCGTGATTGGGAGGGGCCTCATCTGGGGCGCCCTGTGTCGTAACGACCAAGGGTGAAGTGATGTTCAGTCGTACTTTCGTGCGCGCTTCCGGCAACGGGGGACTGCGCCGCCGCATGCGTCAACAGCGGAACGACGAGCGCAGGCTCGCGCTCCAGAACCGCTGGTACGTCGGAGGGATCGCGGCCGTCGTGTCGACGGCCCTCGTGTTCTCGGGGCTGTCGCCCGCCAGTGCAGAGGAGGTGCAGCCGGATCCGGCCGCCACCACGCAGGCGGCCGACACCCCGACAGACACGGCCACCGATCCACCGGCGACCGACACCACGGCGACCGACACGTCGGCGACGGATCCTTCGTCGACGGATGCTGCCGCCACGGAGCCGCCGCAGACCCCGGCCGAGAGCGCGACGGACACTCCGGCAGCCGCGGACGGCACGTCGGACGCGCCGATGCAGGCGTTCGCGGCACCCGATGCGGGCATCAGCATCCAGGCGCTCCTCGCGTGCACCGCGTGGCCCGCCGCCGGTTCACCCGTCGCCGGTTTCGAGATCGACGGCAACCTGTGTCTCAACGGCGCCGGCACGAAGGACTGGGCGACCGTGGGCGGTCAGCCCGTCCGCGACGACACGTTCGACGACATCCACCAGTTCGACCAGGGCGCGTCCGAGGCGAGCTGGCCGTGGAGCGCGAACCAGACCGTCCTGAACAGCGGATCGGGTTCGAGCAAGACCGACATCGGCAACGTGTACGCGTACACCCAGACCGTCGGTGGCCACGTCTACGCCTACCTCGGGTTCGAGCGTGAGACGAACGAGGGCTCGGTGTCGTACCACGTCGAGCTCAACCAGAAGCCGAACGTCGCGCCCGACAGCCCCGTCACGGTCCGTACGGTCGGCGACCTGCGGCTGACGATCCAGCAGGACGGCAACAACCCGCCGCAGCTCGTCGGTGCCCACACCTGGAACGGCACCAAGTGGGTCGCGCTCCCCAACCTCTCCGGGTTCGTCGGTCAGGTGAACCAGGGCCCCATCAACGACCTCACGACGCGCGAGCTCGAGACAGGCACGTTCGCCGAGGCGGCCGTCGACCTGACCGCGCTCTTCGGCGAAGGCAACTGCAGCGGCAACTTCGGCGTGCTGAACGTGCGCTCGAGCCAGTCGCCGTCCGAGACCTCGTCGCTCGCCGACTGGATCGACCCCGTCGCGCTCAGCATCCCCTCCACCTGCGCGACGCTGACGATCCTCAAGACCGGCCTGAACGGGACGCCGCTCGCAGGTGCGAAGTTCACCGTCTCGCCCGACCCGGCGACGGGTGTCGCAGGCAGCTCCGTGACGGGCATCACCACCGGTGCCGACGGAAAGTTCGTGTTCAACGGCACCGTGCACCCCGGCACCTACACCGTCACCGAGACTCAGGCCCCGCAGGGCTACCTCCTGCCGACGTCCGACAACCCGCAGCAGGTGACGCTCGGCAACTCCGAGTCCAAGACCGTCACCTTCTCGGACCCGCTCGGCACGGCGACGTGGCTCAAGCAGGACCCTGACGGGAACCCTGTCGGAGGCGCGACCTTCCAGGTCGTCGCGACCGCGGGCGGTGTCGCGACCGGCGTGCCCGCGTTCCCGCGGACGGTCGTCGACAACGGCGTGAACGACGTCGATCCCGCGCCGGGCGTGATCAAGATCGTCAACGTCCCGATCGGCTCCTACACGGTGACCGAGACCGCCGCTCCTGCCGACTACGTGCTCGACACGACGTCGCGCGCCTTCACCATCGCGCAGGGCAGCTCGGACGCCTCGGTCGCGACGCCGTTCGTCAACATCCCGTACGCGACCGTCACCCTGACGAAGCACTGGGTGAACTCGTTCGCCGGTGACACCGCGAACCTGTCGATCGCCGGAGCAGCGACCGCGAATGGAACCTCGACGGCTCCGACCGACGGTCCCGTGCTCACGGTGAAGGTCGCCCCCGGATCGGCGCTGAACCTCGCTGAGGCCCTCGGCCAGAACAACCGCGGACTGTACGGCTCGACGCTGTCGTGCGGCCCGGTCAACGTCGCGGGCAACGTCGGCACCGCCGGCTCGATCACGGTGCCGCAGTACCCGGCCTCGAAGGCGGGTGTCGCGTGCACCTTCACCAACACCGCCAAGACGCGCACCGTCACGCTGCAGAAGGAGTGGGTGGACGCGTTCCAGGGCGACTCGGCCGTGCTCGCGCTCACCGGTGACGCCGACGGTGCGACGAGCACCGCGACCGGCGCCGCCGGCTCGCAGCTCGACACCACGCACGTCGCGACGGCGACCGTCCGCGTGGGTGAGACGGTGGACTTCGGCGAGCAGCTGAACGCGCCGAGCGGCGGCCAGTACGGGACGACGTTCTCGTGCACGCCGGGCTCGGTCACGCCGACGCCGAACTCCACGGTCAGCTTCACCCTCGACCGCATGCCCGACACCGACGTGACGTGTACCTTCACGAACGAGACGGCGAAGGCGACCGTCATCCTCAAGAAGGCGTGGGTCAACGCTTTCGAGGGCGACATCGCGAAGCTCAGCATCACGGGCGCGAAGAGCTCCGCTGCTGACGCGATCGCCCCGGAGGGGAACGGCACCTCCGCCGAGTTCGCTCAGGTCGTGGTCCGCGTCGGCGACAAGCTGACGCTCTCGGAGTCGCTGCCCGGCGCCAACACCGGCGAGTACACGGCGAGCTGGGACTGCACCCACGACCAGGTGATCACGGTGACCGGCGACATGACCTGCACCGTGACCAACACCGCCAAGACGGTGCACGTGCGGGTCGACAAGGTCTGGAAGGACGCCTTCCAGGGCGACACCGCCGACCTGTCGGTGAACGACACGACGAACACGGCGACCGCTGACGGCTCCGCCGACCAGACGATCACCGGCGTGGTCGACGAGGTCGTGCGGGTCGGCGACGACGTGACGGTCGAGGAGGTGCTCGGTGACAACACCGGCACCTACAACACGACGTTCTCGTGCACCGTCGTCGACGAGCAGAAGTCGGGTCTCACGGCATCCTTCACCGCTCCCGACACCGACGTCGTCTGCACCTACACGAACGAGGCGGTCAAGCACCTCGTCACCCTGCAGAAGAAGTGGGTCGACGCCTTCGAGGGCGACAAGACGACGCTCAAGGCCGGTGCACTCACCGCGCTGTCGACGGCGAACGGCGACAGCGGGGCATGGATCGACGCCGCTCACCAGGTGAAGGTCTGGGTGCGTGACGGCGACAGCATCGCGCTCTCCGAGACGGCCGTCACCGGTACCGGCACCTACGCCACCACGTACTCGTGCAACGGCGGCGTCGAGACCTCGGGCATGTCGTTCACGCTCGCCGTCAGCGGCGCGGACGTGCTCTGCACGTTCACGAACACCGCACAGAAGGCGGTCGTGAAGCTGCAGAAGGACTGGCAGAACGCGTTCGTCGGCGACACCGCGGGCCTGCTCATCGGGGCGCCCGGGCCGGACGGCACCGCGACCTCGACCGCGACCGCCACGAACGGTGTCGATGCCCAGCACATCGCTTCGGTGACCGTGCGCCTCGGCGACGAGGTGAACCTGTCCGAAACGCTCCCTGCCGCCGGCACCAACACCGGCAGCTACAGCACGACGTGGGTGTGTGACGACAACACCTCGGGCGGCGGCATCGTGATCGGCGCCCTGACCGTCACCGCACCTGTCACCTGCACGATCACGAACACCGCGAAGCAGATCGACGTGCACGTGAACAAGGTGTGGAAGGACGCCTTCCAGGGCGACACCGCAGAGCTCTCGGCCAACGGTCTCACGGGCACGGCGACGGCCGACGGCTCGGCGACGCAGACGCTCACCGACGTCGTCGTCAAGACGGTCCGCGTCGGCGAAGGCGTGACGGTCAAGGAGGTGCTCGGCGACAACACCGGCACCTACGACACCACCGCGACCTGCACCGGCGTCACCGAGACGCTGTCGGACGCGAACCGCACCGCGACGTTCACGGCCCCGGCCGGTGACGTCAGCTGCACGTTCACGAACGAGGCGCGCACGCACACCGTGACGCTGCAGAAGGCGTGGAACGACGCGATCGTCGGCGACACCGCCGGACTCACGATCGCGGCGGCTCCGGGCGGCAAGATCTACGGCGGCACCCCGACGAACACGTCGACGGCCACGTCGGCGACGTTCACCGACACCGGGCACACCGCGACCACGCAGGTGCGCGTCGGCGACACCGTCGACCTCTCCGAGGTCGTGTCGGGCACGGGCAGCTACAGCAGCTCGTACGACTGCAACGACACCGCCGACACGAAGGGGAGCGGTCAGCAGTTCGCTCTCGCGATGCCCGACGAGAACGTGACCTGCACGTTCACGAACACGGCCGGCCGTGCCACGGTGACGCTCAAGAAGAACTGGATCGGCGCGTTCGCAGGCGACGAGGCTCACCTGAGCATCACCGGTGCGGCCTCCGACAGCGACACCTCGATCGCGTCGGGCGCCGACGGCGTCGACGACACGTTCTCGCAGGTGAGCGTGCGGCTGGGTGAGAAGGTGACCCTCGCCGAGAGCATCGTGGATGCCGACAACCAGGGCCGCTACGACGCCTCGTGGTCGTGCGACGACGAGACGAACGGCGAGGGCCGGTCCATCGGCGAGCTCACGGTGACGGGCGACATCGTCTGCACGATCACCAACACCGCGAAGCGGATCGACGTCACGATCAACAAGCAGTGGCAGAACGCCTTCATCGGTGACGAGGCCACGATGATGATCGGCGCCGACGGCGCGGTGTCGTCGGCAGGCACGCCGAACCAGCTCGACGAGGACGTCCTGACCCGGACCGTCCGCGTCGGCGAGACGGTCGACATGTCCGAGGCGATCGACGACGGCGCGAACACCGGGCGCTACGGCAGCAGCTACGTCTGCGACGGGGTCGATGTGTCCGGCGACGGCCGCGAGCTGAGCTTCACCGCTCCCGGCGCCGACGTGAGCTGCACGTTCACGAACACGGCGCTCAAGGTCGGCGTGCTGCTCGGCAAGCAGTGGATCGGCGCTCTGCCGGGCGACGGCACCGAGCTGTCGATCCAGCCGGAGGACGGTCCGCTGGCGACCGCGCAGTCGCTGATCGCGCTCGGCGGTGCCCGCACCGACAACGGCCTCATCGCCGTTCAGGTCCGGATCGGGGCGACGCTCCCGATGGCGGAGCGCATGCTCGACGGCGTCAAGGGCGTGTACGCCTCGACGTTCCACTGCTCCGGTGGTGAGACGACCGCCGTCGCGGGCAGCGAGGGGCGTGCCTTCACCCTGAAGGTCACCGGTTCCAGCGCCATCGCGTGCCTCTTCGTCAACGAGTCCCAGACGGCCACCGTGCACCTGATCAAGTCGTGGGTGAACGGCCAGGACGGCGACACCGCCGACCTGTCGATCTCCGGACAGACGAGCGACACCGCCACGTCGACGGCCGACGGCACCGTGGGCACCTTCACCGACCTCGTGAACGAGGCCACCGCTGAGGGGCTCATCGGAAGCCAGGTGTCGGTCAGCGAGGTGGTCGAGGTGCTCAAGGGAGCGGCATCCGACTACACCAGCTCGCTGCGATGCGTCGCGGGTGACGAGGAGGTCGTGATCGCGCAGGACGGCCGCGAAGGTTCGTTCACGATGCCGGCCGAGCCGGTTTGGTGCACGTTCACGAACGAGGCGGCGCTGCCGACCCTCGCTCTCGTGAAGACCGTGTCGCCCGCCGTGGCCGACGACACCAACTGGAAGCTGACCGGTGCGCCGGCAGGAGAGGGCGCCCCGACGGTGACCGACGCGGGTGGCGACGTTCCGCCGGTGCAGGTGCCGACCGACGTGGCCTACGACCTGTCGGAGCAGGTCGTCGGCCAGGTGCCGGGGCTGGGGGAGTTCGAGGCCGGCCTGTGGTCGTGCGTGTCCGATAAGGCGGGCACGATCACGCTGACCGATCCCGCCGCGGGCGTCGCAAGCCTGCGGGGCCTGGACAAGGGCGAGAACGTGGTCTGCACGATCGTGAACTCGCACGTCGACCAGGGCTTCACCATCGACAAGACGACGAAGAGCTCGGAGCAGAACGAGGACGGCACCTGGACGGTGACGTATGACGTCACCGTGCACAACAACAGCGTCCTCGTGCCGATCACGTACGACCTGACCGACACCCTGGACGCTCCGCCGGCGGGCGTGACGTACCTCGGTGCGACCTGGACCGGCCCGACCTCGGGATCGTTCGCGACGGGCGCGCTCAGCGCGCAGCTCGCCGACGGCGAGACCCTGGCTCCGTACGCCGTTGACAACGACGCGGTCTACACCGTCGCCGTTGTCGTGAAGGTCGATGCCATCCCCGCCGAGCACGACGTGTGCGACGAGGGCGGCGACGGGATCGGGATCGTGAACACCGCGGAGGTGACCGTAGGCGAGGAGTCCGAGGACGCCGAAGCCTGTGGCACCGTCCACTTCGACGACGTCGATGTGGTGAAGACGGCCTCCGACCTGCCGGAGCAGGGTTCGGTGGAGCCCGGTGACGAGTTCTCGTACACGCTGACGGTGACGAACAACGGCACGCGCGATGCGGAGGACGTCGTCGTGACGGACGCCGTCCCGGAGCGCCTGGAGGTGACCGGCATCGATCTGCCCGACGGCTGGGTGAACGACAACGGCTCGGACCTCGTCGGTGAGGGTAACGAGCTCAGCGTCAGCGTTCCCGTGCTGGCGGAGGGGGAGTCGGTCGACATCGTCGTGCACGTCACGTTCCTGCCGACGACGGTGCCGCCGGTCGAGCCGGGCGACGAGTCGTCGCAGCCGGCGGATCCGCTGGAGTCGCTCACGAACACGGCGTGCGTCGCCGCGGAGCGCGACCAGGTCGAGGAGAACAACTGCTCGACGGTCGAGATCCCGGTCCGTGAGATCACGGCGATCGTCTGGACCAAGTGCGTGGCGGATGCCCCGTTCCTGGGGTGGACGATCAGCAAGTCGCAGGAGCTCATCGACGAGGACATCCACTTCGTGTGGACGCCCGACACCGGCACGGCGACCACCGATCCCGCGAGCGTGGACATCACGCAGCCGGGCGGCACGGCGACGTGGAGCGACGAGATCGCCTGGCCGGGCGCGGCGTTCACCCCCTCGGGCGTGAGCATCGACTACCCGGGCTGGCGTCCGATCGAGCTGGCCGACATCGTGCCCGGATCGAGCCCGACGCAGTACTACTACCCGGGCACGACCGACATCATCCCGGCCGAGGACCAGGCGAACTACATCTTCAACGGCCTGATCCTCGATGACAGCGAACTGGACTACGCGTGGCGCCTCGGCTCCACCATCACGTTCTCCGTCAACCCGGAGCTGGTGTTCTCGACCGAGTACCCGGATGCCACGGCGGGCTGCGCGGTGGCGCGTCACTCCGACGTGCAGATCGAGAAGACGGCGAGCGTCGAGAAGACCGACCCGGGCGCATCCTTCACGTACACCCTCGCGGTGGCCAACGTGAGCGATGACTCGGCAGCCGATGGAGTCGTCGTCACCGACGCGATCCCTGCGGGCCTGAAGATCACCGACGTGAGCTGGCCGGGCAAGGGCGACGCGACCGCGTTCCCGTCCTGGTCGTCGTGCGCGGTGTCGGGTCAGGACGGCTCGGGCTACGGCGGAACGCTCACCTGCACGCTGAACGGGCCGCTGCAGCCGCAGGGCGCGGAAGGCGTGTCGGCGGCTCCGACGATCACGCTGTCGGCGACGGTGACCCCGACGTCGACGAGCAGCTCCATCACCAACGTCGCCGTCGTCGACTACTACACGTTCGGCAACCCGGACGATCCGGGCCGTGACGCGGACGACGCGATCGTGCTGCTCTCGGCCCTGCCGGCGACCGGTGGCGAGCTGTCGCCGCTGCTGATCCTGCTGGGTCTGCTGGCGCTGCTCGGAGGCACGACGGTGCTCGTGGTGACGCGCCGTCGCCGCGGCGAGGCCAAGCCCACGCTGTAGGCGTGAGAGAGGGCGGGCTACCCCAAGGCCCGCCCCCTCCCACCCACCTCCGTCGCGCCTGTGTGGACGGGGGTCCGAGCCCCTCTGCCGCCCCGATGGCGAGGGGCTCGGTCGTGCGCGCGGCCAGCCGTCGGGGGATGGGGAGAATGCCCCATCACGCCGATTTCGCACTCCGGGATCGCGCACGATAGCCTGCTCGAAAGGGCGGTTCGCCGTCCTCGTCGACCCACCCGAAAGGGATGACGGAATCAGGTTCGCCCGCAGCTTCACCGCGGCGATCCGAACGACGTGCCCCCGCACGTCGCTGGGATGTACGGCGCCTCACGCGCCGAAGAGTACGGCGCGCCCCCGCGCGTCGCTGGGATCGGCGCTGCAGCGCCGCTATGGGGAGGACAGCCGTGCCTGAAGCACGCACCAAGAACATGTTGAAGGCGCTCTCGGGCGCCCTGATCGCGGCCGCGCTCGTCGTGGCTCCGCTGGTCACCGCCGGCGCCACCGCGGCCCCGAAAGACAAAGAGCCCACCGAGATCGTCGGTACGCTCGGCACGGTCGAACCGATGAGCGCGAAGGCGAACGACGTCGACTACTGGAACGCGCGCTACGCGCAGTTCGACGCCATCTGCTACAAGCACGGCGACGAGCGCAACGCCCACGGCTCGGTCACCGACGGTGGAAAGACGGTCACGCTCAACGAATTCCAGGACGACTGGCCGGGAGACCAGTGGGTGGTCCTGATCGTCAAGGGCGCCACCAGCAACAACATCGTCGAGAACCCCAAGGCGAATGTCGCCTACGCGTCCCCGCTGACCAAGGACGGCGGCCCGCAGTCCACGGTCTCGCACTGGATCGTGTGCAAGGGAACCGTCCCCACGACGCCGACGCTCGTGACGCCGAAGTTCACCTACACGCCCGCGACGTGTGACGCTCCCGGCACCGTGACGCGCGGCGACGAGGTCGACTGGACCTTCGAGGTCGACGAGAAGGCCGGTACGACGACGTGGGTGGCCACGCCGAAGAAGGGCAGCTCGTTCCCCGCAGGGACGCTGGCGACGTGGACCGTGCCGACCGACCTGTCGAAGCTCGTCGAGGACTGCGAGCCGGCCACGCCGGTGAAGCCGGAGCCGAAGCAGACCGACAAGGTGACCACCACGTTCGACTGCACGAAGAACGACGCGACCGTCACCACCGTCACCACGACCATCGACTACGCGTGGAACGACGAGACGAAGACGTGGGACGAGCTCGCCCCCGTCGACGCAGAGCCCGTCGTGACGCACCGTGCACTGACCGACGCCGAGAAGCAGACCTGCCCGCCCGAGACCACGACCGTGACCTCGGAGTGGAAGGACGGCACCTGGGTGTGCGGCGACACGACGGTGGAGCAGACCCGCACCGTCACGACGACCGTCGGCGACGCCGAGCCCACCGTCATCACCGAGAAGCAGAAGCGTGACCTGACGCAGGCCGAAATCGGCACCTGCCCGCTCGTCCCCGGTGCCATCGACGCGGTGTGCGTCGGCGACGTGCCCTACCTCGGCTACGGTCTGACGCTTCCCGAGGGCTTCGTCGCCGACAGCGAGACCCCCGTCACGATCACGTTCCTCAACCCGGACGGCGAGGACTACGTCGTCACCGGCCAGCCGCTGAGCGGCTCGCTGCTGTGGCCGGGCGCCTCGGCCGGCGAGCCCAAGATGTGGCCGGGCTGGGAGCTCGTCGACGGCGAGTACGCGCAGACCGACGGCAACTTCGCCTGGACCCGCGAGGGCGTCACGGTGCGCTTCGACGTGAACCCGACGTACTCGACCGAGGTGGAGTACCCCGAGGCGTCCGCCGAGTGCGCCAACCCGCCGATCGGTTCGGGTGACGAGCCGACGCCCGGTGCCACGCCTGCGGTCGCCGCGAGCGGTGACCTGGCCGTGACCGGTGGCGGCGTGAGCCCCGTGCTCGTCGCCGCTGGTGGCGCGACCCTCGCGGCCGGCATCGCGGTCGTCGCGATCGCGGCCTACCGCCGCCGTCGCGCAGCCGCGGAGTGATCCGGTAGCAGCAGTTCCCGAGGGCGGTCGCGCACAGCGCGGCCGCCCTCTTCTGTCCACATGGGGAATGGTCCCCATGTGGTCGGGTGGGTGGCCCGGGTTAGGGTGCGTGTGGGCCTGTCCGGGTCTGGATTCTTGACTGAGGGATGGATCATGGCGGATTTCAAGGCGTCTTATGGCGAGATGGAGTCGATGGCGGGCAAGCTCGACTCTGGTCGTGAGGAGATCGGGGATGTGCTGCGTCGTCTGAAGAGCGATGTGGACCGTCTGCTCGGTGACGACTTCAAGACGCAGCACGCGTCGGGCAAGTTCGGTGAGGGGTACAACGAGCTGACCACGGGTCTGGAGAAGGCCATCGAGGGCATCTCCGACATGGGTGAGTCGCTGCGCAAGATGATGCAGGCCATCAAGGACACCGACCAGGC
>Ga0160432_100386_pt1 | contig 31951 bp, 29 predicted proteins | sample HID1971M_E0MG_FD_108250 | JGI IMG/M metagenome (GOLD analysis project Ga0160432, IMG submission 108250) | Enriched millipede-associated microbial communities from UW Madison campus, WI, USA - HID1971M_E0 MG | ecosystem: Host-associated > Arthropoda: Insects > Digestive system > Unclassified ... | reverse complement strand
GGGGGGCATTGAATGCATTCTTGGCGTGCGTCACGACCCCTCGCTGGGAGCCGTTGTCATGTTGGGTTCGGGTGGCATCAATGTCGAATTGATGGGCGATATTGCACTCAGGCTCGCGCCTGTCAATCGTGAGCAGGCTCAGGAGATGATCAGCGAATTGAAAATAGCTCCTCTGTTAACCGGTGCTCGGGGTTTATCAAGCGCGGATGTCAACTCCCTTACTGATGCCATCGTGCGCATCTCGCAATTGGCATTGTCGGTTGGGAACAGGCTCGCCTCACTCGAAATAAATCCAATTATGGTGATGCCTGAGGGCAAAGGTGCAATCGCACTGGATGCGGTTTTATTGACCGATTCTGCAATGTCAACGACGCAACCAGACACTTGTTCTGCCGTCATGGCTACGTTGCCGCTGTTTGAGATGGCACGTATGCGGGCTGCAACAACCCCGCGGCGTCATTCCGTGCAGGGTTTTGCCGGAGATACACCCAACTCAAGCATGCGTTGGGTGAACCAATTTACGCATACACGCCGCTTGCGAAGCCCTGACGATAAGCAAGTTGTTACACCCAATAACGACACATTGTTTTCGAATGCCTGGCTTGATTTGTCTGGGGGGTCGTTGATAATCGACGTGCCGGCATTCGGTTCTCGTTATTGGGTGCTGGGGTTCCTTGATGCCTGGACGAACCCGTGGGCCTATGCGGGGCGACGAACGACAGGAGGAGAGGCACAACGACTGTTTGTCCACGGACCTGGCTGGGACGGGGAAATTCCAGCGGGGATGCATGTAATCAGTGCGCCCAGTACGGATGTCTGGATCATCGGCCGTATCCTGGTGGACGCGGATCCAGCAGATCTTGCGAAGGTGCATGCGCTGCAAGATCGCTTTGCTATCTACAGGCCCGAGGGTGCGCCGGCGCTGTCTGTTGTTGATTGTCTTATCGATAATCGGGATACGGGGATACCGGATGCGAGCGAATACTCGCGCGTGCTGGATATTATGCTCAGGCGTAATCCTCCTGCGTCGCCGGCCCCGCAATGGTCGCCGGCCACATGCGACATTCAAACAGCGTTGGGCGAAGTCTATACCAATCTGCGCGAAGTGGCCAATTCATCAGCGTTGGGTGGCGGATGGACGACAGCTATCAATATACGCACCGGGTTCGAAGACGACATTGTGACGCGAGCAAGAGTAGCACGCAATTGGATCGGCACGCTGGGAATCGACGAGGCGATGTATATCATGGCTGAAGTCGATGCAAGAGATGAGGCGCTGACAGGAGAACGACGCTATGTCTTGCGCTTTGCGCCCGGTGAAGGCCCGAAAGTCGATGCATTTTGGTCAATCACCTTATATCGCCGCAGCGACTGCCTGCTTGTTGCCAATCCGATCAATCGATATTCCATTGGTGACCGAACACAAGGTTTGCGCCGTGATACAGACGGCGGTTTGAGCATTGCTATTCAGGCAGATAACCCTGGGTTAGGGAAAAACTGGTTGCCGACCCCTCCAGGAGAACACTTCTATCTGACCTTGCGCCTATACCAGCCGCAACGACCACATCTTGAAGGTACGTTTTCTTACCCGGCAATTGAGCGAGTAGGTTAAAGACAGCCAAGTCTATGACAAAAGAAATATCGTTAAAATCAGGCAGGAAAATTATTACTATTCGCATGGCGAAACCATGTGCTGGAGAAATAGACAATGGACGCTACGCAATTGAAGGATCGCGTTGCAATTGTGACGGGCGCAGGTACCGGCCTGGGACGCGCGCATGCACTGGAATTGGCGCGCCATGGTGCGCTGGTTGTGGTCAATGATATCAGCGGTCTGGCACAGACCGTAGCAGATGAAATATGCGAAGCAGGTGGCAAGGGCATTGCCAACTGCGGTGACGTGACTTCGTATGAGGATATGCAGGCGATGGCTGAACAGACACGCGATCACTTCGGGCGCGTGGATATACTGGTGAATAACGCAGGCATCTTACGGGACCGAACGTTTGCAAAAATGACTTTGGATGATTTTCGTCTGGTGATGGAGGTGCACGTAATGGGCGCAGTAAATGCCATCAAAGCCGTCTGGGCGCAAATGCAATTGCAGCAATACGGTCGGATCACATTGACAATTTCCTCTTCCGGGCTATACGGTAATTTTGGTCAGTCAAACTATGGCGCTGCCAAGATGGCACTGGTCGGCCTGATGCAAACATTGTCTCTGGAAGGCGCCAGGCATAACATCCGAGTCAATTGCCTGGCACCTACAGCAATAACGGCCATGACAGCAGGCTTGCTGCCTGAGGAGACTGTCAAGGTGTTGACGGCCGAGCGAGTCAGCCCGGGCCTGATCGCCTTGCTAGGAGAAGAAGCACCGACGCGAATGATTATGCTGGCAGGTGGAGGAAGCTTTGAATCGGCCCATATCACCATGACCAAGGGAGTGCATGTCAGTGGGAAAAACGACCCGGCAAAGCAAGTTTGCGAGCAATTGGATCGAATTTTGGATCAGAGCGGGCAGTTTATCCCAGAGTCAGGATGGGAACAGTCGAAACACGAATTGCGCAAAGCATCGCATTCTATTGGGGCTTTGGCGGCAGGTGGCCCCGACGGAGATCCTGGCGTAGACCAACGAAGCTAGCTTTGCAAAAGCAGGTACCTCTTGTGCAGTCGAACTATCATATGGCACGACGCCTCTGACGCAATGAGACAACGCCTCAAACCGGGCGTCGCCTCCAGTGCAACTGATCAGAGCCTTCCAGCGCGCTTAGCGCTACTCCACCTTGATGTTTGATTCGCTGATCACACCCGACCATTTTTGGGTTTGATCTTGCATAAATTTGCCGAATTCTGTCGGTGAAGAGGGCGCAGCCTGGATAGCCTGAAAAATATCTGGCTTACACATTTGAAATGAAAGCTATGCCCACTCAACGCAAGGGCTAGCTCCATTGAGCAGGCGATTTCACTCCAACGATACGCCGCTACGCTTGACCACCTCTCCCCAGCTATCATATTCGGAGCGAATGTAGGCTGCCGCTTCTTGTGGACTACTGCTGGTGCGCACGATAGCGCCGATCTGCGAAAGCTTGGTACTTACGTCCGGTGTGCGCATTGCCGCCGACAATGCATCAAATGTCGCTTTGATTCGGGGATCGGGCGTTCCGTGCGGATAAATCAGCATTAGCCAGGTTGCGGCCACGAAATCTGCAAACCCTTGTTCGGCAGTAGTGGGAATATCTGGCATGCCGCTCAGGCGCTTGGGCGTGGCTGTCGCCAATGCGCGCAACTGACCGCTTTTGACGAAGGGTTGCACGCCGGCAGCGGTTTCCAGTGCAAGAGAGACCTGACCGGCAACAACATCAGTTAAGCCTGGCGCGCTTCCCTTATAGGGGACATGCAGCAGGTCGATGCCTACTTGTCGCTTGAACTCCTCCATCGCCAGGTGAGAAACGGTTCCGTTACCAGAGGAAGCATGCGTAAGTTTGCCTGGATTGTTTTTCGCGAAACTGATCAGCTCCTGTATGTTAGTAAACGGCTGAGATGGGTGGCAAACCAGTACGAAAGGAAGATCGCAGACCAGTCCAACCGCTTCAAAGTCGTTCATCGAGTCATAGCGGACGGATTTATACAAATGCGGGTTAGTGGCAACCGCAGACATGTGAGTAAGCATCATGATTGTACCGTCGGCAGGGGATTTTGCAGTCAGTCCCATTGCAATGCTGCCTCCCTGTCCCGGTCTGTTGTCAACAATGTAGTTGTCGCCCGTGATGGTTTGCAGTTTTTCGGCAAGCAGCCTGGCTACGATGTCCGTCGCCTGCCCGGGGGGAAAGCCAACGATGATCCTTACTACTTCCGCAGCCTTTGAGGGTTGTGCATGGACCAAAGCGCAAAGTCCTGCGCTCACTGAGGCGATAAGCATTTTTCGCCGTGAATGCGTGGGTTGTGTCATTTTTTGTCTCCTATTGTTTTGAATATTTATACTGGCAAAGGTCCGATAGCCATAGCCAGGTAAACGCTCCTTAGCGCATCAGCAGCGTTCCGACCACAGTCAGGGCGGATCCTAAGGCAGTGGCCACCAGCAGCCACCAGCCTGGTACCATCACTCTGGGACGCGCTTCATGCGTCGAGGAAGAAGGACTATGGCCGCTGGTAACCGCGCTTTGAACACGCGTTTCGGATTTGGCGGGTGATGTAGTGGGTACAACCTGTGATGCCTCTGCCTCTTGACTGTCAGTAGGTGCCGTAAGCTGCTTTTTAAAGGCCTTGAAAAAGTCGTCGGCCATCTTGCGGGCCACGCTGTCAATAAGCCGTGATCCAACTTGGGCGAGTTTGCCACCCACCTGCGCGCTTGCCGTATAGCTCAGTTGAGTTCCATCTGAGGTTTCGGTTAACTCGACCGATGAAGAACCCTTTCCAAATCCAACGGGACCCCCTTGGCCTTCGAACACCATGGTGCAAGCCGAGGGCGGTGTGGCATCGGTCATTCGCAGCGTGCCATTGAAGCGAGCACGCAAAGGACCGATGGCGGCGGCCATGATGACCGTGTATTGCTCGGCATTTATTTTTTCGACGGATTCGCATCCTGGCAGGCATTGCTTGAGAACATCAGGATCGTTGAGCGCATCCCACACTTTTTGGCGGGATGCGGCAAGCGTCTGGCTTCCGGTGATTTCCATGGGAGTCAGTGCCCCTTTTTCATCGAAGCGGCCGTATTTACCATGGAATGCAGCGTTCTTGCATAATCAATGGCAGCCTGTTCATCCATACGAGGCGCTACGCGCAGATATTCCTTTAGCCCAAGAATAGCAGGCCGTGGCCGTGCCAGCAGCAGGTCAATGAAGCGTTGCACTTCGCTGTCGAGCCGATTGTCTGCAACAACCTGACTTACCAGACCATAGGCAAGCGCCCGCTGTGCATCAATGAAGTCGGCGGAGTAAGCCATCCATAGTATCGCGTTGCGGTTTAACCGGTCATAGACTGCTGACATGACCATGGTGGGCATGACATTGTGACTGATCTCGGGGATATTGAAGGTCGCGGCATCGCTGGCAAAGCTAACATCGCACAACGAGGCAATGGCGGTGCCAAATCCCATGCATCTGCCTTTAATCACACCAATGATGGGTACCTTGGCACCTCGCATAGCTTGATAGCTACCGAAGATGCCGTCGTATTCATCCCGGCGGGTGTAAGCCTCCGAGGCTGCTGGTGTCGGGCCGGCGTCCCTGATGCGTCCTGTGCAAAAGTCGGGGCCGGCACTCGTGAGTAGTACTGCATCAGACGTCTCGTGCGCCTTGAGCAGGACGTCGGAAAGCGCCGCCGCCATGCTGTCAGATACGCCGTTGTCTTCGGTACGATTCAGGGTGATGTGAAGCAACCGGCCTTTTTGTTCGAACTTCAGGTGTTGATGCATGTGAGGAGTCTCCATTGATTGAAAAAATTTCATACTGAGTAGCGTTCGAAGTGGCGCATGAGGGCTTCGTTGAAAGCTACAGGCTGGTCTACATTGGGAAGGTGGCCTGCGTTCGGAATAACTGCAAGTGTTGAGTCGGAAATTCGCGTCTGAAGATCACGCATGGTTTCAGGAAGCACGCCATCGTTGGCTCCGACAACAAGTGTAGTAGGCACCTCAATAGCGCCCACATGATCAATATAATTTAGAGATTGAATGGCACGCGCGCTGCCGACGAACCCAGGTACCGAGGTAGCGTTTGCGATAGATCGGAATCGTTCGTTAACTTCAGGATGACTCTGCAGAAATGGTTTGCCGAACCAGCGCTCCAGCGTGGGCTCGACCAGAGGAGCACAACTGCCGTTGAGCTCTGCCGACGCAATGCGGTCATCCCAAGTGGCAGCCACCGCCGCAGGTGCATCAGCGCGTGCATCACAAAGCAAAAGGCTGAGCAAGCGATCGGCATGGAGCACACCCAAGCCAAATCCGCTCATACCGCCCAACGATAGCCCGACGTAATGCGCTCGCGGAATATCCAATGCTTCGAGTACTGCAACTGTGTCAGCTGCCAGTTCGTCCATCGTGAAAACTTTTGCCGGTACCGACGAATTGCCGTGGCCGGCCGTGTCGATACGTATCACGCGAAAGCCCTTATCTGCGAGGAGGGTAGCCTGCTTGTCCCACATTAAGCTGGAAGAAAGGATGGAGTGCGTCATCACCACCGGTATGCCGTCCGGCGGGCCTTGCATATAGACTGCCAGCTCGCAAGTGACACCGCGTATGGTCCGGTGTTCGATATTGTCGATCATGTTGTTTCCTTGGTCGAAAAAGAGGCTTTGCGCAATACACGCCAAATCGCTTGGGGGGTCATGGGAAGTTCGTCGATAGCTGCATCTATTGTTGAGAGTGCATCATTCAGTGCGCTGGCAATGGCCGCTGGACTGCCCAGATAACCCGCTTCGCCGGAGCCCTTTTGACCGAAAACGGTCAGGGGCGAGGGCGTGCAATGGTCTACTATCGTTATCGACGGAACCTCTGCAGAGCTGGGAAGTAGATAATCCATGAAGGTACCCGAGAGCAACTGGCCTTCGTCGGAGTAGGCGAACTTCTCCAGAAGTGCCGCACCCAGGCCATGCGCCACGCCTCCATAGGTCATGCCATGCACAACATCAGGACTGATCATGACGCCGCAATCGTGGCCAACCACATATCGATGAAGTGTGGTCTTGCCGGTATCGGGATCGATGCTGGCCAGGACGACATGACATTCAAAAGAGTGGCACGGGTACATTTGCACACGCCCATCCTCGGTTGGTAATTGGCCTCCGGTCGGCACCTCCCAGCAAAATTTCTCTTGCAGGCCCGGCTCCATCCCAGTGGGCATGCGGTGGTATTTGCGATGTGCGATTTCGACAAGTGCATCCCAGTCAAGGCGACGTGCCGGGTCGTCCCGGATGAAGACATTACCGTCCTCGTAAGTAAGCGCGTCCTCATTGACGCCAAGATTATGGGCGGCGATGGCCAGCAGTTTGGATTTAAGAATTTTTGCCGCGCCGGCGGCAGCACCGCCCAGCATGATCGCCATGCGACTGCCTACCGGGCTATTGGAGGGTAGAGCATTGAGCGAGTCGGCGTGCAACACCCGTACGGTATCAGGCTCTTTTTGCAGTATTTCGCCGACGACGGTGGAAACAAGCGTCTCATGTGCCTGGCCAGAGGTCGAGGTGCCCATCAGTGCGGTTACGGCGCCGTTCAGGTCAATGCGAATCAGACATGAATCCATCCAGGTGGTGGTTTCATTTTTGGCGTTAAAGAGGGGCTCGAACGCTGAATTGCCACCCGACGGCTCCAGGCAAGTGGAGATGCCGATGCCGGCGAGCATGCCTTGTGCACGCAGCGCATCGCGCTGCTGCTCGATGGCCTCGAACGGAGCGGCAGACAGGGACTTATCCAACACCGTTTCGTAGTCGCCGGAATCGTAGTGAGTGCCACTGGGAATCAGATAGGGAAATTCATCTTTCCCGATCAGATTTTTACGCCTTAGCGCGATCCGATCCATACCCAGGAATCGTGCCACTTTGTCTATACCGGTCTCGATGGCATAGTTGGTAGGCGCTTGGCCGAAGCCGCGCACAGCTTCTTGTGGCGTTTTGTTTGTCATCACCGAATAGGCATCATATTCAACACTCGCGATACGATAGGGTCCCACAATAGCCCCTACTGGCTTACCAAGCTGCAGTGGAGAACGCCCTGAGTAGGCACCGATATCGTCTACCGCACGCATGCGCATAGAACGAATCGTGCCATCGCCGTCGAAGGCCAAACTCACATCGAAGATACGATCAGGGCCCTGCATGTCGCCACCGCGCATGTTCTCCAACCGATCCTCAAGAAAACGGACCGGCCGACCGAGTTTTTTCGCCAGATAGCCTACCAGAATGGAATGCTTCAAGCCACGCTTAACGCCATAGCTGCCGCCAACGTCCACGTCAAAATGGACACGCACGCTGTTTCCTGGTATGCGTAGGCATTTTGCGAGCAAATCGGGGTACTTTGGCATCTGGATCGATGCCCAGACGTCCAGGATCTGTGTCGCGTCACTCCATAAACAGGTTGCGACAAACGTTTCAATAGGCACCGTTGAGCTGCGAGCCCAGCGGGCGCGGTAATTGAGTTGATGCTCAGAACCGGCAAAGTGCTCGTCCACGGGACCCCAGGTGAACTTGCGATGCCAGATGACATTCGGGCCGTGATCGGGATGCACCCGCGGCGCATCCTCGGCCATGGCTCCTTCTGTGTCAATCACATGAGGAGTCTGTTCGTATTCGATCATGACCATTTCTGCAGCATCTTCGGCCAATGCGCGGGTATCAGCCGCTACCGCCACCACCCACTCGCCGGCATAGCGAACCACGCCCCTTGCCAATGGATAACGCGCGACTTTCGGCGCATCGACACCGGGCAGCATGGGCTCGATCTGGGCAGTGAGCTCCTCGCCGGTGAGCACGTCGTGCACACCGGGCATACTCAGGGCCGTGGAAGTATCGATGGAAACAATGCGCGCGCTCGCGTAAGGACTGGCGACGATTGCTACATGCAAAAGCCCGGGCAGAGCGACATCAGCTGCATAGTGCCCCTGGCCAGTGACAAAGCGTCGATGCTCCACCGCGCGGCGATGACGGCCAATATACTTGAACGCGTTGTAGGCAGGATGTTTCGGATCAGTCATTCGATACTTCCTTGATAGCGAATTGGCCTGGCTGGCCAGCGATAGGCCCCGAGTTTCCCTTGACTCGATAGCCTGGCGTGGTGGCTAGTTTCACTGCGTCGACGATCTGCTGATAGCCCGTGCACCTGCACAGATTGCCGCCGATCGCCTCGCGTATCTGAGCCTCATCCGGTTGTGGCGTGTTCTCCACTAGCGCGTGGCAGGCGATGAGCATGCCAGGTGTGCAGTAACCGCACTGAAGTGCGTGCGTTTCACAAAAGGCATCCTGGATTTTGGATAGGCACCCTCGTTGAGGCGCCAAACCCTCAACGGTAGTGACGGACATACCGTTGGCTTGAACTGCAAACATGCAGCAAGATCTGACGGGTTCGCCGTCGAGCAGGATTGAACAGGCTCCGCAGACACCGTGTTCGCAACCAACGTGCGTCCCGGTAAGTCCCAGGTGATCACGCAGAAAATCGACCAGCGTGGTACGCGGCTCGACCGTTTGTGCTCGAAGCAGGCCATTGACTTTTATTTCGATCGTCACAGGCGGTGAGGGCATTAGAAACTCCTTGGATTATGCGTGAGCGGCAGAATGGGTTGTGCCATTTGTGCTTGGGATCGACGCTGCTTGCAGTACCCGGGACAGCATCACAACTGCAAGTTGGCGGCGAAACTGTGCATCTGCGTGTAAATCAGATCCTGGTTCGGTCTGCTGCACGGCGCAATGGGCCAGCTCTTGCGCAATTCGTGCATCAATGCGCTGACCGACGAGTTGTTGAGCAAGTTCCGGAAAAGAGCGCGGCACACCGTCCAGGCCGCCTATACCTATAGCCGCTCGTTGGCAGACGCCATTTTCATCAATCTGTAACTGACAAGCGGCAGACGCCATGGCAAAATCGCCGTGTCGCATAGCGGCTTCGTCGAAAGCGGTTCTGACGCCGCTACCTTCCCAAATGGGCCATTCGATACTGGTCAGACATTCAGTTTCGGCGGTAGCGGTGAACATGGGGCCCAGAAAAAACTCCTGAGCTGCGATCTCTCGTTCGCCATCGGCTTTGCTGCATAGGCGCAGGGTGGCTTCCAGAACGACGGCGGCTAACGGTAATTCTGCCGAAGGATCGGCATGAACCAGGCTGCCACCGATTGTGCCGCGGTTGCGCGTCTGAATGTGTCCTACCCAGCGCAGAGCATCGCGCACTAATGGTATTGCCCCATGTACTTCAATGTTATCCTCAACGGCGCGCTGTCCAGTTGTGGCACCCATGGACACTGCGCCTTCGCGTATGTCCACCTGTTTGAGTTTAGCCAACCGGTTGATGTCCAGTAGCATAGAGGGGCGAGCGAGCCGCATGGCCATCATAGGCACAAGGCTCTGACCGCCGGCCAAGGTTCTGGCGTCCCCTCCGTACTGATCCAGACATTCCAACGCATGGTCCAGAGATTCAGCGAGGACGTATTCGAAAGGAGCGGCTTTCATAGATTGAATGGCCTATGCGGTATCGCCTTGTGGTGTACAACTTGCGGTGTCTTTGTACAAGCCTGGTTGATATTTAGCATCCTGATGGTCAGCGCGTGTAAGCGCAAAGTGGTTTCGGTTCCCAAATTATCTGTGGTACGGACTAACGGGGCAAACGAGTTAAGTTCTTAGAGCGTGAGTTATTCTCACGCTCCACAGTTGCCATATCCGATAACTGTGCGTATTTATGGCGCAAATTCAGTCGTGATTAAATTCTGGCAAGGGTTTGGGGCTGCGACTTCATACGACTATGAGACAAGCAGACTGGCTGCAATAACCAGAGCGAAGAAGCCAGGGATTGCTGCGAATATATTGCGACGAATCAGTTGAAGCTTTCGCGACAAAGTAATAATATCCATTGAGCGTGCGTTTCACTCACGCTAAGCAAACTACAAACAGGAGAGATCTCATCCGAAAAATGCCCCCGCTCAATGCCGTGCGGGCGTTCGAAGTGGCGGCGCGTCACGTGAGTTTTACGAAGGCCGCTGCGGAACTGAACGTCACCCACGGAGCCGTGAGCCGCCAGGTTGCGTTGCTTGAAGACTGGCTGGGCGTCGCGCTGTTTCACAGAACACCGTCGCAGTTATCACTCACCGAAGAAGGCCGGGAATATCTCAACGAGGTCTCGACTGCGCTTGATCGCTTGGTGACCGCGTCTATGCATGTTATGCAGCGGGCGGCGCCCGTTGTGTTGCGCGTCAATGCGCCGCCTACGTTCACCATGCGCTGGCTGATCGCACGCATGTCGGTGTTTCAACGCAAACGGCCTGACGTCGAAATCCGCCTGACTACCTCAGTGGCGCCACCGAATTTTCAGGAAAATACCTACGACATTGCCCTGCGAGGGCAACAAGGTCCCCTGAATAACTGCAGGTCGATTCCCTTCATGACCGAGATCATCATTCCCATCTGCCACGTTGACTTGCAAGAGACGCTAAGGCTCGCGCATCCGCGTGATTTGGCGGCGCATACGCTTATCAGCTATGCCACTGAACCATATGCCTGGAGCGAATGGTTGGCTGCTGCTGGCGTGCCCGATCTGAAACCCGCTAATATACTTAGTTTCGAGCAGATGTACTTTGCCTTGCAGGCGGCGTCAGAGGGACTGGGGTTGGCTATGGTTCCGCTATTTCTGGCGATAGACGATATAATTGCAGGCCGCCTGTGTGTGCCGTTCGGACCTCTTGGTGCCAAGATGCGTACATACTACGTCAACAGCGTTGCGATATCCAAGGCACAGACTCTGAATGTTGATTTTTGCGAGTGGCTGCAGCAAGAAGGTCGCGACACAGAGCAGTCGATCACTGCTTGGGCGGGCAGTCAAGGATGGACACTTTGAACTAGCGTTGAAGTCAGAACATCGGCAGTCAATGCGTCTGACGTGGCAGCGCTTTCAATTGCTCTTGGTACCACGAAATTCCCATAGCCGAACCGTACCAGTCTTAATATGGCGATTAGCATGCATTGGGCGCACATATGGTTTGCTGAACCTTATCCTCCTGCGCCAGACTTTATTTCTCTTTTTAAATGGCGCCGCAGCTTCTGTCTGTTAGACAACTGACAAACCTTGCAATGAACAGAAAAGCCAAGCGCAAGATTCAAGGCTGTTTACTCTTGGCCGCCTTCATGTTCGCGTCGAATGATTTCAATGGTCGCGGTCATGCCCGCTGCAAGCTTGACACCGGAGGGAACTCGATCAATGTGGATGCGCACCGGGATACGCTGAGCAAGGCGCACCCAGGAAAACGTGGCTGCGACATTTGGCAGACCCAGATGACCAGGTGCGTCATTGCTGTTTTCGATACCGTGCCCGATGCTTTCGACGTGGCCGGATATCGGCTGATCAAAGCCCATCAGCATAATCTGCGCTGGGTTATCTACATTAATTTGCCGGATCTTTGTTTCCTCGAAATAACCGGTTATCCTGAAGGTGGCCGAATCAAGGATGGTGATCTTGGTCATGCCTGCCGTCGCATAATCGCCAGGCCGAAGCCTGAGATTGGTGACATAGCCGTCGACGGGTGAGCGGATGACTGATCGGGCAAGGTTGAGCTTGGCAAGATTTAGTGCCGCGACTGCCGCTTGATAGGCGGCGCTGGCCACAGCCGCCGCTCCGTTAGCTTGCTGGACCGCTTCTTTGGACACGGCATCCCTAACCTGGCTGTATCGCCGCGCCGTCGCTTGGCGAACGATCAAATCCTGACGTTTGGCTTGGACGTCAGCTTGCGCTAACGCCACTGCGATCCGAAGCCGCTCGGCGTCGATCTTGTAAAGAATGTCGCCCCGGTGTACATACTGATTGTCCACGACAGGTACGAAGCTGACCGTGCCGGAGACTTCCGGTGCGATCTGCACAACATCCACGCCAACCCGCCCATCGCGGGTCCAGGGCGTTTGCCCGTAGTGGGCCCAGGCCTTCAACGCGATAATAACGGCGATAGTTACGAGACAAAGGGTGAGGGCATAGCGGTAGAGTAGGGATAGCATAAACTTCAAGGCAATAGTCCAATCAATGGGAGGTACTGCGCGAGCAGACCGTAAATGATGACGAAGGTAGTAAGCTCGACGAGCGCTTGTGAAGCGAACAGGCGATGGATGCCGGTCGCGGAGAAAAAACGGGTCATTGCCACGGCCACTACTAGCGCAACAAACGCGAGTAACACCAGGCCGGGGACAAGGACGCCGCCAACATTAAGATCAACGATCATGCGCTATGTTTCCTTGACTCTGTCGTTTCAGTGGAGCGCAGTGCGAACCTGAGATCGATGAGCAAATCCAGTATCCGCAAGCGATTATTGAACGAGCTGTTCGTTATCAGCGCTGTTAATGTCTGGATACGCTGGTCAAAGTGGATCTGTTCGGCAGGCGTCATTGGTCCTGTGGCGCTGAAGCGTGCGGCGATGCTGAAAAGCAGTTCGTTCAACTTGACAGCGGCTTTGCCCGTGACCAGGTGGGCTGTCTTGTGAAGCTGACCTGCGGCATGGCCGATGCGAAGATGGTTCACGGTGTCGTCGAGAATGTTCGTATAGTTTTTCTCGGACACTCGCAACCTTGGCAGCAGCAACGCAGTTCGATCGATCATAAGACTGGTCCAACGAGCTTCATTGGGCGCACCGCCCAGGGCTCGTCTGCTGACGTCCCGCCGACTCAAGTGCAGTAGCCGGTTGATCGCCACATCGACCGGTACGGTCTGGAACAGGGACATGCTCACTGCCCCGAACCCGACCCCAGCAAAGAGCGCAACCGAGGTGTTGAGGGATTTGGCGAAGTCGCCGGTGTAATGGGCACCCAGATTCAAGAGGATCGGAATCGTGAGGGTAATGCCGAGTGCCATGTATGTTGTCGGCGGGCGCGCCTGCAGCGAGCCTGCGAACAAGAACGCAGGGGCGAGCACAGCGATAAGAACTGCGAAGTCTGTAACTTGGGGAAGGATAACGAAGCTGTAGGCGAAGCTGATTACTACCCCATACATCGAGCCGACTATGTATTTGACCACGTTAGGCGCTGGCGCATCGACGTTCCCGAACAGGGCGCAGCATACACCGAGTATGGAGACGGCCGTTGCCCCGTCCGGCCAGGCCGACCAGATCCAGAAGGCGCAGCCAAGAAGGATGCCGATGGTTGCGCCCAGCGCAGCGCGGCCCGCCATCCAGGGATCACGGTGATAGACGTAACCCTTGGCACGGTTCGGCCCATGAAGTGCTGCCACTTTACGCGATCGTGCAGGCGATGCGATATTGCGCTCAAGCCTGTCGCAGTCCTGAAGTAAACCGATCATCTCGGCCAGATGACCGGCAAGGTTCGCAGCAAGCCTGTGGACAGGCGTTGCCGCACCCGCGCCAAAAAGCTTCTGGATTGATCGCGCCCGGACGATCAATTGGATTGCGGTGGCCTCCTGCTTGTCCGTCCCGTTGGTTGCGATCCAGGAACCGACGTCACCAACTAATGCGATCAGTTCATCGGGCGCATTGTCGTCGCTTATGCCAAGGAAATGGATCCGGTCTTCGATCTCTGTCGAGAGTGCAAGCATTCGAGCGAGCCGGTCATGAATCAGTTGCAGTGTCTCGCGACGTGGCGTCGCGGGAGCGGCATCGTATGGCAAATACGTCGCAAGCCCCTGCAGCGCAAGCAGCTCCGCTGCAAGCTGGCTGCGGCCACGACGATTTTTCCCTGGCGTTGCATTTAGTGCGTCACCAGCCAGCCGACGGGCGTCGCGCAGCGTCGCCGACAGCTTGCCGGTGAATTGACCGGTCATACGCTTTGGCAGGACATAGCGATGAATCAGAACAGCACACAGAATCCCGATAGAGATTTCCTGGACACGCACGGATGCGGTGTCAAAAACCGCACTTGGGTCAAGCACGCTCGGAAAGCCGATAAGGCTCGCTGTGTAGCCAGCAAGAATGAAGGCATAGGCTCGTGGCGTGCGGTCAAGCAGTGAGAAGAACAGACACAGGCTAACCCAGCCGGAAAGTACCATGCTGCATACGATCGGGTCGTCCACGAAATTGGGCACGATCAAGACTGTCGCCATTGCGCCAATAAGCGTCCCGGCAAAGCGATAAACGCCGCGACCAAGGGATGCCCCGGCAGAAGTCTGCGATACAACGTAAACGGTAACGATCGCCCAGTAAGGGTTGGGCAGCCCGATTCGCAGCGCAATGTAGTAGGCCAGCATCGCCGCAGTGAAACTCTTGGCCGAAAACAGGATCGCGTTCGCATCTGCCTTCATGGCGGGCGAACGAAGGATATTTGGTGCCGCGTGCAGCAATGCTGCACTGGCTTTGCTTTGAATGGTGTTTGAGGACTGCGAAGTATTCATGCCGCAATTATTCTCTATTTTTAATATAAAATAAATTTAGTATTCTGACAATAAATACCTAAATCATGCCAATGTTATGAACACATCGCGATCTGCTATTTCTGTTTTCGACCCTGACCTCACACCGCTGCCGGCAGTCGCCCATCAACTGGACTTCGCGGATTATCAGGCGGAAGTGCCTTTGCATGTTCACAGAAAGGGTCAGTTGATTCTTGCCTTGCACGGCGCCGTCACATGCACGACGGGCAATGAAATCTGGATCGTTCCTCCAAACTGTGGAGTCTGGATTCCAGGCGGCGTGCCCCATAGCGCTCATGCGACTATGAACGCGCGGCTTAACTATCTGTTCGTGGAACCGGGGGCTGCGAGCCTGCCCGAGTACAGTTGTACACTTTCGGTCTCTCCCATGATTCGGGAGTTAATTGATCGGCTGGCTCGCGAGCGCGCAGATTATCTTGCCGACAGCCACGCTGCGCGGCTTGCGAGGGTAGTGTTGGACGAGTTGGCGCAAATGCCTCGTGAACAGTTCAATCTTCCGATCTCCAGCAATCCGAAGATCCGGGAGATGGCAGAGGCTTTGACAAACGAACCAGCAGATCGCAGCACGTTGGGCAAGTGGGCGAAGCGGCTGGCAATAAGTGAGAGGTCACTGGCGCGCCTGTTAATCCGGGAAACGGGACTGACGTTCGGTCGCTGGCGGCAACAACTTCACCTGATCGTTGCCCTGCGTGAACTGGCAAGCGGCGAGTCGGTGCAAAATGTCGCGACCGAACTGGGCTACGAGTCGGTCAACGCATTCATTACAATGTTCAAGAAAGCGCTAGGAAGTACGCCAGCTCAATATTTCAAAAAACGACCAATACGTTCATCATAGACAGCATTGAGATCGTCATTGGCCGGTGGCTAGGGTCAGGTAGTTATGTCGTATTTTGGGCGATATATTGCAGATTCTCTTCCTGCCAACGCTCCATAGCGGTGGTGTTATGGTGAATTTCATGCTCAATGAAATCCCGCGTGCGTTCTTGCTCTTGTCCATACTGGGTTTTGTCTTGTTGCCATGCTTCGAGTTCACGCTGATAGTTCGTAATAGCTTGTTGGTGGACCGTGTCCATGTTCGCCAACTGCGTAGGGGAGAAGCTTTTCCTACCAGCGTTGGCTTGGATATGTGGGCAGAAAGAGCTGCATTGCGTTTGCCCTCATTCGTCGATGCTGGTCACCAGTCTCGTATGAGTTTTCCTTCTCAATCTATCGCTTACGCTCAAATTATTGTATTATTATATTGTAGTACAATATTGTGACCCTAAATGAACTGTTATTCGCAAGCTTAGGTAGATAACACTCTTCTTTGTTTAACAAAGGTTGTTAAATTGAACGCTCAATACCTGATTTCTAAATTTTCCAACGAATTTGCCAGTGAAAGCCTGTCGGCGAGCCTGGTTAGAAGAACTGCGTTGACGTTGTTGGATACCTATGCAGTCGCGCTTGGCGGGCAAAGTGAGCCAGCCAGCTTAGCAGCCAGACGGTATTTGGATACATCGGGCTCAGACAGGCAAGGAACGTCATCCGTCTGGGGCCTGCAACGGAACGCACCGCCGGAAGTCGCAGCACTAATCAACGGGGTTGCTGCGCATGTACTTGACTATGACGATGTGAGCAGCCCATTACGTGGTCATCCCAGCGTCGTTCTCTGGCCTGCGTTGGCTGCGTTGGGAGAATATACGGATCTGCCTACAGCCAAAATAGCCAGTGCCTATATCGTAGGATTCGAGGTCATGCTTAAGCTGGCTCGAGGATTCGCAATTTCGCAGTATGCGGCCGGGTGGCATACCACGGCGTCAATCGGGATTATCGGTGCGACAGCTGCGTGCGCGCATCTTCTGGGGTTGAGTCTTGCCCAAACCAGTCACGCTATCGGTCTGGCTGTTGCCCAGACAGGGGGTATTCGCCAAAATGTCGGAACCCAGGCCAAATCGTTTCAAGTTGGCCATACCAATGCAGCGGCGGTACGTGCAGTCTTGATGGCAGAGGCGGGTTTCGAGTCTTCGCCTGAGGCTTTGGACGGGGCCTTTGGCTATTTTGCCCTTTATGCACAAGATAAAACGGGCGGTCGTGAGCTCAAGTTGTTGGGAGAGGGGGCTTTGGAATTTGAGCGTATCGGCGTAGACGTTAAAAAGTATCCAATGTGCTACGCCACGCATCGGTCGCTTGATGCTGTCACCGATCTGATGAAGAAACACAAGATCTGTTGTGACGATATTGAGTCAATAACAGTGCAGACGAGTTCGGCCGCTTTGGTCCCTCTTGTACACCCTTGGCCAGAAAAAGGGTTGGAAGGGAAGTTCAGTATGCAGTATGGGATAGCAGCGATGCTGCTTGACGGGCAGGTCTGTTTGTCTAGCTTTACCGATGCTGCGGTGGGCAGACCTTCGGTGCGCGCCTTGATGCGACGTATTAAAGTCAGGGAAACTGATTCACCCGTCACGCCCCGTTGGGCAGAGGTTTGTATTCGTGCCAAAAATACCGCTGCATATACCCAGAAAAGCGAAATATTAAGAGGCTCTGCGGCTGCGCCTCTGTCAGAAAATGACATGCTGCTCAAGGTGAAAGATTGTCTGGAATGGGGCAACGCCAATGTCGATAGTTCAAAGCTATATGAGGTGGTGATGCGGCTGGGAGAGGGACATTCAAGACAGTATCTTCAGCGGATTTACGAAACACTTTCGTAGTCACTGATGTTCATAAAACATTGGCGCGTTTATTCTGAAAAAGCGCAGCCTTTAATCACTGATTGGAGACAAGCACATGAATTTTAAGATATTTTCTAAAATTTTATATCTGGCCGTGGGCGGAACCCTGGGGGTTTCAACGGCGGCTGTTGCCGCGTTTCCCGATAGACCAGTCACTGTGATGGTGCCATATCCTGCTGGCGGAGGAACAGATGCGCTTGCACGCAAACTGGCCCGCAGCCTGGCAGATTATTGGAAAGTGCCTGTTGTTGTGGAAAATGCAGGCGGTGCGGAAGGACAGATCGGCACTCAGCGTGTTCTCAATGCGCCGGCCGATGGCTACACGCTCTTGTTTCAGATCAGTCAGATGTTGTTGTGGAATAAAACCGTCCCGAACAACAAAATCGATGCAGTGAACGATTTTCGTTATGTCTCGAAAATCCAGACTTCACCATTGGTATTTGGTGTTTCCTCAAAGCTTCCCGTGCGTAATTTTGAAGAATATTTGACTTGGTGCAAATCCAATGAGTGTGCATGGGGTTCGGGAAGCGCCTATGCGCAACTGATCGGCAAGCAGTTAATGGCAGAAGCCGCCCTTCCAGATACCGTCAATGTCCCATATCGTGGGACTGCGCCGATGATGACCGATGTATTGGGAAGTCATATTGCAATGGCGGTTCCGGCAGTAACGTCAAGCCTGGGTCAAATTAAAGGTGGCGCATTCAGGGCGCTGGCGGTGGGATCGAAAAACCGATTTGATCAGTTGCCTGACGTTCCGACACTGGCCGAGCTCAAATATCCGGTCCAGGGTGAGACGTGGTACGGTCTGCTGGTTGCCAAGAAAACACCCCAGCCTGCTTTTGAACGTATTGTTCAAGCCGTCAAGGCGGTTTCGGCCGACGAAGCCTTGCAGGCTCAAATACGCGCCGAAGGCGGCACGCCCGTGTTCAATGACCCGGATGTTTTCCAGCGCGAAGTGGAGCAGGAAAGCGAACAGCTCAATACGCTACTGGATAAATATTGGGCACCCCAAGAGTAATTCGAGGCTCGTTGTTCAAGGAAAAATATCGGGTAATTTCATTACCCGGTCAGCCGCGTTGGCCAGGTGCTTTTGCATCAGGCGCTCGGCAAGTTTTGCATCGCCCGCGAGCATGGCCGTTGCGATTTGACTATGCTCCTTCTTTGAACTTGTAATGTAGTCCCGGTCCAGCGAGCCCCTGATCTGGTATTTGACAAAGGGCAGCTGCATTTGTTCGACAAGGCTCTGCAGTTTCGGGTTGTCGCAAAGCCTGAGTATGGTGCTGTGAAATCTACTGTTTTCTTCAGAGAAGTTCGCTATGTCATCCGGGGTGCCGCTCGCGACCTGCTCAAACATTTGACGCTCTTGCTTAAGCCCGCGCTCTTCCAGGTTCTCTGTCGCGAGCCTGGCCGCTAGACCTTCGATGACCTGTCGAATCAGAAATATATCGTGGATTTGCTTTCTGGAAAATTTTTTGACGATTGCGCCCTTGTTTGGCACGACATCAATAAACCCTTCTGCGCTCAGTCTCCTGAAGGCTTCACGCAATGGCCCGCGGCTGACACCGTAGTCCTTTACCAGATCGGTGGCGACCAGACGCTGGCCGGGTGCGAAGGTCCCATTCTGGATGGATTTTTTTAACTGATTAAAGAGTTGTTCAACCGTATTGCCATGCAATTTGGGTGAAGACGACAGTGTTTCTGACATAGATCCAGGCTCGAAGAAAAAATAGGTTAATCGCCACGCGGTATTGAGAAATAAGGCGACAAAACTTCGGGAGTTATTTTACTACTATATTGTAGTATCGAATATACGCATTGATTGTAGTACAATATAGGGATACAATAATGACATTAAAACCCGCTATTTATTTCGGTCAGGAGCAATCGTGAACAAACCAGCGACACCTTCGCAACCAGAGCAGCGTGCCGTACCTTGCGTTATTCTCCGAGGTGGTACAAGTAAAGGGATCTATTTTCATGACGCGCATGTGCCGGCGCCTGGCTTGGAAAGAGACCATTTTCTGCAAACTATCATGGGCAGCCCGGATATCTTGCAGATCAACGGACTGGGCGGGTCTCGCCTTATTACTTCCAAGATCGCGATTATCAAGCGGTCAGAGCGGGACGACGCGGACATCGATTACACCTACGCGCAAGTCGTTCCCGATCGCGATGTCGTCAGTTATGCAGGTAATTGCGGAAATATTTCTTCGGGTGTCGGTTCATTTGCAATTGATGAAGGACTTGTTGACGCAGTAGAGCCAATAACTCAGGTGCGTATATTCAACACGAACACGCAGAAAATACTTGTTGCTCATGTGCCTGTCCGCGGTGGCCTTGCCAGAATTCACGGTGAATTCGCCATTCCTGGAGTGCCGGGAACGGGCGCGGAAATTTTTATGGACTACAGCAAAACTGCTGGAGCCAAAACAGGGAAATTGCTTCCGACAGGCAGTCCCCAGGATGTCGTTCAGTTGGAGGATGGCACCCAACTGACTGTTACGCTAGGGGATTTGGCCAATCCATGCGTTTTCATACACGCACAGGACGTTGGACTGTCTGGCAGCGAAATGCCAGTGCAAATCAATGAAAACAAGGTGCTTATTTCCCGACTCAAGGAAATCAGGGGAAGGGCTGCAGTATTGGCAGGGTTTTGCAGTGATTGGATGCAGGCAGAAGCAAAATCGCCAAGCTTGCCTCTGGTTGTCATTGTCGCTCCATCTGAAGATTATTCCGACATGAATGGCAAGGCCGTTCTTCAGGAAGACATGGATCTGCGGGTAAGGCTGGTCTTTTACAACAAATGCCACGAGAGCATGGCCGGAACGGGTTCAATGTGCACGGCTGCAATGTCCAGAGTGCCGAATACGATTGTGAATCTGACAGCGCGTAATACTGAAGGCGATACCTTGCGTATCGGTCATCCTTTGGGAGTAATGCATGTTGTTGCAGATGCAGACTCCGACGCGTCGCAGGAATCAGTCAGGTTCAAGCGTCTGGGCTTTAGTCGAACAGCGCGACGAATTATGAGCGGTAGTGTCTATCTACCGAATAAACAGGCAACAGGCGAAATTGGATAAGCACCAGGAAAATGGGTTTGAGCTTGGTGCTCACTTGATAATAATTGGAGAAACTGAATGACCAAAGCGTCCGAGAAATTTCGCGCGCTCCTTGATACAGGAGAAATGGCGGTTGCGCCAGGTGTCTATGATGGCCTGACGGCCCGTCTTGTTGAACAGGCCGGCTTTCCCGTCGCCTACATGACCGGGGCAGGCACCTCTGCAGCCAGAGGCTATCCTGATTATGGCTTACTGACGATGACTGAAATGGCCGAGGCCGCGGGAGTCCTGGCGCGAACAGTCAACATTCCTGTTATTGCTGACGCGGACACCGGCTACGGCAATGAATTGAATGTCACACGAACCGTCCGTGAGTTTGAAATGCGGGGGGTGGCGGGTATTCATATTGAAGATCAGGTCTTTCCAAAGCGTTGTGGGCATTTGGATGGCAAGCAAATCGTTCCGGTAGAAGACTTTTTAGCGAAGATTCGCGCTGCCGTGGCTGCCCGCCAAGATAACAGCTTTTGTATTATCGCCCGTACTGATGCACGTGCCGTTACTACGTTCGAGGAAGCAATCGCCAGGGCAAATCAGGCGCTCAATGCCGGTGCGGATATGATTTTTGTTGAGGCAACTCAGTCGCTTGAGGAATTTGAACAAGTGCCAAAATTAGTGCACGGACCGTGCCTGATCAATATTGTCAAAGGTGGTAAAACTCCCGACATATCCTTGACGGATGCTGCAAAGGCGGGCTATCGACTCGCAATATTGCCAAGCTTGTTGTCAGTCGCTGTGATCGAAGCTTGTGAATCGGCCTTGACGCAATTGACCCAGACAGGTCGCCCACCCTCGTCGGCCGAGGGCACTTCTTTGCGGGAACGTTTTCAACGATTCCGCTCCGATGAATGGGACGCCTTGCGTACCCGATTCCGTGAGGATTCCTCAGAAGTCGGCAAGGGCGTGAAACAGAAGAGGGGTGACGATGAAAGCGCGTACGTTACTGGATAAGCTCTGGGATAGCCATGTCATTGAGCAATACGAAAATGGCTGGGCATTGTTGCATATTGATAGACAATTACTCCATGATCTTTCGGGAACTGCAAGCCTGAACGCATTATCCGCTCGTGGCCTGGGTGTGCACAATCCAGAATTGGTTTATGCAACACCGGACCATGCCGTCTCGTCAGCGCCCGGCAGGGACGCCTTTACCTATGAGACGGGTGGAAAATTATGGGAACGCCTTCACAACCTCACCCAGCAGGAGAATATCCGTTTTTTCGACATTGGCCAGCAAGGGCATGGCATTGTACATGTGATGGCGCCAGAACTGGGTCTGGTATTGCCCGGACTCACAGTCATTTGTGGCGATAGCCATACCTGCACCAACGGAGCACTGGGCGCACTGGCATTTGGCGTGGGTTCTTCAGAACTTGCGCATGCCTTGGCCACCCAAACATTGAAGCAGCGCAAGCCCAAATCGATGCGAATCCGATTCGAGGGCACGCTCTCAATGGGAGTGACGGCTAAAGATCTGATTCTTTATACAATCGGACGGCTAGGGGTTGCCGCAGGCACAGGCTACGCGGTCGAGTACGCCGGCCCGGTGGTCAGGCAGCTTTCCATGGAACAGCGCATGACATTGTGCAATCTATCGATCGAGTTCGGCGCAAAAATGGGTTTTATTGCACCCGACAAAACCACGTTTGAATACATAAAAGGACGTCAGTATGCGCCTCAAGAAGACATCTGGGATCAAGCCTGTGAATCCTGGCGTACGTTAAGCTCGGATGCCGACGCCCAGTTTGACCGTGAAGTGGTCATTGACGCCAGTGAGATCGGGCAGATGATCACTTGGGGTATCAGTCCAGAACACGTTATTCCCATTGACCAAAATATTCCTGATATTGATGAGTCCCTGGACGACAACGTACGCAAGGCTCGAAAAACTGCGTCTGAGTACATGGGCTTGACTCCCGGGGCCCCGCTAGCAGGGACACCAGTGGATCGCGTATTTATCGGATCCTGTACCAACGCCCGGTTATCCGACCTTGTGGAAGCGGCCCAGGTGATTCAAGGGCATCATGTGGCCGGACATGTCAAAGCGTGGGTCGTGCCTGGCTCTGAAGTTGTGAAGCGCGAGGCCCAGGCGTTGGGGTTGGACGCGGTTTTCAAGAATGCCGGATTTGAGTGGCGGGAACCCGGTTGCAGTATGTGTGTGGCAGCCAATGGAGAAATTGGGCAACCTGGAGAGAGGATCGTCTCGACGACAAACAGAAATTTCGTTGGACGTCAGGGGCCCGCGGTGCGCACCCATCTTGCCAGCCCGCGCGTAGCCGCCGCATGTGCGCTTGCGGGCGTCATTACCGGCACGAAAGGAGGTTGAATGGAAAAGCTCAGAATAATCCAAGGTCGCGTAGCCAATCTGCACCGGGACAATCTGGATACCGACACCATCATCCGCATTGAGCGACTTAGCACCATAGAAAGAAGCGAGCTTGGGCAGTACGCTTTCGAGGCTATTCGTTACGGCAAAGACAAGGAGCCTGATCCCTCTTTTCCATATAACCAGGCAATGTTTGCACACGCGCCGATTTTGACGGCCGGGAAAAACTTCGGCTGTGGCTCGTCCAGAGAAGGTGCAGTTTGGGCGCTTGTCAGCCTGGGTGTCAGATGCGTCATTGCGCCGAGCTTCGGCGAAATATTCCACAACAATTGCTTTCAAAATGGTCTGTTACCTATTGCTGTGCCAGAGGACACGGTCGAGTCGATCGAATCATTGACCGGCAGTGGGCAAGCATTGACGGTCAATCTGGAGGCACAGCAGATTCTGCTGCCGAATAATAAAGTCATCGATTTGCAGATTGACGCGCGCAGACGCGACGCATTACTTGAGGGACGGGATGATATTGAGCAGACGCTGATGCTCGACGAGCAAATACGTGCATGGCAGGCGCAAGACCAGCAGGCAAGACCCTGGGTGTGGCTGGAAAAAGCAAAAAAAACAGTAAATTGAAAACTCATCAACGGAGATATTGATGTACCCATTATTAAAAAAGATAGCAACGCTCACATTTATTCTTCTGGGTGTCGGCCAGACGGTTCAGGCCCACGCCGCGTATCCAGAAAAACCAATCAAGATAATTGTTCCTTATACGCCTGGAGCAAGTACCGACACACTGGCACGTATCATAGGGGAATCGGTCTCCAACCAACTTAAGCAACCTGTCATCATCGAGAATAAACCTGGCGCCGCGGGGATTGTTGCCAGCAACTATGTGAAGCAGCAAAAGCCCGATGGTTATACGCTGATGCTGACAACAGACGGCATTACCTCCGTCAATCCGTCTTTATATAAAGCTGTCGCGTACGATTCGAAGAAAGATTTCACGTCGCTCACCATGGCGGTTTCTGTGTCCAATGCACTTGTAGTCCGAAACGATTCGGAGTTTAAAACTGTACGGGACGTAGTGGACTATGCGGAGAAAAATCCCGAGAAGCTGTCCTATGGTTCTGCGGGGGTGGGCAGCTCGTTGCATATCGCAGGCGAATTGTTGAACGAGACCGCAGGTATCCATATTCTGCATGTTCCATACAAAGGCGGCGCGGCAGAAATGAATGCGTTGTTGGGAGGCGAGGTGTCCATGATTTATGTACCCATGGTCTCGGCCTTGAATTTTCAGTCAGCGGGAAAAGCGCGAATTCTGGGGATAGGCAGCGGACAGCGCAATCCGGCAGTACCCGAGGTACAGACCTTTAAGGAACAGGGGCTCGATTACGATTCCGATACCTGGTATGGATTCAGTGCACCTGCCGGCGTTGATGCCGCTGTGGTTGAAGTCCTGAGCCAAGCGATCCGAAATGCACTCGCCGAAAACAAGGGCCGTTTGGAGGCGATGGGTTTTTCGGTGGTGGGAAGCAGTCCTGCTCAAATGGATGGAGCGATCGATGCCGGAATCAAGCGCAGGGAACCGCTGATTCGGAAAGTGGGCTTGTACCTGAAACTGTAATGATTGACGAAAGCCCGTCGGATCCGTATTGAATCACAGCGAATATTGATGAGTTCGGAGGGCAATTTGGCAACAGACCATTCGGATCATTTCAATTGGACTCAGATCTGCTTGCGTAGTGCAGGGCCCACCTTCTTTATGGGATTGAGCGGCTGTTTCTTGCGGGGGGCAGGAATGAGGAGGCTATAGACCACAATGCATGCGGTGTCTATGATCCCAGACAGGTCGATCGTTCCTGCCGGATTCGACATCTCGCCGATGGTCATTCGTTTCTATTCGAGTTGTACAAAATTCGTAGCGGCCTCATTGATCGTGTTTGGGTTGAATACCAGCCCCATGACAGAAGCAGACGACGAACTGTCGGAGAGTGCGACGTAACAGACTCTATCTTTGTGAATGCTTGTCATGCATTCAGGCACGATGGCGACGCCAAGCCCGGCGGCTACCAAATTGATGGCCGATGAAAACTGAGAGACGTATTGAACGACTTTGCGTTCGAAGCCAGCGTGCTGGCAAGCAAGATCAATGGCATTCACCAAACCCGAAGAACCGCTATATCGTGTTACCGCGATGAAATTTTCTTGAGCGAAGTCCGATAACGCTGCCTTGGCGTCTATTGAGGCTAAAGGATGGTTGAACGGTACCACCGCAAAGAGATGTTCATGCGCCAGCGCCCTGAATTGAAGACTGCACCCTGCAGGCAATGGTGCCCGTACGAATGCAACATCGATCTTTTGCGCTGAAATGCCGTTGATAATGTTCACAGTCCTGTCTTGAATCAAATTTAACGTAACACCTGGCAAGGCAAGTCTGGCGCGCATAATGTGCGCCGCCATCGCTTTGCTGAAGGAAGAGGACTCGGTATACCCGACAACAATCCGGCCGGCCTCTCCGCGAGAAACAGCAGAAGACGTTTGCACCGCTATTTCAACATCATGAAGTATCTTTTTTGCGTGATCATGAAATTCCTTCCCTGCTGTCGTGAGCTCAATGCGTCGTCCCGATTTCTGAAATAGCGCAAATCCAAGCTCCGATTCCAAAGCACGAATTTGCTGAGTCAGTGCAGGTTGGGCCACCCTTAAAAGTGCGGCCGCCTGAGTGACATGTTGAAGACGAGCAATAGCGTCAAAATATCTTAGATGTCGAAGTTCCATTGATAAGCCAAAAGTATGAATTATGAACAATCAATATATTGGACCGTTCGTATCTTCTCTGTCAAACTTTTATTCAAGTGAACATGACAATAAGGAAATATCACGATGGTAATTAACTCGACCCCGACAGACCCGCTTGGCCCCACCGGAAAGCTGGCTACATGGCTTGCAGGTTTGACGCTTAAGGATATTCCAGCCGAAATCATCGAGCGTGCGAAATTCATAACGCTGGACGGCCTTGGCTGCGCCTTGATCGGTGCAAAGATGCCGTGGTCGGCGCTCGCAGCAGATATCGTCCAGAGATTTGAAGGTGCCGGCAACTATGGTGTGACCGGACAAAAACAGAGAACCAGTGCCCCGGCAGCCGCTTTGCTTAACGGTACGTTTATTCAGGGATTCGAACTTGACGATTATCATCCCTGGGGGCCACTGCACAGTGCATCCGTCGTGTTGCCCGCCGCGTTTGCTGCAGCACAGCGCCAAGGCGGCGTAAACGGGCAAACATTGTTAACTGCAATTATTGCCGGTTACGAAGTAGGCCCCCGTGTGGGCATGGCTTTGCATGGTCGGCAGATGCTCTCGCGTGGCTGGCACTCAGGTGCTGTATTCGGAACGCATGCCGCTGCGGCTGCCGCGGGAAAGATAATAGAACTCAATGCGGCGCAAATGGAGGATGCGCTGGGTCTTGCGGGCACCCAGTCAGCAGGTCTGATGGCCGCCCAGTTCGAGGCAATGTCAAAACGGATGCATCACGGCTTTAGCGCAAGAAACGGCCTGTATGCTGCGATTCTTGCTGAGGGCGGATACACGGGCATAAAACGAGTGTTTGAGCGTGATTATGGCGGATTTCTTTCTACCTTTGGCGCGGGTTTCGACCCGGATATTTCTCAGATAGATAGCGGCCTGGGAGTGGACTGGGAAACAGGAAGGATTGCAATCAAACCCTATGCCGCGATGGGTGCCCTGCATGCTCCTATTGATGCTGTTTTTGCCCTGTCGAAACAGTATGAGCTGGTGCCGGATCAAATAGACAAAATTACTATTGATATGTCACATTCAGCATTTCATCACGGAGGATGGCAGGCGCAACGGCCCATAACCGTCATCGGTGCGCAGATGAACGTCGCCTATGCCGTAGCCGTCGCCATCCTGGATAAAGCTGTGCTGGTCGACCAGTTTGCTGCATCCCGGCTGGACGATGAGGATGTGTGGAATCTCATCGGAAAAATCGAGGCCAGACATAACCCGGAATTCGATAGCTTGCCAGGTAACCGAAGGCAAACGGCTCACATGGCAATCACGTTCACTGACGGTAGATTGGTCCAGATTACGATCCCGGCCTCACGGGCAGTAGCAAACCCGTTGACCAATCAGGAAATTACCGAAAAGTTTCTATATCTGACTCAGCGCGTTATTTCATCTGAGCGACAGCAAAAAATCATCAATGTTGTTCGTGGGCTGGAAGAGAGCGCGAATGTCAACGAATTATTCGACGTTATTTTTTCTGATGTAGACGCCGCCTTCAAGATTGAGGCTGTGTGACAGAAATCTGCTATCGGTAAACAATGGCATCGGGGGCCAGCAACATAATGAATTTACAGGAACAACACAGGATCCGGGATTCATTGTCTGATGCGACATTCATGCATACGACACACTATGCGACGCTTACCCCATGCAAAATCGTTTCCTTGGCCTCTAACAAAGGCGATCGTCGTGCAGGAGATCGCTCGTCGGGTCATCGCGCATATGTGGGACGAGCGATCTATGAAATATTGCACGCTGATGATGATAAGTCAGTGAAGTGATCTGATTGACCGGCTTGTTACCGAACTTGGAGACCAAACCATCTCCCAAGGCACCGGATTCAATCAAAAAACAGTTATGCAAATCGTCAGAAAATCAATATGAAAGGAGATATGGGTGTGAATATCCAAAACGAAACCGCTTTATCACGTGACGAGCCGATTCCACTTATCCGCTACGAAAACTTCGGCAAAAGCTTTGGGACGCTGGTTGCTACGAAAGATGTGGAACTTAGCATTAGAAAAGGGGAGTTCATTACGCTTGTCGGTCCGTCAGGTTGTGGGAAGTCAACACTTTTAAATGCTGCAGCCGGCGTTTTTCAACCGACAGAGGGAGCCGTTTATTACGAGGGTGATATGGTCACCGGGTACAACCGCAAGGTGGGTTACATGACCCAGAGTGACCATTTACTGCCATGGAGAACAGTTGAGAGAAATATTGCCTTGCCATTGGAAATCCGTGGGCTGTCGTCGACGCAGATTCGAAGCCGGGTCGAGGAACTGATTGATTTGGTTGGGTTGAATGGATTTTCGAAATCATACCCTTCTCAATTGTCCGGCGGCATGCGCAAGCGCTGCGCATTGGCCCGTGTATTGGCTTACGACCCTGAAACGCTTTTGATGGACGAACCGTTCGGGGCGCTGGATGCGCAACTGCGACTCGCGATGCAAGTAGAGTTGCGTACTTTGTGCCTGAAACTGGGCAAAACCGTCGTTTTTGTTACCCATGACCTGGACGAGGCTGTTGCGCTGGCCGATCGCTGTGTCGTTTTTTCGGAACGCCCAGGCCGAGTGCGACAAATCATAGAGATCAATTTGCCCAGAGAACGAAATTTATATCGGCTTCGCGGAGACTTGCAATACGCAAAATTGACGACCAGTGTCTGGGAGTTGTTAGCACCCGCGTTTGAACAGGGAGAAAAACAATGATGCGAGTCTGGTTACTTAGAATATTGATCGTGGGCGGATTTCTGCTCGCATGGCAGTTAGGATCCGGTTCCGTTATTCCGGAGTTTTTCGTTAGCAAGCCATCGATAATTATTGCCAAATTCTGGCTGTGGGTTGTAAACGGCAGTTTATTCTTTCACGCAGGAATCACGGTCGTCGAGGCGCTCGCCGGCTTTCTGCTTGGCGGGTTGGCCGGTCTGAGTATAGGTATGCTGCTTGGACGTAACGAATTGCTTGGCAAAGTGTTCGATCCCATCATTGTTGTCTTTTACAGTATCCCAAAGGTGGCTCTGGCGCCTCTGTTCGTGATCTGGCTGGGCATTGGTATAGAGATGAAGATTGTATTGACCGGCACTATTGTGTTTTTTCTTGTCTTTCTAAGTACCTATACCGGTGTTCGTAACGTCAGCCGGGAGCTGGTGGCAATAATGAAACTGATGGGAGCGACCGAGAGGCAGGTAGTATTCAAGCTCGTGTTGCCGTCGGCAGTGACATGGGTGTTTGCCGGGCTACGTTTATCCGTGCCTTATGCACTCATTGGCGCTGTCGTAGGTGAACTTATCGCGGCCAATAGGGGGCTGGGGTATCTGTTGTCCAATGCGGCTGGTCAGTTTGATACAGCGGGAGTATTCGCTGCGTTGATCGGTCTCATCATACTCGCCATATTGCTCAATATGGCGGTGCGGGCATTTGAAAATTTGGTATTGCCGTGGCAGAAAGAAACGCAGAAACGTGAAATGTCTATATAAAATCAGGAGATTACTAATGAAAATTTCTCGCATCCTAACTACATCACTATGTGTGCTTTCGGCCGCCCTCTGTAGTCCAGCTATCGTCGCGCAAGCACAGGCACGGACACCGGCAAAAGCGCCGGAGAAGGTGTCCTTTAGTATGTCGTCAACAAGCATGCTCAATTTGCCGGTCTATGTTGCCGACGTCATGGGCTATTTCAAAAATCACGGCATTGAACCAAATTTTATTCAATTTCACAAGGGTGGCGCGACCGCTTTGGCAGCGGTTATCTCGGGCAACGTCAACTTATATATCGGCTCGACAGGCAGCGCGATCCGGGCGGTACAGTCGGGAACGGATGCGGTCATCATCGGAACCGTCATGTCGGAAATTTCTCTTAATATCGTAATGAGCGGCAAGGCCGCGCAGCAACGCCATGTCACTGCTGACACTCCGGTCCAGCAGCGCATTGCCGCGCTTAAAGGCTTGAAAATCGGAGTGACAGGGGCGGGCGGCGCTACCCATCAGGTGATCCAGTATGCGCTCAAATCCGCCGGAATGGATCCGACACGCGATGCGACACTGGCATTCGTGGGCAGCGGTGCAGACATGCTTGGCGCAATGTCGTCAGGAAATGTGGATGCCATAGTGGGTGCCAATCCGACCAGTGATATGGCGATTTTGCAACATCACGGTGTATTACTGGTAAATGGTACGACAGGAGAATATCCCGGGCTCAAAGGGATGGCGCAACTTGTTGCAGTGACGACACATAGGTGGGCAAACAAGAATCCGGAATTGGCCCGTCGCACCATGGCGAGTGTTCAGGACGGGCAGCGTGCGATACGCAATCCCGATGTGACCAATCAAGCACGTGAACTAGTACATAAGAAATACTTCAGTGGCATAGACAAGGACGTCTTCGATTCGGCATGGAAAAATGTCATCCCTGCATTCCCAGACTCGCCGAGATTCTCGCTTGAACAAGTGACTCGAAATATTGATTTTCTCAACGCATTCTCTGAAGATAAGTATGAAGTTGACGCGGCTCGTGTTTACTCGGAAAAATACTTGCCGTAGCGGGCTTTCGTCATGGACAGCCGCGTCCTTCCTGGGCTTTGAACTGAACATCGCGTAGTGTATCTTTCAAATCAAGGGCTGTCCGGGGAGAGAAACGGGCGATTGGCTTCATTACCCCGGCGTTCAGGTCTATCCTTCGGCAGGCAGCCTGTCTAATGGGTGCTGGACTGCGTCTGCGTGCCAGCCGTGATAACTGGACCATGTTGTGTATGTTGTTCATGATGATGTGGCGCATCGTGGGCTACTACCTTGGAAATAACCGAAAGTGACTGACGTTGCACATATCAGAGTTCGTATTAGGCAAAGGAATAGCCTATGTTATCTAAATTTAGTGTGGCTATTTATTCCACATTTATCTACTAGTTTGGCTACAGTTATTCGTTTTATCCCCCAGTTTTTGCAGTGCTACGTATATATTTTCGTCAAGTTCGATGCCGTTTTTCAGGTTGATTTTTCGTTGCGCGAACGCGCGCTCCGACGGTATGCGGATTTCCTGCACGCCGGGCTGGCGATCCGTTGATTTGATGCGAGCGAGGTTGGCACTCAGGTCCGCCTGATAACGCTCCAATGGCATCATCAAATCCGGACGCATGGCCAGGATGAGATAGCCGGCATCTTCCGTGCCATAACCCGATCCGGCGAAGACTCCCAGTGCATTCATCGCCAGGGCCAATGCGAAACCCTTGTATCCGCCGAACGGTAACGCAGCACCGTGACTGGCTGCAACGGGATCTCGTGTAGGATGGCCCAGCGCATCAATGGCGACGCCTTCGGCAAGCAGTTCACCACGCCTGGCTTTCAGGGCGAGGTCAGTGAACATCACAGACGATGTGCCGATATCGATAATCAAAGGATCCGATTGAGTCGGAAACCCGAAAGCAATCGGGTTTGTTCCGATTGCAGCACGGGCTGCGCCAGGCGGTGCAACCTGTGGCCGGGAGCTGATGGTGTGAATGCCAATCATGCCTGCCCGGGCAATCTGCTCCACGTAATAGGCGCTGCGTCCGCTCATCCAACTGTTATATACGCCGGCTACTGCAAAGCCGTGCTCTTTCGATTTAACAATGACGCGCTCAGTCGCTTCCTGAATCGCCAGCATGCCGTTATTTCCGCAGGCGTCCAGCATCACCGATAGCGGCGTTTCGTGTACGGTATGAGTCGGTCCCGTAGGTTGGCGTTTGTCATGATATTCTGCAAGGTTCAGTATTTTTGGCAACCCTGAGTATTCGTATCCGCACAGGGCGGCATCCAGCATATGGCGGGCCAGAGTCTCGGCCTGATCTGCGTCATACCCTATGCCGCGCAGCGCATTGATGGACAATGCGTGCGCCTGTTCCACTGTGAGGTGATGTCGCTTTGCGTCATTAGCCTGCAAGATTGTCTCCTGGTGTATCAAAGCCGAACCAGCGGGCGGG
>Ga0160432_100382_pt1 | contig 32069 bp, 26 predicted proteins | sample HID1971M_E0MG_FD_108250 | JGI IMG/M metagenome (GOLD analysis project Ga0160432, IMG submission 108250) | Enriched millipede-associated microbial communities from UW Madison campus, WI, USA - HID1971M_E0 MG | ecosystem: Host-associated > Arthropoda: Insects > Digestive system > Unclassified ... | reverse complement strand
TCCAGGGCGAGGCCAACCCCGCCGGCTGGCCCACGGTGTTCGTGCGCCTCACCGGCTGCCCGTTGCGCTGCCAGTACTGCGACACCGCCTACGCCTTCCACGGCGGCACCTGGTGGGATATCGACGAGATCGTGCGCGAAGTGCTGGCCCAGGGCGTCCACCACGTGTGCGTGACCGGTGGCGAGCCGCTGGCGCAGAAGCGCTGCCTGGTGCTGCTGGAGAAGCTGTGCGAGGCCGGCCTGGACGTCTCGCTGGAAACCTCCGGCGCGCTGGATGTGAGCGGCGTGGACGCGCGGGTGTCGCGCGTGGTCGACCTCAAGACCCCCGGCTCGGGCGAAATGGCGCGCAACCGCCTGGAGAACCTGCCGCTGCTGACCCGCCGCGACCAGATCAAGTTCGTGCTGTGCAGCCGCGAGGACTACGACTGGGCGCGAGGCATGGTCCGCGAGCACCGCTTGAACGAGCGCTCGATGGTGCTGTTCTCGCCCAGCAAGGGCCAGGTCAGCCCGCGCGAGCTGGCCGACTGGATCGTGGAAGATCGCCTGCCGGTCCGCTTCCAGATGCAGCTGCACAAGATTCTGTGGGACGACGAACCGGGCCGCTGAGCCCGTTCGTTGCCCCTTGATATACCGGCGCGGGACAGCGTGCTGGCTTTCCCGCAACCCACCGGAAACACCCTCATGAAGAATGCAGTTGTCCTCCTGTCCGGCGGCATGGATTCCGCCGCCGTCGTCGCCATGGCCCGCGAGCAGGGCTTTGCCGTGCATGCGCTGAGCGTGCGCTACGGCCAGCGCCACACCTCCGAACTGGACGCCGCCGCGGCCGTGGCCAAGGCGCTGGGCGTGGTCGCGCACAAGACCGTCAACGTGGACCTGCGCAGCATCGGCGGCTCGGCGCTGACCGACGACATCGACGTGCCCGAAGCGGGCGGCGAGGGCATTCCGGTCACCTACGTGCCGGCACGCAACACCATCATGCTCTCGGTCGCGCTGGGCTGGGCCGAAGTGCTGGGCGCCAACGACATCTTCTGCGGCGTCAACGCCGTCGATTACTCCGGCTACCCGGACTGCCGCCCCGAGTTCATCAGCGCCTTCCAGACCTTGGCCAACCTGGCCACCAAGGCCGGTGTGGAAGGGGCGGGCATCCAGGTACACGCGCCGCTGCAGTTCCTGAGCAAGGCTGACATCGTGCGTGAAGGCGTGCGCCTCGGCGTGGATTTCGGTCTTACGGTGTCCTGCTACAACGCCGACGACAGCGGCGCGGCCTGCGGCCACTGCGACGCCTGCCGCCTGCGCGCGCAGGGCTTCGCCGACGCCGGCGTGGCCGACCCGACCCGCTACGCCTGATCGCCGGGCTACGCCTGCGCCGCAAGATGGGTTAGAATGCGCACCCCCGGCGCGAAGTCGGGGCATGCAATGGGCCGTTAGCTCAGTCGGTAGAGCAGAAGACTTTTAATCTTTTGGTCGATGGTTCGAATCCATCACGGCCCACCACTGCATCAGACGATTGAAGGCGCCCGATGGGCGCCTTTTTGTTGCTGGCGAAGACATCCGTCACAACACGCAGCACTCGCCACCGGTGTCACCCTTGTTGTACGCCAGAGCGTGTTCCCGATGGATACAATCCATCGATCCCGGTAGCTCCCGGGCGCTGACATGTGCTCCCCAGTGAAGATTCTCCTGACAGGAAGTTCAGGCCGGGTAGGTCGCGCCATCTTTGGCGCCCTGGCCGCCCGCCACGAGGTGGTGGGCATTGACCGGAGCCCCTTTGCGACCACGCGTCACGTGGCCGATTTCACCGATACCCGGATGCTGGCCAAGGTGCTGCAGGGCGTGGATGCGGTCATCCATGCCGCTGCGCTGCACGCGCCGCATGTGGGCCTTTTCAGCGACAGCGAATTCCAGCGCATCAACGTGGAAGGCACCCGCACGCTGGCGATGCTGGCGCGCGAGGCGGGCGTGCGGCGGCTGGTGTTCACCAGCACCACCGCGCTGTACGGGCACGCCATCGTGCCGGGGCGCTGCACCTGGGTGGATGAGCAGACCACGCCCCAGCCCCGCACCGTTTACCACCGCTCCAAGCTGGCCGCCGAACAGTGGCTGGAAGAGGCCGCTGGCCCCGACCTGGATGTGCGCGTGATCCGGATGTCGCGCTGCTTCCCGGAGCCGCCGGAACGCATGGTGCTTTACCGGTTGCATCGCGGCATCGATGTCCGTGACGTGGCGGACGCGCATGTGGCTGCGCTGACCAATCACGGCCCGGCGTTCCAGCGTTACCTGGTCAGTGGCTGGACGCCGTTCCAGCGGGAGGATTGCGAGGCGCTGGTGACGCACCCGCGTGACGTTCTGGCCCAGCGGTGCCCGCAATGGTTGGCCGAGTACGACCGTCGCGGATGGTCACTGCCGGTGGTGGATCGCATCCACGACGCGCGCGCCGCCAGTGTCGGGCTGCAATGGCGCAGCTGGCGCGGGCCGGAAACGATCCTGGAGCAGCTGGCGGTGGGCAGTATCGAAGTCCTGCCCGATACCGCCCGCGTCGATGACTGCACCATTGAATAGCGCACTTACACGCCGCCTGAGCGCGGCATGGCGCAGACTAGGTAAATTGAGTAGCAGGCGCTGTGGAGGTGCCATGAACCGTTTTGTCCTGATTGGCCTGGGCGCACTGGCGCTGGCGGCCTGCAAACCCACGCCGACCGATACGACGGCTGCACCCACCGCGCCCGCCACGAGCGAGGCCGCGTCTGAATCGCCGAAGCCGGCACCCGCGCCAGCCGCGCTGCCGGCGGCGGGTTCCGAGGGCCCGTCGTTCGATTGCGCCAAGGCCGGCTCGGATGCGGAGAAGACCGTATGCGGTGACGCACGGTTGTCCGCATTGGATCGGGAGCTGGCCGGGCTGTACAAGGCGGCGCAGACCGGTCCGGGCGAGCTTGACGTGGCCGCTGAACAGCGCGGCTGGATCAAGGGCCGCGATGCCTGCTGGCAGGCGGTGGACGCCAACCGCTGCCTGCTCGAGTCGTACCAGACCCGCATCGTCGAGCTCCGCCTGGCCGCGGCCACTGGGCCGGGACCGGCCGCGACGCAGTATCAATGCGATGACGCCAGCAAGCCGCTTTCGGTGGTGTTCTACAACGAGCTTGACCCGCAGGTTGCGGTCATTCGGTCGGGCCGTGACCAGGCCATCGCGTTCGCCGCACCGTCAGCCAGTGGCAGCCGTTACACCCGCGAGGGCGTGGAGTTCTGGGAACACCAAGGGGAGGCCACGCTGGAGTTCTACGGCACGCGCCTGAGTTGCAAGGTGGCAGGCAAGTAAAGTGAAGTGGGTGCCGGCACAGGCCGGCACCGACTCACCGCTCAGCGTACGCGGCGGTAGCGCACTTCGTTCTGGCGATCGCCCACTTCGGTGGTCACGAAGCCATCGCGGCTCTGGTTGATGTCGAACACGCTGCTGCCCACGTTGAGCTGGCCGCCATTGACCCAGCCCGACAGGTTCTGTCCGCTGGCCTGTGCCGACATCCGGCCATCGGCTTCGATGCGCATGCGGATGTCGGTGTTGTACATCGGGTTGTAGCCCTCGAACTCGCCCACCATCCACTGCGGCACGTACGAGGTATGACGCGCGCCCTGGTAGTTGCCATCGTCGTAGCGCTCGTCCTGCTTGTTGGCGTTGTGCACCAGCGCGCCCAGGATTGCCGCACCGACCAGCACGCCGGCCGCCACCTTCGCATCATGGTTGTCGTCGTCGCGGTCATGGTGGCGATCATCGCCGCGCACCCGGAACGAGGCGCGGCAGCCGTCGTCTACCCACACATTGCGGCGGTCATAATCCCAGCTGCGCCCTTGGCGGCAGTCGGCACCGGACAGCTTGCGGTCCAGCGTGACATAGCCGGCGTAGGGCAATGCACAGGACTGGTAGCGGTTGTCGCGGCTTTCGCAGGTGACAAAGTCATCCGCGCGCACGTCGGTCAGCGTGGCCAGGAGTAGCAGGGGCGTGCCAAGCAGCAATCGGGTCTGCATGATCAGGATTCCGGCAAGGGAGGTTCACTTGCCGAACGATGCGCAGGGCTCGATGAAATCCTGATGAAAGCAGGGCGCGGCCAGCGCGCCCTGTCGGCTTCCGGGCTCAGGCCGCCCGATCCACATCCTGGTCGCCGAAGCAGGCGCGGATCGCATCCAGCAGCTCGCTCATCGAATACGGCTTGGGCAGGAAGTGGATCCCCGGGGCCAGCTGCGGGGTGACCCGGTCCGGCTGCAGGCCGGAGGTGACCAGTACCGGCAGGCTGGGCTGGTGCTGGCGGATGCGGTGGGCCGCTTCGATCCCGCTCAGCCCGCCCAGGCAGACGTCGGTGAATACGAGGTCGAAGCGCTCGCCGGCCTGCAGCAGGCCCAAGGCGGCTTCGGCCGAGCTGACGGCGGCCACGTCGCAGGCCTGGCTTTCCAGCGCCATGCGGCTCAGTTCACGGGTGTCTTCGGTGTCTTCGATCAACAGCACGCGCGGTGCAACATGGCGCTTGGACAACAGCATGACGCGGGTTCCCCTGCAGGGTTTGGGTGGAAAGGCGCGGCAGTATGGGCAGCAGAAGGTGAGGGGATCGTGCAAAAACCGTCAGCCGAACGTTGTTCTGTTGTGTGCGGGTCAGGTAGGCCACGGTACAGTCAGGATCTGACCCCGAATGGAGCCAAATCGATGCAATGCCCCGTATGTACGACCCAAGCGCTGGTGATGTCCGAGCGCCAGGGCATCGAAATCGATTATTGCCCGCAATGCCGGGGCGTGTGGCTGGACCGTGGTGAGCTGGACAAGATCATCGAGCGCTCGGCCGGTGCCGCTGCGCCCGCCCCGGTACGTGCCGCCGCGCCGCCTCCGCCGCCGCAGCAGGTCCACCCGCAGGTGCAGCACCGCGACACCCGCCACCTTGGCCAGCAGCACTATGGCGATGGCCAGGGCTATCGCAAGAAGAAGAAAGAAAGCTTCCTGTCCGACCTGTTCGATTTCTGATCGTCCACGCGATCCGCGCGCCGGTCCTGCTCAGGGCCGGCGCAGGATGAATTCCAGGTCGCGGCTGTCGCCTACCGGGAATTCATAGCTGCCAACCTGCACACAGCCGTAGCGCGCGTAGAAGCGCTGCGCGCCGAAGTTCTCCGACCACACGCCCACCCACAGCGTGCGGCGCCGGGGCTGGTCCAGCCAGTCCAGCAACGCGTCCATCAGCCGTGCGCCGTGGCCGCCACCTTGGTGGCTGGCGTGCACGTACAGCCGCTTCAGTTCGATATCGCCTTCCGTCGCCAAGGCATGGGCCAGGCTGTTCGGCCCGGCTGCGAGGTAGCCGATGGCCTGCTCGCCATCGAACAGCAGCCATGCGGCGCTGAGCGGATTTTCCAGCTCACGACGCTGGGGTGCGGGTGAGTAGTGCGCGTCGAGGAAGTCGCGCAGGTCCTGCGGCGGATACGAGTCGCCGAAGGTCTCTGTGTAGGTGGCCATGGCCAATGCAGAGAGCAGCTCTGCATCGGCAGGCGTTGCACGGCGGATCTGCAGTGCCATCAGAACCAGACCCGCACCCCGGCCACCCAGCGGGTGTCACGGGTGTGCTCGCCCGCTGCCTGGTGGTAATCGGCCGTGTCACCGAACAGGCGCTCGTGGCTGACACCGATGTACGGGGCGAAGCGGCGGCTGAACTCGTAGCGCAGGCGCAACCCGGCCTCTACCCTGTTCAGGCCAGCACCCATGCCGTGCTCGGGTTCGTCCCTGGCGGCGAGCGTGGCCTCCACCAGTGGCTGCAGGATCAGGCGGTTGGTGAGCAGCAGCTCGTACTCGACCTCCATCGTGGCAGCCAGTTGTCCGCCTTCGCCGACGTACGCCGTCGCCGAGGTTTCGAACTTGTACGGGGCCAGGCCCTGGATGCCGAACGCGGCCCAGGTGCGCGAGTCCGCCGGGCGGAAGTCCTGCTTCACGCCCACCAGCACGTCCCACCACGGTGACACGCTGCGCCCGTACAGCACTTCGAGATCGGACGACTCCGTGCGCCCGCCGCTGCGTTCGCCTTCGCTGCGTACCCACAGGCGGTTGATGTTGCTGCCGACCCAGCCGCTGGCTTCCCAGGCCTGGCCGGTGCCGTGCTGGCCATCCCAGTGTTCCAGCCGGTTGATCAGCAGCAGGCTGTGCACATTCGGTGCGTGCTCCATCGCATCATGGTTGATGGGCGGGAAGGCGGCCGCTCGGTCGGCGTCGGTGACTTCGGGAATGGGTTCGCGCGGAGCAACCGGCGCGGTGCCATGGCCCATGGCGGCGTGATCCATCGTCGAGTGATCCATCTGCGCGTGGTTGGCGCTGCCGTGATCCATGGTCGAGTGGTCCATCGTTGAATGATCCATCGTTGAATGGTCCATTTTCGAGTGGTCCATCTTCGAATGGTCGACCGCGGCCGGTGCAGCCGCGGGTGCTGCATCGGTGTGTGCGTGCGCATGCGACTGCGCCCACGCCGGCCCGGCGATGGCGCTCAGAAGGGCGACGGTGAGCATCTTCATTCTTCAATCCTCACTTCGCGCATCATCCCTGCTTCCATGTGGTAGAGCAGGTGGCAGTGGTAGGCCCAGCGGCCCAGCGCATCGGCGCGCACGCGGTAGCTGCGGCGGGTGCCGGGCGGCATGTCGATGGTGTGCTTGCGTACCTGGAATTCGCCGTCTGCGTTTTCCAGGTCGCTCCACACCCCGTGCAGGTGGATGGGGTGCTGCATCATGGTGTCGTTGACCAGCACGATGCGCATGCGCTCGCCGTAGTTCAGGCGCAGCGGTTCGGCGCTGGCAAACGGAATGCCATCGAACGACCAGCTGAATTTTTCCATGTGGCCGGTGAGATGAAGTTCGACCTCGCGCGACGGCTCGCGCCCATCGGGATCCTCGAACAGACTGCGCATCGCGCCATAGGTGAGGACCTGGCGGCCGTTGTCGCGCAGGCCGATGCCCGGGTCGTCGAGCTTGGGCCCGGTGGCCGCGCTCTGCATGTCGACCAGCGGGTTGCCGTTCTCGCTCGGCGCGTGGCGCGGTGCCTTGCCGGCGCTGCCATGGCCGGCATGGCCCATGTTGGCGCCGCAGCCGCCTTCCATGCCCTTCATGTCGTGGCCCATGCCGCCCATGTCATGCCCCATGTCGCTCATCGTCAGCAGCGGGCGCGGGTCGCGCGCGGGAATCGGTGCCTGGAGCCCGTGGCGCACGGCCAGGGTGCCGGCGGCGTAGCCGGTACGGCCCATGTCCTGGCAGAAGATGGTGAACGCATCCTGGCCAGTGGGCTCGACGATCACATCGAACGTTTCCGCCGGCGCGATGCGGAATTCATCGATGCTGACCGGGTGGATGTACTGCCCGTCGGCGGCGACCACGGTCATCTTCAGGCCGAGAATGCGCACGTCGAAGTAGGTCATCGAACCGCCGTTGATGAAGCGCAGCAGCACCTTTTCGCCGCTGCGGAACAGCCCGGTCCAGTTGCCGGCCGGGGCGGTGCCGTTGAGCAGGTAAGTGTAGGTGTGGGCATTGATGTCGGAGATGTCGGTGGGGGTCATCCGCATCCTTCCCCACATGCCGCGGTCGGCGGTGGCCGCGCTCCAGCCATCGCGGCGCACGTCGCGCAGGAAATCGGGCAGCGTGCGCTTGTAATAGTTGTCGTGCTCGGCGAGCTTCTTCATGCGCCGGAACAGCGCGCCGGGGTCCATGTCGGTCCAGTCCGACAGCAGGATCACGTGCTCGCGGTCGAACCGGTAAGGGGCCGGCTGCAGCGGGTCGATGATCAGCGCGCCGTACAGGCCGGCCTGTTCCTGGAACATGGAATGGCTGTGGTACCAGTAGGTGCCGGACTGCTTGAGGGTGAACCGGTACTGGTAGGCCTCGCCCGGGGCGATGCCGTTGAAGCTCAGGCCGGGCACGCCGTCCATGTTGGCCGGCAGCAGGATGCCGTGCCAGTGGATCGAGGTGGGGTGGCCCTGCAGGGCGTTGGCCACGCGCACGTTGACGGTGTCGCCTTCGCGCCAGCGCAGGATCGGTGCGGGCAGGCTGCCGTTGACGGTGATCGCCGGGCGGGTGCGGCCGGTGAAGTTGGCCAGTGATTCGCCGATGCTCAGCTGGAACTGATGGCCGCTGAGCACCTGCGGGGCGGTAGCCACGCGGGGGGCGGCGTTGGCCAGGGCGCGCGCGGGCACGGCGCCTGCCAGGCCGGCAACCACGCCGCCGGCGGCCAGGCCCTGCACGAACAGGCGTCGCGACGGTACGGGCGGGGCGCCCGCGCCGAGGGAAGAGGGGTAAGACATTGCAACTCCGAATCGGATCCGAGGGGCACGCGCAGGTGCCGGCAGGACGCGCGTGCGTCAGCACGGCATCGCGTTACGCAGGCGTTCGTGGCGAACGCGCGCTCAGGCGATGGGAGGGCGGGTGATGCGGTCCAGCGGCGGGCTGGGCAGGGACGGGTGGGCAACCTGCAGCAGCAACGGCGACGGGGGTGGCGGTACCGGGATCCAGGCGATCTGCACGGTCAGGCTGGGCTGCTGGGCGCAGTTGCGCAGGCAGTCCTTGATCCTGCAGTGCTCGCCGTCGTCCGGTGCCTGGGCCGGCGGTTCGGCCGGGGCACCGTGCAGGGCGGCATGCTCCTGGCCATGGCAGGGCGGCGCGGGTGCGTCGTCGGCAGCGGCGGGCGTGGCCATCGCCAGCACCATGGGGCCGGCCATGGCCGCGTTCAGCCCGTTGAGCAACAGGCTGAGCATCAATACCACTCGCAGGAGCAGGCCACTGGCGGACATGGGCGCCACCTTACCGCCAAAGCGCGCACCACGCACCCGTGCCTGAACGGCAGGTTCAACGTTGGACGTGGGTCTGGCTGGGCGCGCGCGCATCAGCCTTCTTCGCGGACGATCTCGACCAGCCGCTCGCCGTAGCGGGACAGCTTGGTGCCACCGATGCCGCCTACGCGGCCCAGCGCGTCGATGCTGGTGGGGCGCTGTTCGGCGATGTTGCGCAGGGTGCTGTCGTGGAAGATCACGAAGGCCGGCACGTTCTGCTCGCGTGCCAGCTCGGCACGCAGGCCGCGCAGGGCGTTGAACAGGGCCAGGTCCTGCGGCAGCACCGACAGGCCGGTGCGCTGGCCGCCGCGCTCGCGTTCGCGGGTCCTGGGGCTTTCGCGGCGCATCATCACCTTGCGCTCGCCCTTGAGCACCTGGCGGCTGCCGTCGGTCAGGCGCAGGCCGCCGTAGGCGTCGCTGTCCACTTCCAGCAGGCCGGCGGCCACCAGCTGGCGGAACACGCTGCGCCAGGTGCGGGCATCAAGATCCTTGCCGATGCCGTAGGTGCTCAGTTCGGTATGGCCGAACTGGCGGATCTTGTCGTTCTCGCCGCCGCGCAGGATGTCGATCAGGTGGCCCACGCCGAACCGCTGGCCACTGCGGTACACGCAGCTCAGCGCCTTCTGCGCAGCCACGCTGGCATCCCAGGCATCGGGTGGCTGCAGGCAGTTGTCGCAGTTGCCGCACGGCTGCGGATAGGTTTCGCCGAACCCGGCCAGCAGCACCTGGCGGCGGCACTGCATGGATTCGCAGTAGCCCAGCAGGTGGTCGAGCTTGGAGCGTTCCAGCGCCTTGCGCTCTTCGCCCGCCTCGGACTGCTCGATCATCTGCTTGAGCAGCACCACGTCGCCCAGCCCATAGCAGAGCCAGGCTTCGGCCGGTTCGCCATCGCGGCCGGCGCGGCCGGTTTCCTGGTAGTAGCCTTCCATCGACTTGGGCAGGTCGGTATGCGCCACGAAGCGCACGTCGGGCTTGTCGATGCCCATGCCGAAGGCGATGGTGGCGCACATCACGATGCCGTCTTCGCGCAGGAAGCGGCGCTGGTTGGCCGCGCGCACCTCGGCCGGCAGGCCGGCGTGGTAGGGCAGGGCGTTCATGCCCTCCTTGCACAGGAACTCGGCGGTTTCCTCGACCTTGCGCCGCGACATGCAGTAGACGATGCCCGCTTCATCGCGGTGGCCGCGCAGGAAATCCAGCAGCTGGCGCTTGGCGTTGTCTTTCTGCACCACGGTGTAGCGGATGTTGGGCCGGTCGAAGGAGCTGACGAAGTGCTGGGCATTGGTCAGGTCCAGCCGCTCGGCGATCTCGCGCTGGGTGGGCGGGTCGGCGGTAGCGGTCAGCGCGATGCGCGGCACGTCCGGCCAGCGCTCGTGCAGAACGGTGAGCTGGCGGTATTCAGGGCGGAAATCGTGGCCCCACTGCGAGACGCAATGGGCTTCGTCGATCGCGAACAGGGCAATGCGGCTGCGCGCCAGCAGGGACAGGAAACGGCCGGTGAGCAGCCGCTCGGGCGCGACGTACAGCAGTTCCAGCTCGCCGGCGGCCAGTTCGCGCTCGACCCGGGCCGCGGTTTCGCCATCCAGGGTCGAATTCAGGTATTCGGCGCGCACGCCCAGCTGGCGCAGGGCTTCCACCTGGTCCTGCATCAGCGCGATCAGCGGTGAGATGACGATGCCGGTGCCCTCGCGCAGCAGGGAAGGCACCTGGTAGCACAGCGACTTGCCGCCGCCGGTGGGCATCAGCACAAGCGCGTCATTACCGGCCGCGACATGCTCGACGATCGCCTGCTGCGGACCGCGGAAATCGTCGTAACCAAAGATGCGGTGCAGCAGTTCGTGCGCGGGGCGGGAAGACATCGCCGTAGTTTACAGGGCTGAGCGACCCAAGGCGGGTCATCCAATTCCGGATCTGAACGTAGGCGAGAGACCATCCGGCCAAGGAGCCCCCCTTGAGTCAAGGGGGGCGCGCCGACAGGCGCGGGGGCTGTGGCCGGCGACTTGTGAAGGGTCCAAGGTTTCGCGAAGCGGAACCTTGGAAATCCCGCAGGGGCAAAGCCCCAGAGGGATTACTGCAGGAGCGAGCGGAGCATCCAGGCGTACTTCTCGTGGGTCTGCAGGCGCTGGGTCATCAGGTCTTCGGTCGGGGCGTCGTCGGCGTCGTCGGCCACGTCCAGCACCTTGCGGGCGGTCCGGCACACGGCCTCGTTGGCGGCGACCAACTGGCGTACCATTTCACGCCAGTCCGCGCTGTCGGTCAGGCCCGGTTCCTCGGCGATCGAGGTCAGGGCGGCGAACTCGCGGTAGGAGCCCGGCGCGTTGAAGCCCAGGGCACGGATGCGTTCAGCCACGTCGTCCAGGGCCGCCCACTGTTCGGTGTACTGGGTCTCGAACATCAGGTGCAGCGAGTTGAACATCGAGCCCGTCACGTTCCAATGGAAGTTGTGGGTCTTCAGGTAGAGCGTGAACGCGTCTGCCTGGAAGGCCGACAGGCCCTCGGCAATCTTCTTGCGATCCGCTTCCTTGATCCCGATATCAATGTTCGGGGCCGAGGGCGCCGCTGCTGACAGCTTCAGTTTGGCGCCCTGGGGCTTGGTGGCCTTGGGCTTGGCCGGGGTCTTGGTCTTCGCCATGGGGGAAATCCTCGTGTTGGATGGGATGGCCTTCACAATAAGTCAGACTAACCTTCAGTTGTACTCATAAGTTCTAAACGATCCGATTGATGACCGCTATCAAACAACCCGATGCTTCGTCCCTGTCTTCGCAGCAGGCCGCCATTGACGGGGCCATGAGCCGTGATCGCGGTCGTCTGCTCGGCATGCTCTCGCGCTGGCGGGCCAAACCGGCCGATGCCGGCGCGGCGGCGGCATTCCAGCAGGCCCTGCAGGCGTCGGTGCAGCGGCGACAGGCGCGGGCGCTCAACCAGCCATCGATCAGTCTGGACGACAGCCTGCCGATCGCGCGTGAAGCCGAGCGCATCACCGCGCTGATCCGCGAGCACCAGGTCGTGGTCATCGCGGGTGAAACCGGCTCGGGCAAGACCACCCAGCTGCCCAAGCTGTGCCTGGCCGCCGGCCGCGGCCTGGCCGGGATGATCGGCTGCACCCAGCCGCGACGGATTGCCGCACGTGCGGTGGCCACCCGCGTGGCGCAGGAGCTGCACTCCGAGCTGGGCACCACGGTCGGCTACCAGGTGCGCTTCACCGACCGGGTCGGCGACGATACCCGCATCAAGTTCATGACCGACGGCATCCTGCTGGCCGAAATCAGCAGCGACCGCTGGCTGTCGCAGTACGACACGATCATCGTCGACGAGGCGCACGAACGCAGCCTCAACATCGATTTCCTGCTCGGCTACCTCAAGCAGCTGCTGCGCAAGCGCCCGGACCTCAAGCTGATCGTCACCTCGGCGACGATTGATACTTCCCGCTTCGCGCAGCACTTCGACGATGCGCCGGTGATCAGCGTGGAAGGCCGCACGTTCCCGGTGGAAGTACGCTACCGTCCGCTGGAAGGCGAGGGCGGTGGCGATGAGGACGGCGGCCGCGATGGCGAGCGCACCGTCAACGATGCGGTGGTGGCGGCGGTGGATGAGATCACCCGGCTCGACCCGCGCGGTGACATCCTGCTGTTCTTCCCCGGTGAACGCGAAATCCGCGACGCGCACCAGGCGCTGGAACGGCGTAAATACCGCGAAACCGAAGTGCTGCCGCTGTACGCGCGGCTGTCGGTGAAGGACCAGGACGCGGTGTTCAACCCGGGCAGCAAACGCCGCATCGTGCTGGCCACCAACGTGGCCGAAACCTCGCTCACGGTGCCGCGCATCCGCTACGTGATCGATCCGGGTTTGGCCCGGGTCAAGCGCTACAGCCCGCGCCAGAAGCTGGACCGGCTGCATATCGAGGCGATTTCACAGGCCAGCGCCAACCAGCGCAAGGGCCGTTGCGGTCGCGTCTCCGCAGGCATCTGCTACCGGCTGTACTCCGAAGCGGATTTCCAGTCGCGCGCCGAGTTCACCGATCCGGAAATCCGCCGCTCCAGCCTGTCCGGGGTGATCCTGCGCATGCTGCAGCTGGGCCTGGGCCGGATCGAGGACTTCCCGTTCCTGGAAGCCCCCGACGAGCGCGCCATTGCCGATGGCTGGCAGCAGCTCGGCGAGTTGGGCGCGATCGACAACGACCGCCGGCTCACCCCGATCGGCCGCCAGATGGCGCGCCTGCCGGTGGATGTGAAACTGGCCCGTATGCTGGTCGCCGCGCAGGCGCAGGGCTGCCTGCGCCCGATGCTGGTCATTGCCTCGTTCCTGGGCATCCAGGATCCGCGCGAACGCCCACCCGAAGCGCGTGCCGCGGCTGACAACGCACACGCGCTGTTTGCCGATGGGCGCTCTGAATTCGTCGGCGTGCTGCGCCTGTGGGAAGGCTATCGCCAGGCCCACGAAGACCTGACCCAATCCAAGCTGCGCGGCTGGTGCGATCGCCATTTCCTCGGCTTCCTGCGCATGCGCGAATGGCGCGAGCTGCACCGCCAGCTGCGTGTGCTGTGCGAAGAGCTGGGCTGGAGCGAAGAGCCGGTGGACAGTGCGATGGCGCCGTTGCTGGCCGGTTCGTCGGCCCCTGCGCCCGTGCGCGATGATGCCGAGAGGGCCAAGGCCACCCGTGGCCAGCAACATCGTGCCGCCCGCCTGGCCCGCGAGGGCAAGACCGAACCGCCGGCTGCCACCGTTGTGCCCGCCGCCTCCGCAGCGGCCGTAGAGGCCCGCAATGCCCTCAGCGAGCGCGTGCGTGCCGCGGCCTACCAGACCCTGCACCGTGCACTGATCGCCGGCCTGCCGACCCAGATCGGCCATCGCAGCGACAAGGGCGATTTCCTGGCCCCGCGCCAGCGCCGCTTCCTGCCATTCCCCGGCTCGGTGATGGCCAAACGGCCGCCGCCGTGGTTGCTGGCCGCCACCCTGCTGGATACGCAGAAGGTATGGGGCCTGACCAATGCGGCGATCGAACCGGACTGGGTGATCGCCGAACTGCCGCACCTGCTGCTGCGCAAGCACTTCGATCCGCACTGGTCGCGTGCGCAGGGCCAGGTGCTGGCCTCGGAGCAGATCAGCCTGTTCGGGCTGGTGCTGGCACCGAAGAAGCCGGTGCACTACGGCCGCATCGCCCCGGGCGAGGCGCACGACATCTTCGTGCGCCAGGCGCTGGTCACCGGCGAGATCAACACCCGCGCGAGCGTCATCGCGGACAACCTCAAGGTGCTGGAGCAGGCGCGCGAAGAAGAAGCCAAGCTGCGCCGCGCCGGCATCGTGGCCGATGAAGGCTGGCAGGCGCGCTGGTACCTGGACCGGATTCCGGCCGAGATCCACTCGGCCACCGGGCTGGATACCTGGTGGAAGGCGCTGGCCCCGGAGAAGAAGCGCGCGCTGGCGTGGACGCTGGCCGACCTGCTGCCGGGCGAGGGCAGCGATGCCGAGCGCTACCCGACGTACCTGCCGCTGGGCGATGCGCGGCTGGCACTGCACTACCGCTTCGAACCCGGAAGCGACGAGGACGGCGTCAGCCTGGATGTGCCGTTGCACCTGCTCAACGCGTTGGACCCGGCACGTCTGTCGTGGCTGGCGCCGGGCTTCGTGGCCGACAAGGCTTCCGCGCTGATCCGCAGCCTGCCGAAGGCCATGCGCCGCAACTACGTGCCGGCGCCGGACTTCGGGCGTGCCTTCGCCGAGGCGTTCCCCGCGCCCAGCGCCGACGACCTGCGTGGCGAACTGGCCCGGTTCCTGTCGCGCGCGACAGGCGCGCAGGTGGCGGCCATCGATTTCGATGAAAGCGCGCTCGACCCGCACCTGCGCATGAACCTGCGCCTGCACGATGCGCAGGGCAGGTTGCTGGCCGCCTCGCGCGATCTCGAGGCGCTGCGCGCCCGCTTCGGCGCGCAGGCTGGCGATGCATTCGCCGCACGCGCTGGCCGTGCGTTGGCAGCCGAAGGACTGCGTGATTTCCCGGCGGCGCCGATTCCGCTGCAGGTACCCGGTGAAGCCGGCGTGCCGGCGTATCCGGCGCTGGTGGATGCCGGTGAGTCCGCCTCACTGCGCATTTTCGCCGACCGCAACGAAGCGTTGGAGCAGCATCCGCGTGGCGTACGCCGGCTGATGGATATCGCGCTGGCTGACAAGGCCAAGCAGGCGCGCAAGCAGCTGCCGGTGCCGCCCAAGACCGGCCTGCTGTATGCCTCGATCGAATCGCAGGAACGCCTGCGCGGTGACCTGGTGGATGCGGCGATGAATGCCGTGCTGGCCGACGGCCTGGGCGAGATCCGCGACCCGGCGGCCTTTGCCAAGCGGCGCGATGCCGCCGGCCGCGACCTGTTCGGCGAGGCGATGGCGCGGCTGAAGCTGGCCGAGAACATCCTGGCGCACGTGGCCGAGCTCAAGCCGCTGCTGGAAGCACCGCTGATGGGCTGGGCGCGCGGCAACCTGGATGACCTGGAACAGCAGCTGGCGGCGCTGGTCCATCCCGGGTTCCTGCGTGAGACGCCTGCTGAAGCACTGGCGCAGTATCCGCGCTACCTGCGCGCGATGATCCTGCGCAGCGAACGGGCCAAGCGGGATCCGCCGCGTGACCAGGCGCGGATGCTGGAACTGCGTCCGTTCCTGGATGCCCTGGAAGAGGCGCAGGCGCGGGGCCTGCGCGACCGCACGCAGTGGCAGGCGCTGCGCTGGGACCTGGAAGAGCTGCGGGTATCGCTGTTCGCGCAGGAACTGGGGGCCAGGACCGGCATTTCGGCCAAGAAACTGGCCCAGCGGGTGGCCGCCCTGCGCCAGGCATGAGCCTGCAACGCCCCGCGCGGCAACCGCGCGGGGCGTGCCCCATCACTTGACCCGGCGGACCTTCGCGCGGGTGTTGACGCCCTTGATCTGCAGGTACCACGCGCCGATCATGCCCGGCGCGATGGACACTTCCGGATCGGTGCGGCGCACGCCGGCCAGCGTGGTCTCGTCGGTCTGTTCCCATTCCTGCTTGTTGGCGAGCACGTAACGGCGGCCCTTGCCGAAGCCGCGGAATTCGCCCTGCAGCGTGCTCACGATCGGCTCCTTGCTGCCGAAGTCGAAGAAGCCGCGGTTCTTCACGATCACTTCCTGGCGGCCTTCCTCGCGTGCTTCTTCGCGCACCTGTTCGCGCACCTGCTCACGCACGTCAGCGCTGACCGCGGCCACCTTGCCCTGTAGCCAGCCGTTGAGGGCGGCCAGTTCGGCGGGGCTCAACTTGTCCAGGCCCGCTGCCTTGAATTCGGCCGGGGACATCTGCTGCTGCAGGTCGCCTTCGACCACGCGCTGGGCGAGGGCGGGCCCGGCCATGGCCAGCAGGACGGCCGCAGCGGCCAACACTCTAAGACGGGAAAAACGCATGGCAGCTCTCCAGGAATGCACGATGGAACCGGTTCTGATTGTCCGGCAACGATACCAGCGCTAGTGTAGGGCTCTCTATCTTGTCTGCATGATGCTGTGAACCGCGCTTCTGTCCCCGGCCTGGATGGCTTGTTGAACCGACCCTCGGCGGCCTCGCTGTCCCCCGCAGTGCGCGAGGCGCTGCTGCAGCGCTGGCAGGCCAACGATGCCGAACACGCCCAGTCCGCCCCCTGGCCGGTGCTGGCCGATACCCTGGATGCGCTGGCCCTGCTGTCGGCCGACGACAGCGCCCTGCTGGCGGCCCTGTTGTTCGACCTGCCCTGGCTGCGTGCCGGGCTGGACGCACTTCCGCTGGGCAGCCACAAAACGGCCGTGGTCGGCCTGCTCGAGGGCCTGGACGCGGCCGACCAGGTCTGGGCGCTGCACGCCGGGCGCGATGCCGGGCGCAACAGCGAAGGCCTGCGCCGCCTGCTGCTGTCGATCATCCAGGACCTGCGGGTGGTACCGATCCTGCTGGCCCGGCAGCTGGCGCGGATGCGCGCGGCCGACCGCCTGCCCGAGGAAGAGCGTCGGGCGCTGGCCCAGCTGACCCGCGATATCCATGCGCCGCTGGCCAATCGGCTCGGCATCTGGCAGCTGAAGTGGGAACTGGAAGATCTGGCGTTCCGGCACCTGGAGCCGGAGACCTACCGCCGCATTGCACGTGAAGTGGACGAAACACGGCTGGCGCGCGAACGCTATGTCGAGTCGGTCAAGAAGGTGCTGTCGCGCGAGCTGCTGGCGCAGGGCATCGAGGCCGAGGTCAGCGGGCGCCCGAAGCACATCTACAGCATCTGGCGGAAGATGCAGAAGAAGCGGCTCGCCTACGAGCAGCTCTACGACATCCGTGCGGTGCGGGTGATGGTCAAGGACGTGGCGGCCTGCTACGCCGCGCTGGGCGTGGTGCACTCGCTGTGGGCACCGGTGCCGAGCGAGTTCGATGACTACATCGCCCGGCCCAAGGCCAATGACTACCGCTCCCTGCACACCGCCGTGGTGGGCCCGGAAGGGCGCACCATCGAAGTACAGATCCGCAGCCACGACATGCACGCCCAGGCCGAGCTCGGCGTGGCCGCACACTGGCGCTACAAGGAAGGCAACAAGGGCGCGGAAAAGGCGTTCGACCGCAAGATCACTTGGATGCGCCAGCTGCTGGAGCAGTCGCAGGAAGGTCATGGCGGGGAGCTGGCAGGTGCGCTGGACGCCGAGCTGACCGAGGACCGGGTCTATGCGCTGAGTCCGAAGGACGAGGTGATGGACCTGCCGCAGGGCGCCACGCCGCTGGATTTCGCGTACCACGTGCACACCATGGTCGGCCACCGCTGCCGTGGTGCGAAGGTCAATGGGCGCATCGTGCCGCTCACCTACCGCCTGCGCAGTGGAGACCGGGTGGAAATCCTCACCGGCAAGGAAGCCGACCCGCGCCGGGACTGGCTGCTGGCCTCCAATGGTTACCTCGCAAGCAACCGCTCGCGCGAGAAGGTGCGCGGCTGGTTCCACAAGCTGGACCGCGCGCGCAACGTGCAGGCCGGGCGCGACCTGCTCGACCGCGAACTGAAGCGGCTGGGGCTGGCGCAGGCGGACCTGGCCGTGGCGGCGAAGAAGTTCCATGCCGACAGCGTCGATGACCTGTACATCCAGGTGGCGCTGGGCGACACCGGCCCGCACCAGATCAGCCGGGCATTGCTCGAAGCCGAACGTGCCGCCACGCAGCCGGCGGTGCCCGCGTTGCCACGGCCCACCGCGCGCCGCGACAGCCTGGGCAAGTCCAAGTTCACCGTACAGGGCGTGGGCAATCTCCTGGTGCAGCTGGCGCGCTGCTGCCAGCCGGTGGCCGGCGAGCCCATCGTCGGTTACCTGACCCGTACCCGCGGAGTCACCGTGCACCGCACCGACTGCGCCGCATTGGCGCGGCTGTCCGCCGCCAGCCCGCAGCGCATCCTGCCGGTCGAATGGGGCCAGGCAGGCGGAGGCTACGAGGTGGACGTGGTGGTCGACGCGGTGGATCGCCGCTGGCTGCTCAAGGACATCACCAACCTGATCGCGCAGGAGGATGCGTACGTGCTGGACATCCACAGCGACAACGTCCGCAACAGCGGCCGTGCGCACCTGCGCCTGCGCCTGAAAGTGAGCGACTACGGCCAGCTTTCGGCGCTGTTGGGGAAACTGGATGCCTTGCCCGGCGTCAGCGACGCGCGGCGTCTGGGCTGACCTCACGTGACCCACGCTACGCTCACGGAATGAGCCGCCATCCCGACCATGAGGACGCCGCGCATGCCGCCCTGCGCCGCGTGCGCCGCGAAGGCCGGTGGTGGTGGGTGCAGGCCTGGCAGTCGCGGCGCATCTGGCGCTGGGCGCTGCTGGTGGCGGTGGTGGTGTTCGTGCTGCTGGTCGCGTTCGGGCGCCCCTTGGCCAATTGGTTCTGGAATGAGCCGCAGGTGGAGCAGCTGCTGGACAGGGGCGACCGCGCGCTGGCCGCGGGCCGCCTGAGCGCAGCCGATGGCAGCGGCGCGCGCGAGTGGTACCAGGCGGCGCTGGCGCTGGACAGCGATCGTCCGCAGGCCCGCGCCGGCCTGGCGCGCACCGCGCGCGCGGCGCTGCGGCAGGCAGGTGCTGCGCTGGATGCCGGTGACCTGGCGACCGCACAACGGGCGCTGGCCCTGGCCCGCGAACTGCAGGTGCCGCAGCGCGACTACGATGCGGTGGCGCGTCGCCTGCGCGAGCACCAGCAGGACGGCGCCGGGATCGGTGCGTTGCTGGGCCGTGCCGAATCCGCGCTGCAGGCGCAGCGCCTGGATGGCAGCGATGACAGTGCGTTGCCCTTGTTCCAGCAGGTGCTGGCGCGCGCGCCCAACCACCTGCGCGCGCTGGAAGGGCGCGAGGATGCGCTTTCAGACCTGCTGCAGCAGGCGCGCGACGCGGCGGCGCAGGGTGATGTGGCGGGGGCAGCCTCGCGCGTGCAGCGTGCGCGCGCCTTCGATGCCGGACATGTCGATCTCCCGGCCAGCGAGGCCGCGTTAAACGCCGCGCTGGAGGCACGCGTACGTGACGGCCAGCAGTTGCTGCGGCGGCAGCGCTGGCAGGCCGCAGGTGACGCGTTCCAGTCGGTGCTCGCGGTGCGTCCGGACGATGCGGCCGCGCAGCAGGGGCGACAGCAGGTGGTCGAGGCGCTGCTGGCATCGGCAGCACGGCAGGCCGCTGATTTCCGCTTCGACCTTGCCGGGCAGGCGCTGGATGCCGCGCAGGGGTTCGGTGCGTCCGAACGCCAGTTGGCCGCGTCACGCCAGGTGGTGGCGCAGGCCCGCCAGGCCGAGCGCGCGCTGACCGCGCCAGCCACGCCGCATCGACGCCGCGAACAGGCACTGCGCGACCTGTTGGCGCGTTTCGAGGACGCGCAGGCGCGTGGCGACATGCTTTCACCACCCGGAAGCAGCGCTTACGACGCACTGCGCGAAGCGCAGGCGTTGGCGCCGCAGGATGCGCGCGTGCGTGCGGCCGCGCAGCGGATGCTGCCCGCCACGCAGCAGTGTGTCGACGATCGCCTGCGTGAGAACCGGGTGCAGGCGGCGGGCGCCTGCCTGGAGGCATGGCAGGCATTGTCGCGCAGCGGCAGCCAGGCCGACGCCGGCCTGCGCCTGGGACAGCGCTGGTTGGCGATCGGCAGCGAGCGCCTGGGCCGCGGCGACGTCGCATTCGCACGCGAGGCCCTGCGCCAGGCCGCGCGCTGGGGTGTCCCGCCCACGGCGGCCGAATACCAGACGCTGCAACAGCGCCTGGGCGACGTCGAACCGGTGCGCTGACCGGGTCGGGTATAGTGCGCGCACGTTTTGACGTGGATGGACGATGACGGTTCTTGTTTCCGGCGGCACCAGCCAGATCGGCCGGTTCCTGCTGCCGCGGCTGGTTGCCGCCCAGCTCCCCGTGGTGGCGCTGAGCCGCCATGCGCAGGCCCCGCAGCCCGGCGTGGACTGGCAGGTGGGGGACATGCGCGCCCTGCCGTTCCCGCAGGAACCGTTGCAGGCGATCGTCAGTTTCGCGCCGCTGGATGCGTGGGGCGACTGGTTGGCCCGCCAGCACACCGCGCCGGCAGCCAAGATCATCGTCACCAGTTCGATGAGCGTGCTCACCAAGCAGGGATCGGCGCAGGCGGACGAACAGGCACTGGTGGCGCTGCTGCAGCGGGGCGAACACAACCTGGCAACGCAGGCCGAGCGCCTGGGCATGCAGTGGACCGTGTTGCGCCCGACCCTGGTCTACGGTGCCGGCGTCGACCGCAGCCTGACCCCGATCGTTGCACGCGCACGTCGCACCCGGTTGTTCCCCATCCCGATGGCGCACGGGTTGCGCCAGCCGGTACACGCCGACGACATCGCCCAGGCGGTGATGGCCGCACTACGCAGCGATGCCGCTGCGGGCCAGACGCTGCAGATCGGGGGCGGCGAGCGCTTGGACTACCAGCAGATGTTCCAGCGCGTGCGGGCCAGCATGGGCATGTTCACGCTGCCGGTGTACCTGCCGGGGGCGGCGTTGCGGCTGCTTGCGGCGACGGTGCCGCGTGCGCGTGGCCCGGTGTCGCGGCTGGGGCAGGACCTGGTGGCCGACAACAGCGCATTGACCCGAAGCCTGGGCGTGACGCCGCGCGCGTTCCAGCCCACGCCCGCCACTTGGCGGGAAGCAGGCCGGTAATCCGCGGCGTCAGCCGACGAAGACCCGCCGCACCGTGTCGCGTGCGGCGTCCAGTGAGAAGTGGTCGGCCACGTTGTGCAGGCCCGCAGCGGACAACCGCTGCCACAGCGCCTCGTCGCGATACAGCCGCAACACGGCGGCAGCGAAGGCCTCGGCATCATCGGCCACCAGCACATCCTCGCCATCGCGCAGGTGCATGCCTTCCACGCCGACGGTGGTGGCCACCACTGGTTGCCCGTGCGCCATGCTCAGGTTGACCTTGCCTTTCACCCCGGCGCCGAAGCGCAGCGGCGCCACCGCGATGCGCACCTCCTCCATGTAGGGCGTCACCACCGGCACGAAGCCATGGATTTCCACCCCGGGCTGGCTGGCAGCCAGGGCCTGCAGCGACGGCGGAACGTCGGCGCCGATGCAATGGAAGCGCACCTGCGGCAGCTCCGCGCGGATACGGGCGAACACCTCACCGATGAACCAGTGCATCGCATCCACGTTCGGCGGATGGCGGAACCCGCCGACAAACACCAGGTCGCGCCGTTCCGCCCAGCTGGCGCCACCTCCAGCCACTTCATGCAGGTTGGAAATCAGCTCTACGTGAACCGCCGGGGCGTCGGCCTGGAGCTGCGCGCGCTCGGCCTCGCTGACCAGCACGGTCACGTCGCTGGCGGCCATCACCGCCAGTTCGCGCGTGCGGGTGCGCCCGGCATTGCGCAGCAGCCCGGCATCGCCAGCCAGTTCGGCGCCGCGGCGCTCGCGCAGGTAATGCAGGTCCACGGTATCGAACACCCGCCGCGCATCCGGTGCGTAGCGCTTCAGCAACGGCAGGCATTCGCTGGCCACGTGGTGGCGAACCATCATCACCACCGCAAAGCGCGACCCGTGCTCGCGCAGCCACGCGCCGACGCCCTCCAGGAACGGCGCGTACCAGACTTCCACGCCCAGCGCCTGCAGTGCTTCGGTGGGCGCGCCGGCATGTTCGCGCAGGGTTGGCACGAACACCACGTGCAGGCCTTCGGCCAGCAGCATGCGGATCAGGTTGTACTGGCGCAGCGAACCGGAATCGCGATCCGGTTGCGGCACGCGTTCGTCCAGGATCAGCACCTGGCGTTGGTGGCGGTGCAGCAACGCCGGCGACGGCACGCTGCCGGGGGCCGGATGCCGGGCCAGCACCTGCGCCCACCGGGCCGCGAACACGCCCTGGTTGCGGACCTGGTAGGCCTTGATCCCGCTGCCGGTATCGGTGCCGTTGCTGGTGCCTTCGTCATGCACCACCCGGCTGGCCGGTTGCACCAGCACCCGGCGGCCGGCGGCGCGCACGGCAAAGGCCAGGTCGGTGTCTTCGTAATAGGCCGGGCGGTAGCGCGTATCCAGCCCGCCCAGCTGGTCCCACAGCGCACGCGGCAGCATCAACGCGGCGCCGGAACAGTAGTCCGCATCGCGCAGCGCGCGATAGCGCGGGTCGTCAGGCGATTCGAAGCGGCCGTAGCTCCATGCACTGCCGTCGCTGAACACCACGCCGCCGGCCTCCTGCAGGCGGCCGTCGGGATACAGCAGCTGTGAGCCGACCAGGCCGGCCTGCGGGACCTTGTCGAACGTCTCCAGCAGCGCATCCAGCCAGCCGGGCTGCGGCACGGTGTCGTTGTTGAGCAGCACCACGAAGGCGCCGCGCGACCGCGCCACGCCGTCGTTGCAGGCCTCGATGAAGCCGCCGTTGGCCGCCCGGACTTCGTAGCGCAGCCCCTGCACCTGCGGCATCCACTGCAGGGTCTCGTCGCTGCTGCCGTCGTCGATGACCAGGATCTCGCAGGCCACGTGCGGCGGGTGGGCCGCCAGAGCGCGCAGGCAGGCCAGGGTGTGGGCGACATGGTTGTACACCGGGATCACAATGCTGACCCGTGGCTCAACGCTGTACGGCAGCGCGAACGGCGCGAACGGGGCGGCCGCCGGCAGGTACAACGGGGCGCGCTGCAGCTCGGGCAGGGGCTGCGCATGGACCCGGATACGCTGCCAGGTGGCGCGCCAGCCCCGGGTGCGCAGGCTGGCCACGCTGCGCCGGAACAGGCCGATCATGCGGTTCAGGAAGTAGCGTGCATCGGCCAAGGATGTCGACATCCCGTTACAACTCCAGCTAAGCGGGGAAAACCGGGGGACACGCGCACTACCGTGGCTGCGCTAGACTCGCCGGACTTTTACATTCTTGCATGCCCGTGCCCCCACGCTACGATTCCGACGACAACGACGCGTTCGAGGACGACACCGACAGCCGCTGGCCGCTGTGGCGCCGTCGCCTGATCACCTGGGGCATGGCCGCCGTGGCGCTGGCGCTGGGTTTCCTCATTCCCTACACGGTGTACCTGAACACCCAGGTCACCCAGCGCTTCGGCGAACTGCGCTGGCAGATCCCCACCCGTGTCTACGCACGGCCGCTGGCGCTGGCGCCGGGCGTGGCCATGGATACGCAGACGCTGAAGACCGAACTGGCGGCATCGGCCTACCGCGATGACGGCACCGGCAAGGCGCCGGCCACCTTCAGCCAGGACGGCGGCCGCTTCGTCGTGTCCAGCCGCGGCTACAACGACGTCGACGGCAAGGTCGCGCCGCGCCGGATCGAGCTGAGTCTGTCCGGTGGCCAGATCGCCTCGCTGCGCGACGCAGACAGCCGCAAGGCGCTCAAGGCCGCGCGGCTGGACCCGGCGCGTATCGCCACCCTGTACGGCCAGAAGCAGGAAGAGCGCCGCCTGGTCCGGCTCGAAGACACCCCCGAGCTGCTGGTCACCGGCCTGCAGGCGGTGGAGGACAAGGATTTCAACCGGCACCATGGCATCGACCTGAGCGGCATCGCGCGCGCGGTCTGGGTGACCGTGCGCTCCGGCGGCCAGAGCCGCCAGGGCGCCTCCACGCTGACCCAGCAGCTGGCCCGCAGCGGCCTGCTCGGGATCGGCAAGGAACAGACCGTCACCCGCAAGTTCAACGAGGTGCTGTACGCGCTGATCATGGAGGCGCGCTACGACAAGCGCACCATCCTGGAGGCCTACCTCAACCAGGTGTACCTGGGCCAGCGCGGCAGCCAGGCGATCCACGGCATGTCCTCCGGCGCCGAATTCTGGTTCGGTCGTGACCTGTCCTCGCTCAACACCGAACACATCGCGCTGCTGATCGGGCTGGTCAAGGGGCCGTCCTACTACGACCCGCGCCGCAACCCCGAGCGCGCGCTGGACCGGCGCAACTTCGTGCTCGGCAAGCTGCACGAAAACGGCCTGATCGACGACGCCGAGCTGCAGCGTGCGTTGAAGGCGCCGCTGGGCGTGCCGAAGAACCCCGGCCTGATCGCCGCCAACCGGTTCCCGGCCTATGTCGACCTGGTGCGCCGCCAGCTGGGCCATGATTACCCCGAAGCCGTGCTGCAGGGCGCTGGCCTGAGCGTGATGACCGGCATGGCGCCCTCGGCCCAGGCCTATGCCGAAGGTGCGGTGACCAAAACGCTGAAGTCGCTGGAAAACAAGCGCCGCCCCGAACTGCAGGCCGGCCTGGTGCTGACCGACGTGCACAACGGCGACGTGCTGGCCGTGGTCGGCAGCCGCGATGTGTCCGAGCCGGGCTTCAACCGCGCCATCGAAGCGCAGCGGCAGGTCGGCTCACTGCTCAAGCCGTTCGTGTACCTGCTGGCGCTGGCCCAGCCGGACAAGTATTCGCTGGCCACCTTCGTCGATGATTCGCCGGTGACCGTGCAGCTCAGCCGCGGCAAGCGCTGGACCCCGGGCAATGCGGACAACCGCAGCCACGGCACCGTGCGCCTGGTCGATGCGCTGGCCAATTCCTACAACCAGGCCACCGTGCGGGTGGGCATGCAGGTGGGGCCGGAGCGGGTCACCCAGCTGATCCACGTGCTGGCCGGGTTGAAGGCCGAGAGCAATCCGTCGGTGATCCTGGGCGCGACCGACCAGAGCCCCTATGCGATGGCGCAGCTTTACCAGTTCCTGGCGTCCGGTGGCGAGATCCAGCCGCTGCACGCCGTGCGCGGCGTGCTCGATCCGCAGGGCAAGCTGCTCAAGCGCTATGACAAGACCCCGGCGCCGGCCCAGGAAGGCGACTCCATCGCCGCCAACCTGATCAGCATCGGCCTGCAGCAGGTGGTGTCAAGCGGCACCGCCGCGCGCCTCAACGCCGATGGCCTGTCGCGCCTGCAGGCGGCCGGCAAGACCGGTACCTCCAACGATGGTCGTGACAGCTGGTATGCCGGCTACACCGGCGACCACCTGGCGGTGGTCTGGATGGGCAACGACCAGAACGAGCAGACCGGCCTGTTCGGCGCCACCGGCGCCATGCGGGTCTGGTCGGGCATCTTCAGCCGCCTGCCGAGCGCGCCGTTGAAGGTCAGCAACAAGGGCCTGGACTGGCAGCCGGTGGAAGCCGGCGGCACCGCCGCCACCGACGAGTCCTGCCCGGGCGCGCGCCGCTTCCCGTTCGTGGTCGGCTACGCGCCGGCCTACACTGCCTGCGTGGCCCCCACCGCATTGCCGGAAGGCGAAGGCGGCGAGGGTGGCGAAGGCGGTGGCTGGCGCAGCTGGTTCGGCCTGGACAAGAAGCCCGAACCGGCCGCCGAGCCGGCCCAGGCCGCCCCCGCGGCCACTCCCCCCGCTCGATGAAGCGCAACGCAAGGCAGCTCCGCATGACGACTTCCCGCACCGTGATCCGTACCGCTTCCGTGCTCGCGCTCGGCCTGGCGTTGGCCGCCTGCGTGTCCACCGCGCCGCCGGTGAAGCCGCCGGTCGACACCACCACGCCGGCCCAGCGCATGGCGGCCGTGGATGCCAGCGCCGGCAAGGACGACAAGGAGCTGGATGTGCAGCCGCTGCGCGATGCCGGCATCGAGGACCTGCGCGTGGTGGCCAAGTCCAAGCGCCAGGCCAACGACCTGGCCGGTGCGGCCGAAGCGCTGGACCAGGCGCTGCTGATCAACGAAGGTGATCCGTCGATCGTGCAGGAACGCGCGGAGATCGCGCTGCTGCAGGGCGACTGGGCCCGCGCCGAAACGCTGGCCCGCAAGGCGGTGGAGCTGGGCTCGAAGACCGGCCCGTTGTGCCGCCGCCACTGGGCGACGATCGAACAGGCGCGCCTGGCGCGCGGCGAGAAGGAAAACGCGGCATCGGCGCACGCCCAGCTGGAAGGCTGCACGGTGCCGGGCATCAAGCGCTATTGAAACGGTGCCGGCCAGCGGCCGGCACTACAATGGCAGCATGTCCCGCCTTGCCCACGCCAGCAGTGAAGCCCTCAGCGAGGGCGGCACGCTCGCCAGCCAACTTGATGCCTTCGTCGCCCGTCCGGCGCAGCTGCGCCTGACCACGGCCATCGCCGAAGCCTTCGACCAGCGCGAGGTGCTGCTGGCCGAGGCCGGCACGGGCACCGGCAAGACCTTCGCCTACCTGGTGCCGGCGCTGCTGTCGGGGCTGAAGACCATCATTTCCACCGGTACCCGCGCGCTGCAGGACCAGCTGTACCACCGCGACCTGCCGCGCGTGCGTGCCGCGCTCGGGGTGGGGCACAGCAGCGCGCTGCTCAAAGGGCGGTCCAATTACCTGTGCCGGTACCGGCTGCAGCAGGCGCGCGGCGAGCCGCGCTTCACTTCGCCGCAGGAAGTGGCGCAGTTCCAGCGCATCCTGGCCTGGTCGGGGCGTACGAAATTCGGCGATATGGCCGAACTGGAAGCGCTGCCCGACGATTCGCCGCTGTACCCGATGGTCACCTCCACGGTGGACAACTGCCTGGGTACGGAGTGCCCGTTCTGGGATGACTGCTTCGTAGTGCAGGCGCGCCAGCGTGCACAGGCGGCCGACGTGGTGGTGGTCAACCACCACCTGCTGCTGGCCGACCTGGCGCTCAAACAGGAGGGCTTCGGCGAAATCCTGCCGGGCGCGCAGGCGTTCGTGATCGACGAAGCGCATCAGTTGCCGGAGCTGGCCGCCAATTTCTTCGGCGAAGGATTCGGCATGCGGCCGTGGCAGGAGCTGGCGCGCGACTGCCTGGCCGAGAGCCGCAGCGTGGCCGGTGCGCAGGCCGCGCTGCACGCGCATGCCGGCGCGCTGGAGCAGACCCTGCGCGAGCTGCGCACGGCGATGGACGGCCTGCCCGCGCGCGGTACCCAGTGGCGCGCCCTGGCGGTGCCGCAGGTTCGCGATGGCTTCGATGCCGCGATGAGTGCGCTGGTGGCGCTGCGCGACGTACTGGATGGCGTGCGCGCGTCGTCGCCCGGCCTGGATGCCTGCCACGCGCGGGCGATGGAGGCGGTGTCGCGGTTGTCGCGCTGGTTGGGCGATGATGCGCCGCTGCTGGACTTCGATACCGAGCCGGAGCAGGTTCCAGCACCGGCCGAGGTGCTCTGGTATGAGCTCACCCCGCGTGGCTTCCGCTGCCAGCGCACGCCGATGGATGTGTCCGGGCCGCTGCGCGAGCACCGCCAGCGTTCGATGGCGGCGTGGATATTCACCTCGGCCACGCTGACGGTGGACGGCAGGTTCGAGCACATCGCCCAGCGGCTGGGCCTGGACGACCCGATCACGTTGCTGCAGCCCAGTCCGTTCGACTGGGCCCGGCAGGCGCTGTGCTATCTGCCGACCGACCTGCCGGATCCGGCCGCGCGCGGCTTTGGTACCGCGCTGATCCGCGCGCTGACCCCGGTGCTGGAAGCATCGGGCGGGCGCGCATTCCTGTTGTTCGCCTCGCATCGCGCATTGCGCGAAGCCGCCGAAGCGCTGCGCGACGCGCCGTGGCCGTTGTTCGTGCAGGGTGAGGCGCCGCGCGCCACGCTGCTGCAGCGCTTCCGCGAATCCGGCAACGGCGTGCTGCTGGGCTCGGCCAGCTTCCGCGAGGGCGTGGACGTGGTGGGCGATGCGTTGAGCGTGGTGGTGATCGACAAGCTGCCGTTCGCCGCGCCCGATGACCCGGTGTTCGAGGCGCGGCTGGATGCCATCCGCCGCGATGGCGGCAACCCTTTCCGCGACGAGCAGCTGCCGCAGGCGGTGATCGCGCTCAAGCAGGGCGTGGGGCGGCTGATCCGCAGCGAGACCGACCGGGGCGTGCTGGTGCTGTGCGACCCGCGCCTGGTCAGCCGCAGCTACGGCCGCACCTTCCTGGATTCGCTGCCGCCGTTCCGGCGCACGCGATCGCTGGGCGATGTGCAGACCTTCTTTGCGCCACAATGGCCTGCCACTGCTGCCGACACCGGGACTGCCAGTCCCGTCGCGGTTGCCGATGCCTTTCCTACTTCCCTGTTCTGATCCCCATGAAACTGCTCGCCTTTGAAACCGCCACCGAAGCCTGTTCCGTTGCCCTGTACGTGGATGGGCAGGTGCGTGAGCGCTTCGAGATCGCCCCGCGCCGCCATGCCGAACTGAGCCTGCCCTGGGCCGAGGAACTGCTGGCCGAGGCCGGGCTGGCGCGCTCGCAGCTGGATGCGATTGCCCTGGGGAGGGGGCCGGGCGCGTTCACCGGCGTGCGGCTGGCGATTGCCATCGCACAAGGCATCGCGCTGGCGCTGGATCGCCCGTTGATCCCGGTCTCCACCCTGCAGGTGCTGGCGCTGCGCGCGCCGGCTGAAGCCGCCCACGTGCTGAGCAGCATCGATGCGCGCATGGGCGAGGTCTATGCGGCGTGCTACGTGCGCGTGGACGGCCAGTGGCAGCTGCAGGGCGAGGAAGTGGTGTGTGCGCCGGAGGCCGTGGAACTGCCCGATGGCAGCCGCTGGTTCGGCGTCGGCACCGGCTTCGGCGCGGCCGAGGGCGTGCTGGCCACGCGGCTTGCCGATCAGCTGGACGGTGTCGACGCGCAGGCATTGCCGCGTGCCTCCGACCTGCTGGCGCTGGCGGTACCGATGTTCGAGCGCGGCGAGGCGATGGCCCCGGAGCTGGTTGAACCGGCTTACCTGCGCAACAACGTCGCCTTGACCCTGGTCGAACAGCAGGCTGCGCGGGCGGCGAAACAGCGCTGATCAATCAGAGCGCCCGGAGCCGGCCTTACCGGTCGTCGCGCAGCTCGCCGCCGGGCAGGAACACCCAGGTCCGGGTGACCTGCAGGATATCCACGCCGTCATCGGTCTTGGGCAGCGGCGGGAACGGCTGGGCCAGGCGGATCACCCGCAGCGCGGTTTCATCCAGCAGCGGCGTGCCGCTGCTGCGCAGGATCCGGCTGCTTTCCACGCTGCCATCGCGGCGCACGCCCACGGTGATCACCACCTGGCCGCCCAGCCGGCGCTGGCGCGCCTCGTCGGGGTAGTTGAGGTTGCCCACGCGTTCGGCGCGGTCCACCCACGCGCGCAGGTAATTGGCGTAGGCGTATTCGCGGGTGCTGGCCGACACGAACTTGCGGTTCGGGCGCTTGGCGTACTGCGCCGAACGCAGGTGCACCTCGGCGGCCAGCCGGGCCATTTCGGCATCGCGCTGTTCGCGCGCGGTCATCGCCGCGTCCGGCTGCGGATGCTCCGGCAGTGGCTGTGGCTGCGCTTCGGCGATCGGGTCGGGGCTGTTGCGGCTGGCCACCACCCGCGCCTGCGGCGGTGGCGGGCGCGCGGCATCCTGGCGCTGCTGCGGCACCGGCGACAGCCCGGCCTGGGGTTGCGGCACGATCCCGGTCTGGTTGTCACGCGGGCGCTGCGCCTTGTCGTGGTCGCCGCCGCCCTGCTGGTTGGCCTGGGCCAGGAAGTCGGCCTGCCTGGGGGTCAGCGGGGTCTGGGTCTGGCTGAAGATCACGTCCAGGGTCGGCACCAGCGCGGCATTGTCGCTGACCGCGAAGCCCACCCCCAGGATCAGCAGCGCATGCACCAGCGCCGACAGCGCGAGGGTCGCGCCCAGGCGCTGCGATTCGCGGGCCTGCAGGGGCACCATCGGAGCGACCGCCGTACTCATTGCGCCAGGCTGGCCTCGATCGCGTCGAACAGGGTGCCGGCGATGTTCAGCCCGAACTGCGCATCCAGTTCGCGCACGCAGGTGGGGCTGGTGACGTTGACCTCGGTGAGGTAATCACCGATCACGTCCAACCCCACGAAGCGCATGCCACGGCGCTTCATCTCCGGCCCGACCTGGGCGGCGATCCAGCGGTCGCGCTCGCTCAGCGGGCGGCCTTCGCCGCGACCACCGGCGGCCAGGTTGCCGCGGAACTCGTCGCCCTGCGGAATCCGCGCCAGGCAGTAGTCCACCGGCTCTCCGTCGACCAGCAGGATGCGCTTGTCGCCGGCGGTGATGTCGGGGATGAACTTCTGCGCCAGGGTCAGCCTGCGCTCGCCATCGGTCAGGGTTTCCAGGATCACGTTGAGGTTCGGATCACCGGTGCCGCTGCGGAAGATCGAGCGCCCGCCCATGCCGTCCAGCGGCTTGAGCACGGCCTGGCCATGTTCCAGCACGAACGCCTTCAGGTCGGCGTGGCGGCGGCTGACCAGGGTCGGCGGGCAGCACTGCGGGAAGAGTAGGGCGGCCAGCTTCTCGTTGTAGTCGCGCAGGCCCTGCGGGTCGTTCACCACCAGCGCCCCTGCCTGCTGGGCCACGCCCAGTACCTGGGTGTCGTAGATGAATTCGGCATCCACCGGCGGATCCTTGCGCATCAGCACCACCTGGCCGGGGCCGAAGGTGGTCTGGCCGAATTCGCCCAGCGTGAACCAGTCATGCTTGTCGTCGCGCACCTGCAGCGGGGCGGTACGGGCCACCGCCACCCCGTCGCGCAGCGCCAGCCCGCCGGGGCTGACGTAGTGCAGGGCATGGCCACGGCGCTGGGCTTCCAGCAGCATGGCGAAGGTGGTGTCCTTGGCGATCTTGATATGGGCGATGGCATCCATCACCACGATGACGTTCAACGGCATGGTCGCAACCTGGCGGGCAGGCGCTGATGGTAGCGGCAATGCGCCCGTATTGCCTGCCCGGAGCGGCGGAACGCAGCGTCCGGCGGTCTTCACGCTTTGCGCAGTTCCGGGCCGGGCCGGTTCGCGGGGGGCGCTCCCGGCTTGGCTTGGGAAGCACACCCTTGATGACGGCCGCGTGGTGGGATATAGATACGCTTTCGCAGCGGCGCCGGACCAAAGCAGAAGCGTCGCGCGCTCGGGGAAAGGTAATGACTGAAAACATGGCTGCGGGTGGGGAACTCGCAGGGCTCAGGGTGATGGTCATCGATGATTCGAAGACCATCCGCAGAACGGCCGAAACGCTGCTCAAGCGTGAAGGCTGCGAAGTAGTGACCGCGACCGATGGTTTCGAGGCGTTGGCGAAGATCGCCGACACACAGCCGCAGATCATCTTCGTGGACATCATGATGCCCCGTCTCGACGGGTATCAGACCTGCGCGCTGATCAAGAACAACCAGCTGTTCAAGGCCACGCCAGTGATCATGCTGTCGTCCAAGGACGGCCTGTTCGACAAGGCGCGCGGTCGCATCGTGGGCTCGGAGCAGTACCTGACCAAGCCTTTCACGCGTGAAGAACTGCTGGGTGCCATCCGCACATACGTAAACGCCTGACCAGGGGGGAAAGGCACAATGGCTCGAATCGTTCTGATCGAGGACTCACCGACCGACCGGGCGGTGTTCATCCAATGGTTGACCAAGGCCGGGCACGAAGTGCTCGAGGCCGGCAACGCCGAGGACGGGATCAAGCTCGTCCAGGAACACCAGCCGCAGCTCGTGCTGATGGACGTGGTGCTGCCGGGCATGAGCGGCTTCCAGGCGACCCGCGCGCTGAACCGCGATGAGAAGACCAAGGCCATCCCGGTGATCATCGTGAGCACCAAGGCGATGGAAACCGACAAGGCCTGGGGGCTGCGCCAGGGCGCGGCCGCCTATGTGGTCAAGCCACCGCGCGAAGAAGACCTGATCGCGCAGATCAATGAACTGCTGGTGTCCTGATGCGTTCTCCCTTCGACATCCTTGAAGCCTACGAACGGCGCAGCCTGGCCCATGCGGTGCAGCTGCCCGAGCGGCAGTTCGCCCAGGACCTGTGGCGCGGCGTCGGCTACCGGGTCGGCAAGCGCCACCTGGTCTCGGACTTCCGCGAGGTGGTCGAAATCGTGCCGATGCCGCCGATCACCCCGGTGCCTGGCGCGCAGCCGTGGCTGCTGGGCGTGGGCAACCTGCGCGGCAACCTGTTCCCGGTGGT
>Ga0160432_100378_pt1 | contig 32380 bp, 32 predicted proteins | sample HID1971M_E0MG_FD_108250 | JGI IMG/M metagenome (GOLD analysis project Ga0160432, IMG submission 108250) | Enriched millipede-associated microbial communities from UW Madison campus, WI, USA - HID1971M_E0 MG | ecosystem: Host-associated > Arthropoda: Insects > Digestive system > Unclassified ... | reverse complement strand
GTGCTCAGGTCGGCGGTGCTCAGGTCGGCGGTGCTCAGGTCGGCGGTGCTCAGGTCGGCGGTGCTCAGGTCGGCGGTGCTCCGCACGTCGGCGTGCTCGTTCCGGTTCTCGGTCATGACCCGGAACGTAGGCGGGCCCGGCGAACGACCGATCCCCCGGGCGGTGAACCGCCGGTGCACAACGTCCGAACTCGACCGCCCCGGCGTGCAGGGCGCACGGCGGGTCACGCTCAGAAGGGCGGCGGGCCCTCCCGGTCGCGGCGTGGTCGGACCGGTCGAGCGGCGACGCGGGGGTCCTGAACCACGGGGTCGCGCGTGAACCGGTGTCCGGTGGGCGCGACCCAGGTGGTGTGCCCGCCGTCCGGGTCCCGCGCGACCTGCCACCCGCCGACCGTCTTGGCGCGGTGGTGGGTGCGGCACAGGCCGTGCAGGTTGTCGCCATGGGTCTGCGGGGCGTCGGACGCGGGGTCGAAGGGTTCGACGTGGTCGAGGTCGGACGTCGCGGCGGGCACCTGGCAGCCGGGGAACGTGCACGTGACGTCCCGCGCGACGACGGCGGCCCGCAGCGCGACGCTCGGCCGGTAGGAGCGGGAGGACAGGTCCGTCAGCACGCCGCTCGCGGGGTCCGTGAACAGGCGCTGCCAGACGGCGTCCGGGTCGGACGCGAGCGCCCGCGCCATCGCCGCCGGGATCGGCCCGTGCCCCGCGAGGATCGCGGGCAGGTCGTCCGAGCCGAGCAGGGTCGACGCCGCCACCGTCACCCGGACGCCCGCCCGCCGGTGCGTGCGCGGCGGCGACGCCGGTCCGCCCGCGTCCCCACCCGGCGGGGTGCCGGCGAGGGCGAGCCGGTCGGTGACGAGCGCGGTGAGGGCGTCGGCGCGGCACTCGTCGAGCCGCCGCGTCTCCCCCGGCGCGCGACGCAGGGCGAGCCCGGCGTCGTCGATCGCGGCGAACGCGCGGGCGGCGTCGTCCGCGGGAAGGTAGGCGGTGAGGTAGGCCATCGCGTCGTCGACCGGTTCGAGCCGGACGAAGCGTTCGGCGCGCGCGGCGCGGTGCCGCGCCTCGGCGCCGTCCGGGTCCGCCTCGATCTCCGCCCGACGCATGCGCGCGCGGATCTGCGGCGCCGTGAGGCGCTCGGCGTCGGGCAGCACCCCGGCGACGACCTCGCGCCGGACGTCGTCCGGCAGCCGGCCCGCGTCGACGAGGGCCTCCGCCTTGCGCCGGTCGACGACGCCCGCCGCGAGCGCGTCCGCCACCTCGGGCAGCCGGGCGGCCCCGTGCGCCACCGTGACGAGCTGCGCCGCCGCGTGCCGGGTCAGCCCGAGCCGTGCGGCGACGGCGTCCGCCACGAACTCGTGTCGCGACGACCCGCGCGTGCGCTCCAGCATCTCCGCCAGCACCCGCGCCGACCCCGCCTGCGCCCACGCCGCGACCCGCTCCCAGGCGGCGAGCACCTCGAGAATCGTGAAGTCGTCGAGCTCCGCCTCGTCCAGCGCCGCCAGCATGCCCGCGAGGTCCGGGCCAGGTGCGGCGTCGTCCAGCACGGCGAGCAGCGGGCGGCCGTCGCAGGGTCCGGGCGCGCCGCCAGGCTCTGGCCCGTCTGCGCGGTCGGTCGCGGTGCCGCCGTGTGCCGCGCGGCGGAGCGGCCCTCCTGACCCGCCGTGGTCGGGCCTGGGGCTGTCGAGCACCCCGCCGTCGAGCACCCCGCCGTCGAGCACCCGGCCGTCGAGCACCGCACCGGAGAGCGACCAGCCCACGTCGGGCGACCCGCCGGGCACACGGTCGGCGACGGCGTCCCGGAGCAGCCCGGCAAGGGCGCGTTCGAGGACCGTCGCGCGCACCGCCGTGACGTGCGGTGCGCGCGACGAGGGCGGTTCCGGCGCGACCGGGGCACAGGCCGCGCCGGAACCGAGCGCCCGAGAACGACGGCGACCGGCCGCGGGCGGGGCGGCTGTCGCTCCGTCGTCTTCGAACATGTGTTCGAGAGTAGCGGTGATGGCCCCGCCCCACAAGGGCTCGCCCGCCGACCGTGGACGAGCCGCCGTGCACGAGCCGCGGCGATCAGATCAACCCGTCCTCCTGCAGCACCCGCTGCGCGACGGCGAACGCACGGTTCGCGCTCGGCACCGAGCAGTACACCGCCGTCTGCAGCAGGACCTCGCGGACCTCGTCGACGGTGAGGCCGTTGCGGACGGCCGCGCGCACGTGCATGGCGAGCTCGTCCCAGTGCCCGCCGGCCACCAGCGCGGTGAGGGTGATCATCGACCGGCTGCGGCGGTCGAGCCCCGGCCGCGTCCAGATCTCGCCCCACGCGTAGCGCGTGACGAGGTCCTGGAAGTCCGCCGTGAACGACGTCGTCCCCGCGTCCGCCCGGTCGACGTGCGCGTCGCCCAGCACGGCGCGGCGCACCGCCGTCCCGTCCGCGCACCTCGGTTCGTCGGCGCGCCCGCCGTCCGCCCCGCCGTCCGCCCTGCGCCCGAACCCGGCGTCGTGCCCGCCGTCGTGCCCTGCCGTCGTCATCGGGCGTCCCCTTCGCTCACGAGCTCACGGACCAGCGTCGCGACGCGACCGGGCCACTCGGCGGGCGCGAGGTGCGCGGCGCCGTGGATCACGACCAGCCGCCCGCGGCGGACGCCGTCCGCGACCAGCGCGACGGCGTCGGGCGGCGTCGCCGGGTCCTCCGCGCCGGCGACGGCGACCACCGGCGCGTCGATCTCGGCGAGCCGGTCGCGCACGTCGAACCGGGCCAGCGCGCCGCAGACGGCGGCGTAGCCGAACCGGTCGGCGTGCTGCAGCGACGCGAGGAGGCGGGTGCCGACGTCCGGCGCCCGCTCGAGGAAGCCGGGGGCGAACCAGCGGCCGGCGGACGCGGAGACCTGCGTGGGCGTGCCCGCCGCCGCGACCAGCGCGCCGCGCTCGCGCCACGGCCCGGGCTCGCCGAAGCGGGCCGCCGTGCAGCACAGGACGGCACCGCGCACGCGTCCCGGCAGGTCGAGCAGCAGCTGCTGCCCGACCGCCCCGCCCACGGACACGCCCGCGTACCAGAACGGGGCGCCGGGGTCGCCCCGCTCGGCCTGCGCGGCGTCGACGAGCGCGCGCACCGCGGCCGCCAGGTCGGCGACGGTCAGGTCGTCGAGCGACCCCGGCGCCACCGCCGGCGACGAGCCGTGGCCGGGCAGGTCCCACCCGACGACGTCGAGGTCGTCGTCCAGCAGCGGCACGACGTCGTGCCAGAGCGCCGTCACCGACGTACCCAGGGACGGACCGAGCACCAGCAGCGGCCGGGACGCGTCGCGCAGCGCGAACGCGGTCGCGCCCAGCTCGGGGGTGCTCATCGATCCCCCGCCTCGTGCGACCCGGCGGGCGCGTACCGCGCGAGCACCCGGTCGACGAGCGTCGCGGCGACGCCCGTGCCGACGACGTCGTCCGAGGAGTACGGGCCGACGCCGAGCTGCTCGCGCAGGTTCCGCGCGACGGCCTCCTCGTCGACCTCGATCCCCTCCAGCAGCTCGGCCGCGGAGTGCGCGGCACCCACCGCGTGCCGCGCGAGCTGCTGCAGCGCCGGCCACTCGGCGTGCCACGCGCCGTCGGGCCGTTCGTCCACCGCCTGACCGGCGGACGCCAGCACCTGCGCGGCCAGCGGCGGCGCGGCGAGCGCCGACCTGCGGACCAGCACCGACAGCACCGGGTTGCGCTTGTGCGACATCGCCGACGACGCGCCGCGGCCCGGGGCGGCCGGCTCGCGCAGCTCGCCCACCTCGGCACGGGCGCCCACCAGGACGTCCGCGGCGACGGTACCCAGCGCCGCGGACACCTCGGCGAGGGCGGTCGCCACGCGGACCACGGGGAAGCGCGTCACGTGCCACGGCCCCGCCGTCACGGGCAGGCCGAGCTCCGCCGCCCACGCGTCGACGAGGGGCAGCGGCCCCCGGGCTGCGGCGTCCTCGCCCGGCGCCGTCAGCGCCGCCGTCCCCGCGAGGGTGCCCGCAGCGCCGCCGTAGGAGAGCGGGAGCGCGCGGGTCGCGTCGTCGAGCCGCGCCCGGCCCTCGGCGACAGCCTGCAGCCACCCGGCGCAGCGGGCGCCGAGGGTGGTGGGCACGGCGGGCTGCGTGAGCGTGCGGCCGAGGGCGGGCAGGTCGCGGTAGCGGCGCGCGAGCCCCTCGGCCGCGGCGACGGCGCGGCCCAGGCCCGCGTCGGCGGCCCGGCCGGCGTCGCGCAGCACGAGCACGAGCGCGGTGTCCAGCACGTCCTGCGACGTCAGCCCCGCGTGCACCGCCCCGACGACGTCCGCCACGGGCACGCCGGCCGCGACGGCGGGGCCGCACCCGGACTCCACCGCCGCCCGCAGCCGCGCGAGCAGGGGGATCACCGGGTTGCCGCCGCCCGCGGCGTCGCGGGCGACCTCCGTCGCCAGCGCGAGCGCCGCGCCGTCGTCCGCCGCGAGCGCCACCACGGCCCGGTCCACGACGGGCACGACGGCGGCGGGCACGACGGCGCAGCGCGCCTGCGCGCGCACCCAGGCCGCCTCGGCGGCGAGCATCGCGCGCAGGACGGCGACGTCGTCCGTGACGGCGGCGGGCGAGCCGGGCGCGAGGTCCGCGCCGGGGGTGAGCAGTCCGACGTCAGGCACGCGGCGGCCCCTCGGGCGACGGCACCCCGGACAGGACCCGCCCGCCCGGGTCGGGCACGTCGAGCGGGTCGGACGGCGGGCCGGCGGCGAGGCCGCGCACGACGCCGTGCGCGGCGTCCGGCACCGCCTCGGGGGGCGCGTGGCCCGCGGTCCCCTGGCCGAGGTCGAGGAACACCGTCTCCCCCTCCCCCTGCAGCCGGACGTCGAACCGCAGCGACCCGTCGGGTTCCCGGGCCGCGAGGAGCGTCGCGCGCCGCTCGGGCTCGAGCCCCGCGAGGAACGGGTCCGCCTCGAGCGCCGCCTCGTCGTCGGGCAGGTAGATCCGCGTGAACAGCCGGTCGGTGAGGCCGCGGGCGAAGACGGTGACGGCGACCGTCGCCGGTCGACGACGCCCGTCCGACGACGCCGTCGGACCCGGCTCGAGGGTACGGAACCAGTACCCGCCCTCGCGGTCGGTGGCGGCGCGACCCCAGCCGGTGAAGGTGCCGTCGCGCAGGATCGAGCCGCTGCGCCGCACGACGGCGCCCGAGGGGTCGGCGTGCCAGATCTCCAGCAGCGCGTCGGGCACCGGCCGGCCGGCACCGTCGAGCACGCGCCCGTGCAGCCGCACCGCGCCGGGCGTGCCGGGCTCGACGAGCTCGTGACCGTGGTCGTACGGCAGCGCGAAGCCGAAGAACGGGCCCACCGTCTGGCCCGGCGTCGGGCGCAGCCGCGGCGCCCGCCCTCTGGTCCCGTCACTCATCGTCGTCCTCCGGCTCGGTCCAGGTGCGGTCCGCCCCCGACAGCACGATGTCCCACCGGTAGCCGGTGGACCACTCGTGCGAGGTGAGCGCGTGGTCGTAGACGGCGATCAGTCGGTCGCGCGCCCGCGGGTCGCGGACGGACTGGTAGATGGGGTCGAGGGCGAACAGCGGGTCGCCGGGGAAGTACATCTGCGTGACGGTGCGCTGCGTGAAGTCGGTGCCGAACAGCGAGAAGTGGATGTGCGCCGGCCGCCACGCGTTCTGGTGGTTCTTCCACGGGTACGGCCCGGGCTTGATCGTGGTGAAGCGGTACCAGCCGTCGTCGTCGGTGAGGGCGCGCCCCACGCCCGTGAAGTTCGGGTCGATCGGCGCGGGGTGCTGGTCGCGCTTGTGGATGTACCGGCCGCCCGCGTTGGCCTGCCAGATCTCCACGAGCTGGCCACGCACCGGCCGGCCCGAGCCGTCGAGCACCCGGCCGGCGACGACGATCCGCTCCCCGATCGGCTCGCCGCCGTGCTGCACCGTGAGGTCGGCCTCAAGGGCGCCGATGTCGCGCTCGCCGAACACGGGCGCCAGCAGCTCGATCGTCTCCGGGTCCGCGTGCCGCAGGTCCTTCGTCGGGTGCCGCAGCAGCGAGCTGCGGTACGGCGCGAAGTCGCGGGCGGGTCCCGTCTCCTCCGGCCCGCCCTCTGCACGGGCGTCCCGGTACGCCCGGTGGCTCGCCCGGATCTCCGTGGACAGCTCGGTCTGGCTCTCGCTCACATGGCTCCTTCCGTGATGATCCCGCCCCAGCCGGTGTAGCCCTCCGCGAGGTATCGCCGCCCGGCCCCCGACGCGACGAGCGTGCGCAGCTCGGCGAGCCGGCGGCGGTGCTCGAACCCCGACTCGCCGGGGTGGGTGTGCAGCATCCGGCTCATCCACGCCGAGAAGTGCTGCGCCCGCCACACGCGCTCGGACACGCGACGGCCGTACTCGTCGAGCAGGGCGTCGTCGCGCGCGCCGCGGGCGAACCAGGTGGTGAGCACGTCGTGCAGCACGACGACGTCCGCGAGCGCGAGATTCAGTCCCTTGGCGCCGGTGGGCGGCACGGTGTGCGCGGCGTCGCCGGCGAGCAGCATCCGCCCGTGCCGCACCGGCTCGACGACGGACGACCGGAACCGCAGGACCGACCGCTCCTGCACCGGCCCCTCGAGCAGCCGGAAGCCGTCCGTCCCGGCGACGCGGCGCTGCAGCTCGTGCCAGACGCGGTCGTCGGACCAGCCGGCGGGGTCCTCGTCCGGGTCGCACTGGAAGTAGAGGCGCTGGTGGGTCTCGGTCCGCTGGCTGATGAGCGCGAACCCGTGCCCGGACGTCGTGTAGACGAGCTCGGGGGCGCTCCGCGGCGCCTCGACGATGACGCCGAACCAGGCGTACGGGTACTCGTGCACGAAGTGCCGGCGCACGTCCTCGGGCAGCGAGTGGCGGCACGTCGAGTGCGAGCCGTCCGCGCCCACGAGGACGTCGCAGCGCAGCTCGCGCTCTGTCCCGTCAGATCCGCCCTCGGTGTCGGTCCACCGCACGCCGGGGCTGTCGGTGCGGATGTCCAGCACCTCGGTGACGGACGCCTGCCAGCGGACGTCCGCCCCGGTCTCGGCGGCCCGGTCGGCGAGGTCGGTGAACACCTCCGTCTGCGGGTACAGCCAGACGGCGCTTCCGGTGAGACCGTGCAGGTCGATGCGGTGGGACTCGCCGTCGAACCGCAGGGCGATGCCGTCGTGCCGGTCGCCCTCGCGCAGCACCCGGTCCATCCCGGCGTCGACCAGGGTGGACACCGAGCTCGCCTCGAGGATGCCGGCGCGGGTGGTGCCGTAGATCTCGTCGCGGGAGCGGGACTCCAGCACCACGTGGTCGATGCCCGCGGTGTGCAGCAGGTGCGACAGCAGGAGCCCCGCCGGCCCGCCGCCGACGATCCCGACGCGCGTGCGCTCGATGGTGACCGGGGCGGCCATCACGCTCCCCCCAGCGTCAGGCCGAGCAGGTCCTCCAGCTCGGCGTGCCCGACCCCGAACCGCTCGACGACCATGGCCCCCGACGGGCCGACGTCGAGCACCGCCCGGTCGGAGTAGACGCGCGCGACGCAGCCGACACCGGTGAGCGGCAGGGTGCACTCCTCCACGAGCTTGGGCGCGCCGTCCTTGGTCAGCAGGGTCATCATCACGACCGTGCGCCGGGCGCCGACGGCGAGGTCCATCGCCCCGCCGACGGCGGGGATCGCGTCGGGCGCGCCGGTCGACCAGTTCGCCAGGTCGCCGGCCGTGGACACCTGGAACGCGCCCAGCACGCACACGTCGATGTGGCCGCCGCGCATCATCGCGAACGAGTCGGCCTGGTGGAAGTACGACGCCCCCGGCAGCTCGGTGACCGGCACCTTGCCCGCGTTGACGAGCTCCGGGTCGACGTCCCCGGGGGCGGGCGCCGGGCCCATGCCGAGCATCCCGTTCTCCGTGTGCAGCGTGACGCCGGAACCGGGCGGCAGGTGGTCGCCGACGAGCGTCGGCAGGCCGATCCCCAGGTTCACGTACGCGCCGGCCGGGATGTCGGCGGCGACGCGCGCGGCGATCTGCTGGCGCGTGAGTGCGCCGGTCGCCCGTGCCGAGGCCGTCATGCGCCCACCCCCGCGATCGCCGTCGTGCTGTCGAGGGCGACGACGGCCTCGACGTAGATGCCGGGCGTCACGACCGTCTCCGGGTCGAGCGCCCCCGCGGGCACGACGTCGCGCACCTGCGCGACGGTGCGGGTCGCGGCGGTGGCCATGACCGGCCCGAAGTTGCGCGCGGTGCGGCGGTAGACGAGGTTGCCGGCCGTGTCCGCGCGGTGCGCCTTGACCAGCGCGACGTCGGCCCGGATCGGCGTCTCCAGCACCATCGGCACGCCGTCGAGCACCCGGGTCTCCTTGCCCTCCGCGAGCGGCGTGCCGTAGCCGGTCGGCGTGAAGAACGCCCCGATCCCGGCGCCGGCGGCGCGGATCCGCTCGGCCAGGTTGCCCTGCGGCACCAGCTCCAGCTCGATGCGCCCGGCGCGGTACGCGGCGTCGAAGTGCCACGAGTCCACCTGCCGCGGGAACGAGCAGACGATGCGGCGCACCCGGCCGTCGCGCACCAGCCGCGCGAGGGCGTCGTCGCCGTTGCCCGCGTTGTTCGACACGACGACGAGGTCGGAGGCGCCCGAGGCGAGCAGCGCCTCGATGAGCTCCACCGGCTGACCGGCCGGGCCGAATCCGCCGATCATCACGGTCGCGCCGTCCGGCACGTCCCCCAGCGCCTCCCGCGCCGTGTCCGCCACCCGCGTCATGCCGCTCCACCCCCTGTGCCGCCCGCCCCGCCGACGTTCTCGAGCACGACGGCGGAGCCCTGCCCGACGCCGATGCACAGCGCCGCCACGCCCCACCGCGCGCCCGAGGACCGCAGCCGCCGCGCCAGCGTGCCCAGCACCCGCGTGCCCGACGCGCCCAGCGGGTGACCGAGGGCGACGGCGCCGCCCCAGGCGTTGAGGACCTCCGCGTCGTCGTCCAGGCCCCACGCCTGTGCGCAGACCAGCGACTGGGCGGCGAACGCCTCGTTGAGCTCGACGGCGCCGACGTCGTCCCACCCGATGCCGGAGCGCTCCAGCGCCCGCCGCACGGCCTCGACGGGCGCGGCGCCGAAGAACTGCGGCTCCCCCGCGACGGTGGCCCGGCCCGCGACCCGCGCGAGCGGCTCCAGGCCCGTGAGCGCGGCGGCGCGCGCCGAGCCGATCAGCGCCGCCGACGCGCCGTCGGACAGCGGGGAGGCGTTGCCGGCGGTGACGGTGCCTCCGGCGGTGCCGTCGGCGGCGTCCCGGAACGACGGGGCGAGCGCCGCGAGCCTCTCGAGCGACGTGTCGCGGCGGATTCCCTCGTCCGTCGTCAGCTCCGTGCCGGGGTACGGGGTCACCAGGTCGTCGTAGAGCCCTGCGTCCCAGGCGCGCGCCGCCAGCCTCTGGCTGCGCAGGGCGAAGGCGTCCTGCCGCTCCCGGGAGATGCCGTGCTTCTCGCGCAGCCGCTCGGTGGCCTCTCCGAGGGAGACGGTCCAATCGGGCTCCATGCGCGGGTTCACCAGCCGCCAGCCGAGGGTCGTGGAGACGAGCGCGGCGTCGCCCGCGGGGAACGACCGCGCCGGCTTGGGCAGCACCCACGGCGCCCGGGACATGGACTCGACCCCGCCCGCGACGACGACGTCCGCGTCCCCCGTCTCGACCGCCCGCGCCGCCTGCACCGCCGCCTCCAGCGACGACCCGCACAGCCGGTTCACGGTGGCGCCCGGCACGGTCAGCGGCAGGCCCGCGAGCAGCACGGCCATGCGCGCGACGTCGCGGTTCTCCTCGCCCGCGCCGTTGGCGTTGCCCAGCACCACGTCGTCGACGTCCGCCGGGTCGAGCGCCGGCGCGCGCCGCACCTGCTCGCCGACGACGAACGCGGCCAGGTCGTCCGGCCGCACGCCCGAGAGCGCGCCGCCGTACCGGCCGAACGGCGTCCGCACGGCGTCGTAGACGTACGCGTCGGTCATCGCCCTCACCACGAACCGCTCACCTCAGCCTCGCGAGGTCGTCCTCGATCCGCTTCGCCGCGGCGAGCAGCGGCGGCACGATGTCGTCGCGGATCTCCGCGACGTCGCCGCGCCGCACGGGGGCCGAGACGTTGACGGCGGCGACGACGTCGCCGCGCGCGTCGTGCAGGGGCGCCGCCACCGAGCGCAGCCCTTCCTCGAGCTCCTGGTCCACGAGGGCCCAGCCCTGCTCGCGCGCCCGGTCCAGCTCGGCGCGCAGCGCGGCGGGCGTCGTCACGGTGCGGGCGGTGAGCGCGGGCAGCTCGGCCGCGGCGAGGAAGCCCTCGCGCTCGCCGTCGGGCACGTGCGCGAGGATCGCGCGACCCATCGACGTCGCGAACGCGGGGAAGCGGGTGCCGACGCGGATCGCCGCGGACATGATCCGGTGCGTCGCGACGCGCGCCACGTAGACGATGTCCGCGCCGTCGAGCACCGCCACCGACGACGACTCCCCCACCTCCTCGGACAGCTGCTCCAGGTGCGGCGCCGCGACCTCGGGCAGCGTGAGGCTGGACAGGTACGCGTAGCCGAGGTCGAGCACGGCAGGCCGCAGCGCGAACTCGCGGCCGTCGGAGCGCACGTACCCCAGGTCGACCAGCGTGTGCAGGAACCGCCGCGCGGACGCGCGGCTCAGCCCCGTGACGCGGGCGACCTCGCTCAGCGTGAGGGACGGCCGGTCCGCGCCGAACGCGCGGATCACCGCCAGCCCGCGGTCGAGCGACTGGACGAACTCCCCGGACCGGGGCGCCCGGTCCTCCACCGTCTCCGTGTCTTCCATGGCGTCAGCCTGCATGGGTCAGCCGTGCGTCGGCGAGCGAGCGCACGCCCTGCTTCGCCTGCTGCACGAGCTCGTAGACGTGGGTGCGCAGCCGCGCGAACTCGGGGGCCCCGCGGGTGTCGAGCTGGTCGCGCTCGGCGCCGAGGTCGACGCGCACGTCCTCGAGGATCACCGTCGGCCGGGCGGACAGCACCAGCACCCGCTCTCCGAGGTAGATGGCCTCGTCGATGTCGTGGGTGACGAAGACGACCGTGACGCCGAGGCGCTGCCACAGGGCGCGGACGAGGTCCTCGAGCTCGAAGCGTGTCTGCGCGTCGACGGCGGCGAACGGCTCGTCCATGAGCAGCACCTGCGGCTCGTAGGCCGCGGCCCGGGCGATGGCGACGCGCTGCTGCATGCCGCCGGACAGCTGCCACGGGTACGAGCGACCGACGTCCGCCAGGCCCACCGCCTCGAGCGCCTCGCCGACGAGCCGCGCGCGCTCAGCCCGCGGCACCCCCTTCTCCTTGAGCGGCAGCTCGACGTTCTGCACCACGGTCATCCACGGGAACAGCGAGCGCCCGTACTCCTGCAGCACCACCGCCATGCCCTGCGGCGGCCCCGTGACCGGCGTCCCGGCGAGCGCGACCTCGCCCGACGTCGCGGGCAGCAGGCCGGCCAGGCAGCGCAGCAGCGTCGTCTTGCCCGCGCCGGACGGGCCGACGACGCACACGAGCTCGCCCTCGGCGACGTCGAAGGAGAGGTCCTCGATCGCCTCGACGGGCTCGCCGCGGCCGGTGTAGACCTTCCGGAGCGCGCGGACGTCGAGCATGGGCCTGTTCGGGCTGGTCGGGCTTGTCGGGCCGGTCGGGCCGGTCGGGCCGGTCGGGGCAGTCATCTAGGCACCTCCACGCTGGGCCTGCAGGTACCCGTGGTACCAGGCGAGGACCGCGCCGGTCGCGATCCGGAAGACGAAGGACAGGAGCACCCCGAGCAGGCCGAGCATGATGACGCCGCTCCACATCTCGGGGATGGCGAAGCTGCGCTGGAACTGCACCACCGAGAAGCCGAGGCCGTCGCGGGCGGCGAACATCTCGCTGATCACCATGAGGATGATCGCGATCGAGAGCGCCTGCCGGGCGCCGGTGACGATCTGGGGGCTCGCGCCCGGCAGCATGAGCCGCCGCACCCGACCCCAGCGGCCGAGCCGGAACGCGCGGGCCGTGTCCTGGAGCACCGGGTCGAGGCCGCGCACCCCCTCGACCGTGTTGAGGAGGATGGGCCACAGGGCGCCCGTCGCGATGACGAACACCCGCATCGACGTGCCCACGCCGAGGAACAGCATGAGCACCGGCACCATGACCGGCGGCGGGATGGCGCGGAAGAACTCCAGCACCGGCTCGGCGAACTCGCGCAGCGGACGCACCGCGCCGATGAGCACGCCCAGCCCGATCCCCACCACGAGCGCCGCGGCGTAGCCGACGAGCAGCCTGCCCAGGCTCGGCAGGATGTCCTGCACGAACCGCGTGTCCGCGAACGTGTCGCCCGAGAACCACGTGGGGCCGAACGTCGCGAGGATCTCCGACAGCGGCGGGTTGAACGGCGACTCGCTGTCCGCCGTCGCGACCCACCACGCCGCGAGCAGCAGCAGCGGCAGCCCCACGGCGTACAGCACGGACCGGACGGCGCTCATGCGACGACCTCCCCGCGCACGGACGGGTGCCAGAACAGCGCGCGGTGCTCCAGCGCGCGGGCCAGCAGGTTGACGGCGACGCCGAGCAGCCCGGTCACCACGACCAGCGCGTACATGGACGGCACGGCGCCGGACTCCCTCGCGACGGCCAGCAGCTTGCCGATCCCCGGGGTGCCGATCAGCATCTCGCCGGTCACGGTGAGGATGAGCGCCACCGCGGCGCCGAGCCGCAGGCCGGTCATGACGTAGGGCAGCGCCGTCGGCCACACCAGGGTGCGCACCCGGGCGAGCACGGAGAACCGGTAGGAGCGCGCGGTGTCGCTCGCCACCGGGTCCACGTCCTGCACGCCCGCGAGCACCTGCACGAGCACCTGCCAGAAGGACGCGTACACGACCAGCAGCAGCGTGGCCTGCATCCCCGTGCCCCACAGCAGCACCGCGATCGGGATGAGCGCCACCGACGGCACCGGCCGCAGGAACTCGATGGTCGACGCCGTCGCCGCCCGCAGGAACGGCACCATCCCGATGACCACGCCCAGCACCACGCCCGCGACGACGCTGATCGCCAGGCCCGTGATCCACGTGACCAGCGTGTCGCCCAGCGCCGTCCAGAACTCGGGCGTCTGCACCCGCTCGACCAGCGCGGTCAGGATCTGGGTCGTCGGGGGCAGGAAGTCCGGGTTCACCAGGCCCGTCGAGGGCACCACCTGCAGCACCACGAGGAGCGTCGCGACGCCCGCGGCGCCCAGCCACAGCGCCCGGTGGGCCACGGGACGACGGCTGCTCATCGCATCAGGGCCGAGACGTCGACGGGCTCCTCGAAGACGCCGTACTGCTCGCCGAGGTCCGCGAGGAGCTGCAGCTGCGCCTCGTCGAGGTCGGGCGTGAAGCGCGGCATCACCATCGCGTCCTTCACGGCGGGGTCGATCTCGGTGTACGAGTCGAGCACTGCCCGCGTCTCGTCGGGGTGCTCCTCGGCGTACGAGAGGGACTCCTTCAGCGCGGCGGTGAACGCGTCCACCGTCTCGGGGTCGTTCGCGATCTGCTGCTCGGTGGTGAAGTACGCCGCGATGAGGAGGTTCGGGTCCACCTCCGCGTAGTTCCAGCTCACCGGCTCGGCGCCGGCCTGCAGCGCGCGGGTGAGGTGCGGCTCGAGGATCCACGCCGCGTCGACCTGGCCGCTCTCCACCGCGGCGGGCATGTCGGGGAAGCCCATCTCGACGAACTCGACCTGCGACGCGTCGCCGCCCGCGGCGTCCACGACCGCGCTCACCGTGGTGTCGCCGATGTTGTTGAGCGTGTTGACGGCGACGGTCTTGCCGGCGAGGTCGGCGGCGTCCTCGATGCCCGAGTCCGGCATCGCGACGACGGCCGCGAAGTCCTTGCCGACCTCGCCCGTCGTGAGGTTCCCCGGGGCCACCACCTTGAGCGGCAGGCCCTGCTGCGAGGCGAGCAGCAGCGACGTGACGTTGCTGAAGCCGAACTCGTACTCGCCGCTCACGACGGCGGGCACGATCGCGGCGCCGCCCTGCGCGGGCTCGAGGGTGACGTCGAGGCCCTCGTCCTCGAAGAAGCCCTGCTCGACGCCGAGGTAGATGGGCGCGACGTCGACGATCGGGATGACCCCCACCGTGACCGGCGTCAGCCCGCCCTCGCCGGACGCGGCGGGTTCGGGCTCGCCCGACGAGCCGCTGCACGCGGCCAGGGCGAGGGCTGCCGCCGCGGCGACGGCGGCGGGGACGGTGCGTCGCGCGACGTTCTTCCCGAGCACGGTGTTCTCCCTTGAACGGTCCGGACCGGAGCGGACCGCCGATGGTCCGTTCTCCGAACGAGTGTGCTGAGAGTGAACATAGCGTCGGCCGACCCGGTGGGTCAACGGTCGGCACGACGAGTTGCACGACGGCGGCCCGTGCGCAGGTTCCCGTGCGCGGGGGACGCGGTTCACCCGTACGGGGGAAGCCCCGGCCACCCCGCCGGCGCGAGCGTGGGAGCACACCCACCCACCGACCGGAGGCAGCACGATGACCAGCACGTCCGTCCCCAGAGAGCTCCCCCGCGGCGACCTCCCAGCGCCCGGCGCCGGCCCACGCGACCGGGAGGCCTCACCGGTCGAACGCCGGCTCGCCGGTGCCGCGCTCGTCACGTCCGCCGCGACGGCGGCCCTGCTCGGGTTCTTCGCCGCGCGGCCCGACATCGACCCGTTCCGCGAGAGCGGGAACTCGCTCGGGCACATGCTCCTGCCCGGCCTGCCGCTCGCCTGGCTGCTGCTCGCGGTCGCGCTGTTCGGCACCGCGACGGCCGCGGTCGTGCTGGCCACCCGGCGGCAGCCGCTGCGGGCCGTCGCGCCGGTCGCACTCGTCCAGGTCGCGGCGTTCGGTGTGCTCGCCCAGGGCACCGGGACGCTCAGCGTCGCCGGCTACCTCGTCGCCCTGTCGGTCCCGGTCCTCGCCGTCTGGGCAGGGGTGCAGGTGTTCCGCACCCGCCCCGCCTGGCGCGTCCCGGTGCTGCTCGCGGCCGCGGCCGCCGTCGTCGGCGTCGTCGTCGCCCACGACGCCTTCAGCACCTGGATCGGCGGCGTCGCGGCAGGGTTCGCGCGCGAACGGTGGGGCCTGCTCTCCGTGCTGCTGCCGCTCGCGACGGCGTCCGCCTGGGCCGGGCTGGCCCTCGTGAACGCGTGGCGGCGCGGGTCCCTGCGCCGGGCCACGGCCTGGGTGACGCGGCACCGCACGCTGTTCACGGTGATCGCGGCGCTCGGCCCGCTCCCGTACGCCCTCGTCCGTCTCACCTGGCTGACGCCGTGGCCGCAGCTCGCCGCGGGCGAGGCCCTGCCCCTCGCCGTCCGCATCCAGGGCGTGGCGCTCTCGAGCGGCGCCTGGCTCGGCGTCGTCCTCACGCTCGGACTGATCCTGCCGTGGGGCGAGCGCCTGCCGCGCTGGTTCGGCCGCCGCGCCGGACGCCCGGTGCCGCCGGCGGCCGCCATCGTGCCGGGCGGGATCGTCGCCGTCATGCTCTGCGGCGCCGCTGTCCCCATGCTCGTCATGATGGGCTGGACCGCGGCCCTGTACTTCCCCGCCTGGTTCTGGGGCCCCGCGCTCGCCCTCGCCGTCTGGGGCTACGCGGGGCACCGGTACGGCGTCGGCTCCGGGTCGGCACCGCTCAGCGAGCGAGAGCCTGCTCGGCCCGCTCCCGCATCTCGTCGCTGAGCCGCAGCTCGCCGCCGTCGTGGGCCACGACCAGGGCCTTCGCGACGTCGGCGAGCTCGGGCGCGCCGTCGAGCCGGTTGAACGCCCCGAACCAGTCGGCGAGGGTGACGCCGTGCGTCGGGCGGTGCACCACCTCGATCTCGTCGCCGGCGCCCAGGTCGCCGTTCTCGACGACGCGGAGGTAGGCGCCGGTGCGGTTCGCCTGCGTGAACCGGCGCACCCAGCGCGGCGGCGAGTCGAGGCGACGGGCGAACGTCTGGCACGGCGTGCGCGGCTGCGTCACCTCGAGGAGGGCCGTGCCCACGCGCCACTGCTCGCCGACGACAGCGCGGCTCACCTCGAGCCCGCGGGTGCGCAGGTTCTCCCCGAACAGCCCGGGCGTGACCTCGTACCCCAGCTCCGCGCCCCACACCTCCGCGTCCTCCTGGGAGTAGGCGTACACCGCCTGGTCCGGGCCGCCGTGGTTGGCGCGGTCCGCCTGCACGTCGGCGTACAGCCCGTACGGGCGGGCCTTGACCCGCCCCTCGACGGGGCGCTTGTCGATGGCGGTCACGCCCACCGTCCCGACGTCGGGCAGGAGGGCGAACACGCGGCAGACGGCGAGGAGCTCGGGCACGGACCCATCGTCTCAGGCCGGACGACCCACCTCACAGCATCGGCGGCAGGCCGTCGGGTCTCGGGTCACCTACCGTGGTCCCCGTGAGCGAGCGCACCGAGAACCTTCCCCATGTCGTGGTCGTCGGCGGAGGGTTCGGTGGCCTCGCGGTGGTGAAGGCGCTCGCGAAGGCCCCCGTCCGCGTCACCCTCGTCGAGCGGCGCGTGTACAACACGTTCCAGCCGCTGCTCTACCAGGTCGCCACCGGCGGGCTGAACGCGGGCGACGTCACCTACTGGCTGCGCGGGCTGCGGCTGAAGCAGAAGAACCTGCGGGTGCTGCACGAGCACCTGGTCGGCATCGACCACGACGCCCGCACCATCCGCCTCGCCAACGACGAGCAGATCTCCTTCGACCACCTCGTGCTCGCCAACGGCGTCACCGTGAACTTCTTCGACACCCCGGGCGCCAAGGAGAACGCGCTCGGCATGTACTCCCGCTCGCAGGCGCTGAAGATCCGCGACCAGCTCTTCATCCGGCTGGAGCGGTCGGCGTTCACCCCCGGGTCGGACGACGGCCTGCGCGTGGTGGTCGTGGGCGGCGGCGCCACCGGGGTCGAGGTCGCGGGCGCGCTCGCGGAGCTGCGCACCGCCGGGCTCGCGCCCGCCTTCCCCGAGATCCACGGCGACGCGTTCGAGATCACCGTCGTCCAGCGCGGCACGGACCTGCTCAAGGCGTTCCACCCGAGCCTGCGCGAGTACGCGGCGCACGAGCTGAAGCATCGCGGGGTCCGGCTGCACCTGGGGGCGGGCGTCGCGGAGGTGCGTCCGGACGCCGTCGTCCTCACCGACGGCACCCGCATCCGAGCCGACCTCACGGTGTGGTCCGCCGGGGTCGGCCCGCACCCGGAGGTGGACGACTGGGACCTGCCCCGCCGCAAGGGCGGGCGCATCGCCGTCGGCGCGGACCTGCAGGTCGAGGGGCGGCCCGGGGTGTTCGCGGTCGGCGACATCGCCGAGACGCCGGACTGGCTGCCCCAGCTGGCCCAGCCGGCCATCCAGGGCGGCCAGCAGGTGGCGCGCAACATCCTCGCGCTCCTCGAGGGCCGGGCCACCGAGCCGCTGAGCTACCACGACAAGGGCACGATGGCGGTCATCGGGCGCCGCGCCGCGATCGCCGAGATCACGCTGCCCGCGACGTCCAAGAAGCTCCGGCTCACGGCCGGGCTCGCCTGGGTGGTGTGGCTGTTCGTGCACATCATGTCGCTCGTCGGGCCGCGCAACCGCGTCACGACGCTCGCCGGCCTGGTGACCCGGTACGGGTTCCCGTTCCACCGCCGGCCCATCCCGATCGTCGGCGACGTGCCCACGATCCGGCCGTCGAAGCCGGACGCCGCCCCGGACGGGGCTAGCGAGCGGCGCGCACCCGGCGCGTGACGGCGTAGACCGCGAGGATCACGACGACCAGCCCGCCGGTCGCGGCGAGCTGGGCGCGCGCCGCCGGGTCGGAGAGCATGAGCCCGGCGAGCGCGACGAGACCCGCGAGCGTGACCCACGTGAGGTACGGGTAGCCCCACATGCGCAGGCGCATCGGCTCGCCGGCGCGCGCGGCGTCGGCCTCGAGGCGCGGCCGCAGGCGCAGCTGTGACACCGTGATGAGCAGCCAGACGACGAACAGCGCGGAGCCGACGGCGTTGAGCAGGATCGTGAGGATCTGCGCGGGCAGCAGCCAGTTGAGGCCCACGGCGACGACGCCGAAGAACACGGACACGAGCACCGCCACCCACGGCACCTCGCGGCGCGAGACCCGGGTGGTGGCGGGCGGCGCGTCGTCGCGCTGCCCGAGGGAGAAGAGCATCCGCGACGTGCCGTAGACGTTCGCGTTGAACGCGCTGAGCAGCGCCAGCACCACGACCACCTCCATGAGCCGCGCGCCGCCGTCGAACCCGGCGAGCTGCAGCACGGAGACGAACGGCGACTCCAGGGCCGCGGCGTCGTCCCACGGGATCAGGGCGACGATGATCGCGACCGAGCCCACGTAGAACAGCAGGATCCGCCACACGATGGTGCGGGTGGCGCGGGCGACGGCGGTGCGCGGGTCGCGGGCCTCGGCGGCGGCGATCGCGACGATCTCGATGCCGCCGAACGCGAAGACGACGGTGAGCAGGCCCGCCGCGATGCCCGCCCAGCCGGCGGGGGCGAAGCCGCCGTGCGCGGCCCAGTCGCCGAGCACGCTGCCGGACACCGGGATCACGCCGACCACGATCAGCACGCCCACCACGAGGAAGGCCAGGATGGCGGCCACCTTGATCGCCGCGAACCAGAACTCCGACTCGCCGAACTGCCGCACGCCCACGAGGTTGATGCCGCCCAGCAGCACCACGACGACGGCCGCCACGACCCACTGCGGCACGTCCGGCCACCAGCCACTGACGATGCCCGCGACGCCGGTCACCTCGACGCCCAGCACCATGATCAGCGTGAACCAGTACAGCCAGCCGAGCAGGAACCCGGCCCAGCGGCCCAGCGCCGCCTCCGCGTAGACGGAGAACGAGCCCGACGCGGGCAGCGCGGACGCCATCTCCGCGAGCATCCGCATCACGAGGACGACGAGCGCGCCCGCGATGGCGTAGCTGACCAGGACGGCGGGGCCCGCGGTCGCGACGCCGACGCCGGCGCCGAGGAACAGGCCCGCCCCGATCGCGGAGCCGAGCCCCATCATCGTGAGGTGGCGGGTGCGCAGGCCGTGCGCCAGCTGGGCGTCGTGGCCCGTGCCGGGCTGCTCGCTCGCCGTCGTACCGGGATCCGTGGGGGTGCTCACGGCCGACCACGCTAACCCGCCCCCGCGAGTTGTCAGGGCCAGGACCGTGAATACCCGCGCGTGACCCTGACAACTCGCGAGCTCCGCCACGTGTCAGGGCCAGGACCACGAGAACGCGATCCTGGCCCTGACAACTCCCGAGCGAGCGCTACTTCGTCGCGATGTCCCGGCGGCGGAAGCCGGCGAACGCCAGCACGAACAGCACCAGCGCGACGGCGCACAGCCCGCCCACGTGCGCCCAGTCGACGTCGGCGGTGAACGAGTCCGGCACCCACCAGAAGGGCGAGACCCGGCGTGCCCAGTCCGGCAGGTCGAACAGGTCGGCGAACATCTCGACCACCAGGGTGTAGCCGAAGACGAGCCACACGAGCGCGGTGGCCCGCGGCACCCACGCGTACAGCGCGGCCGCCAGGCCCACGAGCACGAGCAGCGCCGGCACGTAGAGCGGCCCGGCCTCGGCGATCGTGCCGAACGACGGCTCGTCGACCCCGGACGCCGCGGCGCCCGCGGCCAGCGCCAAGACGCCGGTGAGCATCACGACCACCGTGCCGATCGAGCTGATCACGACCGTCGCGCCGAGCCAGCGGGACCGGGAGACGGGCGTCGCGAGGACGTACTCGGCCCGCCCGGCCTCCTCCTCCGACTTCGCACGCAGCGTCGCGACCAGGCCGAACGCCGCCGCACCGAGAGCCGCGTAGAGCACGATGATGCCGAGGAACGCCTTCTCCAGGTCGCCCTCGCCCAGCAGCGCGGAGTACACGGGGTTCTCCTGCAGGGTCTCGGTCATCGAGGGGATCTGGGCGATGACCGTGCCCGTCGCGAGCCACATGACGCCGAGGCCGAGCGCCGTCCACAGCAGGCTCATGCGCTGCTGCCCCCACACGACGGCGGCGGGCGAGCGGAGGCCGGCCCGGGCGTCGGCGGGGCCGCGCCGGTCGGGGATCAGGCCGCCGCCGAAGTCGCGGCGGGACGCGAGCGCCGAGGCGAAGACCAGCAGCAGGACGATCGCGACTACGCCGATCGCGGCGGGCCACCACCGCAGGTCCACGTAGGAGCGCATCTGCTGCGCCCACGCGATCGGGCTCAGCCACGAGACCCAGCTGCCGTGCGGCTCCTGCATGTCGCCGATCGTGCGCAGCGTGAACGCCGCACCCAGCACCGCCATCGAGAGCCCGGTGGCGCCGCGCGAGTGCTCGGTCACCTGCGCGGCGACCAGCGCGACCGCGCCGAACGTCATCGCGCTGACGGCGATCCCGAGGGTCATGGCGAGCGAGTCGACCGCCTCGAGGTCGTTGGCGACGAGCACGCCGGTGGACAGCAGCGCGATGACCAGGTTGACCGCCAGGACGACGGACGCCGTCGCGACGACCGCCGCGTGCCGGCCGACGACGGCGGCGCGCACCAGCTCCGCCCGGCTCGACTCCTCCTCGGCGCGGGTGTGTCGCACCACCTGCAGGATGCTCATCACGGCCAGCGCGAGCACGACCCACAGCACCAGCTCGTTCGCGACGGCCGCTCCCACCGTGTAGTCGTCGGTGCCGTACCCGGGCCCGGTCATCGCGACCATCGCCGGGGACCGGACCAGGGCGGCGCGTGCCTGGAGGCCGGCCGGGTCGTCGGCCATGAGCACGTACTCCGGCAGCGCGCCGAGGTACAGCAGCGGGATGCCGAGGCTCCACGCGATCAGGCGCACGCGGTCGCGGCGCAGGATGAACCGCACCAGGCTCCACGTGCCGGTGAGGGTGGTGCCGCCGGAGCGCGCGGGGGCGGACGACGGCGGGGCGGCGGTGACGGCGCTCATCGCGCGCCCGCCTGGCTGCGCGTGCTCTCCGCGGGAACGCCGTCGGCGGCGAGCTCGTCGCCGTAGTGACGCATGAACAGCTCCTCCAGCGACGGCGGTTGCGCGGTGAACGCGTGCACGCCGAGCGCGCTGATCGCGGGCAGCACGCGGCCCATCTCGGAGTTGTCGACGTCGAACGTCACGCGGGTGCCGACGCCGTTCGCGGTGGTGGCGAGGTCGTGCACCCCCGCCATCGCGGCGATCGGGGACGGGTCGCCGTCGACGACGGCGACGACGGCCGAGCGCGTGAGGTGGCGCAGGTCGTCGAGGGTGCCGGACTCCACGGAGCGGCCGCCGCGGATGATCGTCACGGTGTCGCAGACCTTCTCGACCTCGCTGAGGATGTGGCTCGACAGCAGCACCGACGTGCCGGCGGCCTTGGCCTCGCGCACGAACTCGGTGAACACGGCCTCCATGAGCGGGTCGAGGCCCGACGTCGGCTCGTCGAGCACCAGCAGGTCCACCTGGGAGACGAACGCCGCGACGAGCGCGACCTTCTGCCGGTTGCCCTTGGAGTACGTGCGGGCCTTCTTGGTGGGGTCGAGCTCGAACCGCTCCAGCAGCTCGGCCTTGCGCTTCTTGTCGGGCCTGCCGCGCAGGCGGGCGAGGTAGTCGATGGCCTCCCCGCCGGTGAGGTTCGGCCACAGCGACACGTCGCCGGGCACGTACGCCAGGCGGCGGTGCAGCGCGACGGCGTCGCGCCAGGGGTCGCCGCCGAGCAGCCGGGCGCTGCCGGAGTCGGCGCGCAGCAGGCCGAGCAGCACGCGGATGGTGGTGGACTTCCCGGCGCCGTTCGGGCCGAGGAAGCCGGCCACCTGGCCGGCCCCGACGGTCAGGTCCAGCCCGTCGAGGGCCTGGACGGAGCCGAAGGACTTGCGCAGGTCGTGGATCTCGACCGCGGGCGCGGTCGCGGCCCGCGAGCCCGGGGTGGATGCAGCCGTGGTGGTCATGGTTCCTCTTCGTCGTGATGGGGGGTTCCGTCGGTGGAGGCCTGCGCCCCCGACGGCGGGTCCGGCACGTACAGGAGGTAGTCGTCGAGCATGCGGCGGGTGGTGAGGAAGCCCTCGGTGAACAGCTCGAGCATCGGCAGGTACAGCTCGTCCATGAAGCGGCGCATGGCCGCCGTGACGTCCTCGGCGTCCTGCGGCGGGTCGAGCGTGACGGAGAGCAGCATCGCGCCGAGCGCGGAGTAGACGAGGTAGCGCACCCGCGCCGCCTCGTCCCGGCTGGGCCGCACGACGCCGTCGCGCACCGCCTCGGACGTGTAGACCTCGGCGTCGGCGATCATGTGCTCGGTGAACTCGCGGCCCACCGCGCCGCCCGCCTGGAGCGAGCGCAGCACGTAGCCCACGAGCGGCGCGTACTGGTCCGCGGCCGAGAGCACCTGGAGCAGGTTGCCCCCCGCGGCGCGCCCGATGGAGTCCCGCTTGACGTCGCGGATCCATGCGAGCACGTACTCGTCGCACGCGGCGTGCAGCTTGTCCTTGGACCCGAAGTGGTGGATGACGAGCGCCGCGCTCACGCCGGCGTCGGTCGCGACCGACCGGACGGGCGCGCCGAACCCCGACCGGGCGAACCGGCGCATCGCGGCGTCGAGGATCCGGCCGCGGGTGCTGGCGTCGGGGGCCGGCACGACCGGCCCACGGGCCTCGGCCGACTCCTCCGGAGCCGCATCGACTGAACGCATGTTCAACAGACTAAACACGCGTTCAGCCGGGGTGCAAGACCCCTGGCCCGCGACGGGCACGGCAGGATCGACCCGTGAACCAGCTCGCCCGCCGCCTCGGCACCGCGGACGCCGTCGTGATCGGCCTGTCGTCGATGATCGGGGCCGGCGTCTTCGCCGCCTTCTCCCCCGCCGCAGCGGCCGTGCTCCCCGCCGGCACGGGCGCGGCCCTGCTCCTCGCCCTCGCCCTGGCGGCGGTCGTCGCGTACGGCAACGCGACGTCGTCCGCGCAGCTCGCGGCGCAGTACCCGGCGTCGGGCGGCACGTATGTGTACGGGCGCGAGCGGCTGGGCCCGTGGTGGGGCTTCCTCGCCGGGTGGGGGTTCGTCATCGGCAAGACGGCGAGCTGCGCGGCGATGGCGCTGACGTTCGCCGCCTATGCCGCCCCGCCCGGGTGGGAGCGGCCGGTGGCGGCGCTCGCGGTCGCCGCGCTGGCGGCCGTCAACTACCGGGGCGTCACCCGCACCGCGCGGCTCGCCCGGTGGATCGTCGTCGTCGTGCTGCTCGCCCTCGCGGTGACGGTCGCCGTCGCGCTCGCCACCGGTTCTCCCGACGTCGCGCGCCTCGGCCCGGTCGGTGCCGTGGCGGCCAGCGCCGGGGCCGGACCGCTCGGCGGCCCCGCCGGCTGGTACGGCGTGCTGCAGGCCGCCGGCCTGCTGTTCTTCGCGTTCGCCGGCTACGCGCGCGTCGCCACGCTCGGCGAGGAGGTGCGCGACCCGGCCCGCACCATCCCCCGCGCCATCGTCGGGGCGCTGGGCGGCGCGGTCGTGGTCTACGCCGTCGTGGCGGTGACGCTGCTCGCGGTGCTCGGCCTCGCCGGGACGGCGGCGAGCCCGGCGCCCCTGGCCGCCGCGGTCGCCGGGACGCCGTGGGCCGGTGTCGTGGTGCGGGTCGGGGCTGCCGCGGCGTCGCTGGGCGCACTGCTCGCCCTCGTGGCGGGCGTGGGCCGGACGACGCTGGCCATGGCCCGCGAGGGTGACCTGCCGCAGTACCTCGCCGCCGTCCACCCCCGGTTCCGGGTGCCGCACCGGGCCGAGGCGGCGGTCGCCGTCGTCGTCGTGGCGCTGGTGCTCACCGTGGACCTGCGGGGCGCGATCGGGTTCTCGTCGTTCGGTGTGCTCGCCTACTACGCGGTGGCGAACCTCGCCGCGTGGACCCAGACCGGCGCGCACCGCCGCTACCCGCGGGCGCTGCAGGTCGCGGGGCTGGCCGGGTGCGTGGTGCTGGGCGCGACGCTGCCGCCGGCCGCAGTGCTCACGGGCGCCGGCGTGCTCGCCGTCGGGCTCCTCGTGCGGTGGGTACGCGTGTCACGACGACCCGGTGCGGACAGGGAGCGCGGCTGAGCCTCAGAGCCAGCCCAGGCTGACGGCGATGAGCAGCTGGGTCACCAGGAACCCGGTGACGAGGTTGAGCCACAGGAACCTCCGCCACCCGCCGTGCGCCTCCTCGCAGCGGTCGTCCGGGAGGTTGCGGAACGGCGCGATGCTCACGACGTACGGCACGACCAGGACGGCGGCGAGGGCCGCCGGCCAGCCGGCCAGGAGCAGCACGACGCCGGCCGCGGCGTAGGCCGCCATCGCCCCGCGCACCGTGCGCGCCGCGCCGAGCCACGTGGCCACCGAGCCGATCCCGGCGGCGCGGTCCGCGTCGACGTCCTGCACCGCGCCGAACGCCTGGGACGCCATCCCCCACAGGAAGAACGCCGCCAGCACGGCGACCACGGTGCCGGTGACCGTGCCGCCCGCCAGCGCCAGGCCGAAGACGGCCGGGCTGACGAAGTGGGTGCTCGACGTCGCCGAGTCCAGCACCGGCCGCTCCTTGAACCGCAGCCCCGGCGCGGAGTAGGCCACGACGGCGAACACGCTCACCGCGAGGACCGCGGTGGACGCCGCGTCCCCCACGAGGACCAGGTACGCGAGGAACGGGAGATTGCTCAGGACGGCGGCGCGCACCGTGAGGCGGTGCCACCGGCGCGACAGCACGACGCCCTCGATACCGCCCTTGCGCGGGTTGCGCAGGTCCGACTCGTAGTCCCAGACGTCGTTGAGCCCGTACATCAGCAGGTTGTACGGGACGAGGAAGTAGAGCGTGCCGACGACCAGCTCCGCGACGCCCACCCGCCCGGCCCCGCCCGCCAGCAGGTACGCCGCGGCGAACGGAAAGGCGGTGTTGATCCAGCTCACGGGCCGCGACGAGCCCACCACCTGGCGCAGCGCGGCCGCCGGCCCCACCGTCGCGGGCGCCGTCATGCGTCGGCCTCCCCACGGTCGTCGTCCCCCGCCAGCACCCACAGGGCGGGCAGCAGCAGCGCGGCGACGACCGGCCACGCGAGGTCCTCGACCGGCGTGAGCCACACGCGCACGCCCAGGAGCGCGGCGTCGTCGTACCGGAACAGGTCGGCGGCGATCATGAGGCTGTCGAAGACGACGGTGAGCACCATGAGCACGACGGCGGCGACCGCCGTCGCCGCCCACCACCGGGGCCCGAGGCGGCGCACCCGCGCGACGACCAGCGCCACGACGAGCGCCCCGGCGACGACGACGGCCGCGAGCCCGGCGTACGTCATCGCGCCTCCCGGGCGGGGTCGGGCACCGCGCGGAGCGCGCCGCGGCGGGCGGGCTCCTTCCGCCCGGGCCGGCGCCGGCCGGACGCGCGCCGCAGGAGCCCGTGCAGCAGGAGCGTGAACCAGCAGAGGAACACGACGAAGAACAGCTCCTCGAGCGGGAGGTGCGGGGCGAGCTCGACGCCGGTCATGGCCGCGCCGCCGCGGGAGTAGAAGCCTTCCGCGATCGCCACGAGGTCCCACCCGAGGAACACCAGGGTGCCGACGGTGAGGACGGCGGCGCCGCGCCCGGGGCGCGCGGACCAGAGGAGGAGGCGCCCGCGCCGGTCCACGAGGGCCATCGAGGCCAGCGCCCCGAGCAGCAGCGCGAGGTAGACGAAGGAGGTCCAGTGCAGGGCGATCACTCCCGGGAGGCGAGGGCCGGGCGGGGCTCGGGGAGCGGGTGGGCGGTCGTGTCGCCGCGCACCCGCTTCACGGCGAGCTCCGCGCTGATGAGGCACATCGGCAGCCCGACGCCGGGGATGGTCGACCCGCCGGCGTGGAGCAGCCCCGCGACGCGCCGCGAGCGGTTGCCCGCCCGGAACATCGCGCTCTGGCGCAGCGTGTGCGCCGGGCCGAGCATGCCACCGGACCACGACGAGAGGTCCGCCGCGAAGTCCCCCGGCCCGACGGTGCGCCGCACCACGACCCGCTCGCGCAGGTCGGGCACGCCGGCCCAGGCGGCCACCCGGTCGATGGCGGCGTCCGCGATCCGCTCCACGGCGGCGTCGCCCGCGCCGTCCTCGCCGCCGCGGCCGAGGCCCGGGTCGGCGGGGACGGGGACGAGCAGGAACAGGTTCTCGTGGCCGGGCGGCGCCACCGACGGGTCGGTACGCGACGGCGCGCACACGTACAGCGACGCCGGGTCGGGCACGCGACCGGCGGCGATGGCGCCGAAGTTCTCCTCCCAGTCCGCGGTGAAGAAGAGCGAGTGGTGGGCCAGCTGCGGCACCCGCCCGCGCACACCCAGCATCACCAGGACCCCGCCCGGGCCCGGGTCGTGCCGGTCCCACCACGCCGGCGACCGGTCGCGGAGGTCGGGCGGCAGCAGGTCGTGCTCCACGTGGTGCAGGTCGGCGGCGGTGACGACGACGTCGGCCGGGGCGTGGTGCGCACCCCCGTCGTCGTCCACCCAGCGCACGCCGGTGACCACGGCCCGGGGACGGCGAGACCCGGGGGCGGGGAGCCGGGTCCGTGCCGCCCCCGGGCCGGACCCGACGGCCGTGGTGGTGATCGCCGTCGCCCGGGCCCCGGTGCGCAGGGTGACCCCCGCGCCGACCGCGAGACCGGCGACCGCGTCGACCACACGCGCGAAACCCCCCTGTGGGTATCGCACGCCGCCGTCGAGATCGAGGGCGCTCATCAGGTGGTACATGCTCGGCGCCCGGTCGGGGGACGAGCCGAGGAAGACCGCGGGGTAGCCCAGCACCTGGCGCAGGCGCCGGTCCTGGAAGGCCGACGCCACCCGGGAGCCGAGCGACCTGCCGAGCAGCGGGGCGAGCCGGTGCAGCCGCGCGGCGACGTCCCGGTGCGCGAACGGCCGCCACGACGCGAACGTCGTGTACAGGAAGTGCCGCAGCGCGAGGTCGTAGGTGTCGTGCGCGGAGTCGAGGTAGCGGTCCAGCCGCGCCCCCGCGCCGGGCTCGATCGCCTCGAACGCCTCGACGTTCGCGGCCCGGTCGGGCGAGACGTCGAGGGGACGGTCGTGTCCCTCGAAGAAGACGCGGTAGGCAGGGTCCAGCCCGACGAGGTCGAGCTCGTGGTCGGCGCTCGACCCCATGAGCCGGAACCAGTGGTCGAAGACCTCGGGCATGAGGTACCAGGACGGGCCCGTGTCGAAGCGGAAGCCGGCGCGCTCCCAGGAGCCCGCGCGACCGCCCGGGGCGTCGTGACGCTCGAGCACCTCGACCTCGTGCCCCTCGCGCGCGAGCAGCCCCGCCGTCGCCAGCCCGGCGATCCCCGCCCCCACGACGACCACCCTCATCGCCACGCCTCCCGCGTGACGGCGGTGGCCACGAGGCGCGCCTTCACCGGGCCCGGCACGCGCACCCGCTCGCGCCGGATCGTGGCCGCGGGAGTCGTCGCGAGCCGGCGGGCGAGCTCGGCGAAGAGGTCGTGCGCCACCCGCACGGCGAGCCGCGAGCTGCGCGGCAGGTCGTCGATCGCGACGCGTGCGGCCGCCAGGTCGGCGTCGATGTCGGCGAGCACCCGGTCGCGGTCGTCGTCGCCGAACGCGTCCACGTCCAGCCCCGGGAAGTACGCGCGGCCGCGCAGCTCCACGTCCTCGGCCAGGTCGCGCAGGAAGTTCACCTTCTGGAACGCCGCGCCCAGCCGGGCCGCGCCCGGGGCCAGCCGGTCGTAGGCCGCGTCGTCCCCCGCGACGAACACGCGCAGGCACATGAGGCCGACCACCTCGGCCGAGCCGTGCACGTACGCGGCGAAGCCGGCCTCGTCGTGCGCGGACACCGTGAGGTCGGCCCGCATCGACGCGAAGAACGGCGCCACCAGCTCGTCCTCGATGCCGAACCGGCGCGCCGTGCGCGCGAACGCGTGCACGACGAGGTTGCTGCTGCGCCCGCGCGCCCGCGCCCGCCCCACCTCGTGCTCGAGCTCCGCGAGCAGCTCCCCGCGCTCGGTGACGGAGAGCCCCGGCTGCGGGTCGTCGACGATCTCGTCGGCGACCCGCACGAGCGCGTAGACGCCGCGGACGTGGTCGCGCACCTCGGGGCCGAGCAGGCGGCACGCCCAGCCGAACGACGACGAGTACGCGCGGATGACCACCGCGGCGCTGCGCAGGGCCACGGCGTCGTACGTCGGGTCGGAGGTCGGGTCGGCGGCACCGGCCGCGGGCCCGACGGGCACCGCCCCGGTCGGTGCTGTCGCGGCGTTCATGCGGCGCTCGACGCGCGGGTGAGGTGGGCCCCGGCGACGCTCTCGGCGAGCTCCCCCAGGCCCAGGCTGAGCCCGAGCGCCACGGCGTCGCGCTCGAGGTCCGCCGCGAGCGTCTCGACCGCGGCGCGGGCCCCGCACTCCGTGAGCAGCTCGCGCGCCCGCCGCAGCTGCGGCTCCCCGGCGTCCGGGTCGCCGAGCACGGTGCTGAGCTCGCCCCACGCCGACGTCCCGTGTGCGAGCGCGACCAACGGGGTGCACTTGCCCTCCCGCAGGTCGGAGGCGTTGCTCTTGCCGGTCACGGCCGGGTCGCCGAACACGCCGTCGAGGTCGTCGCGGAGCTGGAACGCGAGCCCGAGGTCACGGCCCAGCCGCCGGACGCCCTCGTCGAGATCGTCCCGACCGGCCAGGACCACGGCGGCCCGCAGCGGGAGCTGGAAGGAGTACACGGCGGTCTTCCGCTCGGCGGTGCGCAGCGTCTCGTCGAGGTCGACGCACGCCCCGAGACTGAGGCGGACGTCCGCGAGCTCGCCGTCCGCCGTGAGGTGCATGGCCTCGTCGACGACGTCGAGGAGGCGCTCGGTGGCCGCGGGAGCCGCCCCGCAGAGCGCGACCGCCCGGACGGCCGCCGCCAGGGCGAGGTCGCCGGCCAGGATGCCGGCGGCAGCGCCGTAGCCCTCGGCCTGCCGCGCGCTCGCCCCGGACTCGAGCGCCTGCGCGGCATGCACCCCGGCCACGTTCGGGCGGCCGCGGCGCGTGTCCGCGCCGTCGATCACGTCGTCGTGCACGAGGAACGCGTGGTGGAGGAGCTCGAGGGCGGCGGCGACGCGCACCGCGACGTCCCGCGGCTCGGGGGGTGCCGCCCCGGCGAGCGCGTCGTACGCGTCGAGCAGGAGCCGGGGCCGCAGCCGCTTGCCGCCACCGCTCGTGCCGCGCAAGGCCTGCCAGAGCCGGGTGTCGTCCGGGCGGTCCCCGTCGTCGAGCAGGCGCTGGACCGCACCCTCGACGACACGGGCGACCGGGTCGTCCGGCGACGAACGATGCACGCAACCCACCTCCTGGCTGGATGTCACTAGATTGGCATGTCACTAGCCTAGCAAGATACTAGCCTCATGACAGGTCGCTACGATGAGCGCGTGACCCAGGCATCCACGGGCGGCTCGTCCTACTGGTACGGGGAGTCGGACGCGGAGCCCCGCCGCCTCCTCGAAGCGCTGCGGACGTTCCGACGAGCGGACGAGGCCATGCGGCGCCGCGCCGGGCGCGAGATGAAGATGAACCTCACCGACCTGCGCGCCCTGCAGCACGTCATCGCCTGCGAGGGGCGGGGCGAGCCGGCGACGCCGCGCGGGCTCGCCGAGTACCTGGCCATCTCGACGGCGTCGACCACCAAGCTGCTCGACCGGCTGGTGGCGTCGGGACACCTGGAACGCCGCCCGCACCCGTCCGACCGGCGGTCCGTCGTCGTCGTCGCCTCGGCGGACGCGCACTCCGAGGTGCGTGCGCGACTCGCCCCCGTCCACGCCCGCATGCTCGAGATCGCGCGCACCGTCCCCGCGCGCTCCCGGCCGGCGGTCCGGGACTTCCTCCTCGCCATGGCGGCGGAGGCCGAGCGGGAGCCCGACGACGTCGCGGGCACCGTGGTCGGCGACGCGTCCGACTGACGCCGCGCTACGCGCCGCCCGACTCGGCCCGGACCGGCGCGGCCCAGCCCGCCGCGCGCAGGCCCGGCACCTGCTCCACCATCCACGGGCTCACCGCCCAGGGCGCGAGGTCGACGAGCTGCTCGACGTCGCCCGGCCGCACCCAGCGCCAGTCCATGACCTCGTCCGGGTTCGGCACCGGGTCGCGGTCCACCGACGCGAGCAGCACGGGGCAGACCTCGTTCTCGACGACGCCGCCCGCGTCCACCGCGCGGTAGCGGAACGACGGCAGCACGGGCCGGCCGTCGGTCACCACGTCCAGCCCCAGCTCGTGCCGGCCGTGCCGCAGGACGGCCCGCGCCAGCGACTCGCCCCGGCGCGGGTGCCCGCAGAACGAGTTGGTCCAGACGCCGGGCCACGTCCGTTTCGACAGCGCCCGCCGGGTGAGCAGGAGCCGGCCGTCCGGGCGGAACAGGTAGCAGGAGAACCCGAGGTGCAGCGGGGTGTCGCGGGTGTGCACGGTGGCACGCGGCGCGGTCCCCACCGCGCTCCCCGCGTCGTCGAGCAGGACGACGTGGTCGTCGGCGGCCTCGGCCCCGACGTCGGCCCCGGTCACGGCGCACCCGGGCCCGCGACGGCCCCGGCGCGGACGGCGCGCACGCGCAGCACCACCGCCGCCCCGAGCACGACGACGGCGGCGGCCACCGCGCTGGCCGCCGCCGGGGCCGAGGCCGGCTCGCCGCCGGACCTCGCGACGGCGACCCAGGCCAGACCCCAGGCGATCGCCGCCGCGACGGCGATGCGACCCCGCCCCCGGACCGCGAGGGCGACGCCGACGGCGGCGACCGCCGCGAGGATCCCCACGGCCCACCAGTCCGCCGCCACGGCCCCGCCGTCGAACCCCGCGGCCGCCAGGGCGGCCGCCACGTTCGCGACGGTGGCCACGCAGACCCAGCCCAGGTAGAGGCCGAGCGTGCCGTCCACGAGCACGCGCTCTGCCACACCGCTCGCCGGCGTCCGCACCAGGATCAGGAACGTCCGGGCGAGCAGGGCGAGGAGCACCACGATGACCAGCACGCTCCACCACAGCGCTCCGGCCTGCACGACGAGGATCCAGGCCGCGTTGAGCAGCATGGTCGCCGCGACGGGGAGCCGCAGCCGCCGCTGCCGGTCGTCGGCCGCGTGCGCGGGGAGCCACTGGAACACCGTGTACCCCGCGAGACCGAGGTAGATGACCGTCCAGATCGAGAACGCGGGGGACGCCGGGGCCACGAGGGTCGCGTCGGCGGCGAGCGCGCCGCCCGCGGCCTCCGACACCCGCGTCCCGCCGAAGACACCCACGCCGATCATCGACCCCACCACGCAGACCAGCAGGCTCGCCGTCACCGCGAGCTGCTGCAGCCGCGGGGCGGTCGTCGTGTCGACCATCCGGCCCTCCTCGCACGTGGGACGTCGCCGCGGCGAGGGGCCGCGGCAGAACTCCACCCTGCCATCCTGCGGGCAATATTGCTAGCCTGGCTAGCAACTTGTCCATCGGAAGGGGGCGTACCCGTGACGTCCGACGCCTCGCTCGTCCTGGTCACCGGCGCCACCGGGTACATCGGCGGCCGGCTCGTGCCCGAGCTGCTGGCCGCGGGGTACCGGGTCCGCGTGCTCGCCCGCCATCCGGAGCGTCTCGCCGCGCGCGCCTGGGCCGACGACGTCGACGTCGTGGCGGGCGACGCCGGTGAGCGCGCCGACCTGCGCCGCGCCCTGGACGGCGTCGACGTCGGGTACTACCTCATCCACGCCCTCGGCGCGGGGGCAGGCTTCGCCGACACCGACCGCCGCACGGCCCGGGGGTTCGCGGCGGCGGCCGCCGAGGCCGGGCTGCGCCGCGTCGTCTACCTGGGCGGCCTCTACCCCGACACGGCGGACCTGTCGCCCCACCTGCGCTCCCGCCGCGAGGTGGAGGAGATCCTGCTCGACGGCGAGGTCCCCACGGTCGTGCTGCGTGCCGCGGTGATCCTCGGTTCCGGCAGCGCGTCGTTCGAGATGATGCGTTATCTCACCGAGCGCCTGCCCGTCATGGTCGCCCCACGGTGGATCGACAACCGCATCCAGCCCATCGCCGTGCGCGACGTGCTGCGCTATCTGGTCGGGGCGGCGGAGGTCCCCGGCGACGTCAGTCGCGGCTTCGACATCGGCGGCCCCGACGTGCTGACCTATCGCCGGATGATGCAGCGCTACGCCGCGGTCGCGGGCCTGCGGCCGCGGGTGATCGGTGCCGTGCCCGTGCTGACGCCGCGGCTCGCGAGCCTGTGGGTCGGCCTGGTCACCCCGGTCCCGCCGGCGATCGCGCGCCCCCTCGTGGGCTCGCTGGTCCACGAGGTCGTCGCGCGCGACCACGACATCGCGCAGCACGTCCCCGACCCGCCCGAGGGGCTGGTCGGGTTCGACGACGCGGTCGCCCTCGCGCTCGCCCGGATCCGCGACCTCGACGTGCGGACCAGCTGGAGCTCCGCGTCGACGCGGGGGGCGCCGTCCGACCCGCTGCCCGACGACCCGGGCTGGGCCGGCGGCAGCCTGCTGGTCGACGACCGGGCGCGCGAGGTGGACACCACGCCGGAGTCGCTGTGGTCGGTGATCGAGGGCATCGG
>Ga0160432_100374_pt1 | contig 32690 bp, 40 predicted proteins | sample HID1971M_E0MG_FD_108250 | JGI IMG/M metagenome (GOLD analysis project Ga0160432, IMG submission 108250) | Enriched millipede-associated microbial communities from UW Madison campus, WI, USA - HID1971M_E0 MG | ecosystem: Host-associated > Arthropoda: Insects > Digestive system > Unclassified ... | reverse complement strand
GTTCATCGACCAGTCCGCCTCGCTCAACCTGTTCATGGAAAGCCCGAACATCGGCGCGATGTCCTCCATGTACATGTACGCCTGGAAGCAGGGCATCAAGACCACCTACTACCTGCGTTCGCGTCCGGCCACCAAGATCGCCAAGACCACCATCAGCCACACCGCAGCGGCCGCCCCGGAAAAGGTGTTCAGCCCGGAAGAAGCCATCGCCTGCTCGCTGGAAAACCCGGAAGCCTGCGAAGCCTGCCAGTAATCCGCGGGCGCCCACCGCCCGGTAGCGCCGGCCGTTGGCCGGCCTCGACCAACCGCAGCGCCGGGCTCTGCCCGGCCGCTCCACCGGCCCAATCGCCGGAACATACACCCGGCAGGTGCCGACCGTTGGTCGGCACACACACCCGGTAGGTACCGACCGTTGGTCGGTACACCTCAGAAGGAAAGACCCACCATGGCCGACACCCGCAAGCAGATGCTGCTCGATCCCGGTTTTGAACTGACCCTGCGCCCGATGCGCTACCCGCAGTTCTATGACATGTATCGCAACGCGATCAAGAACACCTGGACCGTGGAAGAAATCAACTTCCAGATCGACATCAGCGACCTGCACACCAAGATGTCGCCGGGCGAGCGCCACCTGATCCACCGCCTGGTTGCCTTCTTCGCCACCGGCGACTCGATCGTGTCCAACAACCTGGTGCTGAACCTGTACCAGCACTTGAACGCGCCCGAAGCGCGCATGTACCTGTCGCGCCAGCTGTACGAAGAAGCGCTGCACGTGCAGTTCTACCTGACCCTGCTGGACAACTACCTGCCGGACCCGGAAGAACGCTCGAAGGCGTTCTCGGCAGTGGAGAACATCGACTCCATCAAGAAGAAGGCCGACTTCTGCTTCAAGTGGATCGACTCCATCCAGGGCCTCACCCGCATCGAAACCCGCGACCAGCGTCGCCAGTTCCTGCTCAACCAGATCTGCTTCGCCGCCTGCATCGAAGGCCTGTTCTTCTTCGCCGCGTTCGCCTACGTGTACTACTTCCGTTCGCGTGGCCTGCTCAACGGCCTGGCCTCGGGCACCAACTGGGTGTTCCGCGACGAAAGCGCGCACATGGACTTCGCCTTCGAATGCGTGGACGTCATCCGCGAGGAAGAGCCGGACCTGTTCGACGATGAAATGAAGCGGCAGGTCTACGACATGCTGGCCGAAGCCATCGAATGCGAAGTGCAGTTCGCCGAAGACGTGCTGTCCGGCGGCGTAGCCGGCATTTCCACCCGCGACATGCGCCAGTACCTGCAGCACTGCGCCGACAACCACTTCCACCGCCTCGGCATGGAAAAGAAGTACAACGTGCGCAACCCGCTGCCGTTCATGGAACTGCAGGACGTGCAGGAGCTGACCAACTTCTTCGAACGCCGCCCCTCGGCCTACCAGGTGGGCGTGCAGGGCGAAGTGTCCTTCGACATGTCGTTCTGATCCAAGCGCACCATGCGTACCAGAAAGCCCCGGCACTGCCGGGGCTTTTTGTTTGCGGGCGCTGCCGTATCATCCTCGTCGACCCCATCGCACGGCCAACCGCCATGACCGCCACCCCTGACGTCGTCCCGCCCACTGAAGTGCGCATGGCCGAAATCGTCTTCCCCAACCACACCAACCACATGGGCACCCTGTTCGGTGGCCAGGCATTGGCGTGGATGGACAAGGCCGCGTTCCTGGCCGCCGCGCGCTACTCGCGCCGCACCGTGGTCACTGCCCGCTCCGACCAGGTGGACTTCAAGCTGCCGATCAGCATCGGCCAGATGGTGGAAACCGTGGGGCGCATCGTCGAAGTGGGCCGCAGCTCGATGAAGGTGGAAGTAGAGCTCATCGCCGAAGACCTGCACACCGGCGAGCGCAAGCTGTGCACCCGCGGCCACTTCGTCATGATCGCCCTGGACGAGAACCACAAGCCCACCGCCGTGCCCGCGTTGCCGGCCGATATCGCCGGACCCTGAACGGGCAGGGGCGATTGCGAACCCTCCAATCGCCCCCATCTAGCTGGCATGTCTACCCCACTGGCTGACTTCATCGACCGCGCCCGCCGCCTGTTCGTCCTCACCGGCGCCGGCTGCAGCACCGACTCGGGTATTCCCGATTACCGCGATGCCGACGGCCAGTGGAAGCGCACCCCACCGGTGAACTACCAGGATTTCATGGGCGAAGCGGCCACCCGCCAGCGCTACTGGGCGCGCAGCCTGCTCGGCTGGCCGCGCTTCGGCCAGGCCCAGCCAAACGCCACCCACGCCGCGCTGGCCGCGCTGGAAGCGCGTGGAAAGGTTGAAGTGCTGCTCACCCAGAACGTGGACTGCCTGCACCAGCGTGCCGGCAGTGCCGCCGTGATCGACCTGCACGGCCGCCTCGACCAGGTGCGCTGCATGGGCTGCGAAACCCGCAGTGACCGCGAAGCCTTCCAGCAGGCGCTGCTCGCCGCCAACCCCGGCTGGGACCGCCTCGACGCCGCCCAGGCCCCCGATGGCGATGCCGACCTTGAAGGCGTGGATTTCAGCACCTTCAACGTACCCGCGTGCCCCACCTGCGGCGGCATCCTCAAGCCGGACGTGGTGTTCTTCGGCGAAAACGTACCGCGCGCCCGCGTCGATGCCGTACACGCCCACCTGCAACAGGCAGACGCCGTCCTCGTGGTCGGCTCCTCCCTGATGGTCTATTCCGGCTACCGCTTCGTCCAGGCCGCCGCCAAGGCCGGCCTACCCGTAGCCGCCCTCAACATTGGCCGCACCCGAGCAGACGATCTCCTCACCCTCAAGGTAGAGCAGTCCTGCGCAGAAGCCCTGTCATTCCTCCTGCCAGCCACCGCATCGGCCTGACCCGCGAACGAAACCCGCACGCGCAAACTGCCTGAACGCCTGGCGTGGCCTGCCGCGCCGGCCCCACCGTTCCACCCAAAGATTCCCCTATATGCGCCACTCGTAGAGCGAGGCCATGCTTCGCTAGCCTCACCGTTCCACACATACGGTTGCCCGCAAACCCGCTTCGCGGTGCAATACCACTCCTGTTTCATCTCCCCCCGAGTCGCCCGCCCGTGAGCCAGCTTTTCTCCCCCGTAACCTTCGGACCGCTGACGCTGTCCAACCGCATCGTCATCGCCCCGATGTGCCAGTACTCCTCCACCGACGGCCTGGCCAGCGACTGGCACCGCCAGCACCTGGGCATGCTGGCCCAATCCGGCGCCGGCCTGCTGATCCTCGAAGCCACCGCCGTGCTGCCGGAAGGACGCATCAGCTACGCCGACCTGGGCCTGTGGGACGACGCCACCGAAGCCGCCCTCACTGACGTGATCGCCTCGGTGAAGCGCTGGTCGCCGATGCCGGTGGGCGTGCAGCTCGCGCATGCTGGTCGCAAGGCCTCCTCGGCACGCCCGTGGGACGGCGGTGGCCCGCTGCCGCCGACCGACCCGAATGGCTGGACCGTGAAAGCTCCCTCCGCGCTGCCGTTCACCGCCAACGGCCCCACGCCCGAAGCGCTGGATGAAGCCGGCATCGACGCCGTGGTGGAAGCCTTCGCCGTGGCCGCCAAACGCGCCGAGCGCGCCGGCCTGGACCTGATCGAACTGCACGCCGCGCACGGCTACCTGCTGCACCAGTTCCTCTCCCCGCTCAGCAACAAGCGGCAGGACGAGTACGGCGGTTCGCTGGAAAACCGCATGCGCCTGCTGATCCGCGTGTTCGACGCCGTGCGCGCGGCGGTCTCCGACCGCATCAGCGTAGGCGTGCGCATTTCCGCCAGCGACTGGGTCGACGGCGGCTGGGACATCGAACAAAGCACCACCCTCGCGCAGATCCTCGACCTGTGCGGCTGCCAGTTCCTGCACGTCTCCAGCGGCGGTCTCGACGCACGCCAGAAGATCGCTCTCGAGCCCGGCTACCAGGTACCGTTCGCCGCCGCGATCAAGGCAGCCAAGGTGCGCATGCCGGTCATCGCTGTCGGCCTGATCACCGATCCGGCCCAGGCCGAATCGATCCTGCGCCACAACCACGCCGACGCCGTCGCGCTGGCCCGCGGCATCCTCTACGAACCGCGCTGGCCGTGGCACGCCGCCGCCGCCCTCGGCGACTCCATCACCCCCGCACCACAGTACCTGCGCTGCGAACCGCGCGAAGCCCGCGGCGTATTCAGCGCCCCGTCTGCTTGATTGAATCGGTAGCGCACGACCGTTGGTCGTGCGCCGCCTGATCTCACGCAACATCCACCCGCCACGCGGCCGGCAACCCCTCCACCACGTGCTGCATCAACGCCCGCACCTTGGGCGTCAAATCCCTTCGATCACTCACACACAAGAACAACCGCATCGGCTCCGGCGACGTCCGCGCCCCATCGCCCGACGCAAACAACACCTGCAACTCCCCGCGCGCCAACCAAGGCGTCGCCACGAACGCCGCCAACCGCGCAATGCCCCCGCCAGCGGCCGCCATCGCCGCCAACGCATCAATGTCATCCGACACCAGCGCCGGCCGCATCTCCGCCTCGAAGCGGATTCCATCGCGCACGAAGCCCCACGGCAACAACCGCCCATCCACCGGGTAGCGGAACACCAGGCAACGATGCTCACGCAGCTCCTCCGGTGTCGCCGGCACTCCCGCCTGTGCGAGGTACGAAGGCGCCGCACACACCTGGAACGGCACCTGCGCAATTGCACGCGCCACCAGCCCTTCCACCAGCTGCGGCTCGATCCGGAAACTCACATCCACATCTTCATGCGCGTGGTCCACGTTGCGATCGGCCAGCAGCAGCTCGATCGACAACCGTGGATAGCGCGCCTGCAACGCCGGCAGCATCGGCGCCAGCACGTGGCGGCCAAAGGCGGAGGTGCTGGCAATGCGCAGGCGACCATGCGGTGTGGCTTCGGGATCGGTCACCGCCGCCTGCGCCCGTTGCAGGTCGCGCTCGATATGCCGCACCTCGGCCAGGTACAGCGCGCCGCGCTCGGTCAGCGCCAAAGTGCGCGTGGTGCGGTTGAACAGGCGCACGCCCAGATGCGTCTCCAGCCGCGCGATGTTCTGGCCCACCGCCGCCGGGCTGATCCCCAGCGTGCGCGCCGCCGCCGCCAGGCTGCCGGCATCGGCGGTACGGATGAAACTGCGGATTGACTGCAGAATGTTCATGCTGGTGCCAATTCTGGCCGGTCATTGAAAAGAATTACTTTATAAAGAGCCAACGCACGGCGGTCTACCCGCACCGCAGCCCGCCGACTATCGTGCCGGTCCCGCAACCGCTGGTTGCCGCCCACTGGACCCTGATGTCGCAACAAGCCCAACCCCTGGCCACCGCCCGCTGGAAGCTCGGCGCCCGCGCCACCCCGTACGTCTTTGCCTTCTTCATGGCCTCCATCATGGCCATGCTGATGTGCCTGGTGATCACCGCCGCCAACGCCGGCATCAACGCCGATTTTCCCATGCGCGTACTCGGCGCCTACCAGCTCGCCATGCCCACCGCCTTCTGCTGCGTGCTGCTGGTGCGGCCGGTGGTGATGCGCCTCGTCGCGCTGACCGTGCACCCGCCGCGCTGACCCGATGTGGCATCCATCCCCCGGTAGCGCCCCACCGTTGGTGGGGCGTCGCGGCAAATCGAACGATGCATCGGTCGGCACATCGGTCGGTAAACGGGTCGGCGCATCGGTCGGCGCATCGGCCGGTACACCGGTCGGCGCATCGGTCGGCACACCGCCCGGCACACCGCCCGGCACACCGCCCGGTAGAGCGGACTGTTAGTCCGCTGCTCCAACTCCATCAACGCCCACAGCAATTGGTTGCAACTGACATCGTCCCTCCAGAGCGCGGCGCCGCTCCACTACACTCACCGCATGCGCCCCGACTCCATCCTCACCCTCTCATGCCCGGACCGTACCGGCATCGTTTACCGCGTTTCCGGCCTGCTGTTCGAGCAGGGCTGCAACATCCTCGATGCGCAGCAATTCGGCGACGACGAGAGCGGCCGGTTCTTCCTGCGCGTGCATTTCGACCGCGACCCGCGCCAGCCCATCGACACCATCCAGACCCGCATGGCCGGCCTGGCCACCGACTTCAAGATGGACTGGCAGCTGCACGACGCCCGCCGCCGTGCGCGCCTGCTGGTGCTGGTGAGCAAGCAGGGGCACTGCCTCAACGACCTGCTGTTCCGCGCGCACAGCCGCCAGCTGCAGGTGGATATAGCCGCAGTGGCCTCCAACCATGAAGACTTCGGCCCGCTGGCCGGTTCCTACGGCATTCCGTTCCACCATCTGCCGGTGAATACAGACAACCGGGAAGTGCAGGAACAACAGATCATCGATCTGGTCGAACGCGAGCAGATCGATCTGGTGGTGCTGGCGCGCTACATGCAGATCCTCTCACCGCGCCTGTGCCAGGCACTGGCCGGCCGCGCGATCAACATCCACCACAGCTTCCTGCCCAGCTTCAAAGGCGCGCAGCCGTACCACCAGGCCCACGCGCGCGGGGTAAAGATCATCGGCGCAACGGCCCACTACGTCACCTCCGATCTCGACGAAGGCCCGATCATCGAACAGGACGTGGCACGGGTAGACCACGCCATGACCCCCCGCGACCTGGTCCGCCTCGGCAGCGACACCGAATCGCAGGTACTGGCGCGTGCCGTACGCAGGCACGTAGAGCACCGCATCATCCTCAACGGCCACCGCACCGTGGTGTTCAGGTAGCGGATTGGGCGGTTTCTCTTCGTGGGGCGTCTTTCGGCTGCAAGGCGCCACAACGTGCAATGTGCATACGGCTACGATAAAACCACCGCCAAACTGCGACCGCCCCCATGATCGATCACCTGGATCACCTCGTGCTGACCACTTCCGCAGAAGAGGCCATCACCCATTTCTACGTCAACGTCTTGGGGATGACCCTGGAAACGTTCGGGGCGGGCAGAAAGGCCTTCCGGTTTGGCAACCAGAAGATCAATCTGCACATAAAGGGGCATGAGGTTGAACCCAAGGCGCACCTACCCGTGCCGGGCTCCCTGGACCTCTGCTTCATTGCCGCAGTTCCATTGGATGAGGTCATCCAGAAGCTCGGCAGCAACTCGGTGAAGATCGAACAGGGTCCTGTCGAGCGTACCGGTGCATTGGGCAAGCTTCGATCTGTGTACGTCCGGGACCCCGAACTCAACCTGATAGAGATCTCCGAGTACCTACCTGCGAACTAGCCGATCGGTTCTGAGCCAGACTACAGGTCACAGATGCTGGGCCGCGCCGTCCGCAGGCATGCTCGACGGACACCGCGCCGCAGTCTTCTGATAGCGACCCCACAGTCGCAAGAGACCCGGTAGCGCCGGCCGTTGGCCGGCCTTCACGATACCGGCAGAAAACCGTGCGGTAGTGCCGGCCCCCAGGCGGCACCGCACGGAGAATGGAGCGCCACCGCACCACCACGGAGTCAAAAGTGTTCGCACCCTACTGGGCAGAATTCCTAAGCTTGGCCATAGTCCACCTGCTTGCAGTAATAGCCCCAGGCCCAGACTTCGCAGTAGCCGTTCGCCAAAGCGTCCGCTACGGCCGAAACGCAGGCATCTACACCTCGCTGGGAATAGGCGCGGGCATTTCGGTCCACGTCCTCTACACCCTCATCGGCGTAGGCGCACTCCTGCACACAACCCCCTGGTTGATGACCGCAGCCAAGTGGCTCGGCGCAGCCTACATCTTCTACCTCGGCATCAAGTTCCTCCGAAGCAAGCCCAGCACGGGCGGCGAGCCGACCACCGATGCGCCGAGCGACGCCGTGCAGCAGACCCCAAGCCAAGCCTTCGTCATCGGCTTCATGACCAACGCCACCAACCCCAAGGCGACCCTGTTCTTCCTGGCGGTGTTCACCACACTGGTCAGCGCAAAGACACCGCTCCCCGTACAGATGCTCTACGGCCTGTGGATGTGCCTGGTCAACGCAGCATGGTTCGTCCTGGTCAGCGTAGCGCTCTCCACAGCAGCCGTACGCCAGCGCTTCATGCGCGCCAGCCACTGGTTCGAACGGGTGATGGGCGTGCTGCTGATCGGGTTTGCGATGCGACTGGTGTACATGGCGTAACACAAACTCGGCGGACGGCAGGGCGGAGACACGCCGGCGTGTCTCCAATGCCTCGGCTACAGCCGGACTCCAGACGTGCGAGCCTCCAGCTACTCGCTCAACGCGTCCGAACGGCTCTTCTTCGGCTTGTGCTTCTGATACCGGTACGGCAACGGGACCGGCGTCTCATCCAGCGTCAACGTAACGCGCCCGGGTGTCACTTCTACAAACACACGATGACCGGTCTTGAACCCCAACCGCTCCAACCACACCCCGCACAGCGACAGGTAGGGAATGGACAGGCCCGGCGGCAGGATGTTGCCGGCAGGGTGCCGCAGGGCGGAAATGCGTAGACTCTTGGGCTGATACCAGCCGATGCCAACCTGCTGGCTGGGATCGTTGCATGAATCCATCTTTGAACTGCGCATGCGTCTACTCCATCGGAAGTTCCCCCTCGTCGGCGACGAGGGAGTCGGGAGGTTGATATCCGCTAAACCGACGGCGTGACTTATTTCCCAGGAGGTGTTGTATATCGCCACCCTCCCGACGCAGAACTTCGTACTTCCATTGGTTTATTAAGGGGATATCAAGCCCCGAACCCAGACGATGCACAGCTGCTCAAGTAAAGAGAAGTTGATACTTGGCCAGCATACCTGCATGTTCGATTCACTGGATCAATGGTGTGACGCAGGTGAGCCGGATCTCTGACGTCGTTGAGCTTATTGCTGGAACGACCGTCGCAAATTCAAGGGAGTTCCCTCCTGCCACGCGCGCTACTCATTGATCAACATGCAACCGTAAGTATGTCGTAAGCGACCCCCAATGCGCGCAGCTTCGCCACGAAGGACATACGCAACGGTTGGCCGGAGCATGGGTAGAGCGGAAGCTTCATCTCCCGGTTGGCGCCTTCTCAAATGCCGCGCTCGAGCAGTCAATCTGCCGTCGAGGTACGGGGAGATGGCCGTCGGAATCACGGGCCTCGCGGAATGCACTAGAAGAGTCCACCTTACGGCGGGTTCCCTTGCACAGGACCACATCGGCCATCCAGTCCATGCCCCGGGGCAGCGCGGCACGCGGGGCTTGCCCATCGCGCAGTAATCTAGCCAAAGCGTCTGCGGCTGCGCGTCCATGAGGGCGGTCTCGGAAGGGCGCTGGCCAGGATGCTGGTTTGCGAAAGACGCGTGATCGGCAGGACGCCCGTTGTGGCTGGCCACAACTGCGGTGCAGTTTCCCGCCACGATCCCGTCGCAGTCAGTTCAGGGCGGGGACGCTGGGAATGGAGTCCGTCGCCAGATACATGGCGACTAGAGCGAGACCGCTATCTCAAGCGGCTACCTGCGGCTAAGACCCCTCAATCCCTATCAGAATACTGACGAAAAAAGTGAGAAATCTGTCAATTTTTCATCAATTGCTATTGACGTAGCTAACTGAATCAGTCATTCTTATGACTGTTGTGAAAAAACACAACAACCCCTCGCCACTGAAGACGATGGGGTAGTTCTTTGAAATAGCGTCACAAATCAAGGTCTTAGGCGCTCCAACGCCTCCGGCCTTGATCAGGTCCGAGGCGTAGAGAGTTGCTGGTGCTTGACTCGATGCGTCACTCGTTCAGTCTTCATTGACACTTTTGCTGAGAGCAGGGTGTTTTTGAACAATCCGAGAATTATAACGACTTGTCAAGAGATTGTGCAAGTTGCTTGCAATTTGAGCATTGGAAGCCTGGACGGATCGGTTGATACAAGCGCCCCCAACTAGAGGGATAGCAAATGCCGACTTCACGTCATAAGACAGTGATGGTCTGCGCTTACTTCCGCTTCCGATATGGGAAGTGGGAGAGCGTCTGCCAGCATATGCGTTCAGCGCCGCAAGGCTAAGAACGGTTCCCCGGGGCTCTGCCCCGGGGGATTCATCAAGACGAGATCGGCGATGCGGAGTCCCTATTCCCTAATCCATGAGGATCTTTCAATGTCCCAGAAGAATAGCTCGAGCAACTCTATTGCTCATCGCAGCTCCGTCAACGGTCGGTTCGTTACGGAAAAATTCGCTAACCGCCATCCAAATACTACGCAGCGCGAGGTAAATCCTCGTCCTGCGAAGAAGTGACCCTCTAGAGCTTTCTGTGAGCCCGCGATCTTCTTGATCGCGGGCTTTTTCTGCTTCTGGCTACAGCTGCAACGGACCATAGTCCGCTTCCGTCCTTAACGTAGCAACGCGGCACAACCTAGATCCGCTCGCGCTGGTTCTTACGACTGTGCCGGTTGGCATCGCGCAGGGAATACATGCAGCTGCATTACTCCTCCGGAAGGACTGCTCGCTATCGCTGATCTCCACCACGCACGCCGCCCTTGCGCCAGTTGTAAACCCGCTGGATGCCGTGCAATTGACTGCCGCGCGCTGGCCTAGTCGTTGACCTAGTTCATATCCTTGCAGCGCGAGATGCCAAGCGAGCTTATGAGCACCAGCAACCATGCTTATGCGCGTGCGGCGAGGTACGCGCGTGGCATCAATCTGCCGGAATAAGCAGCGGCTTCTCTTTATCTTTCAGAAGGAAGACCACAAACCTGGCGGGCTTGCTCTGGCTGGCATTGCGGCCCACGGTGTGGACATCGTTCGGGCCTTCATAGAACGTCTCGCCTGCCTTGATGGTCTGCTCAGGCTTTCCCCTCACACCCATGATGATGGTGCCGTCGAGCACGTACACGATGGCGTGCGCATCGTGGCGGTGGACGGGGTCAACCGCACCCGGTGGGTAGTCCACGGTGATGAGCGTGATCTCTTTGCCCGGGTAGTCCTGCAGCGCCTGCGATGCCACCTCGGCAACAACCGCGTGCGGCGCATCGGTTGCATGCGTGCCCCCGTGCGCGATGGCGGCGCCGGAAAGCAGGCAGAGGCCCATGGAGAGAGCGATTGCCGCCCACATCGCGCGCGCGTTCATTGCGCCACCGCCGGGGCGACGGACAGGCCCGCCTTGTCCAATCCCCATGCCTTGTCGAAGGAACCGGGGACAGCGAGGAAAGCCACGTTGATGCGGTTCCACGCGTTGATGCCCGCGATCACGAAGGTGAGATCGGAGATCTCGTTCTCAGCGAGCTGACCGCGAACGCGCTCATACAGCTCGGTCGGGATGCCCTGGCTCGGAATGCAGGTCAGCGCCTCGGTCCACGCCAGGCTCGCACGCTCGCGCGGCGTGAACAGGTTGGATTCACGCCAGATGGCCACGTGGTGAAGCCGCAGTGCGCTTTCACCGTGGATGGTGGCCTGCTTGACGTGCATGTCGACACAGAACGCGCAGCCGTTGAGCTGCGAGGCGCGGATATGCACAAGGTGGCGGATGGACGCTTCGATGGAGCTCTTTGCTTCAGCCATGCTGAGTTCCATGAGCTTCTTGGTCAGCTCGGGGGACTGCTGCTGGTAGTCGAGACGTTGGGTCATGATCTTGGGTCCTGGGAAGGGGCGCGGGGGGGGACTGCAGTGCGGTGCCACGTTATGCCCGCCCACTCGCCCCGGGTAGACACCTGCGGGTAACGCCAGTGTTTACTTCCGCGCAACAGTGGAAGCGTCACAGGGCAGCGCTCCGGGGCGTCTACCTGACATGGACAATCCACTCTGCGCATGCGCGCCACCGCCGGAGGCGAGCAACCCGGCCAATCCACTCGCAGACGACGTGGCCCCGGAAGCGTGGGATGCCTATCTCGGCGCTCTAACTGAGATGACGCCCGGTATCCGCCTGTTCTTCCTTACGTGGGACCCTCCAACCCGACCGATGGGATGAGCGCCATGAACAGGGATTGCCCCCTATCGAGCCTCCATCAGCAAGACTGGGCGGATCGCCACCCATCCGGCAAGGCAGGTGGCGTCCTATCGACCAGGTTTCCGCTACGGCAGCCCCAAGACAAGTACTGCCGCCGTCGACGCGCAATTCGGCGCCATTGACGAAGCTGCTCTCACTCGAGGCAAGGAAGAGCGCGGCACTGGCCCGTTCTTCCGCCGCGCCCATGCGTCTTGCCGGGATCCGATCATTCATTGCCTGCAGGAAGGCAGGGCGCACCAGTGTGCAGCCGAACGGTCGAGTGTGCCTGGATACCGGCGCAGCACTGCGGGCATCGGCCCTGGCGGATGTGGGCGTGGCGCACCTCACTCGCTGCTCCGTTCAAGACGACCTGGACCACCGCACGTTGGTTCAGGTGCTGCCATCGCAGCGCCTGCCTGGCTTGCCCCTGCAGTCCATCCATGCATTTGGCCGTATGCTGCCGGCGCGCGTTCGGCTGCTCACCGACTTCGTCGCAGCTGAGATGCGCGAGCTCCTGAGAGCCTGACGGGGGAGTTACGCTGCTGGGCTGATGGGGTCAGCATATTCACCTGCCCGGAAACGGGCAGCGTCGCGGGAAGGTGGTAGGCCGAAGAGCCGTGCGTACTCACGGCTGAACTGTGAGGCGCTTTCATACCCGACTTCAAATGCAATCGACGCAGCGTCGCGAGGCTCGAACAGCAGCAACCATCGCGCCCTAAGAAGGCGAAGCCGCTTTTGGTACTGGATGGGTGTCATGGCCGTAACAGACCTGAAATGGCGATAGAAGGCGGCGACACTCATGTCGGCCATCGCGGCCAGCGGCTCCACTCGAAATGGCTTGGAGAAGTTCTCGCGGATCCATTGGATCGCTCTGCGGATCTGAAACAGGCGACCATCTGGCTGGGAGATCTCACGCAGTGCACCGCCAAGAGGTCCCTGCAGGGCTCTGAACAGGATCTCTCTCTCAATCAGAGGCGCCATGACTTCCCTATCGCCAGGGCGGTCAACCAGGCGCATCATGCGCAGCCAAGCGTCGGTCATCTCCGATGACGCTTGCGTCGGGGCGAAACAAGCCGCTCGCCACGTCGCGGGCGCCGCTTCTGCGCCGCCCGATATGCTCGCGATGATGGCGGGTTCCAAGGTGAGACTGGTTGCCATGTAGGCCTGCCCGCCTTCTCCTGGAAAGATCTGTCCCGTGGCCGGAATATCAACGGGGACGATGAAATACGTTCCTGCCTCGTAGCGGCGCAGCTGATCGCCGATCGATAGTGTCTTTGAGCCTTGCAGGACCAGATGGAGCATCGGTTGGTAAACCTGACTGGCGCAGGCTTCAGCGTGAACCATGGCGACCCTTGGGATGCCTGTCTCGGTCCATCTGTCCCCCGCCCGCGTGACGATCGAGCGCAGCTCAGCCATTGAATCGTTCATGAGGTTGATCATGGGCCCCCGCGTAGAGAATAGCCAGGCGAGTGATAAGAATAGGCAAGGATGTGCGAGTAAAGGGCACGCGTGGAGGCTCCAGGCCGTCCAATACTGGTGGCCCGGTGAAAGCGCAGCGCCGAGAAGGAACTGCACCAGCTTCCACCGAGTGATCCTACTCATAGAGAACTCAGCACATGAAACTAGACGGAAAAATTGCTGTCGTCACCGGCGGCTCGAAAGGCATTGGCGCCGGAATAGCGAAGGCCCTTGCCGCAGAAGGCGCGACAGTGGTGGTGAACTACGCCTCCAGTAGAAGTGACGCAGAACGTGTCGTTGCCGAGATCGAGCTCCGCGGGGGTAAAGCGCTGGCAGCGCAGGCCGACATGAGCAATTCTGCAGACGTGGTCAACCTGTTCAGCACGGTGAGATCCGAGTACGGTCGCCTGGATATCCTGGTCAACAACGCCGGTGTGGCAGTCTTCGAGATGATCGAAGACCTGACCGAAGATGCGTTTCACAAGCAGTTCAATCTGAACGTACTGGGGTATCTGCTGGCCATTCGCGAGGCGTCAAAGCTGTTTGGTTCCTCAGGCAGCATCATCAATATCAGCTCGATCCTCAGCACCGACCCGTACTTGGCCTCCAGCGTGTACGCGGCTACCAAAGGCGCGGTGGATACCCTGACGTTTGCCCTCGCGCGCGAGATGGGTGGGCGCGGAATCCGGGTCAACTCCATTCTGCCAGGCCATACGAACACCCCGGGAACCAGTGGCAATTTTACCGGCGAGCTTGGTAAGAAGCTCTTGGCAGGCACGCCACTCGGCCGTTTCGGCGAGCCGGAAGACATTGCGCGGCTCGCTGTGTTCCTTGCATCAGAGGATGCGAATTGGGTTACCGGCGAATCGATCCGGTCATCCGGTGGCGTGCGTGGCGTTGGCTACTGATCGTTGAGCACGCAGGCGCACCGGTGCGTGCGCCTGCCCCCTTCTGAAGTTCAGATCCTCAAGCGATTTAACCGCGCCGACTCGCGACCATTCGCGCGGCATCCTGCGAGGGCGGCAGACCGAACGCACGCGCGTACTCGCGGGTGAGCTGGATGGGACTCTCATGGCACTGAGGCCCTATGCATCGCCCCAATTGTCACCGCCTGGTTCATCTCGGGTTCGACCCTCAAGCACGGCGAGTCACTGGCCGAAGGGCACAACGGTAAGTGGCCGACGCTGTTTGCGATCTACCTGATACCAGGCGTGGGCATAGGCCTGACACTGTACTGGGACCTATACATTCCTTTCGCAATCGTGCACACAGCCATTCTTTGGTTTCTCCATTCGCGCTATCGAAGGTTTGTGGTTCAACTGCCGGATTGATGGTCGCTCCAAGTGGAAGCATAGTTCCTGAACCGCCTGTACCACGGAGGCGCTCTTGGGATATGATCCGCCAACTCGTACTACCGCGGCTGCTGAACCCGGTACTCACGAGAGAATGATCATGGAAATGGAAAGGAACCGCGCCTGGAGGCGTACGCAGGCCCGCAACTGTGGCGGGGATCGTGCGGTGCACTCGACAAAGTTCAAGCCCGAGAAGAACTGGAAGCTGTTGTATACGCGTGGGTGCAAGCTTGTCCGCGCGCGGCAGCTGGGCATCGCCTATCCGGTTCGCAGCACCCGGCAGTTGTTGGAACAACAATGACCAATCTGCTGTTCGTATGCAGCCGCAACCAGCTGCGCAGTCCAACCGGTGAGGCCGTCTGGCAACACCGTGCGGGCTTCAGCGCTCGCTCGGCGGGCACGAGCCCGCACGCCCGTAGACCGATCGGCCCAGCGGACATCCGCTGGGCCGATGTCATTCTTGTCATGGAAGCCAAACACCTGCATCGTCTGCAGGCCGGCTTTCCGCGACTGCTTGCGTACAAGCGGCTGCACTGCCTGGATATTGCCGATGACTACCGCTACATGGATCCTCGGCTGGTGGAGCTGATCGATGCCAAGGTGATGTCACTCTTGGTGATGGACTGCCAGGCCGAGTGACCCGTTCGCCGCGCCGAGCTGCCATCCTGCGTGGGTGGGGCGTCGCACCGGCAGGTATTCGGATTCGGGAGGGCTGACCAAGGCCTAAAAAGAACTAAAGTCACAGCCCATTCGCCCCGCTGCGCCCAATGGATGCGGCGGCGGAGATCGGCTAATCTCAAGCGCTTCAATGGGGGATGGGCATGGGTTGGCTGGATCGACTGAAGTCATCGCTTGGATCGAAGAGCAGCGGGGCAGAGTCTACGAGGGTAAACCTGGCCTCGATCGCTTACAGCGTGCCCACGGTTGCGGCTGACGCATTGGTCTTCGCGATGCCGACACAAGCCTCGTTCGAAGGTGCGCCGCAGTTCCACGAGGACGAGTGGTGCCAGATCGAGTTCCTGCCCCGGGATGCCTTGGCAACGACTCAGGCCACGCTTGCACGGTACAAGTCGTTTGAGCTCGCCCATCGACTCCAACATGGATGGTCGGACCTGTTCTCACGCGAGCTGTCCCGGGCCGTTGTAGTGGAAGGCGCCGACGCAGTTGAAAGGGTCGCCAAGTTGTTTGGTGCGGCGCCGACCAACGCCCCGATCTTGACCACCACGTCTCGACCCCTTGGCCAAGTGGAAGGGGGATTCTCGATCATGCCGTCACCGGACCTGCTGCTGTACGGGCTTGCAGATGATCGCGGCATTACGGCGCTCGGCGCACTGCTGTACGGCGACGATATTCGGCTCTCCCAAGCATTTGCGGTGCTGCATTCGGCGGAAGGTCTGATCCTTGTTGACTGGCGGGGCCAGCTCGCCCTCTGCGGCGTGAACTCCGACGGAAGCTTCGCCATCTGGAACCCGTAGGCGAGCGCGCCGAGCGCCAACGTTCTCGTTTGAACCTAATCGGACAATTGGAGGAAATATGGCCGCCACCGAAATTACCCTGTCTGACTTCCCGCTGTCCGTGCACAGCCTGGTCGAGCTCCTGCGCGAGGGCAGAGACGGAGAGGAGGCGAGGTTCACGGACCAAGCCATCGCTGACTGGTGCTATGAGCTGTTCGCTGCAATAGATACCTGGACAGAAGTCAGGAGCGCGCACGTCGAGGTTGAGAGCGCGCGGGAAGTTGCATACGAAGTCGCGATGCGGTTTGAGACAGATTTTTTGAACGCCAAGGGTAGGGTCTTGGATGCTGAATGCTATCAGTCGTGGCTGGCACGGTTGGAGCACAGGTAGCGGTATAGCAGAGTGATCGCCCAGCGCGCTGGCCAACTGAAGGAAGCTAAGCTTAGCCGGTCCTGTTGAGGGCTGGATTCGAGATGTACACCTTCGACACAATGCGGAAGTGACCGGGCTGAGAAGTGACATGAAGCAGTACCATCGATTGATGCGACGCCATACATCGACTCAACACGGCGACGCGGAGCGCAGAGAACTACTTCAGGTGCTCAGTTCCGCTCCTGGCGTAGAACATGTGAAGATCATAGAGGTGCATCCAAAGGGCGGTTACCGAATCACTTTTGACCTGGCCCCGGAGTCAATCGATGCATTCAATTCATACCTGGACGAGAGCGATTGGATGTCTGTGTGGTAGCTCCTGCTCGGCCAGCATTGGACGGATTCGTGCAGAGCTGAAGCGTGCTGCCACCTCGTTCCACGCCCGGCGCCTTTATCTTCGGAGATGCTTGATGCTTTGCAGGACAACAGTCTGTTTTTCTTTGTTGATGTTCTTCGCCGGTCAGTCGGCAGGCGCAACAACGGGGGGGACGGTCTCCGAGATCGAGATGGCGTTGGCAAATGCCAATACCGATTACCTTCGCATGCAGGGAGATAGGGATGCAGCGCGGGCGCTTCCGGCGAGGGCTGCCTATTTTCGCACCAAAGGGGAGATCAGCAACTCGGACAAGTGGGCTAGCCGCTGCATTGAAGATGCGATTGTACTTGCACAACCCGGTTCGGACGCGCTTTACCAATGCCTAGGCATCCTCGCTGGGAACAGACTGTGGCTGGGCGACATCCGCGGATGGGCCGCAACCATGATCAAGGTGCGTCGTTTGGGCGCAAGCCAGCCTTCTCTGCGCGCATCGGCGCTGTATCAGGAAGCGAACATTGACGGCATGCAGTTCGAAGCTTTTCTTGACCGACCTGCATCATCCGTGACCAATGTTCCCAAAGGCATCGTGGAAGTGCCGGTCAAGCACTTGCGCGATTGGCCGATCATATCTGCCAAGATTACGGGCGGTGGCGATGGGGCAAAGCGGGATGTCAACGTCGAATTTCTGGTCGATACCGGAGCGGCACGGTCCTTTCTCTCACCCGGGTTTGCTCGTTCCATCGGACTGGAAACTACACCGGGATTTGTCCATGAGCAGCGCGGTGGACGCATCGCACGCACCTCGCTGGTCGATCCGGTCACGCTCATCATCGGTGGAATCGAGTTGCGCGATTTCTCCTTCGCAGAGAGCGACGGCGTGAAGCCCAATATCATTGGGCTGGACGTGCTGCGCCAGTTGGGGCCGCTACTGCTCAATGACGAGGTGCTGCGCCTACTTGGGCCCGCTTGGAAGCACACGGGATGCACAACTCCACTGCGAATCGCGTCCGATCCATGGGCGCGGTATTGGGAGCTTCGATCACCGATGAAGATCGACGGTGTTGACAGACTTCCGCAGATTGACACTGGGTTGACTGGGCTATTGGAAGTAAGAGGCTTGAGGGGCGAACAAGGAGTAGGCGGATCTTGGCAGGAGGCGCCCGTCGCCACCATGTTCGGTCGCGTTGATCGACGCGTCCGCATGGTGCAGATGCCTGTTGTTGCCAATGGGATGGACGGCAAAATCGCGGTTTCCGTAGTCGAGCCAGTATCGCCACTTCCGCCGGAAACATGGCTACTAGGCGGTGGAGTACTGGCAACGCGCGACTTGCTCGTCAACTTGGACAGCAACCTTCTATGCCTGCGATCCCGCAGGTAACAGTAGCTGGTGGAGCTGATCGACACCACGGTGACGTCAGTGCCAGGGGCGGACAGCCAAGCGGGGTGATCCGCTCGCGCTTCGAACGGGACTGAACCTGACGCAAGAGGATGACTGGGCCTTGCCGAAAGCGGGCTCCCGGGCATCTTACCCACGCCGGCTTGCCATCATGCGCGCGGCATCCTGCGAGGGCGGCAGACCGAACGCACGCGCGTACTCGCGGGTGAACTGGGTGGGGCTCTCATAGCCCACATCAAGCGCGGCTGCGGTAACGCTGGTGCCGCGCGTCGCCAGTATCTGGCGGGCCTGCAGCAGGCGCAGCTGCTTCTGGTACTGCAGCGGGCTCAGTGCGGTGGCGGATTTGAAGTGGCGGTGGAACGCTGATTCGCTCATTGCCACCTGTTCGGCCAATGCCGCAATGCGCAGCGGTTTGGCGTAATCGCTGCGGATGCGCTGGATGGCGCTGCTGATTCGCGCCAGCGCCGAATCCGGCGTGGCCAACTGCCGCAGCATGCATCCGTGTGGTCCCTGCAGCACGCGGTACAGGATCTCGCGCTCGTAGGCCGGGGCCAGCGCAGGTATCTCGCTGGGGCGTTCCATCAGGCGCAGCATGCGCACCCACGCATCCATCAGTTCGGGGGTGACGGCGGCGACGTTGAAGGCCTCGGTCTGGGTCGAGACCTCGCCGCGCCCCGTGGCGGGATCGGTGGTGTCGCACAACAACGCAGCGATGATGCCAAGGTCCAGCGTGAGGCTCACCGCCAGGTACGGTTCGCCGGTGCTGGCCGGGTGCACGGCACCCACCGCCGGCAGGTCCACGGACATGATGAAGTACGTGGCCGGGTCGTATTCGAGGGTCTTCTCACCCACCGTCATGGATTTGCTTCCCTGCAGGATCAGGTTGATCATCGGCTCGTACACGGCCGCCAGGGCATGCTCCGGGATCTCGCCCTGCACCATGGCAACGCGGGGAATGCCCGTATCGGTACGGCGATTCTCGGCATGCGCCGCAAGGCGGCGCAGTTCTTCCAGTGCGTTGTCCATGCCCACATTGGACACCCGCCGCAGGGGGCTGGCAAGGCGGAAAGCAGGAATAGGCAGGAATTGGCGAGGATCAGGTCGGCGCGCCGCAGCCGGCGACCCTAGCCTGTGCATATCCCCTCACTGCACAGGACTACCTGCATGAAGCACGTACTGATCACCGGCGGCAGCCGTGGCATTGGTGCCAGCGCCGCGTTGCACTGCGCGCAGCGCGGCATGGGCGTCATCCTCACCTACAACGCCCAGCCGCATGCTGCCCAGCAGGTGGTGGAGCGTATCCAGGCAGAAGGCGGCACGGCAGTGGCCCTGCAGCTGGACGTGGGGAACACCGGAAGCTTTGCGGCGTTTGCCGCGAAGGTGAAGGACACCTTGCAGGACACCTGGGGCGCCTCCGCGCTGGGTGGCCTGGTGAACAACGCCGGCTTCGGGCTGTTCAATCCGATCGAGACGGTGACCGAGGAACAGTTCGATGGTCTGTTCAACGTGCACCTGAAGGGACCGTTCTTCCTCACGCAGGCACTGCTGCCGCTGTTGGGTAATGGCGCGAGCATCGTCAACGTCACCAGCGCCACCACGCGTGTCGCAACTGCCGGGGTGGCGCCCTATGCCGCCTTCAAGGGCGGGTTGGAAGTGCTTACCCGCTACATGGCCAAGGAGTTCGGCGAACGCCGCATCCGGGTGAATGCGGTGGCGCCCGGGGCGATCCGTACCGAGCTGGGCGGCGGCCTCAATGATGAATTCGAAGCCCTGCTGGCCGCGCAGACGGCATTGGGCCGGGTAGGTGAGCCGGACGACGTGGGCCGCGTCATTGCCGGGCTGCTCGGTGATGAGCAGGCCTGGGTCAATGCGCAGACCATTGAAGTTGCAGGCGGCTACAACATCTAGTTCGCAATGGGAGTACCACATGCTCGACCACATTTTTCTCACTGTCACCGACACCACCCGCTCGGTCGCGTTCTACACGGCGGCGCTGGCCCCGCTGGGCATCGCCAACCGGCTCGACTACGACGGCCGGCAGGGTCCACCCGGCCACCCGGACCTGAAGGGCTTCGGCGCAGGCGGCCGGGTCTTCTTCTGGCTGCGGCAGGGCGTGGCGGCGGCGCAGGCGGCACATGTTGGCTTTGTGGCAGATTCCCGCGCGATGGTCGATGCCGCGCATGCCGCCGCGATGGCCGCCGGCGCCACCGAGATCCATCCGCCGGGGCCGCAGCTGCACTACGACCCGCGCTACTACGCCGCGCAGGTGCGCGATCTGGATGGCTACAGCCTGGAGTTCGTCTACAAGAGCTGGCAGCACGGCCATGAATGACGTCGCTGCATCGCACCCCGTGAAAGCCACGGTGGTGGCCTTCATCAACGCGATGAACGCGTTCGATATCGAACGCGCCCTGGCGTTGTTCAGCACGACGGCAGTGATCGATGACCCGTCCACCGGATGCACCTTCAACAAGCATGCCGGTGTGCGCGACTATCTGGAAAAGTACTTCGTGGGTTACCACACGGTTACCCGTCTGCTTTCGCTGGAAGGTCTCGGCGATGCACGTGCACGGGCCCGGGTCGACTTCACCGGTGACTTCGGTCACGAGATCGGAATTCTTCTAGTGGCCGTGGATTCCGCAGGCCGCATCTCCCGCATTGACGCCTCACTCGAATAGGGTGGCGAGGAACACACGATGAAAACATTGATGATCTACGGTGCATCCGGCTACACCGGGCGCATGGCCGCAGCGCACGCGAAAGAAGCTGGGCTGAAGCTGGTATTGGCAGGGCGCGACGAGGCCCCGCTGCAGGCGCTGGCCAAGCGCCATGGCGTGGAGTACCGCGTATTTGCGCTGGATAACGCTGGTGATGTGGACTACGCGTTGCAGGACATCGCGGTGCTGCTCAACTGCGCTGGGCCGTTCGCGCATACCGCAGGAGCGCTGATGGAGGCTTGCCTGCGTACCGGCGTCCATTACCTGGATATTGCCGCCGAGCTGGACAGCTACCAGCTGGCCGCGCGCCATGACGTGAGCGCCACCAAGGCCGGTGTCATGCTGATGCCGGGTAGCGGCGGCAGCGTGGCGATGCTTGGCAGCCTGGCCGCGCGTGCCGTTGAGCGTGTGCCGTCACCGGTGTCCATCCGTATTGCGTTACATGTGGCCGGCTCGATGTCACGCGGATCAGCGCTCAGTGCCAGCCAGAACGTAACGGCCACGTGCCTGATGCGAAAGGATGATGTACTCACACCGCGTGCGCCGGACGCGCTGCGCGACCTCGATTTCGGCAAAGGCCCATTGAGCTGCTTCCCGGTGACGCTGCCTGATCTGATCACCATCGCCAGGCAGACCGGCGTTGGCGATATCGAAACCTACGTGCATGTCTCCGGCAGCGCGTTCCCCGAAGGCGGGATCGAAGCACTGCCGGATGGACCCACCGCGCAGGAGCGTGCCGACAACCGGTACCAGGCAGCGGTAGAGGTGGTCGGCGCGGACGGTGCCATCACCCGCGCAATGCTGGACACCGTGAACGGCTACAGCTTCACGCCCCTGGCCGCGATCGTGGCTGCGCGCCGTGTGCTGGCAGGCGAGGCGCGCCCAGGCTTCCAGACGCCTGTAGAAGTATTCGGCAGTGGCTTCGCTGAAACCATCGCCGACACCCGTATCACCTTCATTGACCCAGCCACCCCCGCGACTCGCTAAGGAATCCACCCATGCCATTGCGCCAAAACACCCCCGATGCCCTTCATGACACACTGGCCGTGGTCGACACGCTGTACCGTTTCGCCGCAGGTATCGACCTGCGCGACCGCGCGTTGCTCTGGTCGGCCTTTACAGAGGACGCCATCTCCGATTTCCGCCCCGCCGGCGCAAAAGCGGGCTTCGAGTACCCCGTGCTGCAGGGGCGGGAAACCATCGTCGAGGCGCTGTCCACATCGCTCCGCGGCCTCGATACCTCCCACTCCTTCAGCAATCCGAGGGTGGTGTTGGACGGCGATACAGCGCAGGTGGATGTGCTGGTCGAAGCGCAGCACGTATCGAGCGTCGATGGCGCACGCCAGTACCTGATGAAAAACCGCTATGACGTTGTCATGGCCCGCAGCGACGCGGGGTGGGAGATCAAGCACGTGATCGTCGACAACGTCTGGCGGACGGGTGATCCGAGCGTGCTCGCTGGGATCTGAGCGGATTGGGTGGTCAATGGTCTGCTCCTGGGCGTCAGCGGGCGTCGACATGTCCATGCAATCCGAGTCAGAATTTACAGCCCGGCTAGGCGGGACAGGCTGTAGAGGCGCCAGCACTGAAACTGCACGATTGCCGCAGGACTGGATGAGGCTCTGTATGCTCTACGCGATCTTGGAGTTCTGACGTCGGCGAGTCCTGGCTACACTAGAAAACGCGTCAGGCAACTCATTCAAGCTCAAGCACGCGATCTCGCATGCTGCTCTGGCTACTTGGTAGAAGGACATTGTTGATGACACGTTTTGAGGTTCATGCAGGTGAGGCATTGATCGGCTGGTTGCGGCTGGAGCATGTCGAAAGTTGTATGGCTGTCGCCATCGGATCATTCGAAGCTGCCGAGGCATATGCAGCTGTTCAGTAGTCAATCACCGCAACAAGGGACGCTGGTCAAAGCGAGCTTCAACTGAGATGATCAATCACATTCCAGCGCTGGTATTCATGCAACAGCTGAAAGGCACCTACTGCTCGGCCGATGGCCTGGCTACGCTGTCTGTCGCGCGTGTCGGATACGGGCAGAGCATTGAATTGCGCCTGGGAGACGTGGTGCAGTTGGCGGGGGTTGTCGGCGTCTCAGGCAACTCAGTCGAGCTGTTTGCGCAGGTTGGGCTGCCCAATGTTGTTCGTCTGACAGGCCAGCTTCGCTCTCAGACTGAGCTCGTATTCGACGGCTCGGACATGTCATTTGGTCTTAGCCTTGCTTCGGACGGTCATACTTTGACGCTCGTCACGTCATTCAAGGGACGGCCGGGGATGAGTCATGTGCTTCAACGCGTCTGAAGTGACGCTCGAGCGAGGGATGTTCCACTCATGAGGAAGACCTCAATCCACTCTGCCGGCGATGGTCCCCGCGCTACTCTTCCGCCTTCAGATTCCAGGCAGGAAGCCAGACAGTTCCTCAATCCATGAATGAGACCTCGATATCCCCAGGTGGGAGGTATGTTGTTGAAGCTGATCCATGGGAGGCTCGGAACTCCCAATGGGTTTACACGCCCCGCGTTATCGACCTCATCACTGCCCAGCCTGTCCTAGCCCTCTCTGATCCTCGCTGGTCCATGGATAGCGCAGATTGGGTATCGGACTCCGAGGTATTTCTCCGTTTACGGAAGTTCCCTGGTAACCACTTGCCGATACAGCTTGATGTGCTCGTCAACTGCGACGAGGGGAATGCACTTGTCGCTGCCAAACAGCGTTGCAGCCTCGCTGAGTTGGAGGCTGTGCTGGATAGTGCGCTCACAAAGGCACCGAGCCAAGCCTGAATAACCCCGAGCACCAAATGAACATTGAATAGCTGAGGGAGAAGTTGATCCGCGCTGGAGTGCATCCGGGTCTCTACTCCATTGCCTAGCCTGCCTCGGAGAGCGAGTCTTACTCCCTTGTGAGGGATGGCTCCGCTTAGGCCGTTCTTTGCAAGGAGCGAGGCACCTTCACGGAAATCGGCAGCGATCTTTCGGAAACCCAGGGCTGTCTTCTGCTCCTCCAACTCTTGAGTGACGCGATGTGCCTCGGAGGGGCGACAAAGAGCGGTGGGTCGTAGGTGGCCACTCCGGCCTCTAGGTCTGCTGCTGGCCGGAAGCGGACACCGTGCCAGGTCCGACCGCCGGGAAGGATGGTAATGTCGGCTACCGACCCAAAGCGGTGACTCGCAGCCGACGGTTTCAAAGCTTGAAAGCGAACGCTGAATCGGCTAAAAGCTCCAATCTTAAGGCGATTTGGAATCGGATCATGGTGTGGGAAAGGCTCAAAGGAATATTTGGCAGCCAAGGCAAGCCAACCACGCCCGTCCCGACGTCAGCACCGACCCGAACGGAAGACAAGCCCGCACCGCAAGTGCCCGACTTGAACTGGATTGAAGCGACGGACAATCCTTGGGGCGTCCGCGTGCTCGACGTACGGCCCGTAACCCTAACCATGTTGTCCACGAGCCAGGATCCACAATGCGCGGCGAATGCGATGTCGTTCGAGCAGGATGACGGCACTGGCTTCATCGGGCAGACACCCATTACCGAACGCGACGTTGAGACTTCACTGAGCTTTCCCGTCGACCAGGTGTTGTCCGATGGCGTATTGTTCGCGCCGCGGGCTATGGAGCACAAGTGGGCACTTTTCTTTCATCAGGGTGAGATCATCGCTGTGCGCAGCTGGACACGCGCCGTGATGCTGGTCGCGCGTGTAGAAACGCATGATCGTCATATCGAGATCATCCGTATCCGCGGCACTTTGTGTACTACTGACGAGACGCCCGAGTTCACGGTCAGGGGACTCGACTACCTTCTGCGCAGCCATGTACTCGGCGCTATCTACCCAGCGCCCCTACCGCCCGGCATCGAGGCGGACCTGAAGGCCGCAGCCATGTGGTGTATGTCTGCGTTCGGCAATCTCGCGCAGCTCGCGACGCCGTGCTCCTTTACCCGGCCCGATCCCGAGCGTCCGTTACGGACTCATTCGCTGTTGCACATTGCCGTTGCGCGTGGTCAGCCCGAAGCAGTCGACGCCTGCCTGCGATCAGGAACGCCAATCGATGCGTTGGCAGCCGACGGGCTGGCTCCGCTACATTGGGCGCTCGCCGCTCAAGACGGCGCGATCATCAGCATGCTGCTAGACCGCGGTGCGTCCGTCGACGTGCGCTCCGATCAGGGTGCAACGCCACTGATGAACGCAGTACAGGCCGCCAGCGTGGAAGGTACCACGCTGCTTCTCGATCGAGGCGCCGATGTGAACGCGCGAGACGGGCGCGGCTTCACGGCATTACATCGCGCGGCCGAAATGGGGCTCGCCGACATCGTGCGCTTGCTGTTGGATAGAGGCGCGACCGTTGACGTCGATGCCGAAGGGCATACTCCTCGGTCGCTGGCGGAAGGCCGAGGCCGGAATGACATTCTCGCGATGCTTCAATCGCCTGGATGACCGCTTCTGGCCGGAAGTGGACACCGAAGGCGGCTGGCAGGAAGCGACCACAACCTGGGAAACTCACTCAAGGACAATCGCAGACAGTTCTTTGGGCGGGAGGTAAAGCAGCTTGACGATCTGTACCATGAATATAGACAGTTGAATTAATGTGCATGGGAGGCCGTGCGATGAGTCGGAATAATGTTCCTTCTCAAAAAGATTTTGCTCGCGCAAAAGCGGCAATGAGGAAGGACGATCAGGGGCTAGCTGATGTTCGGAGAAAGATCATGAACGAGTTCGGATCGCGAGGGATCCGCCAGGTGTTTACACTGTACTCACGTGCAACCAATAGCTTTGGCGTATTCGTCTTCTTCCAGTCAAACACAGAAGTTGCTAGCGCGCATGAGTCTGGACTTGTTTCCGAGATAGAGGGAGCTGCTCTGCAGGCGCTTGAGGAAGTCGGGCGAGGACCTAAATCAAGCATCGATGTACGCTTTGAATTTGATAGTGACGAGAACGTCCAGATGGGTTTCGCCGGGGACTACTCTCGCCGGCTTCGGTAGAAGGAAGTGGCAACGGCCCGGATGCGCGCCTGCAGCCTGCAGCGATCAGCTGAATCGCCCAGCGAATTTGAATCAGCTGCTGCTATCCAATGGTCCGCTTCTGGCCGATAGCGGACATCAGGATGAACCAAGAGGCTGGTCCGATGCTAACGTTCGCTTTCGAGCCAAAGCGGACAAGTGGACCAGACATGCCTAGCCAACATTCGGTGGAGGAGTCGCGTGCGAGCAACGCCGCGCTTGACAAGGCACTGGCTTCTAACGGTGTTGTCGATCGCGACTTGTTTTTTCGGTTCTGCGATGCATACAGCTACCAAGCGGCATCAACCGTCGGCTGGGTAGAAGGTCGGCTAAGGGTGCTACGTGGGAGAATCGATCAAGGGCAGTCACTGGCGCTCTTCGTGCCGGAATCTGGCGGACCGATTGTGGTGGATGTGATTGGTCAGTTTGAGCAGTGGGCTAGAGCGTACTTCCCCGATGCGGAACTGTCGCCTCCTGGCAAATAGCGGCCACGCAGTTGAATCAGCTGCGGTAGCGATGCTATTTTCCACTCTCGGCTGGACGCGGACGACTAATAACAAGTCCTTGAAGCTAGCGCCGCTTCTCGCCTCGGCTTGGCTCAAGAGTTTGCACGCTATGTCAGGTTCGCTGTCTGTCAATGAAGCGCTGGATCAGCTAGTCCTTCTCAACGGGAAGCCAGTTGCTATCCGTGGAATCCTGCGCTTCGATTTTGAGCACATTGCTATTTGGCACTACCCAAAGGCGGAAAGACGTGAGGCTGCACCGTTTGGGAAAGCTAGCTCCAGCATTTGGCTCAGCACCGGCTCGGGTAGCGTGCAGCTCAACGAACGGGGTCTGAAAGAGCTGGACGGTCATCGGGTTTCGATACTGGGTACGCTCCATGCGCCAGACCCACGTTTCGGTGGCTGCGGACATATGTCGCGGACTCCCGCAGAAATAATGGTCAGCTCCATTGACCGCTTGTAAAAGTGCCTGACAACGCGGACATGACCGGGCGGAGAAATGACGTGGAGCCGTACCATCGATTAGTAAGGATTGGATGTCTGCGTTTCAGGTCCGCTCTTGGCCGTCAGCGGCCCCCGCCTGCGAAGGCGGCCAGCTCCTCCGCCTGACCCTCGGGGAAGGATTCCTTGAGCAGGTCGAGCAGCGCCGACACCCTCGAGCTGAGCAGCCGTCGCGACGGGTACAGCGCCCATATCTCGATGGGCGGCGCCTTTGCATTTCCCCACGACACCAATGCGCCGTCCCTGAGATCGTCGGCAACCAGCGAGAGGGGCAGCATCGCCGCGCCGGTGCCTGCACGTACGGCATCGCGCACCATGGTCAGTGCGCCCAGGCGCAGCACCGGATCCACCGCGATACGCATCTCGCCACGCGGCGTCACCACGTCCCAGCCGGTGGCATCGCTGGAAGGCCGAAACACCGCAGGCGCCGTCTCGCCCATCGCGGGCACGGGCAGGTCCGGGTGCGCCACCGCCACAAGGCGGTCCCGGATCAGCACCCGCCCCACCAGCCGCTCATCCGGGTCCGGATTGACCCTTATCACCAGGTCATAGCCTTCTTCCACCATGTCAACGGCGCGGTCTTCGGTGGTGACATCGAGCCGCACCTGTGGGTAGCGCTTCACGAATTCGGCGGCGATCCTGCCCAGCGCCATCTGCGAAAACAGCATCGGTGCGCTTACGCGCAGCCGCCCACGCGGCGTGTCGCCGCCTGAGGCAATGGACGCGGCCGCTTCGTCCAGTTCGGTAAGCAGCGTCTCGGTGCGCTCGAACAGCGCCCGACCTTCCTCGGTGAGCTTCAGCGTGTGCGAGCCACGCTCGAACAGCCGCACCCCCAGGCTGGCCTCCAGCTCACCCACGCGGCGCGAGAGTGTTGCCTTCGGGCGGTCCGCGGCGCGCGCGGCACGGCCAAACCCGCCGTGTCGCGCTACCAGGTTGAAGTCGGCCAAGGCCAGCAGGTCCATGTGTTCCACCAGCGAGACAGGTGGTCCAAGTATATGGGCTATCGGCCCGCAAGCGGATCAACAACCATGAGGCCTCACCACCCACCCGGAGTACCCCATGACCATTCTTGTTACCGGCGCCACTGGCACCATCGGCCGTCAGGTCGTTCAGCACCTCATCCAGCGCGGCGCAAACGTTCGCGCACTGGTGCGCACCCCCGCCACCGCCAACCTGCCCGCCACCGTGGAGCCGGTGCAGGGCGACATGCTGGACGTGGATGCCCTCCGCCAAGCGCTGAAGGGCGTCTCCACGCTGTTCCTGCTCAACGCCGTGGTCGCCGACGAATTCACCCAGGCACTCATCACCCTCAACGTCGCCCGCGAGGCGGGGGTGAAGCGAGTGGTGTACCTGTCGGTGATCCACAGCGACCGCTACGTCAACGTGCCGCACTTCGCCGGCAAGTTCGGCGTGGAACGCATGATCGAGCAGATGGGCTTCAGCGCCACGATCCTGCGCCCGGCCTATTTCATCGACAACGACCTGACCATCAAGGATGTGGTGCAGGGCTACGGCGTGTACCCCATGCCGATTGGCAGCAAGGGGCTGGCGATGATCGACACCCGCGACATCGCCGAGATTGCTGCCATCGAACTGCTCAACCGCGAACAGGCGCCGGACAACAGCGCGCTGACCCGACTCAACCTGGTGGGCCCGGAAGCACTCACCGGAGAACAGGTGGCTGCCATCTGGAGCAATGTGCTGAACCGCCCGATCGCCTACGGCGGCGATGACACGGCCGCCTTCGAGCAGAACCTGCGCCAGTTCATGCCGGCGTGGATGGCCTACGACATGCGACAGATGGCCGAGCGATTCATCAGCGACGGCATGCTGCCGGGCGCGGGTGACGTGGAGCGGTTGATGCAGTTGCTGGGGCGGCCGTTGCGTACGTACGGCGCGTTTGCGGCGGAGCACGCGTCAGCGGGCTGAGGGCCGAGCCTGGGCAGCGGTTGAACCGCTGCCCAGTAAAGTTTCACCCTTCGCCATCTTTAACATCCACATGGCAAACTGACGCTGCTTTAGGGCTCGACCCGCCCACAATTGGTGCGATCGCATTGTCGGGAGTTATTTTGGGATGGCGGGCAAAACTGGTTTTTCGGAAGGTCGCGGAGGAGTCGGAGCAGTCTGGAGACGACCTCGACTAACAGTTCACCCAACCCGAACCAACTTTGCGGGTCGCGCGGCTGATGACTGAATATGAGCCGGCAACCGGGTGGACGACGCCGGAAGTTCAATACCTGGCGCCCTCTAGACAAGGTGAGCAATCGGACCATGGGTCCGTCAAATCGATAGGTATTTCCTATGGGAGCACCAGATCATTCCTTGGCAATACTACGATTCTTCGGGGACGAGCTCGTGCCCGACGAGATCAGCGCGCTGTTGGGGGCGAGTCCAACGGTGTCGTATCAAAAGGGCCAGGAGCTTATCGGCAGCCGTACCGGGATCAAGCGCATCACCAAGACCGGATCTTGGAGACTCAGCGCGGCTGATCGCAAGCCAGAAGACCTGGAGAGCCAGATCTTTGAGATCCTCCAGCAACTTACCCAGGATTTCACTATCTGGGCGTCATTAGCGCGGTTTGAACCCAACATCTACTGCGGCCTTTTCATGGCTAGCAGCAATGACGGGACATGGCTCTCAGGAGAAGCGTTACTCGCCCTTGGTCAGCGAGGGATCGCACTCGGGCTGGAAATCTATGATCACGATGAAGAAGAGTCCGATGCCCGGTTCTAACAGCCCGAGTAGCGGCATTTGTCCTCTCGTTTCCCGACGCAGTACGCCGTCAACTGCAGGGCGGTCCGTCGCTGGGTCTGATTCTCAGAGATTCTTTCGAGGGCTGGCCGTTTCCCAGACTCAACCAATCCAACGTCCGCTTCTGGCCGAATGCAGTCGCGGGCTCGACATGGCAGCATCCAAACCAGAGCGGAAATTCCGCTCAACGAACGATGAAGGAAAGACCAGTGGACAGCCGTGAGCTTGTTGTGCTCCTTGAGTCGCCGCAGACGGACGTCACGTCGCCAGAGTTGGTGCGTGGGGCCATCAAAGCTGGGCTCCGCTGGCCAACTCCTTATTGGCCAGAGTTAGCCGTCCGGTGGATTGAAGAAGGGGCAAGCTTGGACAGCGAACTGGCCAACCTGGTAGATGCGGTGGCCACCAACGAACATTTTCCGCAGAGCCTTCGTCATCGCGCTTTTGTGTTAGCCCGACGGTTCGATAGAACCCAAGGGGCGCGGTAATCTGGTGGCGATCTAATGGTTTGCTTCCGACATGAAGCGGACATTAGGCAGTGCGTCCGGCGCGGCTTCCAATGAAGATGTCCGCTTCTGGCCGGTAGCGGACCTTAATGAGCGACCGTTTGAGCCTGTACACCGCGTCTAATTGATGCCCTTGCTTGGCGCACTGAAGTAGATCCACGCACATGCTAGTCCTGCGACTGCTCCAAAGGTGGCGAACTGTGCCACGTCCATCAGGCCACCAGGGCGGCTCCCTGTAAGTATCAGGATCGATGAGAGCACTGCGCCAAGAGCACAGCTTACGGTAAGCGCGCGCCCGCCCCACAGCCACGGCTTCAATGCCCCGATGATTGCGCCAGTGGCTATCGCCGGAATCGCACCAATCGGGTAACCAAACAACAACAAGATCAGCAAGGCGAGGGGATTGGGCAGCGTTCCAGCCATCAGCCAAGCCATGAGGAACGCTGCAAGTGACCCTACAAACGGGCCAACAAATACGTACAGAGTCAGGGCGAAGAATTGGTCTACAACGCAATCCCAAGCGGACATCCGAGCCCCCCCATCCACATTCGCACATGCCCAGATCCGGAACATAGCTGCCAGAAGCGGAAGGATCAGGATCAGCGCATAGCCCTTGTGCATCTGGATCTGGATCTAGGTCAGCCGGATCGGCGTACATTTATACAGTTTGGATCGGCGCGCGAGCAATCCGGCTGGCTGCACGTCCGGAGTCGCGTAGCCAGGAATGGCGACAGCTGGCGCTGGTGTCTGCTCCTGGTCCGAAGCACACATAAGGAATACGTAGGCGGCTGCCCCGGTGCTATCCTCTGCTGTCGACCCAAAGCGGACATAAGCGATGGGTATTTGGGGACTTATGGATACTCTCGTCGTAAAGTCGATCCAACGTTTTGGGGGATCGGCTGAGGTCACATTGGACAGTGGCAAGGGCGAGATCGTCGCCTTCAGCCATCCGTGCGACCTTTCGGTCGGGCAAGTCGTGCCGAACCTCTTGCACGGCATGACTGAACATGTTGCAGCCGCATACCTTTTGGATTGGCCGGAAAGCCTGAAGTCCGAGCGCTCAATCGAGCGTCTTGAGCGGATTGAGGGCTTCGCCTATCGGGGATGTGGCCAAGTCGCAGATCAGGCGGCCGGGCAAGTAGAGGTTCTCGGGTTTGTGCTTGAACTTGGCGATCTGCCGTGCACAGGCTTTGTGGAGTTCGAGTGCATGCGAATCGACGTCCCGGATGTTTGACTGCTCGGACGGTAGACGCCTCCGTTGCGCCTGATCTCCCGGCTGATCGTGGACGGAGCGCGGCCCAGCATCGATGCGATCAAGCGGATCGTATGCCCGGCAACCAGCGCCCGCGATACGTCTTCGCGCTCGACCAAGCTATGCGCCCGCGAGGATCCTCGACGGACCGCCGGCCGGATTCCGCCAGTCTCGGCGAGAACCCCTCGCACGGACGAGTGATGCCGAACGAGCAGCCTCGCAATCTGGTGCAACGACTCGCCCTGCCGGCCGCGTTCCCACATCAAGGCCTTGTGGCTGTCCGTGTACTGAATCCTTGTCCTTCGCTTCATAAACAACACTCTTGCTGCTTGGGCAGCCGTCTGTGTTTCATCGAACATATGAAACCGCCACCCAAAGCGGACACCACGGGCGACGACTCAGCCATTTCGTCGGCGATCCGAGTGATTCATCGGCGGCTTCTGTTGCTTGGTCGCAAACCGGTTGCCACGCCCCCGCGCGGAGGGCAACTTGCAGCGGCGATCACGTCGACCTGGAGCCGCGCATGACCCCCGTTGCTCTGTATTCGCCCGATCCGGCCCGCGGCTGGCTGCCTTGGGCCTGGTTGACGCCGATCCTGATGATCCTGTTCAACGCGGTGCCGGTGATCGCGCTGGACGGGTGGATGCAGTCGCAGCATTGGTCGACTCCGAGCGGCGATCCGATCGGCCTCGCTGGCTTGCATGCGCTGCTGTGGATCGGCTTCGCGCCGACGCTGGCGGCCGTGCTCGGCTGGGTACGCTTCGTCGAAGGGCGCTCGCTGGCGAGTATCGGGCTGACCGGTCCGTCGCCACTGAAAACCTTCCTGCACGGACTGGCCGTTGGATTCGGCACGATCGCGCTGGTCGTAGTCGCGATCTGGATGGCTGGCGGCATGCAGGCGGCGGATTTGGGGCCGGCCTGGCGTTCGCCCGTTAGTCTGCTCCACATCGGTCTGCTGCTATTGGGTTTCATGTTCCAGGCGAGCGTGGAGGAAGTCATCTTTCGCGGCTGGATGCTGTCGGTGGTGGCGCGCAAGACCAACGTCACGGTGGCAGTGCTGCTGGTATCGCTCGCTTTCTGCTTCCTGCATTTCAGTCCGCACCAGCCGCCCCGGGTCATGCTCGGCACGTTCCTGTTCTCGGTGTTCGCCTGCGCCTGGGTGCTGCGGACCGGCAATATCTGGGGCGTGATGGGCTGGCACGCGGGGTGGAACTGGTTGCTCGC
>Ga0160432_100369_pt1 | contig 33248 bp, 29 predicted proteins | sample HID1971M_E0MG_FD_108250 | JGI IMG/M metagenome (GOLD analysis project Ga0160432, IMG submission 108250) | Enriched millipede-associated microbial communities from UW Madison campus, WI, USA - HID1971M_E0 MG | ecosystem: Host-associated > Arthropoda: Insects > Digestive system > Unclassified ... | reverse complement strand
TGTCGGGGCTGGGCGTCGTCGCGGCGGCGATCCGCGGCCACGAACGGCTCCGGTTCGCGTACACCAAGCCGGGAGGCATCCCGGAGCAGCGTCACACCGAGCCGCAGCGACTGCTGAGCTGGGGACCGCTCTGGTACCTGTTCGCGTGGGACCTCGACCGCGACGACTGGCGGGTGTTCCGTGTCGACCGCATGGTCTCGGCCGCTCCCACCGGGGCGCGATTCCGGCCGCGGCTGATCCCGGAGGAGGACCTCGTGCGGCACGTCGTGCGGCGCATCATCCGCGCGGGCTGGCACTACCGCGCTCAGGTGCTCGTCCACGCGCCCGCGGCGACCGTCGCCGCGAAGGTCGTCATCCCCGTCGACATCGAAGAGATCGACGCGTCCACGTGCCGGGTCGAGCTGGGATCCGACGATCCCGACGGCCTCGCACTCTGGCTGACACAGCTCGGTGCTTACGTCGAGGTGATCGAAGGAGAGGAGCTCGCCCGAGCCTTCGACCGGCTCGCGGCCCGGTTCCAGCGCGCCGCGGGCAGCATCGCGACCGCTTGACGCCGCGGCGTTCGGCGAAGCCGGGAGCTGCGATCAGTGCGAGCGCGGGCCGTTGCGGAGTCCGGCGGTGGGGCCGCCGTCGTGGGCTCTCGTGGCCGAAGGGCTACGGGCGCCGGACGAGGCTGTACGCCTCCGGTGCGGCGATGAGGCTGTCCCTGTAGAGCGTGGCGAGCGCCCCCTCGCCTCTCAGTGCCGCTCTTCGCTGCGCGGCGGCCCCTGACTCCCCGGCGGCGAGACGGGCGAAGAGGCCGCGGATGCAGTGTCGCTCGAGCCCGGTCATCGACTCGGGTCGGATCAGCTCCTGCAGAAGCCGGAGGATGTCGCCCGCGGGAAGCAGGCCGCTCGTGTACGGGTGCACCAGGGTCGTGGCGACGCCGTGCCGTGCCGCATGCCAGAGTGCGGCATCCATGACCTCCGGAGGTGCAGAGGGACGCGGCTCGGTCGCGCGCTCGACGAGGGCCCGGATGATGAGCGCCAGCGCGACGGCGGACGACGGATCCAGTTGCGCGTCGCATACGCGTACCTCGACGGTCGGATACGTCTCGGACAGCCGGACGTTCCAATTGATGGTGCCGGGGTCGGTGGTGGCGCCGATATCCGTCAAGGCGGCGATCGTGTCGTCGTAGTGATCGGCGTCATGGAAGACCGGGGGGATGCCATAGGTCGTCCAGCGTCGGCTGTGGATCGCTCGCCAGCTGTCGAACCCGGAGTCCGCGCCGTGCCAGAAGGGGGAGTCGGCCGACATCGCGAGCAGTGTCGGCAGCCACGGGCGGAGTGCGTTCGAGGCGCGGACGCCGGCATCACGATCGGGGATGCCGACATGCACGTGCAGTCCGTTGATCTGATGCTCCGGCGTCACGCCGGCGACGTCCGCCGCGATGTGCGCGTATCGGTCGCCGGCGCTGATCCTCGCGTTCGGAGCTGTCCGGAACGGCGTTCCGGTGCCGGCCGCGACGAGGCCCGCACCGGCTGCCCAGTCACCGAGCCGACGACGGAAGTCCCGCAGAGAGTCGAGCGCATCGCCCGCATCGGTGAACACGGGCGAGGCGAACTCGATCTGCGAGCGGAAGAACTCGTGTGCGACGGTTCCGCCGGAGGGGACCACCTCGGTGAACGCCGGTGCGCAGTCCACCGCGGTGAGAGTGGTGGGGTCGAGGATGACGAACTCCTCCTCGATGCCGAACGTCGTGGGCACGTCGTCTCACCGGGGAGGATCGACCGCGGTCGGATCGGGGGTGTGGGTCGTGAATCCGGTGAGCTTGTGGGTTCCGTCGCACCAGGGCTTGATCGCCGACGCGCCGCAGCGGCACAGCGCGACGGTCTGACGGGTGCGGTCGATGACCGCTCCCGTCTCATCGCACACATCGATCGCCCCGCGCACGATCAGCGGGCCATCGGGACACGCGGTCACGGAGGGGCGCGCGGCCGACCGCCGGGCCTCGTTCATGCGTGGATCCGCCTCTCCGGGTCCCTCAGCGCGGAGCGATGGTGCTGCCACGCGGAGTCGATGTGCTCGGCGACCAGGTCGTCGATCGTGAGGCAGGCAGCGGCTCCGAACAGCACGCTCTCCAGCAGATCCGGCTCGTCCTCGACGAGGGCTCCCGCGAGATCGCAAGCGGCGATCTGCTCGTGGACGGCATCCGCTTCGACGTGCTCGTCGAAGTAGTCGGTGACGTCCTCCGCGAAGCCGAGCCGTCGGAAGCCGTCGCCGTACGACCGGTTCGGCAACGACGACGTCATCTCGAACGCCGCGAGGTGCCCGGCGATGGCGCCGCGCAGACGCCGGTTCAAGCCGAAGAACGACATCATGTTCTGCGACGCGAGGGTGATGGCCGGCACGACGTCGACGTATGCGCCGTAGGTGTCGTCGAGCCCGAGGCCGCGCATGGTCTTCGCGAAGATTCCCGCGTGCATCCGCTCGGGAACCCCGGAACCGTACTCGTCGAACTGAATCTCGACGAGGGCGGTCTTGGCGCGGCCGGTCAGACGCGGGATCGCCCACGAGTGCGGATCCGCCTCTCGCAGCGTGTAGATGCTCCGAAGGATGAGGAATTCGCGCAGCTGCTCGAGCGTGGCCGATTTGGCGACGTAGCGCGACAGGCTCGGCCCCGGCGTCGGTGCGGTGAGCGCGAAGAGCGTCCGCGCCACGGCGTCCTGCGTCGGCTCCGGAAGCGGCGGTGTCACGACGAGCTCGCGCAGCCGGCTCTCGAACGCCTTCTCCAGGATGCCGCGGGTCTCGACGAGCTCCGGCTGCCATTCCCACTCGTCGCCGAACCCGGGAAGGGATCCATAGTGCAGCCCGTACAGGACCAGCAGGCTCACCTGGATGTCGTCGTCGTGAAGGATGTCATCCACGCCGGTGAGGGCGGCGCGCGCAGCCGATGGCAACTCCGAAAGGCCGGTGCGATCGGGCCCGCCGGTCAGCACACGGAGAAGAAGCTCGCTCAGCACGCCGCGCGATCCGATCGCGGAGGTGCCGGGCAGGTAGTGGACCGGGCTGACCATGGATCCTCCTCGATGGATCAGGACGCCGGTTGAACGTCCTTCCTGCACCGTCCCACCGGCCGACGCCCGGGTCAGCGGGGTTGACGGATGGGGCCGCTCGCAAGTAGCCCCATCAGCTACAGCCAGTGTCGGCGCTTGAACATGAAGAAGATGACGACATCGGCGACCACGATCGCGATGGCGACCGCGAGCCATCCGTACTGCCACTGGACGAGAGGGATGTTCTTGAAGTTCATGCCGTACAGCCCTGCCACCAGGGTCGGCACGGCCAGCAGCGCCGCGAACGCCGAGATCGTCCGCATGTCCTGGTTCTGGCGCGCGGCGATGTTGTTCTCGTGGCTCGACAGGATCGCGTCCAGACTCTTGCTCTGGTTGTTGATCAGTGCCGCGGTGCCGGCGGCGTCGTCGAGCAGATTGTGCAGGTGCGGGGCGATCTGCTCCCGGCCCATCTTCGACGTCTCCATGTGACGAGTGCTCTCGTGCAAGGCGGCCGCGATGCTCGACACGGCGCGATCGACTCTTCCGATCTCCTTGCGGACCCGGTAGATGCGGCGGTGATCCTCGCGGCTGTCTTCGTCGAACACCTGCTCCTCGAGTTGCTCCAGCGCCGACTCGATCTCGGCGGCGGCCTTGGCGTAGCCGTCGATGATCTTCGCCATGATCGCGTAGGCCGCGGGCAGGGTGTCCGAGAGCGAGCCCTCGGGCGCCTCTTCGAGGATCCTGCGCAGATCGGGCGGCGCCGCCTCTGTCCCGCGCTGCACGGTGAGCAGCCAGCCCTCACCGATGTACAGGAACGTCTCGCCCAGCACCAGAGCGTCATCCGGGGACTGCATGACGTTCCACAGCATCACGAACAGATGCTCATCGAGCTTCTGGACCTTCGGCTGCTGGCGTCCCGACAGCACGTCTGCGAACGCGGACGGATGGATGCCGAGGACTTCCCTCGCCTGCCGGAGCGTGTCCTCGTCCGGTTCGATCAGCCGTACCCACACGAACCGGCTTCCCCGGCGCGCAGCCCTCACGGCGTCGGCCACGTCGTCGAGGGTGAACGACTCCCACACCTCGATCGCGCCCCCCACGAGGAGGCCCTGCATCGACGGCCGGCCGCCGTCGGGATGCCGTCGGTGCGCGGGCTCGGCCGGGCCGGAATCGTCATCCGTATACGTCTGACTCTGTGCCATGGTCCCCTCCCAGCCCTCTTCGGGCGCAGCGAGAGTACGTCGATCCTCTTCGGTGTCCGAAGGGGTTGAATGATGCGCGTACTTGTGGCAGACGTCGACGGCCGCGGGGACCGCGCCTACCCCGCGTCCGCGGCGAGGTCGACGAGGCGACGGACGGCGTGGTCGACCGTGGCGCGCAGCACATCATCCGGGCCGCCCGCGAGCTGCAGCCGTTCGGCTCCTGAACCCGCGGCATCCGACCACCCCACGAATACGGTTCCCGGTGGATGCCCGTTCTCGCTGTCCGGTCCGCCGACCCCGGTCGTCGCGACGGCGATGTCCGCGCGCAACAGCGCGCGGACTCCCCGAGCCAGCTGACCGGCGCATTCGGCCGAACACGGATCGAGTCCGTCCGTCACGCCCAGGGCGCGCACCTTCACGTGTGGCTGGTAGGCCACGATTCCGCCCGCGAACCAGTCCGCGGCGTCTTCGCCCTTGCCGATCTCGGTGGCCAGCAGTCCGCAGGTGAGCGACTCGGCGACAGCGATCGTGAGTGAACGCTCGCGTGCGAGGTCTGAGAGACGCTGGGCCGGTGGGACGGGAAAGGCGTCGCCCGAGCCGGGTGGGACAGGCCGGTGCGGGTCGACCAACGACGTGCGGAGGAAGACCTGTTCCACGCCGTCGTCGCCCTCGACGCGCTGGGTCTCGTGATAGCCGAGGCCGACGTAGAGCCGAAGATTCGCTTCGCTCAGGGACCCGGTGAAGAGCTCGGCTTGCCGGCATCCGGCTGCGCGCCCTCGATCCTCGACGGCGCGGAGCAGACGTGACCCGATGCCGAGCCCTTGCACATCCGGCGCGATCACGAGCCGGCCGATGAGCAGCAGGTCGTCCTTCCGCCGCGCGCGGACCGCCCCGACGATCCGCGAGCCCAGGACGGCGACCAGACCGAGGTTGACGGACAGTTCGGCCTTCAGCTCCTGCAGATTCTGCGTGAGGGGCGGCATGCGGACGGTGTCGTAGATTAGCGCCTCCTGCACGAACGCGGCGCGCTGCAACGTGAGCACCTCGCCGGCGTCCTGTTCCCGGATGTCGCGGATGGTCAGGTCCTGTGGATCACGGCTGTTCATCGCGACCAGTCAATCGTCTTCGGTCGGGCATGCACACAGGGTTGACGCGAGCGACATCTGCGACGCCCCGGCTACTCGGACTCCTCGGCGCTGACATGGTGCGACATCCCGACCGGTTTGGATTCGCTCGACCCGCGCTGGCGCAGGTAGATGGCGAACGCGACCATGGCGCCGACCGCCAGGAACTCGGACTGCCAGTTCTGCAGAGTGCGGTTCCAGAACTCGGGGGAGACGACATACGCGGCCCACGACATCGCCGGGAGTCCGTGCTCGGCGTTCTCGTCGTTGGCGACGACCACCCCGCCCAGTGATTGCGCGAGCCAGGACAGCAAGAAGATCGTCGTCATCACCAGGAGCAGAGAGTTCGAGTAGACCCATCGTCGCAGGCCGCCCACGCGGGCCCAGGGCGGCGAGTCAGGGCGGGCGTGCTCGCCCACGTACTGGTCTTCATCGGTGCCGACGCCCTCGTCGCCGGGGATCTTCGACTCCGGCGATCCTCGCTGGATCAGCCAGATCGTGCCGAAGATGAACAGCGAGAACTGCAGGAACTCGGACTGCCAGTTCTCTGCGACATCGACGAGGAACGCGGAGGAAGACACGAAGGTGAAGTAGCCGATGGCCGTTCGGCCGTGCTGCTGCAGCTCTTCGTTGTTGAACGACCATCCCGCGAAGGACTGACCGATCAGAGCCACCACGAAGATGGCGAAGAAGGCCAGGCTCAGACTGTTGTCTCGGAGGATCCGGCGCATGATCACCGCCCCGTCAGCGGTACCACGATCATCGCGGTCAGCCCGACGACGATCGTGACGGTCCACAACCAGAAGACCACTCGCATGCCGGTGGTGTCGGCATCGTCTCGTCCCGTCATGCGCGGAAGCCTAGCGATGCGGTACCGCTGATTCGCAAGCCCCTTGCCGGGCGCTTCGCGGGCCGCGGAGGCGCCGCGTCGTGAAGACCGCGGCAGAATACTCCGCCGCGCCCCCGAACTCGACCCCCTCTTCGGATCGGTGCTCCCGGCGGATGGTGTTCGCCACGGCGGAGCCCCCGACCGGCACATCGCCGGCCCGACGCCGCCGGTGAGATGGAGGAGGAACATGTCGACTTACGAGACCGGATCTCCCACGGACCGCCGCGCTGACGGCTCGCCCGAGAGGCCGAGTCCGGAGACGCCGGATGTGAAGGAGCGCGCCGTCGACTCGGTCGCCGAGGTGGACGCCGGGGCGGTGTATGTCGCCGGTGTCGCCGGAGACGAGATCAAGAGCGTCGCGCACGATGCGAAGGAGGCCGCCCGTGGCTTCTTCGACGAGACCCGGGTGCAGCTGGCGGATCAGGCATCCACGCAGCAGCGCCGAGCGGCCGACGCCCTGCGCGGCACCGGCGACGAGTTGGAGGGGATGGCATCGGGCACAGACGCAGGCTCGCGGGGCATGGCCACGAGCGCGGTGCGCGCTCTCGGGCAGCAGAGCCGCCGTGCCGCGGACTGGCTGGAGCGGCGCGAACCCGCGGATGTCGTGCGCGAGGTGCGCGGGTACGCCCGTCGGCACACCGGCGCCTTCCTGCTGATCGCCCTCGGCGTCGGCATCGTCGCCGGCCGTGTGACCCGCGCGCTCATGGCAGACGCTCACACCGACGCCGCGCTCCCGAGCGGTGGATCGACGCGGGCACGTGCGGTGGGAGTCGGCGGGCAGCAGCCCACGCCGACGGACGGCGGGGCTCAACGTGGGATGCCGCGGGCCGATGGCGCCGGCGAAACGCCCGACGGCGACGCTCAACGCGGGATGCCGCGAGCCGATGCCGCCGGCGAAACGCCCATCGGCGACGCGCTCGCGACCGAGCAAGGCGCCGGTTCGGGCCCGACCGGAGTGGGCACGCCCGTTGCGGCGCGCGGCCCGTGGTCGCCCGGCGGCGAGGAGCGACCATGACCGACATGCCCACGCCCTCGCAGCAGAAGGCGGCCGAAACGTCGCTCGGCGAGCTCGTGGGCGAGGTCTCGCGAGACCTGTCCATGCTGATGCGGCAGGAGCTCGAGCTGGCGAAGGCTGAACTCACCGACTCGGCCAAGCGCGCCGGCGCGGGTGCCGGACTGCTGGGTGGTGCCGGCTACGCCGCGATGATGGCGGTGCTCTTCCTCAGCCTCGCGCTGTGGTGGGCGCTCGGCCTCCTGATCGGCCTCGGCTGGTCGGGTGTGATCGTCGCCGTCATCTGGGCGGTCGTCGCCGGCATCCTCTACGCCGTCGGCCGCAGCCGGCTCAACTCGGTGCGAGGAGCCCCTCAGACGGTCGAGACCGTGAAAGAGATCCCGGACGCGCTCAAGAGAAATCAGGAGAACCGATGATGAGCAATCCAGACCAGATCCGCGCCGACATCGAGGTGACGCGCGACGAGCTCGGACGAGACGTGGACGCGCTCGCCGACAAGGTGTCACCGCCGAAGATCATGGAGCGGCAGAAGACGCGCGCGCGCCAGATGATGGGCGGTGTCAGGGACCACGTGATGGGCGTCGCCGATGACGTGGGCGACAGTGCGTCCTCCGCCGGCCAGGCGATGGGCGGCGCGGTCGACGCCGCCGGGGACGCCGTGAAGGACCTGCCGCACAAGGCGAAGCAGAAGGCCCAGGGCGCACCGATCGTGGTGGGGCTCCTCGCCGCCGGTGTCGGGTTCCTCGTGGCCAGCCTGATTCCCACGAGCGACTCGGAGACCCGGTTCGCCGTGTCGCTGCGCGACCGCGCGCAGCCTCTTGTCGACAAGGCGGTCGACGAGGCGAAGGATGCGGCCGAGGAGATCGCCCAGAATCTCAAGGCACCCGCACAGGACGCCGTCGAACAGGTGAAGGAGTCTGCCGTCGATTCCGCCGAGAGGGTCCAGCAGGAGGCACGGGATACCGCCGACCGCGTCAAGGAGAACGTCGCCGACAACATGTCGCCCGACGACCCCGCCACGCCCCCGGCCGATGACACGGAAGGATGGCGCCGGTTGGGCTGAGGCATCAGCACAGCCGCGACGAGAGGCCCCGGTGATGACCGGGGCCTCTCGTCCCTGCGGGGGAGAGGAGCAAGGTACTTCGCGGGCCGCGCGACGTCAAGATGCCGAGCGCGAGGCACAACGCCTGCCAGGATGGCTGCAGCGGGGGCGTTACCATCACGCCCCGTGAGGGGGATCCGGCAGATGGTCGAGGTCGCGGATCTGACGCGAGCATTGCGCGGCGCACTGCGGCGCGGCGAGCTGTCGGCGTGGTTCCAGCCGCAGATCGAGCTGCAGACGAAGCGTGTCGTCGCCGCTGAGGCGCTCTGTCGTTGGGATCACCCGCAATGGGGGTCGATACCGCCGGCCGATTTCATCCCCGTCGCCGAAGAGGACGGGACCATCGCCGAGATCGGCGAGTTCATGGCGACCGAGGCCATGACGGCGATGACGGAGTGGGGGATCGACATCTCCGTGAACGTCTCGCCGGCGCAACTCGAGGATGCCGGCTTCACCACCTGGCTGGGGCGCATGATCCTCCGTGTTCGACGCCCCGCACGGCGATTGACGCTGGAGATCACCGAAGGCCGGCACCTGGGCGATGTCCCGGCTCTCGTGGCCCGCCTCGATCGTCTTCGCAGCACAGGGGTCGGAATCTCGATCGACGACTTCGGGTCAGGGCAGGCCTCGTTGACACAGGCGCGAAGGCTTCACGCCACGGAGCTGAAGATCGACCGCGGGCTGGTGAGCGATGACTCCCCGTCGGCCTCTCGGGTGGTTGCAGAGGCCGTCGAGCTCGCTCATGATGCAGGCATCCGCGTCGTCGCTGAGGGGATCGAGACTGTCGATCAGCTCGATAAGGTCACGCGTCTGGGTTGCGATCGGGCGCAGGGCTATCTGCTGAGTCGTCCGGTGCGACGGCGCGACATTGCACGTCTGGCCGCTACTAGCGCGTGAGCTCCCCCTGGAGCCGGTCGAGGAGGGCTTCCAACGAGACCTCGAACTCCTCGTCGCTGCGGTCTTCGCTGAGCATGTCGCGAAGCCGGAACACCTCCGGCGCGTCGTCGAGCACGGGATCGTCGGACGACGCGGCTCCCTTGCGGTCTGACGCGGGGGACGCGCCCTCATCGATCGGTGCGTCCACGGGACCGGTCGGCGCTCCTCGCGTGGCTGCCTCGAGCAGGAGCTGGCCGAGCAGGAAACTGGTGAAGGACCGATACGTGTCCACCGCCTGCCGGTCGGTGAAGCCGCGGTCGATCAGGGCCGTCAGAAAGGCGTTGACGACCTCGACACTGCGAAGCGGGGGACGAAGCCAGGGCGCGGCCGGATGGCGGGTGGCCACGAGCGGGAACACACGCGGGTGCTCCACGGCGATGCGGCGGATCTCGTGCGCTGCCGTCTGCAGATACGCCTGCCAGTGCTGCTCGAGGTCCGCTTCGAGGTTCGGCATCAGATCGGCCATGAGCAGGGCGACGACACCCTCGAGAAGATCCTCCTTGCCGTGCACGTACCGGTACAGCGACATCGCCTCCACGCCCAGTTCCTGAGCGAGTGAGCGCATTGAGAGGTTCTGCGCGCCGGACGCGTCGATCTGAGCGAGCGCGGTCTGGATGATCAGTTCGCGGCTGAGGCGGGATGCCGTCTGCTTCGGCGGTCTGGAACCGACTGGCCGCTGGTCCTCGTGCTCTGCCATGTCGGCCATCATCCTCCACACGAGGCGGCTGTTTCGAGGGGTTGTCCGTTTGGCGCGGCGGCAAGGTAAGCTCGCCGCAGGCTTACGGTGTAAGCGTTGTTCGCGGTCCAGCCCTGCATCGCCTGCTCGAAAGGCTCCCCATGTACTCTCTCCCCGATCGCGCGTCGTGACCGCCGCCGCCGAAGACCGTTCATTAAAAGGCGCCGTGGATGTGCTTCGTCGCAACAACGTGACGGTCTCCGGCAATCCCTCCGGACCGGTCGTGATGTTCGCGCACGGCTTCGGGTGCAGCCAGGAGACCTGGAACCTCGTCGCGCCGCGGTTCGAGGCGGACCATTGCGTGGTGGTGTTCGACCACGTCGGGTCGGGTCGCTCCGACTGGTCGATGTATGACCGTGGCAAGTACTCCGCCCTCGATGGGTACGCGCGGGACGTCGAAGAGATCCTCGCCACCCTCGAAGCCGAGGACGTCGTGTTCGTCGGGCACTCCGTCAGCGCGATGATCGGTGTGCTCGCTGCGGATCTCAATCCGGGACGGTACCGCGGGCTCGTGCTGGTGAGCCCGTCACCCCGGTACATCAACGACGATGGGTACGTCGGGGGATTCGAGCCGGCAGACATCGACGCGCTCCTGGATTCCCTGGATGCGAACTATCTGGGCTGGTCGCGGCAGACGGCGCCGATGATCATGGGGACTCCCGAACGGCCGATGCTCGAAGAGCGCCTCACCGACGGTTTCTGCAGCGTCGATCCCGAGATCGCGCGTCACTTCGCACGGGTGACGTTCACCTCCGACAACCGCCGAGACCTGGAGAGTGTGCGCGTCCCGACGCTGGTGCTGCAGTGTCGGGAGGATGCGATCGCTCCGATGGACGTCGGCCGGTACGTCCACGCCGCGATTCCGGGCAGCAGGTTCGAGATCCTCGAGACCACCGGGCACGTTCCGATCCTGTCAGCGCCCGACGACGTCGCCCTCCACCTTCGTCGGTTCCTCTCGTGAGCGTCCCGGCAGTCGACGGCTGGTTCCGGCTGGCCCCCTGCGGTCTGATCGCCACGGCAGACGACAGCACGATCCTCGAGGCCAACGACACGTTCCTCGCATGGTCCGGTTACGATCGCGCCGGACTGCTCGGGCGTCCGCTCGTCGCCCTGCTCGATCCCGGAAGCCGGCTCTTCTTCGAGACGCGACACCGCCAGGTACTCCATCTGCGCGGTGCGGTTCATGAGGTCGCGCTCACGATCCGGCGCGCTGACGGCGCCGAACTTCCTGTGTTGCTGAACGCCGTACGAGACAGCGACGGCGTCGTACGCTTCGCGATATTCAACGCGACCGACCGTGTGCGGTACGAGCGGGATCTCCTCGCCGCACGACGAGCTGCCGAGCAGTCCGAGCAGCGGGTGCGGGTGCTCCAGGAGGTGTCGACGATGTTCGGCGTCAGCGCGACCGACGCGGAGCTCGCTCAGTCCTTCGCCGACGTCGCCCGGGACGCGTTCTCGGCACGCGAGACGGCCGTGCTGCTGACTCGAGACGACGGGCAGCTGCAGCTGACGGGCGGCAGCAACCCTCTCGAGGGAAAGGTCGCCCCGGTCCGCGAGCTGCGCCAGACGGCGGAGGTCACGGTGGTCCACGATGACGACACCGAGTACTCCGAGCTGAGCGCAGCGATGCGCGACGAGGGCATCGGGTCGCTGAGCGTGACCCCGCTCATCGCCGACGGCGAGCGACTGGGAGTGCTGGTGTGCTTCTTCGCCGGCCACGCCGAGGTCGACGATCACTTCCTCGATCTGCAGCAAGCCCTCGGGCGGCAGGCGTCACAGACCCTTGTGCGCGTGCGCCTGCAACGCCGGCTGGCACTGCTCGCGCTGCACGACCAGCTCACGGGTGTGGCGAACCGGCAGCTGCTGCAGGTGTCGCTGGACGATGCGCTGACGCTGGCGGCGACGTCGCTGGAGCCTCTGGCTGTGCTGTTCCTCGACGTCGATGACTTCAAAGGCATCAACGACGCCTTCGGACACGCAGCCGGCGACAGCGTCCTCGTGGAGCTGGCTTCGCGGCTGCGCGGCGGCGTGCGTGCGGGAGACATCGTGGGGAGGATGGGCGGTGACGAGTTCGTCGCGCTGTGCCCGGGGGCCGACCCGTCGGCGGCCGAGACCATCGCGCAACGCATCCTGGAGGTCTGCCGCGAGCCCATCGCGGTCGCCGACGGGGTTGTCACGGCATCGGTGAGCGTCGGGATCTCGCTGTTCCAGCCGGGCAGTGATCCTCAGCCCACCGCACAGCACCTGCTTGTGCGCGCGGATGTCGCGATGTACGACGCCAAGCGCGCGGGCAAGGACCGCGCTCAGCTCAGCACTCCCTGATCCATCCGGTTCGATTCCGGGTTCGAGAGCGCCTTCAGCGCGAGACGGTCTCCGCTCGCGGGGCTGAGGCGTCTCTCGAAGGATCTCCGGCAGCCCTCAGACTTCGCCTGCGCTAGTCGATCGGCAGGCCGTCGGCAAGCCCCGTCCGGCCCGCGTCGCGCCGGCTTAACGTGAGAGCACGGGTATGAGGAGCGGATCATGGCGCAGTTCGGATACACACTGATGACCGAGCAGAGCGGGCCGAAGGAGCTTGTCAGATACGCGAAGGCGGCGGAGGAGGTCGGGTTCGATTTCGAGGTCTGCAGTGATCACTACTCGCCGTGGCTGGTGAGCCAGGGCCACTCGCCGTACGCGTGGACGGTGCTCGGCGCTGTCGCCCAGGTCACCGAGCGGGTCGGCCTGATGACGTACGTGACCTGCCCCACGATGCGGTACCACCCGGCCGTCGTCGCACAGAAGGCGGCGACGCTGCAGCTGCTCGCGGACGGCAGGTTCACGCTCGGACTGGGCTCGGGCGAGAACCTCAACGAGCACACCGTGGGGGAGGGGTGGCCCGCGGTCGATGTCCGTCAGTCGATGCTGGGGGAGGCGGTGCACATCATCCGCGCGCTGCACAGCGGCGAACTCACCACTTTCGACGGCGACTACTTCCGCGTCGCCTCCGCGCGCGTTTGGGACCTGCCCGAGGATGGCATCCCCATCGGGATCGCCGTCTCGGGCGACGACTCGGTCGAGCGGTTCGCGCCGCTCGCGGATCACATGATCGCGGTCGAGCCGGACGCGGCTCTCGTATCGGCGTGGGAGGCGACCCACGATGGTGCCCGGGCCCGCAAGATCGGCCAAGTCCCGATCTCATGGGATCCCGACAAGGACACCGCCGTGGCACGCGCGCACGACCAGTTCCGCTGGTTCGGCGGTGGCTGGGCCGTGAATGCCGATCTGCCCACGACGGCTGGCTTCGAGGCGGCGAGCAGCTTCGTGCGCCTGGACGATGTCGCCGGCTCGATCGCCTGCGGGCCCGACCTCGACGAACTCGCCGCGTCGGTCCAGCCGTACCTCGACGCCGGCTTCACCGACATCGCGTTCGTCCAGATCGGCGACCAGGCTCAAGATGAGTTCCTGGCAGAGGCAGCCGGTCCGCTACTCGAGAAGGCACGTGCTCTGACCGCGAACCCGGATCGCTAGCGCGGGTCTCGCTGCCGTCGGGGTGACGCTCGTGGGATCGCTTGTATGTAACAGCGGGGAGTCACCCTCGTCACGCCCCTGCCTGCGTACAGCTCTTGTCGTGAGAATGCCTGGTCAGGCTGCGAAAGAGGACGCGATGCCCCTGGAGGGACTCGAACACGACTGAGCATAATGCTCGATCTGACCTCAACCTGCAAGAACCGCGGAATTACGCGGATCTCTAGGAGGTTGGACGACATCGAGCAACCCCGCGAAGCGTGTTGCAGCAAATGGTTTGCGGGCATAACGCGGGCAAGAATCGTTGAAAAATCAGGGGTTATGCGAGTTCGCGAGGCGAGCTCGGCGAGCGTCGGAATCGGCTCCTGAGGACGTTGCAGTCCAGAAGCACAATGCTCAACATGGAGTGCCAAACGGCGGCATGATTAAGCATTATGCTCCGGGCGAGATTCGACGCCGTTGCCCTGGAGTGGGCTCCGCGCGGCAGCGCCGGCGGGCTGCTCAGCGTCCGATCGACGGGCCTCCGGGTTGGGTTGGCCCCTGGTGGGGCGCTGCAGGGTCGTATGGCCTGCCCGGGTTGTAGGGGTCCACCGCCGGCGCCCGCCGGGGTTCCTGAACGCGGACTTCTGGCGCCAGGCCCGAGTCGCGCGCGCGACTCATGAGGCGGGTAGCGGTGCTCTGGCTGATCTGAAGCGTGTCGGCGACGAGCTTGAGCGGGGGATAGCTGATCGCTGTCGCGACGCGATAGACGGCGATTGCGGCGTCGAGGGAGTCCATGGGCTCGCGCTCCTCTTGTGCCCGCATGCGGGTGAGGAAATCGCGCACCGGAATGCGGTCGCTCTTGTCGCAGTCCTCTGTGCCGACGTCGACGGTGACGACATCGAGCGCTGACCGCGTCATGATCCAGTGCGTGCGCACCTCGCGGAGCACCTGGCTGGTGATGTCGACGCCCTCCGCTTCGCGCTCGAGTGCAGCGAACACGACGGCGGTGCGTCCGAGCCGAGCATCCCACTCCACGCGGACGGTGATCGTGCCGGGCACGTCCTGCTCGCCCGACACTCGCGCGCGCCACGACTTCGGAAGCGTGACCCCGCTCCCGAGATCGATGCGTTCGTCGCTGAAGTCGTACGCCTCGATGTCTGCCATGAAGCCCACTATTCCAGGTCATCGAAGAATCGCGAAGAAGACTGTCGATCTTGGCTCACGTGTGTGGTACCTTGCGACGAAGGGAGACTGACACTGCTGGCTCACAGAAGGGGCAGGACCATGAATCGATCACAAGATCGTCTGGCACTGACGATGAAGGATGCCGCGAAGCTCGTCGGCGTCGACTACCGCACGATCAAGCTCGGCATCGAGAGCGGCACTATCCCGACGGTCCAACTCGGCCCGCGTCGGATGATCCCCCGCGTGCCCTTGCTGCGCGCCTTCGGTGTCGACGCCTGATACCCGCGCGACAGGCGTGCTGCCCAACGTCTGAGCAGCCGGCGGGCTCGATCCGATACTCGTGCGTGCACCGAACGGTTGGTGAGGTTGATTCGCGAGTCTGCTCTATTGTCGGATGAATGACTGGCCAGCCGCTCGCCGATCTGGCACCCGAGGACCGCCTGATGCTAGTGGTAGGTCGTACAGCGCAGAAAAGTGTCGAGGTAGAGCACCTCATGCGTGTCATCTGGGTGGACTTGGTTGGAGGGAATGCAGACACAACCACCGCGCCGACTGGGAACCGCGACGTCGTGAAGGGCATCGAGCGGTTGGCCGATCAGTCAATCGAGCTAACAGAAGAAGAGCGCACCACATTGCGTCGAGCGGTCCGGTCCGCGTCACACGCGCAGCAACGCCGCAACACGGTGGTGCACGAACGCTGGGCGCTCGACAAAACAACGGCATCCTGGATCCCGACCACGGGAAACTCGCGACAGATGCCCAGCGACACCCCGAAGCCGAACTGGACAGCGGCCGAGTTTGAGTCGGTGTTGATCGACCTCCACAAGGCATCGTTACAACTCGCCGTCCTCGCCGGAGTCGTTGCCACAGCGCGGGGCCGTGCGCCACAGACGATCTCAATGACAGCAGAAGAGTCGATGGACTTTCGGGCCAAGTTGCTAGCGATTGCGTGCAGTCTGGACGCAGAGTTTAGTCTCCCGGCAATCGAAGACGTCCGCAGGATGCTCACGGGGAACCGTCCGAAATAGCGGTGCCTCACGTTGGCAGCGCGGCGTTTGGTGCGCGTGTGCACGCGACAGAGAGCGGAGCGGTTGGCGTGCGTTCTGCTGGATCGTGATCCGCACCCGAGACGCAGGTCGGGGTGCGCCCCAGAGCCGAACCGTTCGCGCGAGTCGCCGAGATGCTGACGGGGCGGCCAGGGTCAGTGGTGCTCTCTCGCTAGCTCGGGCGAATCCAACTGCCGTCGACCTCGACGAGTTTGAACATGTCTCGGAGAACGTCTTGGGAGAATCGTGCGTACTGACTTGACGCGAATGGGAACACCGCCCTGTCAAAACTGATCTCCCAGTCCTGAATCAAGGCCGAGTACTCGTTGAAACCAAGTACCCCTAGTGTCGGCAATGCCCGCCTGAGCGCGATGATCATCCCGTTGATAACAGTCGTTGATGTGATCTTCGAATTGGGATCATCCCATTCGCTAAGGTGGTTGGTCTTCAAGGCTTTAAAGTACTGATCGAGCGTAGCTGCACAGAAACGGACGTACTCTGCCAGGAGACCCGGGCTATCCTTTGCGGCCAGTGCTGCGTGAGCTGGATCGGCTTTGACCCACTCGGCGTATAAGCCTGCTTCTGCGCCGATGTCGACAAGATATCGAAGCGCAAATTTCACGATCGACGCGATCTTGATTGGTGCCTGATCCATTTGAGAAAGCTGAAACATTCCCCGAAAAGCGGGCTTCCTGTTCAGCAGTTCCAGGACTCGCCTCGCCACTGCTACATCCGCATACGGCGCGCGAAGAGACTGGATGGCGAGGAGCACGTCCGCCGGTACCGGCTTCGTGTTCGAATTGATGTCTAGAAAGATCTCGCTTTGAAGCTTCAACCGATCGATCTCATTCATCTGTGTTGGAAACACAAGGCCAGTCGCGAGGAGGTGCACCTTGGTGCGAATTGCGGCAACTCGCGGCTCGAGATCGTCGGATCCCTCGTAATGCGCGAATACACGATGCTGCCCGTCGATGATGCATAGGGAGTTGAACTCATCCGGTATCGTCATTCGATACGGCGAGTAATCCTGTACATCGTCAAGGTCTATGACCGCACCGTCACTCGTCTGAAAGGTCAGGCCTGGCGGAAGGCCTATAATGATGTTGTTGAGGAAGGCCGATCCGTCGCTTGCTACGTACTGCCGGATCTTCTTGATTCGGCCCGCATCGATAAGGCGCTGGTAAAGGTCGGTTGAGTAGCCCCAGTTGTCCTTGCGAAGCACATACGAATTGCGAAGGAGGACGTCCGCGGAAATCATGAAGGAAACCAGTCGAACGCCGTTGCTGAACCCGGTGCTGTCATCGGGGGAGATGATCGTGGTGTCGATCGCCTTTGCGGCGTTGCCCACGCTGGTGGCGCCAATGTCACTCGTCCCGAGTTCCAAGAATCGCCAGAAGTCGGTCTTGGCTGAGCGTCGGATGGTTTTTGCAAGACGGTCAAAGTAATTGAGAGCGCGCGTATTGACGACCTTCATCGGTTCCAGCAACGCTAGCTCATCGTCGTCGAGATCCATCTCCCGCTGCGAGATGTACAGGTAGAAGAGCTTGAAACGCTTGGGAGAATACGCCACCAGTGCTGTCTTGTGCTCAGGGAACTCTGTGCCGAGCCAATCGATGAACGCGGCTTTTGAGGCGTGAAGCTGCTCGGCAATCAACCGCTTGCCTTTGGCATGGTCGAATGCCTTCGTGCTTGTTGTGTCCTCGACGACCAGCAGTACGTTCTCATAAAGGTATACGGAGTCAAGCTCGCCGGTCCTCAGGCCGAACTTGGCTTCCCTGCCTTCGGTCGGGATGTGCGTGAACCCCATGTTCGAGAACATGGTCTTGATCGAGCGAGCGAATCGGCGCTGCTCACGGATCGCCGGATCAACGGGCTTTCGGGTAGGTCTTCTGCGGGGCTTTAGGCTCGCCACTGTTGAGTTTCTCCCATCCGGCCTTCCCTGGTACCGATCTCGGTCGCCAGGCTACCGGGTACGCAGCTTCGGCAGCCGCGCGGCGCGCGGGCGCGGCCATGTCCGTCGGTGCAGTTAGGGTGTGATTCGGTAGCCAGATGCGCGCAGAGGAGGAAGTCAGTGAGCGAGGCCGCGGCCATCCCTGAGCCCGACGCGACACTTCGTGATTCGGGTGTCGTGTGGACAGTTCATCAAGGGGATGCGCGAGAACTGGAGCAGCGTCTCAGATGGGCCTCCGAGTCAACGGACGTGCCCGGACAGCCCTTCCTCAAGACCACGATCACATCACCGCCGTACGCGACTCTTGTGGACTACGGGACCAACAATCAGATCGGCTTCGGTCAGTCCTACGACGACTACCTGCAATCATGCCGAGCGGTATTCGAGGGCGTGCATCGGTGGACGGTGGACTCGGGATCGATGTGGGTAGTCGCCGATAGTCTCCTGGATCGACGCCGCAGCGGACAGGTCTCCCGGCTCATCCCGTTGCCATTCGAACTCGCGGCGCAAGCAGAGCAGGTTGGGTGGACGCTCCGTGAGGTAATCATTTGGCGAAAGGACCGGACACGGCCCTGGTCACATCACGGCAAACTTCGCAACGGCTTCGAGTACGTTCTGTTCTTCGTCAAGTCGAGCGAGTACACGTTTGCTGTTGATCGACTTCGAGACACCGGAAACCTCAAGTCCTGGTGGGTGAAGTATCCGGAACGGCACAATCCGTGGGGTATGACGCCGGACAACGTTTGGGAGATTCCAATCCCCGTTCAAGGAAGCTGGGATGGCGCCGCGTTCCGGCACGCTTGCCCTTTCCCTCCGGAACTCGTTCGCCGGATGGTGCTGCTCTCTTCGGACGAGGATGACGTCGTCTTTGACCCATTCGCTGGCAGTGGAGCTGTCGTCGCTGCTGCGACACGGGAAGGCAGGCGTGGTCTCGGGATAGAGCTAAATCCCGCCTACGTTGACTTGTTCCGGCAAGGCGGCCCCATTGAGCGCACGGAACGACCGGACACCAAGCCCGTAAGCGCGATGACGCAACGACTCCTCGAGTTGCGAATGTTGAAGTATCCGAAGGACCTGGCAAACCAGATTCTGCGAGCTGGGTTTACGACCTCGCAGATTCGTGCCGTTTTTATGCAGGTCGAGTCGATTAACTACGAGCCCGCGCGTACCGCCTACGCGAATATCCACTGTGGGATCATCGTCTCGGATGAGTTATCGGAACTGGAACGAGCGCGGATGTCTAAACACGTCAGCGAGGTGCTCGGGGTCGCTCCGCTTTCAAAGTATGGGCTCGAAGTGACCTGGACCATTGTGAGCCCCCAGGAAGCGGCCGCGAAGCTCGCCGATCAGGAGATCGCGGTCTATACCCGTGGGCGTACATGGACCGCACGCGAGAAGCTCGCGCCGGGCGACCTCATGCGATGGATACAAGAGTCCGGTACCCCAAACGTGGTCCCAATCCTCTCGCCGCTCCATGTTCAGCAGTCGCTGGAGGAGAGCGGCTAAGGGGCGCAGCCCACCGCGCAAAGCGAGCAATAGCGCGGTCCTGTCCTGAAATGTACCTCCACCCCTGCGCGGTGACGAGGCACGACTAGAGTGACCTTCTCGTCGACGTTAGCGCACGAGTAATGATGCGCGCGGCCTCGTGGGGACGATGCTCCTCAGCATCAAACCGTCGGCGAAGACATACAGTTCGTGCTTGGGCGGGTAGGAGATGAACTTCGTCCGGCAGCGGCTGGGTCAGGTCGGAGGTGTCGAAGAATCGGGTGTAGGGGTGAAGAGCTCCGTCACTCCGGTCTCGTCGAGAAAGGAAGATGGAAGGGAAATCGTCGTCGCGCGTGGACAAATCGACCCACTGATCGGAGCGATATCCAAACCACAGCAGCCACTCGGCTTCTCCGTTGACAAATACCTTGGCATACCAGCCATTGCCGTCGGGATCTCGGTTAGTGAGAAGGGAGAAGGCCGGAAGACTGAGCGTGCCTTGAACCCTCAAATCTCCACCTGCGTCATGCATTTCCGCTTTCAGCTCCTCCGTGAACTGCTGAAGCGTCGCGCTCCACAACGCGAATCGCTGCTGGTCACTCGCGAGTAGTCGATCGTTGATGATGTCCTGGACGTACTGCGGTCGAGCCATGATCTTTGACTGACGCCGAATCGCTCGCTCGAACAACTCGTACAGCGGCAAGATGTCGCCATCGTCGCTCGCCTGGAGAGCGGCGTAGTACTCGCCCCGGTCGTCTTGGGCACGAAGAATGAGCGGGGGGTAGTCACTCCGCGAGAGCTCCAGATTGGCCAGTATCCTCGCGAGGCGACCGTTACCGTCTTCAAAAGGATGTATGTGGGCGAGCCATGCGTGGATCACCGTCGATGTGAGTAGCGAATCTCCCGCACTGGCCCCCCACCAGTCAGCGAGCTCGAGCATCACTCGTGGAACTTCGTGTGGCGGCGTCGTACGGTGATCCGGCCGGCCGCTGATCTCGTTTTCAAACTGCTTATAGGCTCCAGCAGTTCGGATGTCACCCAGGATCACGCGATGCAGAGCACGAATCTCCGCTGCCCTCGGTACGTGTTCATCCGCTAGCCAGGAGTCCGCGATCTCATGTGCTCGATACAAACCGAGAACCTCGTACAGTTTCGGCTCCGCAATAACTGTCTCCGTAAGTGCATGCTCAGGTCCACCGATTAGGTCTGCGTGCCTCCTGACCGCTTCCCTCACGTCGTGCGGATCCCACTCGATGCCTTCGATCCGGTTGCTTTCCGCGACTAGGTCCATCCGCGTTACGGCTAGATATGGCCCGAGTATGGACTCCGCTTCGGCACGAATGCGCGCGTTCGTGTCGCGCGCGCGAGCGCGGGTGCTGTCCGCTTTTTCACGCGCCTTGGTGTATCGCGCTTGCGACGTCTCGTCGGCATCGACAAGGTAGGGGCTTCCGGCCAGCAGGTGCTCGGTGTCCGTCATAGAGCTGCATCTTCGCATCCCATCGTCCGCCAGAACTAATCCTCGCTCTTCGAGGCGGTTTTCGGAGTCTTCCCCTACTTGGCGTGAGCCGCAACCAGGCAGACAGTTGACGATGACCCCACAGATGCGGGCAGGGAGCGTAATGCCACAACGTCTACCACTAATTGTTAGACGGCGAGGCCTCTGAAGCCATACCTAGCGCGCGGCCGATCGATTGGGGTCCTACGTCGCCACAGTCGGGCTCTACATCCCATTCCCGCGCACCGCACCCAGCGCCCCAACCACAGGCCCCGTTGCCATCGCTGCCTCGCGGTTCCGCGCTGCGCGCCGCACCTCCGCCTGGGCCGCTCGCACAGCATCCTGCATGGTCAACTCCGGTGTGCCGCGTTGCATCGACTCGGCGAGGCACTCGCGGGCCGCGGTATCCGTCCGCGCGACGACGATCGCGACGTTGTGCAGCCGCCCGCGCGTGAGGCCCACATAGAGCCCCGCGGCATCGACACCCGGCCCGACCACCGACGCGTCGGCGGTGTCGCCCTGCACGCCGTGCACGGTTGACGCGTAGGCGAGCTGTAGGTGCTCGCGCGCGTACTCGGTGGACACACGCGCCACCTCGCCGCTGTCGCCCACGGAGACAAGATCGACGAACGACTCGCGGATGCCGCGCACGATCCACTGCGCGCGATTCTCGACCCCCGTGAGCCGGTCGTTGCGGCGGGTCTGGACGGTGTCGCCGACCAGGATGCGCTGCTGCCCGATTCCCCACGCGGCGACGTGGACGTCAAGCTCGCCCTGATCGACTCGCCGTTGCTGGATGGCGTCGTTGATCGCGTCCGCCTCAGCATTCGTGCCGGATACCAGCGTCACCCGGTTGCCGCGCGCGTGCCACTCGAAGTACGCGTCGATCATCCGCTCACGCGCCGCGTCGTGATGGTCGACCCGCTCAACGTGCCCACGCGAAGCAAGCTCGCTCGCCACCTCCATCGCATGTTCGCGATCACCCGCATCCCGGAGCCGCAGCGTGAGCGCCGCGTAGTCGGGATCGCGGAACCGGTGCACCGTGTCGAGCTCGACCGCAGCGTTCGCGTGCCGGATCGCAGAACCCATCGCGCCCGCGTGCCCGACCGGCAACGCCTGATGCGTGTCACCCACGAACGCCAGCCCGACACCCTGCTCGATCGCCAGCTCGACGAGGACGTTCGCCGTCTGCAGGTCGACCATGCCCGCTTCGTCGACGACGATCCGATCGCGAGAACGCAACACGAACTGCGTTGGTCCGCCATATGCGGCGCCCGTACTGGGATCGACCTCTCCCACTCGAAGCCTGGTCCACACCTTCGCACCCGCCTCGTCGGTGCCCCATCGGTAGCCATGGTCTGAAAGCAAGGCATGAATGCTGGATGCCGCGGCCCCGACCTCGCGACACGCCACCGATGCCGCCTTCCGCGTGGGAGCAACAACGAGCATCCGCCGCCGTTGCGACGTGAGCGCAGCGAATGCAGCGCGCAGCATTGTCGTCTTGCCCGCGCCGGCGGGGCCGGTCACCGTTACGAGCCCGTCCGTGCCGGCGATGGCGCACGCGGCAACGCCTTGCGAGGCATCCAGTCCCGACAGATCTTCGTTCGGCGCGAACCGGTGCAACTCGCCCGGCAGCAGGGACCGCCCCGGCTGGGCGAGCACGTCCAAGCGGCCGGCGAGACGCACCTTGGCGCGCACTGTCGCGGTCGCCATGAACGCCTTCACGTGCGCTGGCGGATCATCCGCAACGAGCCGGTGGACGGCGCGCATGGCACGCTCCGTGATCTCGGCGATCACGCCATCGAGCCGGTCGCGCTCCGCTACGACGTCCGTGCGCGAGAGCGCGCGTATTGCGCCCGCACGGATGTCGAAGATGCTGAACCTCCCGCCACAGGACATGGACCGTTCGTCCGCGTCGACGACCGCCTTCGCCGCGAGCAGATCCAGATCGACGGCATGCAGGTCTGTCGCAGCGACCGGAATGGGGGCGCGAGGAGTGATCAGACTCGGATCGATCGCTGCGATCTCGTCGCGGACCCGCGCCTCCCACGACGCCTCGTCGACATCGGCCGGCTTGTTCGGACGCGACACCGCCCACGCGCGCCGATCGATCTGCTGCAGCACCTCCACGCTCGGCGCCGATCCTCCGTGTATCGCCGACCACTCCGCGATCAGACGCGCGCGGTTGCCTTCGATCTGCGCCGACCGACGCGAGACAGGGCGGACGGCGGCGGCAAGTTCGGCGATCTCGCCCGCGTCGTCGAGCGTGTATCCGTGACGGGCAAGCGCGGCGATCCAGGCGGGATCGGTGCGCGCGGCGAGCTCGCCCTCGGCGTTGACGACGGTGTGCAGTTTCATCGCGACGCGCGAGTCGAGGTTCGACCACTTGCCGTCCGCGCCGAGCACCTTGATGTTCAACCAGAGATGACGATGGATGTGCGGGTCGAGCGCGCGCGAGCGCCGATGCTGCAGCTCGACGACCTCGATGCGGGTGATCTCCTCGCGGATGAGCCCTCCATGCCCGCGCCGCGCGTTGAGCTCCGTTTGCCACGTGAGCAGGATGCGTTCACGCAGACGGTCCTGGAGCGCTTCGAACTCGGCGGCGAGTTCGGGATGCAGCAGCGCGGCGATGCTGTATGACTTCGGATGATTGAGCGTTCCGTCGAGCAGCAGGTCGGCGTCGGGGCTCAGCCGCTGATGCCCGCGCTCTTCCCCGGTGACCGGGTCGTGTCCGGTGAGCCAGACACGAAGGCCGCCGGCCGTGAGCTTGTCGGAGGAGATGATGCCGTTCGCGACGACGAATCGTGAGACGGTCGAATCGGATGCCGCACTGTACGCTTCGAGCGCGTCAACGCCGGGGGAGTGCTGCAGGTGAGCATCGCAGGTGCCCTCCAGCGCGTAGCCGATCGCCTGTCGAACCCCTCGGGATTCGACGCCTCGCTTCCATCGCTCGAGGCCACCGCGCATGCCGCCAGGATAGGTGGCGTTTTACCACTTATCCAGGGATTTTTCGGGTGTGAAGGTACGTGTAGGGGAGTGCTTCTAAACGGCGTCGCTCACCCACGGTGCCTGCGTGCATTGCGCTTATCGTCGGGTGGCTTCCCGTCGGCGGCCTTGGGGGCCGCGTTCGAGGCCGCGATGAGATCGGTGCTTGGCTGTTGAGGGGCGTCGAAGCTGTCTGGGTTCGGCTGAGGGCGATCTCGGCCCGCACGGCAATGGCGCCGCGAAGGCAGACGTCCGTTCGTGAGTCTCGAAACGATGCGCCAGCCCTCCGCTCGCGTCGCGGGCGGAGGGCTCTTGGCGGGTGATCAGGCGGCGTCCTCTTCCAGAGTCTCCAGCGCGGCGAACTTCGCCTGCATGGTCGGGTTCCCCTTGGTCAGCTTCTTCACCGTCAGCGCTGTCGCTTTGTCGTTGGCCAGGCGGAGATTGTTCTCGGAACCCAGCAGGGCCTCCTTGACCTTCTGGAGCCGATCGATGGCAGTGTCGATGTCCTTGATCGCCGCCTCGAACTTGCGCTTGGCGAGATCGTAGTTGCGACCGAACGTGGACTTGAAGTCGTCGAGCTCCGCCTCGAACTGGTTGATGTCGATGTCGTGTTTCCTGACCTGCTCCAGCTCAGCCTTCACCAGGATCGTGTCCTGTGCGGCGTTGCGCAGCAGCGCGATGATAGCGAGGAAGAACTGCGGGCGGACGACGAACATCTTCGGGTGCTCGTGCGAAACATCCGTGATGCCCGTGTACAGCTCGGAGTCCTCTTCGAGCATCGACACGAGTACGGCGTACTCGCAACCCTTGTCGTTGCGGTCCTTATCGAGCTTGGCGAAGAAGTCGCTGTTCTTCTCCTTCGTGGCCGAGAGGTCCGACTCATTCTTCATCTCGAACATGATCGAGACGTACTCGACCCCGTCGTTGCTGAAGTCGCGGAAGATGTAGTCGCCCTTAGTTCCTCCGGTGGCGTCGTTGTCTTTGCCGAAGGTGGCGTTGGGGAACGCGAGAGAGCGCATGCGGTTGAACTCGATCTCGCAGTGCTGCTCGAGCGTCTCGCCCAGCATCTTGACCGACAGCTTCGCCTTGATGTCCTTCAGCCGCTCGATGAGGTCGTCCTTGAGAGCGAGCTCCTTCGAATGCGACTCGTTCAGCACAGCCTCCTTCACAGTCTGCTCCGTAGCCTGCAGCTTCAGCTTGTTCTCGGCTGCGCCGAGCTTCAGCTCCGCGCTAGAGACAGCCTTGGCGACGGCCAGCTCCTGCGCTGTTTCGGCGCCTTTGAGTTCCCCCGTGAGTCGCTGAAGCTCGATGTCCTTTTCCGCGATCGCCTTCTGGGACTGCTGCACCGCCTTCGCGACAGCGAGCGCGAGCTCTGCCTGATGCGCCTTTTCTGCCTCGGTCAGTCGCGCGTGCAGGTCGTTCTCAAACTCTGCGGTGCGCACCTGCTGCGCAATGTCCGCATACTCCGCTTCGTCGATGGTGAACACGGTGTCGCAATGCGGACACTTGATCTCGTGCGCTGTCTGGTTGACGTCGTTCTCGTTCATGTCATACTCCGATCAGTTTGTTTTTGGTGTTGTCCAAGCGGTCGTTTCAGTACGCCCACTCCCAGCCCGTCGGCGCGCCGCTCATCGCGAGCACGACGAAGCCATTCGTGGCCGCGACATCCAGCACGATCCAGCCCGACACGCTCTGGCCGGGCCCGATCTGCGACGGGAGCTGCTGGCCGCTGTCAAGGCACGACCACGCGTTGCCGACCGGATCGTTGAGCCGGTTGCCGTCCGCGTCGTATGCCTGCCAGTCGTATTGCGTGAACGAGATCCACGGGAACTCCTCTTGCGCCAGCTCCGGAGTCGTCTCGACGTTGAGGTGAACACCGAGGTAGTGCCCGTTGGCAGGCGCATCTGCAAAGCCACTGGTGCACTCGGGGTCGATCACGATGTCAGTGACAGCGAATCGCGATGTAATCACATCGCTCGCGAGCGACGAGGTGCCCGCCAGCTGGCCGATGTCCTTGACGAGGTTGCCTCGCGTGCTCGTCGTCGACTCACCGAACTCCGATGCGGCGGCCGGCTCGGTCGGTTCGGGCGTCGGTTCTGCAGACGCGACCGGCGCGGTGTCAGGCGTCCTACCAGAATCCTCGGGCTGTGCCGACGAGCACGCTGACAGGGCAAAGACGAGAGCGATGGATGCCGCGGCAACAGGCGCGAACCGGTTCATGGTGTTCTCCAAACAGTGCGAGGGCTGACCGACAGGCGGGAATGGCCCCCAGGATTTCCCGCCTGTCGTGGCGACTGACGCCGCCGAACCGATGGTGCTAGCGCAATGCATCGGCGCCGCGATCGCGCCTGATAACCCCAGTTATCACCACGACGCTTCCCGTGCTCGATGCCACTCGCTACGGTTGCGTCATGTCATCCACCACGCCGCTCCTCATCGACCTAACCGGCGTCGCCCGGCTGGCCGAGGTGCAGCGCCCGGTGGTGTCGATGTGGCGCTCGCGCTTCAGCGCGTCGGCCGACCCGTTTCCGTCCCCAGTGCATGAGAAGAGCGGGCGCCCGTACTTCGACGCGATGTCGGTCGCACAATGGCTGACGCGTACGGACCACGGAAACAATCCGGATGCCATCGCCGACGCAGCGGCATCCGCCGCTCCGCGAAACTTCGACATTGCCGACCCGGCCGATGTTGCAAGCGTGGATGCACTGCTTGCACTCAACGAGGTAGCCGGCGAATCGCTCTCAGACGCTGACCCCGACAGCCTCCGGCGCCTGGCTGAGGCATCCGATCCCGACGATTCCTGCCTCGTTACCGAGATCGCATCGGCCCCATCTTCCTGGGTCGAGTGGGCGAGCCTGCTAGCCGACGCCGCCTACTCACCGCTGGCGGCCTCGCGCCTCCTTGAGCGTAGGCACGCCGCGACGCGCGCTGCCCGCGGATCCGCCGGCCCCCTTTCGACCCCGCTCGAAGACCTGCTGGTCGACCTCGCGCACGGGCTCGCGTCGTCGGGCGACGACGAGCTAATCGTGAACGAAGCTGTTTCTGTCGCGCTCGTCTCTCGGCTCGCCGACCGCATCGACGAAACCACTGAGCTCTCCGTTCCCGCCACCGGTGAAGGCCGTGCCATTCGCCGACGCCGACTGCTCGAAGGCATGCCCGTGCTCGCGCACTGCTCTCCTGCCGCCGCCGCGCTCCTCGTCACGCGGCTGCCTGTCGTGGGAGCTCCGCTGACCGCTGACACTCTGCGCGCCGTCGATGACCTCGTGCTCGAGATGCGAGACACCGATCGCGCGATCGTGGTTGCTCCGGCGGCCGTGCTAACCGAGCCGCTCTCTGCGGCCGACGTGCTGGCGCGCACCGACATCATGCGTTCGGGGCGCGTCCGCGCGATCGTCAAACTGCCCTCGGGGCTGGTCACGTCCTCTCCTCGCGAGGCGCTTGCGCTGTGGGTGCTGGGGCGAGAGACCGGCGATGTGCCGATCGCCGACCGTTTCACGGCGGTGGCGGACCTGACCGTGACGACCCTCTCTTCCGCAACAAGAGCTGACGTGACTAGTGACGTCCTCGCCGCAATGGGAAGCGCGAGCAACGTGAGAGCGCACGCCTTCCGCTTCGCTCGACTCATTCGCACGACATCTCTGCTCGCCTCGCGTGGCAGCCTCGTCGGGGCACCCACGAACGCGGCGGCCGCATCAGCGCGCGATCTGCCCGCGTTGCTGGATCAGGCCCGACAGCGCATAGACATTGACGTCGTGGGTGCCGCGCCGACGGCATCCACGAAGGTGGCGGTTGCGCCAGCCCGCGTCGATACGCTCATCGCCGGCGGCCACCTTCGAGTCCTCCCCGGTACGCGTGTCGCGCGCGACGAGTTCGGGGAGTCGGGCCTCGTCGCGATCGACGCTGAGTCGCTGCACGACCACACAACCATCGGCGAACGCCGAGTCGACCCGATGGTGTTCGCGTCGCGGCACCCGTCCGCCCGACTCACGGCCCCGGGCGATGTCGTCTTTCGCACGGCGCCGACGCCGGCCGCGTGGGTCGACCCCGATGGCTCGAAGATCGTCATCTACCCTGCGCGCGTCCTGCGCGTCAACGCGGCCGACCCGGGTGGCCTCGTGCCCGAGATCGTCGCCGCCGATGTGGCGCGCTCCCCAGGCGGCCCGGGAGCGTGGCGCCGCTGGACTCTGCGGCGCGTCGCCCCGAGCGCGATCACACCGCTCCGCCGCGCGTTGGGCAACATCGCCGCGACGCGGGCTGGGCTACAGACTCGCATCACGCATCTCGACCACTACGCCGATACGCTGACAGCCGCTGTGGTTGCCGGCGCGGTGACTTTGACCGATCCGGATGCCGCGGCATCCGTCGCGCAGTAAGGAACACGCATGCCCCGCACACCCATAGCCGCCGCGCAGGCGCCGTCGACGATGAAGGAGCTGAAAGACACGCTCTGGAAGGCCGCCGACAAACTGCGCGGATCGATGGATGCCTCGCAGTACAAAGACGTCATCCTCGGGCTCGTCTTTCTCAAGTACGTGTCGGATGCCTTCGACGAGCGCCGCGCGGGCATCCGAGCCGAGCTCGCCGCCGAGGGCTACGACGACGGGCAGATCGCCGACCTCATCGACGATACCGACGAATACACCGGGCGCGGCGTGTTCTGGGTGCCCGCGAATGCCCGGTGGGGATTCCTCGCCGAGAACGCCAAAGGCCTGGCGCCGTCGATGGGCACCCACGAGAAGTCGATCGGCGCGCTGATCGATGAGGCGATGGATGCCGTCATGCAGGCGAATCCCCAGCTCTCGGGCACGCTCCCGCGCATCTTCAATCGCGACAGCGTCGACCAGCGCCGCCTCGGGGAACTCGTGGACCTGTTCAACTCGGCGCGATTCGCCGCGCAGGGCCAGGGCGGGTCCGACGGACGCCGCGCTCGCGACCTGCTCGGCGAGGTCTACGAGTACTTCCTCGAAAAGTTCGCGGCCGCCGAAGGCAAGCGGGGCGGCGAGTTCTACACGCCCGCCGGAGTCGTGCGAGTGCTCGTGGAACTGCTGCAGCCGACCCACGGCCGCGTCTACGACCCGGCATGCGGATCGGGCGGCATGTTCGTGCAGGCCGAGAAGTTCATCGACGCCCACCACGGCGAGGGCAGCGACATCTCGGTGTACGGGCAGGAACTCAACGAGCGCACCTGGCGCATGGCGAAGATGAACCTCGCCATCCACGGTCTCTCGGGCAACCTCGGCCCGCGCTGGGGCGATACCTTCGCACGCGACCTGCACCCCGACCTGCAGGCCGACTTCGTGATGGCCAACCCGCCGTTCAACATCAAGGACTGGGCCCGCAACGAAGAAGACCCGCGTTGGCGCTTCGGCGTGCCGCCGGCGGGCAACGCGAACTACGCGTGGATCCAGCACATCCTCTCGAAACTCGCCCCCGGCGGTCAGGCCGGCGTCGTAATGGCGAACGGCTCGATGTCGTCGAACTCCGGCGGCGAAGGCCAGATCCGCGCAGAGATCGTCGAGGCCGACCTCGTCTCGTGCATGGTCGCATTGCCGACCCAGCTCTTCCGCTCGACCGGAATCCCGGTGTGCGTGTGGTTCTTCGCGAAAGACAAGGGCGCACGGGCTGGTGAGGTGCTCTTCATCGACGCCCGCAACCTCGGCCACATGGTCGACCGCGCCGAGCGCGCCCTGAGCGACGACGACATCGCGAAGATCGCCGGTACCTTCCATGCCTGGATGGGACGGGAGATGTCCGGCGGTCGAGTAGCGAGGAACGAGCGTATCGAGACCCCCACGCACGAACTGACTTCCACTCCCGAGCCCTTGCTCCCTGAGCTTGTCGAAGGGCCCCCCGCGTACACCGACATCCCAGGCTTCTGCTACTCCGCGACCCTCGCCGAGATCAAGGCCGCCGACTACGCCCTGACCCCCGGCCGCTATGTCGGCGCGGCAGCGGTCGAGGACGACGGCGAGCCGACCGAAGAGAAGCTCGCCCGTCTGCGAGCTGAGCTGGAGGCGCAGTTCGCGGAGTCAGCACGGCTCGCCGAGGTCGTGCGCGAGCAGCTCGGGCGGGTCGATGTCTGACTGGACCACGACCACGCTGGGAGACCTTTGCGCGACGGGCAACGGCGCAATCCAGACTGGGCCTTTCGGTAGCCAGTTGCACGCCGAAGAGTACTCGGCGGTTGGGGTGCCGGTCGTGATGCCGCAGGACCTTGGCGAGAACACCATAAGCACTGCTCAGATAGCGCGCGTGCCGGACGACGTTGCAGCGCGAATGGGACGTCATCGGCTGGCAGCCGGCGACATCGTGTACGCCCGGCGGGGCGACGTCACTCGGCGTGCTCTCGTGCGCGAGACCCATGTTGGCTGGCTCTGTGGGACAGGATGCCTTCGTGTGCGTCCCGGACATGCCATTGACTCAGGGTTCCTTTCGTACCTGCTCGGCATAACGGACGTGAAAGAGTGGCTACTCGGCAATGCGGTCGGGACGAACATGCTCAACCTCAACACCACAATCTTGGGCCGTCTGCCACTCACCGTTCCTCCGCTCGTCGAGCAGCAGGCGATCGCCGAGGTGCTGGGCGCCCTCGACGACAAGATCGCCGTGAACACCGCCCTCGCCGCCACGGCAGATGACTTGGTCCGAGCCGAGTACGCGGCACTCGGCCCCGAGAGCATCCACGTCGGTGACGTCGCTGTCTCTCCGCGAGCGGGTGTGGATCCTTCGAGCACGGAGCCACGAGACCTGTATGTCGGACTTGAGCACCTCGGGCGACGACAGATGTGGCTCACGGACGGCGGCCACGCTGCCGAGGTCAGCAGCACGAAGTCCAGATTCGAGCCGGGCGACATCCTGTTCGGCAAGTTGCGCCCCTACTTCCACAAGGTTGTCTCAGCACCGCGTGGCGGAATCTGCTCGACCGACATCCTCGTTGTTCGCGCCCGCGACGCGCAATTCTCGAGTGTGCTCTTGGCCGCACTTGCCAGTGATGCGGTCGTCGAGAAGGTAGTTGCCGCGAGCGAAGGCACCAGGATGCCGCGCACTAACTGGAAGGACCTCGCATCCGTCGAGATCCGATGGCCAGATCCCACCTCAGCCGGACGGCTGGCAGAGCGCCTTGACAGCATTCGCGACGCAACACTCGCAGTGCTTGCCGAGAACAGCACCCTCGCCGCGACCCGCGACGCCCTCCTCCCGCAGCTCATGTCGGGCAAGCTGCGCGTCCGCGACGCCGAGGACGCGGCATCCCGAGCCGGCGCCTGAGCGCGAGCAACGCCGAGACCCGATACATTCACAAGACTGCACCGTTGCATGAATCTTGGGGGATTCACCGTATGACCACTACGGCAGCGCCGCCTTCGGCGACCGCACCTGCACCCAAGCCCGTCAAGAAGACGCCGTTCTGGGCCAAACTCCTGCTCGTCCTCTTCGTGTTCGGCTTGATCGCCGCAGCCGCGTTCGCTGGGCTGACGTTCGGAAAGTTCCTCGGCGCCACCGAGGCACGAGACACCCAGGTCATCCGCTCGATCAAGGGTGAGGAGCAAGTCATCCTTCTCACCGCGGGGATGACGGATGTCCAGGAGGAGCGAGGCGATGGTCTCAAGCTGGCGATCGGCGACCTCAAGCTCTTCACCCTGGCCGGTACGGAGCGGTCGATGCTCGTGCGCTACGAGTACGACGCGAAGTTCGGCATCGAGGGCAAGGACGTCGAGATCGTGCAGACAGGCGACAACTCGTATCGCGTCACGATCCCGAAGTTCATCTACCTGGGCTACGCCAACCCCGATCTCAGCGTGGCCAACGAGGAGAACGGCATTCTCAGCTGGACGACGCCCGAAATCGACACGACCGAGGTGTTCGAAGAGCTGCTGTCAGAGCAAGCGGTGGAGCAGCACATCGACGGATTCCGTTCGGTGCTCGAGGAGCAGGCCGAGCTGTTCTACACCCGGGTCGTGGAGGCCATTGACCCAACGATCACCCTCGAGTTCGAGTTCACCGACTGACCCGGCCCGGCACCGAAGAAGGACGAAGAAATGACCCACGGCACCGAGCCTCTCGGGACATCCGGTGAGGAACTTCAATTGATCAGCGACGGAGACGGCCTGGTCGTCTTCGGCGCACCGGCCGCGGTCGAGCTGTTCGTGGCTTCCGCGGGTGTGTCGTCGCGTGAGCTCGATCTACGACCGCTGAACTCGGCTGTGGCCAAGAGTGGGTCTGCCCTGCAGACGGCGTCGGAGGTTTCGGCCAACGCCGGGCGGTGGATGAAGCTGACCGAAGAGTCTGCGCGCGCCGCGCAGAGCGCGAACCTCGTGCAACGTTCGGGAGGCCGGTTTGTGCAGGCCACGACCCGCGGGGCGAACGGCCACTTCACCAAGAACCTGCAATTCCTCAAGCCCGGCAATGCGGGCGCGTTCCTCACCAACCCTGCGATCCTCGCTGGCGTCGGCGGGATCATGGCGCAGTACGCGATGCAGCAGCAGATGGAGGAGATCACCGAGTACCTCGCGAAGATCGATGCCAAAGTCGACGACATCCTTCGTGCCCAGAAGGACGCGGTGCTGGCCGACATGATCGGCGTCGAACTCATGCTCGACGAGGCGATGGTCGTCCGGGCCGAGGTGGGCCGGGTCTCTGAGGTGACCTGGTCGAAGATCCAAGGATCGGCTTCCACGATCGCCCGCACCCAGGCGTATTCCCTGCGCCAACTCGACGCGCTCGCCGAGAAGCTGGAGAAGGAGACGAAGATCGGCGAGCTCGCAGAGCTCTCGAAACAGGCGCAGGACACCGTTGCGGAGTGGCTGGCGGTTCTCGCGCGCTGCTTCCAGCTGCAGGATGCGATGTCCGTTCTCGAAATCGACCGCGTGCTCGACAGCTCACCCGACGAACTCGATCGGCACCGACTAGCACTGCACACAGCGCGGCAGCGGCGATTGGACGCGATCTCGAAGGCGACGTCACAACTCGTCGTCCGAATGGATACTGCCGCGAGTCGAGCAAACGCGAAGGTTCTCTTGAACCCCCTCTCCGCGAAGGTCGTGGTCACCGCAAGCAACACGGTCGCTTCTGGTGTGCGCGACCTCCACGCAACGCTAGGCCTCGCCGACGAGCGGGACTTCCTCGAGGCTCGCCGCTGGTCTGCCGCAGCTGCCGATGTGCGCGATGACATGGTCGGTGCGAGCAAAGACGGGCTTCAAGCGGCGGGGCGCTTCAGCACGGAGGCGCTCGAGAACGCACGGATGTCGACGGGGCGGCTGGCGGAGAAGCTCGCGAACCGTCTCCAGCGCACCGGTGATTCCTCGTCATCGGACCGCAAAAGCCTTGAGGAGGAACAGTCATGAGCTTCGCGGTCGTAGATTTCGAGACCACGGGTATTTTGCCCTCATACCACCACCGAGTCGTCGAGATCGGGGTCACCCACGTCGAGGATGACGGCACGATCACCGCGCGCTGGGAGACTCTGGTCAATCCCCAACGCGATCTGGGGCCGCAGAACATCCACGGCATCCGCGCCGCCGACATCATGGATGCGCCCGTGTTCGCCGATATCGCCGCGGAATTCGCCGATCTGCTGCGGGG
>Ga0160432_100367_pt1 | contig 33376 bp, 2 predicted proteins | sample HID1971M_E0MG_FD_108250 | JGI IMG/M metagenome (GOLD analysis project Ga0160432, IMG submission 108250) | Enriched millipede-associated microbial communities from UW Madison campus, WI, USA - HID1971M_E0 MG | ecosystem: Host-associated > Arthropoda: Insects > Digestive system > Unclassified ... | reverse complement strand
GGCGCTGGTCGCGGTGTTCGGCGGGGCCGGGCGCTGGATCGCCGCCCTCGTGGGTGTGCTCACGGTGGCGACCGGCATCGTCTCGACCGTGCCGGGTGTGCTGTCGAGCATCGCCGGGCTCATGCCGACCTCGGCCGCCTACCAGGGCATGGTCGCGGCGCTCACGTCGGCCTCGGGGATCGGGGCGGCGTTCGCCGGCCTCGTGATCTGGACGCTCCTCGCCCTCGTCGCCACGATGCTGGCCGTCGCGCGCCGACGCACCACGTCGGCCCGCGCACTGCTGAAGTCCACGCCCGTCACCGCCTGATCCGCAGGCGTTCACGCCGCCCCGGTCGCCTCGCGGCCGGGGCGGCGTTGTGCTCGGGTGGCGCAGATGGCGGCATCCACCCACCCGACGCAACACACTGCGCCACCCGAACCACCGCACCCCGCACGCGGACACAATGCTTGCCGGAGCAGCGCCGGCGGGCCAGGATCGAGGGCGTGAGCTCCCCCGAACGAGCCGAGGTCCCGCACGGCGACGCGCGACTGCCGCCGCGCTGGTTCATCCGCACCGCGTGGGTCGTGCACCGGGCGCTGTATCGCGTCACCGGCGGCAGGCTGGGGCTGCGGCATCCGACCCCCACCGTGTGGGGCATGATGCGGCTGCACACGGTCGGGCGCCGCTCCAGCAAGCCGCGGGTCGCGATCGTCGCGTACTTCGAGGACGGCGACGACCTCGTGACGCTCGCGATGAACGGCTGGGGCGACCCGCCGCCGGCGTGGTGGCTCAACCTCGAGACGACGCCGACGGCCTCGGTGGATCTACCCGACGGCTCGCGCGACGTGGTCGCCCATGCCGCCAGCGGCGCCGAACGCGACAGGCTGTGGGCGGTGTACCGGACGCTGAACGGCGGCGACGACCTCGACGCGCACGCCGCGCTGCGCCGTCGCGAGACGCCTGTCGTGGTGCTCTCACCCGCTCGCTGACACGCGACGGGTGGTTTCCGGCGGGCCGGGGTCGTCGGGGGAGAGTCGGCCCGGCCCGCCGGAGTCTGTGGGACGGGCTAGCCGTCGTCGTTCTTGATCGTGATGAGCCCCTGCGCATCGGCGAGGTTCGCCCCCGCGGCGGGCTTCAGCGTCACGATGAATGCCTCGTCGGGCTCCTTCGCGGCGTCGCCGACGATCGTGAACGTGATGGTGGCGGTGGTGGCCCCGGCCGCGAACACGACGGTTCCCGAGGCCGGGCCCGTCACGTCGGTACCCCATGTGACGCCGTTGGCGATGAGGGTGTCGACGCTCCAGCCGATCGACAGCGCCGCGCCCGCCTGGTCGCGGGTGACGGTCAGGGTGACGGTCTTGGTGGTGCCCGCGGCACCCTCGGTGACGGTCGCGTCCGAGATCCGCACGGCCTGCGCCGCGGGAGCCGAGCCCACGTAGACGTCGTCGTCGGTGCGCAGCCGGTAGTCGGCGGCGGATGCCGTCACGCCGGCGCCGAACGCGAACAGCCCCTGCGCGCCATCGGCAAGCGGGGAATTGAACGCGTACGACGCGAGCACCTGGCCCGCCAGCGTCACCGTCACGACCGTCGCCTTGAGGACCACGTCCAGCGCGTAGTCGGTGCCGGCCACGAGCGTCCGGGCGATCACGAGGTCGATCGTGCGCACGCCCTTGGAGACGTGGCCGACGACGACCCGCTGTCCGGCGACGTCGATGCCGACGAACTTGTACTCCTTGGCCGAGTACCAGTCGAACAGGATGCCGGTGAACCCGCTCGCCCGCAGCGTCGCGGTGAGCTGCACATAGGCGGTCGGCTCGAACTTCGGCACACCGGCGTAGGGCGGGTTCATCGTCGAGGTGGGGATGCCGAGCAGCGTCGTGGCGGTGCCGGTGGCGTCCGTCGTGCCCTGCAGGCGACCGCCGACGACAGCCCACGTGCCGGTGACGTCCTGCTTCGCGGCGACGGCGGTGCCCTCGAAGAACTCGGTGCGGTCGATCGTGATCTCGGGCGAGATGACGGTGAGGTTGATGTTGTCGAACTGTCCCCTGGCCTGGTTCGACCCGAAGCCGGTCAGCCCGCGGTTGAGCGCGACCTTCTCGCCGCCGATGGTCCGGGGCGCGAAGGTGTAGCTGAACGCGTTCTTGCCGTTGGCGGTGACGGTGACGATGAGCCCGTTGATGACGACGTTGAGGTCGTAGAACGTGTCGGCCTTGACCCCGCCCTGCACGGTCCCCTGCGCGCGCACCCACCACCCGGTGGCGGTGCGCTCGCCGATCACCAGCTTGTTGATGGACTGGTCGATGCCGGCGAACTTGAAGTCGGTCGGGCTGAAGTAGTCGAAGATGATGTACGCGTTGGCCTTCCAGCCGCCGGTCGGCTTCTGCATCGAGATCTTCGCCGAGATCTCGTAGTACACGGTCTGGTACGCGTCGGAGTACCACACGGCCACGGCGTCGCCCTGCGAGTCGGCGGCGGTCACGGTGAGCATGCCCTGCGTGATCGTGAAGGTGCCCGAGTCGGTCAGGAAGCCCTGCAGCGTGCCGTCGTTGAAGTCGGCGCCCCGGACGCTGTCGCGCTTGCCGCCGGGGACGTTGCCCGCCTGCGGGTCGGTCGGGCCGCCCGTCTGCGTCTGCCAGTAGCCGTGGTCCTCTTGACGGATGAGCCCGAGCTCGCCGAACGGCTCGCCGTTGCGGGCCGGGTCGCTGCCCTCGTCGCTCCAGCGCGTCGGGTCGGCGCCCTGGCTGCGGCTCAGCGCGTACAGGAATTCCGGCAGCGCCGGGTTGTTCTGACGGCTCACGGTCGCCATGCCGAACGGCGCGAACGGCACCAGGTAGGTGTTGAACTCGCCGACCCAGTCGATCAGGCGGTCGCCCGCGGTGTTGGCGATCAGGATGTCGAGTCCGGCGCCGCCGTATGCGCGGTCCTGGTAGCTGGAGTTGACGCCGTCGGGCACGTCGTTCAGCCAGGTGTCGCCGTACTGCAGGCACGTCCCGTTGTTGGCCATGTTGACGCAGCCGTTGTGCAGGTTGTCGTCGGTCTGCAGCAGGTCGTTGCCCCAGCCGCCCCACAGCGTGTCCATGCCGGTGCCGCCGACCATCCAGTCGTTGCCGAGGTCGCCGAAGATCGCGTCGTCGCCGTCGGTGGGCTGCGTGTTGTAGACGAACTGGGTGCAGTTGCCCTGGTTGTCCACGGCGACGCACACCTTGGCGAGGATGTCGCCGAACTTGTCTTCGTTGTTGAGGAAGAACTGGTACGGGAACTGCGCGAGCGGCGTGCTGCCGGTGCACGTGTGACCGCTCGGCGTCCACGAGGTGCAGCCCCACGTCTGGCCGCCGGCGTTGAACAGGATCGCTCGCAGCGGGTCGTACTCGTCGTACAGGACGAACTCGCCGAGACGCATCTCGTTGTGGTTGTTCGAGTGCCACGCGTTGGTGTCGGCGCCGAAGTGGAGCACGTCGCCGGGGTTCCACGGGTGGGCGAAGTCGATGTACTCGAGGCCGACGAGGGCGCCGGTCGCCGGGTCGTAGTGCTGGTTGTATCCGGATGCCGCCGTCAGCGGTCCGTTCGTCCCGTTCGGCGCCGCGCGGTTGTCGTCGGGGTCGGTGCCGATCGCCTCGGCGCCCGAGATGGCGTCGTCGCCGGCGCCGCCGTGGATCCAGTCGGAGCCCCAGCCGCCGAAGATGATGTCGTCGGAGTTGTTCGCGTCGTACAGCGGCGAGTTGGCCACGTGCTGGTTGCCGGCGTTCACGTCGGGACCGAGGTTGTAGACCGTGAGGTCGGCGGCCTTGTTGAGCGCTCCGGCGAGGTTGATCGTCGCGGTCTGGCCCTGCCCGGGCGTGTAGATGAACTCGTTCAGCACGTTGCCGTTGGAGTACTTGCTGTCGGGGTCGGTGGCCAGCAGCGCCGTGATGCCGTAAAGGCGTTCGCTGTAGCACGCGGTCGCCGCGCCGGGCGCGAGGCCGTTGGCGGTGCAGCTCGCCTCGCTCGAGGTCGGCTTGCCGCTCGACGTGTTGCGGCTGGTGAAGATGCGGCCGTCGTCGCCGAGGATGCCGTCCTGGCCCGTGCCGCCCGAGATCCAGTCGTTGCCCCAGCCGCCGATGATGTCGTCGTCCTGCGCGTCGCCGTAGACGATGTCGTGGTCGGCGCCCGTGTAGACCGTGTCGTCACCGGTCTCGCCGTGGACCTCGTCACGACCGCCGGTCTGCCACGACGACGTGTTGCGCCAGGCGCCGAGATCGGTGTTCAGGATGTTCGAGCAGACCGGCTGCGTCGGCGAGCCGTTCAGGCAGTCCGCCCCGAGACCCAGGCCGAAGTTCTCGGGCCGGAAGTCCGGGCCGCCGACCGTGTAGTCCAGCAGCGTCACGCCGCGGACGATGAGCTTCTGCGTGCCGTAGCTGTCGTACTGGAACGTCAGGTAGTTCGCGCCGGTGGCGGGCGGGATGCCGGCGCCGCCCATGCCGGGGTTCACATCGCCGTGCTTGATGCCGACGATGCGGATGATGCGGCCGTTGTCGCCCACGATGGTGTCGGCGTCGCGCGCGTGCATGTTCGCGACCGTCGTCGCGTCGGCGAGCGAGCCGCCGGTCGTCGGGGTGCTGGCGACGGTGCCGCCCGAGGTCTCGTCGTTGATCCCGATGCGGCTTCCGGCGCCGCCGAACAGGATGTCTGCGCCACGGTCGTGACCGGTGGTGTAGTTGCGCAGCGTCGCGGTCGGGGTGACGGTGAGGCCGTCGGGACGCTGGTCGGCGGTGACCAGGCTGAAGAAGTCGCTCGAGCCGCCGATGATGTCGTCCTGGCCGAGTCCGCCGAAGATCACGTCGTTGCCGGCGTTGCCTTCGAGGTAGTCCTCGCCGTCGGTCGCCGCCTCGTCGGACGGCACGACCACGAGGACCCCGGTGAAGTCGCACACCATCGCTCCGGCCGCGCCGACGCAGCCGAGCGGGGTGCGCGAGGCGCCGACGTGCGCGGCCGCGGAGTGCTGATCGGTCCAGCGGCGGTAGGCGCTCTCGATGCCGCCATCGCCCTGCATCACGTCGTCGCCCAGCTGGCCGAACAGCAGGTCGTTGCCCGCACCGCCGGCGAGGTAGTCGTTGCCCCACGTCGAGGCCCACTTGTCGCCGCGGTCGGAGGCGACGTCGTGGAACAGGTTCGTGACGTCGTACTCCGCCCACCACGGCGCCCCGTCCGGGTCGCGGTACGGCCGCGGCGTGCCGTCGACCAGCAGCACGCCCGAGTTGTTCTCGGTGGGCACGGGGGCACCGTTGCAGAGGTTGGCGGCATCCGTGATGTCGCTGCGGCTGTAGAGCAGCGTCCCGCACAGCGACTGGAACCGGGGGCTCGTCCAGTCGGCGAGCGTCCGGTCGAACCAGACCGCGTCGCCGAAGACGATGTCGTCGGCCTCGTCACCGTCGACCAGGTCGTTGCCGGCGCCGCCGATGAGCACGTCGCGCCCGAGCCCGCCGAAGATCGTGTCGTCGCCGCCCTTGTCGAGACGGACGCTGCGGATCGAGATGATCCCGACCGAGATCCCCGGGATGCCGGTGAGCGAGGTCGTCTGGATCTTCTGAGGCCGCGCGTCGGGCTCGTTCGGGTCGGCGACGTCCTGCGTGACGACACCGTGGTCGCCGAAGACGATGTCGTCGTAGCCGTCGACGCTCGGCGTCACCGTGACGCCTCCGATGCCCGGACCGGGCGCGCCGTCGCCGTACAGCAGGTCGGCGCCCGCGACCTGAAGGTCGTCCACGATGCCCGCGACGCCACCGGGCGGCGGGATGATCGTGGTGCCGTTCGGGATCACGCCGGCGCCGGTCACCGACGGCTTCGGGCTGCGGTTGACGGTGGCGATGTCGAGCGCGCGGGTGAGGACGTCGACGTTGACGCCCGAGTCGCCGTAGATGTGGTCGACGCCGCGCTGACCGCGGATCTCGTCGTCGCCCGACCCGCCGGCGACGTGGTCGCCCGCCTGGCTGCCGATGATGAGGTCGTCGCCCAGTCCGCCGTACGCGGTGATGCCGACCGTCGGAAGGTTCGCGGTGGCCAGCTCCGCGAACAGGCCGGACGCGTCGATGATGTCGTTGCCCGCGTGGTCGTAGGGGTTGGCGAGGCCGAAGATCCACTCGTCGTCCTCGTTCTGCCCGTCGGGGATGTATGTGAACGGGTCGAACGGCTTCGGGCCGAACTCCATGCCCAGCGTGTCGCCGGGGTTGCCCGAGTACCAGATGCCGTCCTGCGACGTGTCGCCGTAGATCACCAGCGGCGAACCGGGGCCGGCGGTGTGCTTCTCGTCGCACCTGACGGCGTCGTCCTCGATCCCGTCGGACTGCTTCGCGATCTTGAACAGCAGCGCATCGCTCGCACGGTTGCAGACGGTGATCAGGTCGCCGCCGATGAGCAGCCCGCCGCTGCGTGTCTCGTCCCACGCCGTGACGGTGAGGATCGGGCGGTACCAGTGGGCGACACCGGCGGCATCCAGGTACATGCTCGGCGCCAGCGCGGCGCCCTTCAGGTTCAGGGTGTCACCGGCGATCGAGTCGATCGTGAACGCGCCGCCGAAGCCGCTGATCTTGATCTGCATGTCGGGCGCCAGACCCGCCCAGCCGCCGGCACGGACCAGCGACGAGGCGTGCACCTCGATCGGTCCCGAGAACTCGACCTTGAGCGGCGCGACGACGCGGACATCGGTCGAGACCGCGGCGGGAGGCGTGGGCAGCACGGTCCCCGATGCCACGCCGGTCTGCAGGAGCGGCGCGCTCAGGATCATGACCGCGCCGACGCCGCAGCCGGGGTACGGGTCGCCGATGCCGAGATCGACGAGGCAGTCCACGTTCTCGAAGCCCAGGACGAGCCGGGTGAAGGTCTCGCCCGCGAGCTGGATGTGCTGCAGGGCGTGCTGGTACGGGTCGAGGGCGTAGTAGCCGCTGCCGGCGAACCGGCCGTTGAAGGCCCAGCTGCCTCCGTCCATGCGGGTGAGCTTCAGGCCGCCGCCCGCGACGGTCGTCCGCTTCATCGCGAACACCGTCTGGATCGGCGAGTTGCCGCCGCCGTGGATCGTGGTGAGGCCGCCGTGCGGACCGGGGACGAAGACGTTCTGCGAGGCGAGCGACCGGCTCGGCAGCACGTCGCCGCGGTCGAGGGTCAGCGTCCTTCCGTCGGGCGAGATGCCCATGAGGCGCCACTGGCCGTCGATGCCCGCGATGCGCACCAGCTGCCCCACGACGAACCCGTCTGCGGTGAAGCTGCCGGTCGAGCGGGTCACCGTGCCGCCCGCCGGGCCGCCGATGATCGTGACCGGAACGGTGACCGTCACCGGCACATCGGACGCCGTCACCATCGCGACGGGAGTCGGTGCGACGGTGTCGTCGACGAACGTCACGTACATCACGGTGTTGTCGGTGGTGTCGTTCGGGTTGTCGTCGCCGAAGCCCCTCACGAGGTAGCGGGTCACGTGCCCGCCCTGGCTGACGACGAGGGTCTGGCCCACCAGGAAGCCCTGGGCCTTGAAGTCGAAGGGTGCGGCGCGCGAGATCCGGTGGGTCGTTCCGCTCGGGATGCCGGGCCCGACGCCCTGCGTCGTCACCACGACCGCACCGACAGCCTTGACCGGCACATCGGGCTGCAGTGTTCCCTGCACGTCGAGGCGGTCGTTGCCCGAGCCGAGGAACAGGTTGATGACCTCGATCGAGGACTTGCCGGCATCCGTCGAGAACTTCGTCCCGTCGAACGACACCGAGCCGAAGCTGATGCCGCCGGGGAAGATCTGCGGTTCGCCGAAGGTCTCTCCCTGCGTGCCGCCGTAGGAGGCGCCGAAGTCGAGGTCCTTCGCCATGCCGAGGCCGCGCAGCGTCGTCGACGTCATCGCACCCCAGTTGTTCGCCACGCTGGAGTCGCCGTAGATGTTCAGCACGTCGATCTGCTTGGACTCGGGCGCCTGCGTGGCGATCGCGAACAGCGGTCCGTCCTGCTCGCCCGGCAGCTTCAGCCCCAGCTCCAGCGACCGGTCGGCGCCGGTGACGCCGCCCTCGACGGCGAGCGGTCCGCGCAGGCGCGTCAGCAGGTGCTGCGACGCCGGGAACGTCTTGACGCCCTGGCGGATGAGGGGCTGGTAGTAGCCGGTGTCGCCCTGCAGCTCGACGAGCTGGTCGGTCATCCAGTTCGCCGACGTGAACACGGCCTGCGCGGCGATGCGGGTCACGGTGACCGGGCCGACGAGGCTGCCGAACGAGTCGCCCCACAGCGACAGACCGAACTCGAGCTGCTCGTCGTGCGCGGTGTTGGCGCCGCGGATGTTCTGGATCTTGCCGATCGCGCAGTGGCCGAAGCCGTCGCACACCTTGACCCACTGGCCCTCGAGGAAGCCGTCGGCGAGCCAGCCTCCGCCGGTGCGGGTGATCCGCCAGCGCAGGACGCTGTCGTCGCCGGCGACCTGCGCGGGCAGGCCGGCGAGCGCACCGCTCCATTTGCCGCGGAAGGTGAGGACGTTGATGGTCGTGCCGTCGACCGGCACCGCACCGCAGGTGAGAGCCGGTGTGACGGTGAACGAACCGGCTGTCACCGATCCCGCGTTGACGGTGTAGACACCCGTGCAGGCGCCGAAGGTGAGTCGCATGCCGGCGACGACGCCGTCGTCGATGAAGCTTCCGGTGTCGCTGCCGTTGGCGCGGCTGACGGTGCTGCCCGCGAAGGTGAGGAAGCCGAGGAACAGTCGCGACGGGATGTCTCCGCCGATCTCGACGTAGTTCGTCGGGTTGACGGCGACGCCGTTGATCTTCACGACGTCGACGAGGCCGTCCGGCGTGATCGCGATGTTCACGTTCGCGGTGGGCTGCGTCGTGAGCCGGATGATGTAGTCGTCGTTCTGCGTGGGATCCCCTTGCACGACGACGGTGTCGGTGCCGGTCGGGATCGTCACGACCTGGGCGGTCTCGTCGTCGTACACCAGCACGTCGGTGCGCTGGTTGCCGCTGCGCAGGTTCGGGAAGCGGTACGCGTCGGTCGCGTTCGCCTGACCCCAGGTGATGACCGCCGTCGTCGGGTCGCCGGCGTCGGGGTTCGTGCGGGCGAGCAGCGTGAGCCGGACGAGGATGTTCCAGTTCGAGTGGTCGAAGGTCAGCGTGTAGTACGTGCCGGTGGTCGGGTCGACGAACCGCGTCCAGCGGGCGCCCAGCGCGGCCTCGATCGCGTCGTTGTCGAACTGCAGGATCCGCTGGCTGTCGGCATCCATCGTGATCTTCACGGTGATGACGAGTCCGCAGGCCGGGTTCGCGACCGGGCACGGATCCTTCGCCAGCTGCACCAGCACGTCGTCGGTGCGGCGCGTCGTGTTCGTGTCGCCCTCGATCACGATGCCGCGGTCGTCGAGCACCGTGGTTCCGGGCTCGACGTGCGTGACGTACACGCCGGGGGTGTCGTTGTCGTACACGTGCACGTTCACCTGGCGGACCGCGGCGCCGTGGAACTCCGGGTCGGCGTTCGGGTCCTGCGCGATGACCGAGTGCTGCACCACGACGATCCGGTCGCCCTCGGAGCGGTCGTCGTCGTATGCCCGCACGTACACGCGCTGGGCCTTGTTCCACGTGGTGCCGTCGAAGGTCAGCACGACCGCGCGGCCGGCCTCGTCGACGATCTGGCCGTTGCGGATGTAGTGGCGCTGGAAGTCGGCCTGGCTGTTGCACTGGTCGCCGTACACCGGGCCGGTGTCGACGCACAGCCAGATCGTGTCGGCGGCGCCGTCGGTCAGTCCGAACCCGGTCGGGTTGTCGAACGTGTCGCGCGCCTCTTCGTCGGGGGATGCCGCTGCCGACACACTCACGTACACCTCGTGGTGCGGCGCGTGGCTGAGCGTGACCTCGTAGTAGGCGGTCTGCGTGATGGGACCGGTCGCCGTGCCCTCGCGCACGCTCGTGGAGGTGCCGACCTCGCGGATCACGACGACTCCGCTGTCGCCGGTCGCCAGGTTGTAGGGCACGCCGTCGACGACGATGCCGTCGTAGCGCGGGTCGTTCGACCGCACGATGTGGTCGACCGCGCCCGAGAGGCCTTCGAGCTCGCGGGTGACGATGTCGCTGGTCACGTCCCCGGCGACCGAGATCTGGTCGCTGCCGAGGCCGCCGATGACCCGGTACGCGACGCCGTACGCCGTCGAGAGGACGAAGAACTGGTCGTCGCCCTCGAGGCCGTCGATCTCGAGCACCTCGATGGTCGTGTACTTCACGTTGAGACCGGCGCCGTAGATGGCCTTGTCGGTGATCGCGAAGTCGTCGGCGAACTCGGTGCCGAGCACCACCAGCTTGTCGAAGCCGGTGCCGCCGTCCACGTTCACGGGGGCGTTGACGTTGTACTGCACCTCGTCTTCGCCGCCGCCTGCGCGGATGTCGAGCGGGCGGCTGGTCGAGAACCCGAGGCCGATGACCGGCACCGCCACCCCGTTGGCGTCGAGCGGGATCACGTCGTCGAGCCACTTCGTGTTGTCGAGGTCGACGTTGGATCCGGCGGCGTGGTTGTAGGTGACGTGGGCGTCGCCGTTGTTGCAGGTGCCATCGCCGTTGTTGTCGAAGCGGAAGTAGCCGGTGCCGGTGCACGTGGGCACCAGCAGGTGGGTGACGGGGTGGAGGGCGCTGCCGTTGACCTGCGGGAACACTCCCCCGGCCGGACGGAAGTCGACGTCGGCGAGATCGCAATCGGTGTCGTTGTCTGCGCTGAGGTCGCACACCGCGGCGATCGCGAAGGCCCGCACGATGAACAGGTCGTTGTCGTCGTCGCCGTTGAGCTGGATCTCGGCCTGGTTCGAGTAGACGACGAACCGGTCGTTGCCGGTGCCGCCGGTCGCCAGCAGCGGCGCGTGCGTGCCGGGGCTCAGCCAGCCGCGCGTGGTCGCGACGAGCGCCGGGAACGTGTCGGACGGGAGCAGGGCGCCCCCGTTCGGGGCCGGGTCGGAGTCGCGCTGCGTGCCGAAGATCTGCCCGATCTGGAACGCGTCGTTGCCGGCGCCGCCGTCGAGGGTCATGGTGGCCTGCGTGTCGTCGACGTAGAACGCGTCGTTGCCCCCGAGGCCGTAGACGGTGATGCGGCCGTTGAGTGCGCGGTCGTACGTGATGCGCTGCACCAGGGCGCTCGGCGCCGTGGCCGGGTCGCGGTCGCGGTACTGGCCGATGCCGCCGTCGGCGCTCTCGTCGCCGGCCAGCAGCGCGATGAACGCGGGGTGGTCGGCGGTCTCGCTCGGCGTGACGCACGACGCCTGGCCCTGGGCCACCGTGACGCCGAACGGCGACTGGTTGTCGATGCAGGCGAGGGCGCGGAGCAGCCAGATGTCGTCGGCGCGCGTGCCGGTGTTGTGCGCCGGGTCGACATCGTCGAAGCCGTAGACGGCGAGGTCGTCGACGCCCTGGTTCGCGGGCCCGGAGTCGAGCACCTCGATGTTGTAGTTGCGCACGCTGCCGTGGCTGCCGTTGGTGTACACGGCGTAGTGGTCGCTCTCGCCCTGGCCGTCGAGGTTGAGCACGTGCCCGGCGCCGACGCCGTAGCCGCCGGGGGCGGTCAGGCCGGCGGGGCTCGTGACCACGTTCATCGACTGCAGGTAGTAGACGGTGATGATGTCTTCGCCGTCGGTCGTGTTCGAGGTCGTGTCGAGGTTGCCGTGCACCGTGGTCTTGGCGCCGAGGAAGATGTAGCCCGCGCTCCCCCACGTGATCTTGGTGTTGTCGCGGTCGAGGCCGGAGCGGTCGCCGAGCTGGATGATGTCGACGTCGCTGCCGCCCCAGATGTTCGTCTGCCGTCCGAGGACCGGGTTCGCGGCCGACGGTGCGCACGTGCCCATCGGGTCGGCGCCGAAGACTCCGCCGGTGACGACGCAGTCGGCGATGATGCGGCCGCGGAGGATCATCGACGTGCCGTATTCGGTGAGCACCGAGCCGGTGTCGGCGTTGCCGTGGTCGCCGCGGATGTCGATCGACAGGTTCGCGAGGATCTGGCTGTTCTGGTGCAGCGTGATGTCGTCGCCGACGCGGAGCTCGACGCTGCCGGTCTCGGCGAAGACCGTGCCGTGGGCCACGGTGCGCGGGTGGTCGTCGTCGGACGTCGGCGCCCGCAGGTGCGATTCGGCGAACAGTGCGCTGCCCGAGGCGACGAGGTAGAGGTCCTCGTCGAGAGCCGGGGTCTCACGCACCGTGAGCCTGATGTCGCCCAGGAACGAGTGGGCGAGGACGAGACGCAGGTAGGCGTCCGTCTCGGTGTAGTAGATGCCGCCGGTGGCCTCGAGTCCGACGTCGTCGCCTGCCTGGGCCAGGCGCGGGTCGGAGAGGTACGGCGAGGCGGGGTCGTTGCCGCAGTTGAGGTACGTGCACTCGAACGGGGGCGCGCGGTTGGAGTCGACCATGACGTCCTTCGACGAGAGGCCGATCGAGCCGCCGTTGGCGTCCATGTCCACCGAGTCGCCACGGACGTTGTCGCTCTGGTCGGGGTTCGGCTTCGCGTTGAGGATGCTGGCGCCCGTTGTGCGCAGGCCCACATTGCCCGTCACGAGCGACGAGCTGCCGCCCGTGAAGATCTCCCAGATCGGCATGTCGCCGGTGAGCTCATCGAGGAAGATGCCCTGCGTCGATCCGCCGGCGATGGTCGCCGCGTGCGTGTCGTACGCCTTCAGCACCCCGCCCGACGTCTTCACGTCGGTGTTGATCTCGAGCCAGTTGTTCGGGATGCCGATGCCGCCGAGCACGCCGGCCACGCTGCTCTCGCCCGCGTACATCGTGATGTTGACACCGGTGACGTCGATCGTGGCGCGGCCGTCGGCATCCAGGATCCGCTGCGGCGAGTGCAGCACCACGTCGCCGTCGGTCGAGTGGATGTGGCCGACGAGCATGTCGCCTTCGATCTCGGTGGCGGTGATGTCGCCGTTCGTGCGGAGGAAGATCTGCGACACGTTGGACCCCAGGCCCGGGTCGTCGACGGGTCCGGTGTGGCCGGCGCCGCCCGTCCACGCCGAGTCGACCTGCGCCACGATGTTCACGACCGTGTCGGGGGCATCGGCGGTGACGACGTGGGTCGCGCTGTCGATCTGCGTCGTGACGCACGTCTTGGGCTCTTCGCCCCCGGTGGTGACATGGCAGACGTCGATGTCGTCGCCCGCGCGCAGATCGGCGAAGTCGTACGTGGACTCGATCTCGCCGTCCACATCGGTGCCGAGGGCGCGCAGGATGTGGGCCAGGTCGGGGTCGGACACGTCGGGGCGGAAGTGCTTCTCGTACTTGCCCGAGCCCGAGCCGCACGCCCCGCCGGGGCACGGGTTCAGCGGGCTGCCGTCACTGAGCGCCGGGTTGTACTGACCGAAGTACGTGTAGTCGTAGTAGCTCGTGCCGGGGTTGTAGACGTCGACCTCGACGAGCGACAGCGATGACGTGTCGTCGCCGGCCTTGCTGTCGTTGAGCACGACGTCCACATCGTCGCCCGCCCGGATGCGCGCGATCAGCACCGTGATCGGGTCGGTCAGCGTCTGGTCGGTGCGGCGGAACGCCGTGAGGTCGAGGACCGCGTCCTTGCCGGCATCCACCGTCACGACGATGTCGTGCAGGCACGGAGCAGGACCGTAGCCGCCGCCGCAGAACTCGGCGGACGGGTGGAGGTACTTCACGAGCTCCACCTCGATCGGGTTGCGCTCGGAGTCGGGGTTCGCGTGGGTCGGGCTCTGGTGGCCGATGTCGCCGTGCGGGGCGTCGAGGTCGAGCACGTTGGTGCGGATGAGCTCGTGCCCGCTTCCCGACAGGATGTCGCCCGACGCGTTCGTGATCTGCGTCGTGCCCAGCGGGTTCTCGATGTAGTCGTCGAGGCGGATGAACGGGTTGCGCGTCGGGCACGAGTACGCGCACGAGTTCTGCAGCAGCACGAGCGTCGGCGGGAACCGGTACAGGATGTCGAAGTCGAACGTGGTGGCAGGGCCGTTCTCGTTCAGTCCGGGGGTGTTGGCGCTCGACGGGTCGTTGGGCACGGAGTCGACGCGGATGTCGATGAGCGGCGAGTTGAGGGTGTTCACGACGTCGATGATGTTCGTCACCATGTTGAGGCTCGACGCGTTCAGGAGCTTGACGAAGTCCCACGTCTGCTGGAACTCGAACGTGCCGCCCCGGCCCCAGATCAGCCCGGCGTCGGTCGAGCCGTCGGGGCCTCCGAGGCCGCTCAGGTCGTTGGTGAGGAACCGGGCCTGCGCCCCGTGGTCGTAGATGATGTCGTCGACGAAGAACGTGGTGCCGGTCAGCTGTCCGGTCGTGTGGGTGTTGGTGAACGGGTCGTCCTGGTAGCAGTGACCCTGGTCGTCGCACACCCGGACGTTGACGATGTTGGTGATGTTGCCGGCGGAGTCCACCTCAAGGGTCGGGTTCGGCTCGCCGAGCATGATGACGCGCACCTGCCAGAACGTCTGACGGGTGAGCGAGGTGGCGCCGTGCGTGCTCGCGTCGCCGAAGTCGAGGAATCCACGGGAGCGGCTCGCGTCCCGGTTGAAGCTGGAGCCGGACACCCGCTGGTTGACCGCGACCGTCAGGTCGGAGGTGCGGATGACGGCTCCGCTGCGGCCGATGATCTTCGCCGTCGTCACGGCGTCGATCGTCGCGTCCGCGTTGGACGCGCCGCCGAAGCACGAGCACCGCGAGTGCGCGTGCGAGATGATCTCCCAGCCCGTGTACTCGGCCTTCAGCTGGGTGGCGACCTGGCCGACGATCTCGGCCGTCGTGTCGAGGACGACCTCGGCGCTGCCGCGGACGATCACGTACGTCTTGGCGTTCGACCCGGCGCCGAAGGCCGAGACGCCGGTGTCGGACCGCGCCTCGATCTTGATCGGGTCGACCAGCGCGTGGAGCATCACCGACCGGCCGGTGACCTTTCCGCTGATCGTCGTCCGCGTGAGCGCTGACGCGCCCCACAGCGTGTTGCCGCCCTTGGCCGCGCCCTGTCCGACGTGGATGTCGGTGTACGTCGAGGCGGCGCCGGCGAAGGTGCCCAGGTCGGCGGTGCCCTGCGCGTAGCCGTACAGCTGCGTGTGGGACTCGACGGTCGCGGTGCCGTTGAGCGAGGTCAGGGTGCCGGCGACGTCGGCGGTGGTGCTGTAGTCGACGCGCGCGGTCTCGCCGCCCGATCCGCCGGCGAACAGCCCGCCGGAGTCGGACGAGGCGATGACGATCGGGTGCAGCGACCCGTTGGCCGAGACCTTCAGGTCGTGCGTCGCGGTCAGCACGGCGCTCCCGGCGACCGACACCGCGCTCGACAGTCGCACGTCCGTCTCTGCCTCTGCGTCGTTGACCGAGATGAGCCCGCCGCTGTCGTTCGACGAGACCGACTTCGCGTCGGCGTGCCCGTCGGTGGCGACCAGGATGCTGTCGGCGGTGACGTGGGCGCCGGCGCCCACCGTCGTCGTCACGGTCGCGTCGACGAGCGCCCACGAGGCCGCACTGCTCACGCTGATCGCGCCGCCGCCGCCGCCGGTCGCGGAGGCCGACACGATCTGGTCCCCGCCGATGGCGCTGAACGGGATCGCCGTGCCGATGCCGACGAGCTTCTCGTTCTTGGGTCCGGGGCCCGCGACGGGCGTGATCGCGAAGATCAGCTTCTGCACGGTCGCGCCCTGGCCGGTGAAGTCGATGCCCTCGGTGCGGAACACGTGACCGCCGCCGGTGAACGAGAACGAGACGCCGTCGATCGAGGTGCCGGTGTGGGTGATCGCGATCGCCGAGCCACCGGACGACAGCGACAGCTGGTAGCCGTTGGCGTCGCATCCTCCGGCGGGGCAGCCGACGACGTAGTAGCCGCGGCCGTCGACGAGGCCGGAGATGGGAGCGTCGTTCGCCGCGGTGAGCGAGTGGACGTCGACCGAGTCGGTGCCGCTCGCCGAGATCGCGATCGGCGTGATCGTGCCGGCGCTGCCGCCGCAGTCGGCTGCGAGTCCGGTCGCCCGGCACTTCGTCGAGGCGAGCTGGTAGCTCTGGCCGCTCTTGCGGATGACCCAGTAGTACGCGCCGTTGGTGAGACCGCTGATCGGCGTGCCGGTCGTGAAGTAGCGTACGAGCTGGCCGCTCGCGAAGCCGATGTCGTCGAACGAGTTGTCCTGCGGGCTGGTGTCGCGGGCGAAGTAGATGTTGTCGGCGTTGGAACCGGTGGTGGCGACCCACGTGCTGCTGCCGGAGTCCCACTGCTTGTCGACCTGGCCGGACGTGAACGTCGCGGTTGCGGCGGGCGCGTGATAGGTCACGTAGTCGCCGTTGTGGAAGCCGCTGGAGCCGCCCACCGTGTGCGTGCCGTTGTCGACGGCACCCGCCGTCACGGTGTCGGTCGTGGTGGCGGCACCGATCGCACGGAGCTTGATCGTGCTGTCGTCGACCTTGTACACCTCGTAGAGCGTGTCGGCCGTGAGACCGCCGATCGGGGTGCTGCCGTTGACGAGCTGGTACAGCAGCACGTCTCCGGTGTTCAGTCCGTGCTTGCGCGTGCCGAAGCTGATGGTGTCGTAGACCGTGCTGACGTTGTCGCTGCTGTACACGACGCCCAGCTGCACGCTGTCGGCGTCGATGACGATGATCGAGTACTGGCGGCCCGGGACCAGGCCCGCCACCGTCGGCTGGCCCTGCGCGTCGTAGGTGACCGTGTCACCGGTGCCGGAGTTGTGCGAGGCGCCGAACGTGATCGTGTGCGTCGCGCCGTCCACACCGCCGACGGCGTCGAACGTGCCGTCGGAGGCCGGCGGCAGCGGCGGGTTGGCGGCGGCCGACAGCTCGACGGCGCCGCCCGCGATGATCGAGGCGCCGCCCGTGATGGTGGCCGACGAGGTCGGGTTCATCGAGCTCTGCGCGCTGAAGCTGGAGACGTTGAGCACGCCGCCGGTCGCGCTGTAGGTGCTGGCGTCGGCGTCGTAGGAGCTGATCGCCTTGGCGCTGATGGCGCCCTCGACCCGGATGATGGATGCCGCGCCCCCGAGCGTGACGCTCACGGTCGGGTGTCCTTCGGCCTTCGACGACGAGTTCCCGATCTGGATGAGGCCGCCGCCGATGTTGCGGATGCCTGCCTCGGACCGATCGTTGCCCTGCGCGAGGACCGTGAGGCCCTTCGCCCCGTTCTCGCCGTTGACGTTGACGTGACCGAGCAGGTTCGCGGCCGTCGTGCCGGAGGCCGTCGAGGTCGGGTTCGAGTTGGGCTGGACGTTCACCAGCGCCCCGCCGGTGCGCTTGTAGAACGAGTCGGCATAGTTGCCCGACAGCGCCTTGAGCACCACGTTGCCGTTCGGCGCGGCCACGGTCGCGCCCGCCTCGACCTCGGCCTTGACGACCGCCTTCGCGGTGGCGTGCAGGCTCGAAGACCCGATGGACAGGCCGAGGGCGAACGTGGTCTGGATGACGGACGCGTCAGCCTTGTTGTCGGTGAGGAACGTCGTGCCGTCGAAGTTGTGCCAGGCCTCGATCGTGACGTTCGCGCCGGTGCTCTTGACCGATCCGGTGCCGGTGACCGCGGTGCGGACATCGGCCTCGTCGGTGGCGGTGATCGTCCCGAAGCTCGCCGAGACGAAGCCCGAGAGCGACAGCGCGCGGTATACGGCGGTCGCCGCGGTGCGCACGTCGCTGCGGACGGCGATGGCGCTCGATGCGGTGAGGATGCCCCCCACGAGGGCGCGGGCGGTCGGTCCGACCGACGAGGTCTGGGTGCCGTTCGTCGCGCCGGCGAGCGCGCCGCCGCCCACTGCGCGACCCTCGGTCAGCGCCGTGGCGGTCACGAAGGTGAGGACGTTCGCCGACCCGATCGCTCCCGAGAGGCCGTTGAACTCGGCGGTCACGCTTCCCGCGCTCGTGGCGTAGCCGTCGACCATGCCGACGCCGATGCCGAGGGCGGCGGCGAGCGAGTAGGCGTCGACCTGCGCGTCGCCGAGCGACCGGGCGATGACCCACAGCGCTCCGGTGGCCGATACCGTGGTCCCCGAGCCGACGGCCGCGCGCACCGTCGGGGAGTTGGTCGCATGGCCCTCGGCGCCGGTGACGCTGCCGAGCAGTGACGCCCCGCCGAGCGAGGCCCGTGCGAAGGCAGGGGCGACCACGGTGGGCGAGCTGTCGCCGATGACGGTGTTGTACGTGTAGGTCGGCCGGATGCCGGCGCCCGCGGCGTCGGTGTTGCTGCGGGCCCGCACCGTCACGCTCGCGCCGCTGAGCACGCCGCCCGAGACGGTGTAGGCCTTCACGGTCGGGCGCAGGTCGGCCGTCGTGGTCGTCTGCCCGACGGCGAACCCGAGTCCGGCGTTGAAGCCGACCGCGTCGGCGATGGCCGTCGTCACCGCTGCGGCGTCGAGCAGGATGCTGCCTCCCCCGTTCGCCCGCAGCTCGGCGCGGTCGCCGAGGTAGGCGAGGGCGGTCGCCGTGTTCGTCGCGGTGCCCTGGATGTAGGAGCCGGCGGCGAGGACGCCGAATCCGGCGGCGACCGCCATGACGTACACGTGCGACGTGTAGTCGGTGGCCACCGTGATGCCGCCTGCGCCGGAGGTGGTGACGCTCGTCGGGTCGGCGGCGTCCGCTGCCGCAGCGCCGTCCGCCGGTCCCACCCAGCTGGCCGCGGTCGTCGAGTCCGTGGTGTTCATCGCGACGAGCGTGCCGCCGAGCAGCGAGACGCCCACGGTCGTGCTCGAGGCGACCGGGGTGCTCGACCCGCCGGCCGTCATCGACACCGAGCCGGCCGTCACATCGGCGCGGTCGTCGATGTGGGTCGACACCGTGCCGGTCGTCGTGGCTTCGAGCGTGATGCCCGACAGCGAGATCGGCGAGACCTGGACGCTGCTGCCGGTCGCGCTCGCGTTGGCGGTGCGGGTCGCCGTGAGGGTCGCCACGCCCGAGCCGAGGGAGACCGTCTCGTCGAAGCCGATGTACGCCTCGGTCGTGCCGGCGACCGTCGCGATCGGGTTGCTCAGCAGGATGTCGGCCAGGAGGCTGATGCCGACCATCTTCGCCTCGGCCGTGGCATCCGGCGTCGCGATGGCGCTGAGGGTCAGCGACCCCGCGGTCACCGTCTTGCTCGTGCCGACGAACGCCCGCGTGATCCCCGTGGAACGCGCCTCGGGCCGCAGCACCGAGACCGAGAGGCCGCCGCCCGACAGGCCTCCGACGAAGGCCTGCGCGTCGTCGTCGGACGTCGCGGTGGCCGACACCGTCCCGCCGCCGACGTTCGCGCCGCCCAGGCCCGCCTCGGTCGTGGCGGTCACCTCGCCGAGCGCGTAGGCGATGATGACGCCGATGAGCGCGATCGCGATCAGCTCCGACGCGTCGGCGATCGCCGTGTTGTGCGAGTTCGCGACGGCCGATGCCGACGACCCGCCCGAGACCTGTCCGGCGTAGACGGCGCCGGTGCGACCGCTCACGCGGGCGAGGGGCAGCTGGACGATGATGGCGACGCCGCCGATGGTCGGTGCGTTCGACGTCGACTCGGCCGTGTAGGTGGAGTCCGACGTGACGGTGAAGAGACCGCTCGTGTTGGCGACGCTGCCGGCGTCGTCGCCACCCGCGACGGTGTCGGCCGAGACGACGGCGGTCGTCGCGATGCCGGTGAGCGTGCCGAGCCCCGCGGCGACGAAGAGGCTGTCGGCGACGGCGCGCATGGTCGCATCGGCATCGAGGGTGATCGAGCCGGACCCGGCGATCGCGCCGTTCAACAGCGCACGCACCGAACCAGACACCGTCGCCTCGATCACGACGATGCCCGCCGCGATGCCGCCGAGTGCGAAACCCTGGAGCGTGCTGCGCGCGAGGTTCTGCTCGCCGCCGAAGGACGAGAGCAGCGCCCTCACCGTGACGGCGCCCGACACGTTCACCGACGCGGTCGAGCCGATGACCGCCAGCGTCTCGCCCGAGACGATCGCGCGCGAGCTGACGCCCGTGCCGCTGAGGCCCGCCGAGATCGTGAGGACCTGGGTGTCGGCGACCGCCTGGTTGCCGCCCTGGGCCTGCACGAACAGGCTCGCCGTCTTGGTGGCGGTGGAGAGGATGTCGCCGTCGAAGCGGGCCGTCGTCGCCGCGGCGACCTCGGCGAGCGTGATCTGCACCGCGACCGCCGCGCCGATGCCGACGCCGACCGCGAGCGTGCTGGAGGTGGCACGGTTCGTGGACGTCGCCTGGACGGTGACGGGGTCGCCGGGTGCGCTGACGATCGAGCCGGCCTTCACCTCGGCGGTCGTGGCAGCGGCGGCGGTGATCTCTGCGGTCGAGACGTTGACGGCCGCGCCGGCGATGCCGCCGATGGCGACCAGCACGACCTCGCCCGTCGCGCGGTTGGCGCTCGTGGCGGTGACGCTGACGCCGGCGTTGCCGGTGACGTCCCCCTCGACCGATGCGGTCGTCGCGCCCGCGACGGTCGCCCTCGGCACCGAGACGGCCACGCCGCCGAGCAGCCCGCCGCCGGCGAGGTCGGTGTGCACCTCGGCGGTGTTGGCCGAGGTCGCGCTGAAGGCGACCGTGCCGGAGCTGGAGATCAGCTGGTCGTTGTTCGCGTCGGCCGACGTCGCCGCGACCACGGCGGCGGCCGTCACGACCGCCGTCAGGACGTTGACGCCGATGCCCGCGCCGAGCGACCCGGCGACCAGCAGCACCTTGGACTGCGCGAAGTTCTGTCCGTTCGCCGTCACCTGCACGGACGCCGACGAGACGACGTCGCCGTCGAGCGCCGCGATGAGCGCGCTCCCCAGGCGTGCGTCGGCGATGACGACGGCGCCCGAGAACGCCATGCTCACCTGGATGCTGTTGACGAGCGCGATCGCCTCGTTGCGCCCGGGCTGCGTCGCGCTGACGACGACGGCCCCTGTGGCGGTGATGGATGCCGGTCCCGCGACCCGTGCCGCGACCTCGGCGCCGTCGGTCACGACGGCGACGGCGACGGACGCGTTGAACGCGGCGCCGCCGACGCCGACCACGTCGACCTGCGCGGACGCCTGCTGGCGGCCCGTGGCGCTGACGGTGACGTCGTTGGCCGAGACCGAGCCGCTGAGGCGTGCCGTCGTGTGCCCCGAGACGGTGGCGATGGGAACCATCGCGGTGATGGCGGCGGCGCCGACAGCGACACCCGGGGTGTAGGCGCGCACCGCGTTGGTGGCGGATGCCGTCACGCTGACGTCGGCGGTCGGCACCGCCGCGAGGCTCAGGCTGCCGCCGAGCTCGGCCTCGGTGTCGCGGTCGCTCGTGGCGACGAGGACGGTGACGCCGACGGCGGCCACACCGGTCGAGACGTTGACGGCGACGGGGGCGATCGTGCTGCGCTCTGCCGACGCCGCGACGGTCACGTCGCCGTCGACGGTGCCGGTGGCGAAGGACTCCGCCCGCGTGAGTCCCGAGTAGGTGATGACGGCGACGACGCCGCTGAGGCCGACGAGGATGCCGCCCGCGACGCCGACCGACACGACGGTCGGCACGAAGCGATCGGACGCCCGCACCTCCAGTCCGCCGATGTGGTCGAGGGCGACGGCGCCGACCTTGGCCTGCGCGTCGCCGTCGATCGTGATGACGGCGATCGAGACGCCGGCCGATCCGGCACCGAGAGTGACGCCGATCGCGTAGACCGCCACCTCGCGGTCTGCGCGCGCGTTCACGTGCAGACCGCCGCCCGCCCCGTCGACGAACGCGCCGGTGTCGACGTGCGCCGTCTGGTCGGCGTGATCGTTCAGCACCGCGATCTGACCGGCGACGGCGATGAGGCCGAGCGACCCGGCGACGCCGATCTGCGTCGTCCGTTCGGTGGCGAGGGCCTTCACGTCGACCCGGCCGGCCGCGTCGACGTGTGCGCCGCTGTAGATGCCGGCGTCGGTGTTGAGCCCGATGGTGAGCACCGTCACGCCGGCGCCGATCGCACCGACTCCGCCGGCGACGGCCCCTGCGAGCGCGAAGACGACGAGCTCGTCGGTGGCGACGACCGCGATGTCGGCGAACTGCGAGTGGACGCTGCCGTAGATGCCCGCCGACGTGCCCGAGGGCGGTGCAGGCTGCGTGAAGCGCTGCGTCGTCGGCGAGGTCTGGCTCGACGAGTTGCCCACGGCGGTGCTGGTCCCGGCCATCGTGCCGTACACCGTGTTCTGGTACGGCGTCGTGCCGGACCCCGACGGCGCGTCGCCGAGGATGGACTTCCAGCCGCCGGTGCCGCCACCCGCGACGACGTTGTCGGCGTCGCCCTGCGAGCTCTGGCCGCTGCCGTAATCGGTGGGGTCGGTGTCGTCGATGGCGCCCCAGTCGGCGGGCGAGCTGTTCGGCTGGGCGCCCTTGCTGACGCGCTTGGCCGCGTAGCGCTGACCCGCGAAGGTGACGACGTCGCCCGTGTTGTACGAGGTCGCCGCGTTCCACGTCCCGCGGTCGGGTCCGTTGCCGTCGCTGGAGTACGACGCCGTGGGCTGCGTGCCGATCGACCACACCGATACCGCGCCTGCCGCGCCGACGAAGCCGGCGCCGACGCTCATCGCGTAGGACTGCACGTGCTTGATGCCGAGGGCGTTCACCGCCACGTCGCCCTTCGCCCACACGTCCGTGCCGGTGGCGAGGTAGGCGTTCACGCCGATGCTCGCGACGCCGATGTCGACGCCGCCCGCCGCGCCGACGAATCCGCCGGCCGCGCCGCCCGCGAAGGTGACCGAGTCGAAGCGGTCGGCCGCGGTGACCGACACGCCCTGCTGGCTGGAGGCCGCCGACACCGTCCCGGCCGCGTTGACGGTCGTGCCGAGGTCGATGTAGGCCTGCGTGATGACGGTGAAGATGTTGACCCCGACGTTCGCGGTGACCCCGACGAAGCCGGCGCCGACGCCCGCGACCAGCCCGAACAGGCTCTCGCGCGAGATCGCCTGGACGGCCAGTCCGTGGAACTCGCCGAAGAAGGTGAAGTCACCCGCCCCGATGAGGCCGTTGCTGACACCGCCCAGCCCGGCGGCGCCGTTGCCGCCGACGACGATCGTGTTGTTCTGGCCGATGACGGCCTTGGTGGTCTTGTCGACGACGGCGACCCCGACCCCCACGCCGACGCCGACGTAGCCGGCGGCCACCGAGGCGGTGACGAGGATGAGCCGGTCGTCGGACCGTACGAGGATCCCGATGTCGCCGACCGCGCGCAGCACCACGCCGTTGCCGGTACGGGCGATCGTCGAGGTCGTCACGACGGTGACGCCGACGGTGCCGGCGACGCCGACGGTGCCGCCGCCGGCGGCGGCGTTGACCGAGATGATGCTGAGCGCCGAGTCGGCGACGACGACGATGTCGTCGCGGGCGTTCACGACGGCGTTCGCGCGGATCTCGGCGGTCGTCGTCAGGTCGATGACACGCACGGCAGCCGAGGCGCCGACCCCGGCGGTGCCGCCGATCGCGAGGGCGGCTGCGAGACCGAGCGTGCGGAACGAGCTGGATGCCGACACCAGGACCGACTGCGAGGTCCCCGCCGATGCCGGGTCGTTGATGCTGCACGCGAGGTCGCCGCAGTTGATGCGGGCGCCTGCGCCGATCCACGACTCGACGTGGACGGTGGCGACCGTGACCGAGCCGGAGAGCGTGACGGCTGCGGTGCCCGAGCCTCCGGCGGAGATGCCGATGCCGGCGAGGTACGTGCTGTCGGTCGCCGTGACGGCCACGCCCGCGAAGCCGCTCTTGACGGGGGCGCCTGTCGACTGGGGTCCGAGCGCCGAGGCGTCCGCCGCCGGAAGGTCGCCCGAGGCGACGATGCTGTGCGAGCGGCCGCTGCCGGTCGAGCTGAAGACGATGGGGACGATCGGACCGGCGGCGCCGTTGCAGTCGTCGGCGAGTCCCGTGGCCTGGCACTGGGTGCGGGCGATCTGGAAGTGGTCGGGATCGGCGTTGACCACGTAGTAGGTCGCGCCGTCCTCGAGGCCGCCGATCGGGGTGCCGCCGCCGGCGCTGTAGATGACCGGGTCGCCGACGTTGACGGTGATGGGGTACGGGAGGACGAGGTAGTCCGTGCCGACCGCGTACTGGGCGGTGAAGCGCGGTGACACGTCGGACGGAAGGCCGGGCTGGGTGGTGGGCACGAAGCGCTGGTTCTCGCCCATCTTGGCGCCGCCCGGGAGGCTGAGCCCGCCGATGAGGTGGCCGGGCTCGCACGAGTAGGCGTCGGATCCCGGGCTGACTGGGGGCCCGCGCATCGTGCACAGCTTGATGGCGGTGCTGGACACCGGGATCGCGTAGTAGGTCTCGCCGTCGATCAGCCCCCCGATGGGCGCGCCGCCTCCGGCGTCGTACACGACCTGCTGGCCGGACTTGAACCCGTGCTGGTAGCCGAGGTTGATGGTGGCGCCGTCCGCCTGCAGACCGCTGCCGTTGATGGGGCTGTGCGGGTACGGCGTCGGGTAGCCGCCCAACGTGCCCCGCGGGTCGAAGCGGGTGTCGGTGCCCTGCGGGTCGAACGACCCGGACGACACGGTGGTGTGCGTCATGTGACCGGCGAGCGCGCGCGAGGTGACCCGCGCGCTGTCGCCGATCCAGGACTGCGTCGTCTTGGTCACGACGGGCACGGCGACGCCGGCTCCCACCGCAGCGGTGCCTGCGACCGAGATGTTGCCCGCGATCGTGAAGAGCGTGAAGTCGTCGGCGGCGGCCACGATGACGTTGCCGCCCGCGGTGACGTTCGCGGATGCCCCGATCCATGCCTTCGTCGTCACGGTGACGACCGGAACGGCCGCGTTGACGGTGACCGCGGCGGTCCCGCCGACGGAGCCGCCGGCGGAGATCGAGTCGATCTGCTCGGACGAGGATGCCTTCACGACGACGTCGCCGTTCGCGTTGACGGTCGCCCCGGCGCCGATGTTCGCCTGCGTGGTCTTGTGCACGACTTCGACGTCGACGCCGACCCCGACGCCCGCTGTGCCGCCGACGGCCAGCACGCCGGCGAGTGAGAGGACCGTCGTCTCGTCAGAGGCCTCGACGACCACGTCCTGCGTGAGGCTGGGGTTCGTGTTGGTGCACGAGACGCCGACGCAGTTGACCTTCGCCCCGTCGCCGATGCTCGCGGTGGTCGTGTCGGTGAGGACGTTGACCGTGACCGACCCGCCCACGCCGACCGAGTTGCCGCCGGAGCCGCCCACCGCGAAGAGCAGGAAGTCGCCGGACTGCTCGGCCTTCACGAGGGTGTCGCCGACCGCCTGCAGGTCGGCACCGCCCAGAACCTGCGCGGTGACGTCGTCGTCGCGGACGTTCACCGTGACCGAGGCGCCGACGCCGGAGCCGCTGCCCGAGACGGCGATGTTGCCGCTGGAGAGCTTCGCGACGACGGTGTTCTTGGCGTGAACGGTGAGGTCGCCACCGGCTCGCACCGTCGTCGCCTGGCCGATGCGGGCGAGCGTCTGCGGATCGCTGCCGCCCTGGTTGGCGACGATCACGAGCACCGCTCCGGTCGCGGCGACGCTGCCGCTGATCGTGATGCCGCCCGACACCGCGAGCACGAACCAGTCCTCGTCCGAGGTCGCCTCGACCGTGATGCTCCCGCCGGCGCGCACGGCCGCCTGGTCGCCGATCCACGCACGGACGTCGGAGTTCGAGATCTCGACCGCGACAGTGATGCCGACGCTCGACGAGTCCATGCTGAGCGACAGCGCGCCGGCCGCGTCGACGACGGTGATCGCGTCGCTCGCCGAGACGGTGACCGTCTGCCCGCTGCCCCCCACGGCGCCCGCCTGGTTCAGCTGTGCCCCGCCCGCGATCCACGCCCGGGTCTGGAGGTTGAAGATGTTCACGATGAATGCGCCGGTGACGGCCGTGCCCTGCGTGGCTCCGCCCGCGATCGCGATGTTGGTCACCGCGGGGATGTCGACCTTGCCCTTCACGGGCTCGGGCAGGTCGGGGACGATCGGGTCGAGCGTCGTCGTCGCGGTGACGGCCGTGGCTCCTGTCGCATCGACGTGCGTCGAGGACCCGACGGTCGAGTCGATCCAGGCCCGCGTGGCGATCTCGAGGTAGTTGACGAGGAACGCCCCGCCGACCGCGGCATCGGACCCGGTGCCGAGGGCGCCCGAGATCGCGAGGTTCTGCAGCCGCATCGGCTGCAGCGCGGTCACGCTCACGCCTCCGGCCGGTGCGTCGAGCTCTGCCCCGGCACCGACCGAGGCCTCCGACGTGAGCAGCAGGATCTGCACGGCGGCGCTCCCGGCGACCGAGGTGTTCTTGCCTCCCGCGGCGGCGAAGGACCACACGATGAAGTCGTTGTGGGTGTCGGCGGGGGCGATGGCGGCCACCGTCACGCCCGTCTGGCCCGTCGCGCGCGCGCCGGCGCCGATGGTCGCCCGGTTGGTCGCGTCCTGCACGTTGAGGCCGATGGTGGCGCCGACGCGGGTGCCGCCGTGCGTGACGTCGATCGCGGTGCCGATCGCGAAGACGTACGCGCGCTGCGCGAGGAGCGAGCGCACGACGAGCTCGCCGGTCGTCGCGGTGACGGTGACGTTCGCGGCGATGCGCGCCGTCGAGGTGGCGACGAGCCAGTTGACCCCCACGGCTGCGGCGACCGCCGTGGTGTCGCTGCTCCCGCTGCCCGACTGACCCGACTGCGCGGACTGCTGCTGGTTCGCGCCGTTGCCGCCGTTGGTGCCGTTCGTGCCGCCGTTGGACGACGGCATGCCGGCGGTGTCGTCGCGCGTGCCGGCCGTGTTCGGGTTCTTGTCGCCGTTGACGGCCTCGCCCGACTTCTGGTCGCCCGACTGGGTCTCGCTGGAGCTGGCGCCCTCGGCGGAGGCCTCGACCTTCGCCTCGGTGAAGGCGAGCGAGTCGGCGACCACCGACACCGAGGTGCCCGAGGCATCCCTCGCGATCTCGGCGAGCGTGTCCCACCCGACGACCGCGTTCACGGCGATGATCGCGCCGACCGCGGCGCTCTTGCCGGCGGCCTTCGCGTTGCCGTCGGTGCGGATGCGCAGCTGGTGGGTCGCCGTGACGCTGAGCGCTCCGCCGACGTTGGTCGCACCGCCCGTCCCCAGTCGGGCGGTGACATCGTCGTCGACGCTGATGACGAGGGCGACGACGGGTGCGATCGCCGCGGCGCCGGTGGAGGTGCTGCCTCCCTCGGCCTTCGTGATGAACTCGCGGAACCCGAAGGCGGTGATCGCCAGCCCCGTGCCGCCGGTCAGCGCCGCCCCGTTCTCGACCTCGGCGCGCACGTCGCTGCCGTCGACGACCTGCAGCGTGAACACGGCGCCGACGCCGGTCGCCTTGCCCTGGTTGGCCTGCGAGGTCGCGGTCGCGGCATCCCGCTCGTTGCTCTCGGCCGAGATCGTGGATGCCGCCGACGAGAGCGTCACCGTCGCTCCAGCCGGGACGACCGCCTCGGTCTGGTTGCCGAGGATGTTGATGGCGATGGCCCCGGCGACGCCGACGCTGTCGGACTTGCTGGCGCCGGCGCGGGCGATCGATGTGACCTCGTGCTCGAACAGGCGGAAGAGATCCTTGTCAGCGGGTGAGGCGGGCAGCCGGTCGCCGGAGCCGACCGTGACGGACTGCAGCTCCCACTCGTGGGTGGCGTTGCGCTTGTAGAACCCGGGGGCGTGCGAGCCGTCCTGCTTCGTGAGCTGGAACCAGTCGTCCTTCTCGATCTCGTCCTTGGGCAGGTCGTCCTTCTTGGCGTAGACCGCCGCGGTCTGGAACACCCAGATCGTGCCGTTGTACTTCCACACCGAGTTGCCCGGGTGGCCGTCCTTCTCGGCACGGAGCAGGTACAGGTCGTTCGCGCTCGGCGACGCCGGCAGCTCGTCTCCCGCGGTGATGGCGCCGGGCGTCGTGTTCGACCAGCTCGAGCCGTCGAACGTGTAGATGCCCTCCTGGCCGGACTCCTTGACGTACGCGGTGTCGTTCTTCGACGGCCCCGGCAGCTGTTCGCCCGAGTCGACGACGATCCACGTCTTGGTCGCGTCGTCCCAGCGGCGCACGACGTCGTCGGTGTCTCCGTCGAGCATGCCCGCCTCGACGACGAGCCCGGTGGCCGTGATCGTCGAGACGCCGGTGGTGGCGTTGACGGTGATCTCGACGGCCTGGACCGCGACACCGGCACCGATGCCCACGTCGCCCTTCGTCGAGGTGTCGCCGCGCGCGTCGGCCTTCGAGTCGATGTCGGCGAGCGCCCGGAGGGTCACCAGACCGCCGGCGATCACGATGACGCCGTTCGCGAAGCGTGCCCGCACGGTGGGCGAGACGACCGCGATCGCGATCGCGCCCGCGATCGACAGCGAAGCGCCGTTGTTGTCGTTCGTCGCGGCCTTCGGCGTGGACGAGGTCGACGTCGACCCGCCGCCGTTCTGCTGCTTGGTGCTGCTGGCCTGGCCGAGATTCGCGTCGGCCTTCTGGTTGACGTCCTTGCCGCCCTGGTCCTTGCCCTCGGACGGCTTGGCGCCCTGGGCCGATGCCTTGGCCGTCGTCTTCGCGTCGACGCGCTGTGTCGCGGTGAACGAGGCGGCGCCGGTCGTGGTGAGGCTGCGGTCGCTGCCCGAGGTCGACGTGATGTCGTCGAGGATCGCGAGGGCGAGCGAGACGCCGATCCCGGCGGTGGTGCCGGCGGTGGTGGACCCCTTCGCCGTGGTGTCGGCGGCGACGGTCTGGGTGGCGGCGGCGGTGATGCTCGACGCGGTGAGCGGAGCGGAGCCGATGCCGATGGATGCTGCGGTGTGGATGGTCGCGATGACGATGGCGACCGAGGGCGTGATGGTGACGCCTCCGCCTGCCGCGCCTGCTTCTGCCTCGGTGGTGAGCGTGACGCTGTGCGTGGCGGTGATGGTCAGTGCGCCTGCGCCGGTGACGGGAGGGCCTCTCGTGCCGTTGACCGCGGGCGCGATGCCCGCGTACACCTCGTGCGTGACGAGGTTGAGTCCGAACGCCGCGCCGATGCCGACCGTGCCGTCGCCGGACTGGGTCGCCTTGCCGGTCGCCTTGTCGGTGCTCTTCGAGCCGGCGGTGAAGCTCGCGGCGCCGCCGGTGAGCACGACACCCGCGGGCGGCGTGACCGGGTCGGGCGCGATCGGGTCGTTGTCGGCGTCGACCACCGCACGGGTGTCCTCGTCGACGAGGTTGATCGCGAACGCGCCGGCGACGCCGAGCGTTCCGCCGGTGCCGGTCGCGCCGGCTTCGGCGACGGCTTCGAACGTGTGCGTGTCGTCCGGGCCGTCGGTCTTCACCGTGGCCGACACGGCGAGCGACGCGGCGTGCAGCGAAGCGCCGATCCCGACTCCTGCCTCGTTGACGAGCCGCACTTTGTTGACCGCCACGGCCGCGCCGATCCCGACGGTGGTGGAGTCGGTCGCGGTGCCCTTCGCGCTGGCCGAGGCATCCGTGTTGTTCGTCGCGGTGAGGGTCACGGCTCCCGGCGTCGCGAGCGACGATCCGGCCAGCAGCATGGCCCGCGAGACGGAGGTGACGAGGTTGATCGCGATCGCCGCCGCGACCGACACCGACGTGCCGTCCTCGTTCTTCTGGTCCGGGGTCGACGTGCCGCCGCCCGCGCCGCCCTTCGTCTTGCCGCCGGCGTCGCCCAGCTTCGCGTCCGACTTGGTCTTGACGTTGTCGTTCGTCGAGTTGCCGCCGGTCCCCTCGCCCGGCGCGCCCGCGGCGCTGGCCTCAGCGGTGGTCGTCGTGCTCGACACGTTCTCGGCGGAGAGCGAGACCGGGCCGGTCGCGGTGACCGCGCGTGCGATGGATGCCTCGGACTCGTGGTCGACGCTGGCCAGGGCGAACGAGATCGTGAGCGCCAGCGACGAGCCTGTGCCCGCCTTGGTCGCGCCGATCGCGGCGGTCGTGGCCTTCGCGGTCTGGGTGGCGGTGGCGGCGAGCGAGGCGAGCGCGAGCGCGGGGCCCGAGAGGATGCCGGCGAACGTGCGCACGTTGTGGATCGCGATGCTCGCGACGCCGGTGAGGGTCGCGCTGGTGCCGCCGTCGGCTCCCCCGACGGTCTTGGTGGTGGCGTGGTCGGTGCCGCTCGCGGTGAGGGTGAGGGCGCCGATCCCGGTGGGCGCGGCGCCGGCGGCGATCGCCGCGATGATGTCGTCGCGGATGAGCGTCAGCGCCACCGAGGCACCGGCGCCGACCGCGCTGCCGTTGTCGCCGCCCATCTCCTGCTTGGCGGTGGCCTGCGCCGTGCTCTTGCTGCTGCCGCGGGCGGTCACGGTGACCGCGCGGTTCGCGAACGACCCCGCACCCTCGAGCGTCGCCGAGGTCAGCGTGTCGATCTTCGCGAGGGCGAAGGATCCGGCGAAGGCGACGGATCCCGACGCGGGCTTGGCGCCCGACATGGCCGTCGCGGTGAACGACGAGTCTCCGGTGTCCGGGCCTGCCGCCTGGACGGTGACGCCGCCGGCGGCGTCGATCGCGCCGCCCGAGAGGTACGCGCGCGTCGCGAAGTCGAGGATCAGCAGCCCGATGCCGATGCCGACGCCGGCACCGCTGGCTCCGCCCGAGCCGTCCGTCGTGCCGCCGTTGCCGGTGACCGCGACGGTGTTCTTGGCGTGGGCCCGGTAGGCCTGCGTGCCGGTCGTGACGACCTTCGCCCCGACGGCGCGGCCGCGCGTGTCGGTCTGCACGTGCGCCAGTCCGAACGCCGCCGCGATGTCGATGTCGCCGCCGCCGCTCGCGCTGCTGCCGGTGTTGGACTGCCCGGCCGCGCGGCTCGGGCTGTTCTGGCTCTTGTTCGACTGGGTCGCACCGCCCTTGCTGGCGGTCGCGGTCGCCGTGACGGTCGCGGTCTGATCGGCGAGGACGTCGACGGATGCCGCCGAGACCCCTGTCGCGTCGGTCGTGTCGATCGCGGCATCCGTCGTCTGCGACAGGTGGACGACCGCGACGCCGGCGCCGCTCGACGCCTCGTGCGCGTCGCCCGTCGCCGTGAGCGTCGCCGTGTTCGCGGCCGCGAGGCCGAGCGCCCCCGTGACGGCGACCCGGGCGGCACCGGTGATCTTGGCGACGACGGTGGTCGTAGCCCACAGGACGGCGACGGCGGCGTCGAAGCTGCCGGCCGACTCCTGCTTCGAGCTGTCGGTCTGCGGCACCGCCGAGGCGGTGACCGTCGAGGTGGCGCTCATGGTCGCGGCGCCGGTCACGGTGACCGACGACGTGCCGCCGATCGTGACGGCGGCGTTCGACGTGATGAACGCGGCGTCGCCGTACTGCTTGTTCAGCGTGAACGCGCCGACGTTGGACGTGGCGGTGGCCGTCAGGTCGCCGTTCGCGACGATGTTCGCACCGCCCTTGACCTCGACGTTCGCGTTCGAGTTCACGATCACCGCATAGGCGGTGGCCGCACTCGTATCCGGGTTGACGGTCGAGGTGGCGGTCAGGGTGAGATCACCCGTCGTGATCGAGCCGCCGTCGACGACCACCGACGTGTTCGCGTCGTGGTCGAGGCATCCGAGGATCGAGAAGTCGTCGAAGTCCGTGCAGTCGGCGACGTTGAACGGGATGCCATCGGTGTTGGACTCCTCGGCGACCGCCGTGACGGAGTGCGCCGTGACCGTGGCCCCCTGGAACATGATCGACTCGAAGTACGCCTCGAAGGCGGCATCCAGAAGGTTGATCACACCGAGGATGGTCAGGGTGTCGTGCCCGCCGCCGCCCGAGATCTTCAGCACCGTGCCGGTGCCGGTCGGGGCGTTGAAGACCGTCGTCTCGAACGAGGAGTTCGTGCTGCGCAACTGCAGCTGCCCGGCGCCGGGCCCCTGCTCGAGCACCGCCTGGTCGTCGCCGCCCGCGAGCGTGAAGTCCGCGCTGCCGCCGGCGCCGTTGTCGGTGATCGGCTCGATGCCCGCGTAGTGGACCACGGTCGAGCCGAACGTCATCGTGCCGCTGGAGCCGTCCGTCGGCTGCGACGAGAACCCGGCACCCCCGCTCGTCACGAGCGTGTCGAAGCCGGCCGCGCCGTCGAACCAGATTGGCAGCCCCGGGTCGGTGCCGCCGAAGTCGATCGTGAAGGTGTCGTCGCCCGACGTGCCCGTCACGCGGATCTCGGAGATCTCGGAGAGCGAGCGGGTGACGCCGTCGAACGTGACGGTGCCGTCGCCGTGGAACACGAGCGACGACGATGAGCCCGACATCGTCAGCACCCACGCGGCGGGTGCGGCCGGTGCCGGTGCCGCGGGAGCCGGCTCGGCCGGTGCCGCAGGGTCCGCGGGCGCCGGTGCGACCGGCGCAGGCTCGACCACGACGGGCTCGGCGGGTGCGGGCGCCGGCGCGGGATCGACCGCCGGAGCGGGATCGGGCGCGGGCGCCGGTTCGGCCGGCGCGGGCTCTGTCGGCGCCGGGTCGACCGGAGCCGTGTCGGTCGGGGCGGTGTCCGTCGGCGCGGCCGTGTCGGTCGCGTCGAACGGCCGTACGTTCAGCGCCGCGGGCTCGCCGACCATCTCGTCGGGCGAGGCGCCGGCCGACGCTCCAGAGACCGTCGCCGCGGGTGCGGCGGCCGGTGCGGAAGAGGGCGCAGACGCGGCCGCGACGGTCGCGACAGGGAGCGCGCGGGGAGCGCTGTACGGCAGCGCGATGCCCACCGCAACGGCCACGGCGGTCGCGTACGCGACCATGCCGAAGGCCGCGCTGCGGTAGCGCCCCGTTCCCGATCCCCAAACCATGACGCGCCTGTCGCTCGTGTGACGAAACTGACAACGCGCCGGTGTACTCGATCCGCTACGCGGCTCCCCCGAACCCCGGCGATGACACTTGCGTGTCGATCCTGATGCTCATACCCCAGCCGAACCCGAGACCACGTGCGATGAAGCGACGCGGTCAACGAACCGGACAGCGGCAAAAGTAGACCCCGGTCGCGAGCTCCGTCAAGAGCGTGTCGCACATTCCCCGCGGCCGACCGTGCGGGGACCAGCATTCCGCGAACGGAATGTCGCGGAAAGACGGGTCAGTTCAGGCCCGAGTACGCGTGCAGGCCCTTGAAGAACATGTTCACGATCGTGAAGTTGAACAGCACCGCGGTGAAGCCGATGATCGACAGCCACGCCGATCGCGAGCCGCGCCAGCCGCGCGTCGCCCGCGCGTGGATGTAGCCGGCGTAGAGCACCCAGATGACGAAGGTCCAGACTTCCTTGGTGTCGAAGCCCCAGTAGCGGCCCCACGCGTCGTTGGCCCAGATCGACCCCGCGATGAGCGTGAAGGTCCAGAAGATGAAGCCGATGATCGCGAAGCGGTACGCGAGCGACTCGAGCGCGTCGGCGCTGGGGAGCGTGCGCAGGAACCCGGGGCCGGTCTTGACGGCCGTCGCGGACGCCTCGACCGTCGCCGCGGCGGCGACTTTGCGCTCGCGTCTGGCCTGCATGAGCTGCAGCACCGACAACCCGAAGGCGAGCGCGAAGATGGCCGTCGACAGGGATGCCACGAACACGTGGATGACGAGCCACACCGACTTCAGCGGGTCCATCAGCGGCACGATGTCGGTGTAGAACCAGATGGCCGTGCC
>Ga0160432_100361_pt1 | contig 33884 bp, 26 predicted proteins | sample HID1971M_E0MG_FD_108250 | JGI IMG/M metagenome (GOLD analysis project Ga0160432, IMG submission 108250) | Enriched millipede-associated microbial communities from UW Madison campus, WI, USA - HID1971M_E0 MG | ecosystem: Host-associated > Arthropoda: Insects > Digestive system > Unclassified ... | reverse complement strand
GGCGCGACGCCGCCATTGACCGACACGGTGCCCTCGTCGGCGAGCAGCACGCCTGCGACGAGCTTCAGCAGCGTCGACTTGCCCTGGCCGTTCCGGCCCACGACGCCGATCGATTCGCCGGGGCGCACATCGAAGCTGACGTCGCGCAGCGCCCAGAACTCACCGGGCTTCGAGCGGCGCGTGGAGTCCGAGAACAGGTCCTTGATGCTGCGACGCCCCCGCCGGTTGCGCCGGAATCGCACGCCCAGGCCCTGCACCTCGATGGCGAGGTCCGATGCCGTCATCACAGCTCCTTCAGCACGGGACGCTCGAGCCGCCGGAAGACATAGATCCCGAGCGCGAGGAAGAGGAACGACATCACGGCGCCGATGCCGATGACCCACGGATCCCACTCGCCCGCGAAGAAGCCGACCCGGTACAGCGCGAAGATGCCGGCCAGCGGGTTGAAGGCCGCGAGCGTCTCGAACACGCCGGGCAGATCCTCGACCCCGTAGATCACCGGAGAGGCATAGAACAGTGCCCGCAGGATGAGCTTCGTGGTGCGTTCGAGGTCGTTCCACAGCACGCACAGCGGTGCGACGAGGAGTCCGAGGCCGACCAGCAGCGCCGTCTGGAGGAGGACGGCGACCGGGATCCACAAGAGGCCCCAGTTCAGCTGCGCCGGGTGGTCCGTGAAGTACGAGATGACGACGAACAGCGCCAGCACGGGCAGCGAGCACAGGAACTCGATGCCCTTGCTCAGCACGATCCGGTTGACCCAGATGGAGCGCGGGATCGCGGTGGACCGCACCAGGCGCGCGTCCCGGTTGAAGGCGCGCGTGAAGTCCGACACCGACGAATTGAACCAGACCCACGGCAGCAGCGCCGTGATCAGGAAGACGATGTACGGCTCGTAGCCGACGGTGCGATGGAACACCTGCGTGAACACGAACCAGTAGATCGCGCTCATGACCAGCGGATCGAGCACCGACCAGAGGTACCCGAGCGCGCTCGTCGAGTAGCGGACCTTGAGGTCGCGAGCGGACAGCAGCCACAGCGAATGCAGGTAGCGCCGGGCGGATCCGGGGGCGCCGACGGCGGCAGTGGTCACGTATAGATCCTATGCGGCCCGCTCACGCGAGCTGGTTGTTCCACATCGACAGCGCCGATCCGATCGCCATATGCATGTCGAGGTACTGGTATGTCCCCAGCCGACCGCCGAACAGCACGTCCTTCTCCCCCTTGGCGAGCTCGCGGTACGACAGCAGCCCGGCCCGGTCGTCGGCCGTGTTCACCGGATAGTACGGCTCGTCCTCGCGCGATGCGAAGCGCGAGAACTCCCGCATGATGACGGTCTTGTCGGTCGGGTAGCGGTCGGCGCGCTCCGGGTGGAAGTGCTTGAACTCGTGGATGCGCGTGTAGGGGACGTCCGCGTCCGCGTAGTTCATCACCGGCGTCCCCTGGAAGTCGCCGACCTCCAGCACTTCCTGCTCGAAGTCGAGCGTGCGCCACGAAAGCGCGCCCTCCGCGTAGTCGAAGTACCGGTCCACCGGGCCGGTGTAGACGATCGGCACCTGACCGACCGTCGACTTCTTGTTCAACGGCTGGGACTCGTCGAAGAAATCGGTGTCGAGCTTGACCTCGATGTTCTCGTGATCGGCCATCCGCTCCAGCCACGCGGTGTAACCGTCGGTCGGGAGACCTTCCCATGTGTCGTTGAAGTACCGGTTGTCGTAGTTGTAGCGCACCGGAAGCCGGCTGATCACCTCGGCCGGCAGATCCTTGGGGTCTGTCTGCCACTGCTTGCCCGTGTAGTCGCGGATGAACGCCTCGTAAAGAGGCCGACCGATCAGCGAGATGCCCTTCTCCTCCAGGTTGGCGGCATCCTTCGCGTCGTACTCCCCCGCGAGCTCATGCACCAGCGCACGGGCCTCGTCGGGCGAGTACGCCGCCTGGAAGAACTGGTTGATCGTGCCGAGGTTGATCGGCAGCGGGTACACGACGCCCTTGTGGTTGGTGTAGACGCGGTGCACGTAGTTCGTGAACGACGTGAAGCGGTTCACGTACTCCCAGACCCCCGGGTTCGACGTGTGGAACAGGTGCGCTCCGTATCGATGCACCTCGATACCCGTCGTCGGTTCTGGCGCACTGTACGCGTTGCCGCCGATGTGCGGCCGGCGGTCGATGACCGTGACCCTGCGCCCGGATGCCGCAGCCCGCTCCGCGATGGTGAGTCCGAAGAACCCGGAGCCGACGATGAGGAGATCCATCACGTACCCTTCTCGATGACACTGTCCACGACCGTACGAGCCTATGGCAGCCGATGACCCCCCTTTTCCCTTCCTCCGTTGAACCACTCGACATCTGCGTCCCGTACTGGGGCGATCCCGATGTCTTCCGGCTGACCATCGACTCCGTGCGCGACCAGACCGATCCGGCCTGGCGACTCACGATCATCGACGACGGCTACCCCGGGACGGCGATCGAGGACTATGTCGCGTCTCTCGCGGACGACCGGATCCGCTATCGCCGGAACCCGACGAATGTGGGGATCACCGAGAACTTCCGCCGCGCGATCGCCGCCGGCGATGGCACGCACGTCGTCGTGCTGGGCGCGGACGATCTGCTGCTGCCGGGCTACGTCGCCCACGTCCGCGAGATGATCGCGCAGCACCAGGACGTGGATGTGATCCAGCCCGGCGTGCGGGTGATCGACGCGGCCGGCCACGAGTCCTCTTCGCTCGTGGACGGCGTGAAGCAGCGCCTCCTGACGCCGCATGGCGGGACGCTCCTGCAGGGCGAGGAGTTCGCACGGAGCATCCTCGTCGGCAATTGGCTGTACTGGCCGTCGCTGGTGTTCCGTCGCGCCGGACTCGCCGGAGTGGACTTCCGCGACGGGCTGCCGATCATCCTCGACCTCGCGTTCCTGGTGGACATCGCGATGAAGGACGGCATCCTGCTCTACACCGGCGTCGAGTGCTTCGCCTACCGGCGGCACGGCGAGAGCCTGTCGCAGACGACGCTGCAGGACGGCTCGCGCTTCGCCGACGAACGACGCTTCTATCGCGAGGTCGCCGGCCGCAGTGCCGCCCGAGGATGGCGACGTGCGGCGCGAGCGGCGCACCTGCGCGTGATGTCACGCCTTCACGCGCTGACCTACCTCCCCCGCGTGCTGTTCACCGGCAGCAGCGCGGCGAGGGCCTCGACCCTGAAGCTCGCATTCGGCTCCTGACGCGCGCTCAGCCCGCCGGAACCACCCGCGCGTCGATCACGAAGTCGGCGCCCTCGCACGTCGCCCGCAGTCGCTCCTCGAGGTCGGGGTCGCTCGTGACCACGCGGACCTCGCGGCCCCAGGTGCGGATCGCCTCGCACGCCTCCACCTCGTCACCCGGCTCGAGGAAGTACGAGAAGTTGCGGATCGGCTCGCGGGAGTCGTCGGACTCCAACTGCAGCAGCCACCCGTTCGCGAACCGGTCCGTGGCGGGGTCGCGATGGTTCAGCGCGATCGTCGGCACACCGGTCTCGGCGATGTCGAACAGCGATCGGATCGCGTCGCTGGACGCGTCCGCGCCGATGTCGAGCGCGATCGCGACCGGCGTCAGGACGGTCCGCCACCCGTGCGGCGGCGGATTGGTCGCCATCAGCGAACCCGGCACCACGACGGCGAGGACGAACCCGAGGATCGCCCGGATGCCACGAGCACGACCGTCTGCTGCGGCACGACAGATCTCCGCGGTCAGCAGCACCAGGAGCAGCACGCAGACGAACCAGGCGAACTTCGCCGGGTAGTACCCCCACAGCGTCTCGGTCGCCCTGCGCTGGTACAGCAGGTACGCGAGGGCGACCGCGCCCGCCCCGACGACGAGCACACTCCCGACGAGGGTGTGGTCGTCTCGCCGCACCAGCGCCACGATCAGGACGACGGCGAGGGTGATCGCGGCGATCATGACGGCATGGAGCGGAGCGAAGGCTATGAAGGCGCCGCCCGCGGCGAGCGCGCCGCCGTCGCGTCCCAGGTCGGGGAGGGTGACCAGCAGCGCATAGAGCGGCGCGGGAAGCAGCGCGCACGCGAGAAGGAGGAGCCTGCGCCGGCGATCCCCCGCGGCGAGCGCACGGACGCCCTGCAGGGAGCGGATCGCGAGGGCGGCAGCCAGCGCCAGCGGGATCAGGGCGAGAGGCGCCCAGGTCGCGAGCAGGCAGACGGCCGCGAGCCCCAGCACGAGCACACCGGCCAGTGGGTGCTCCTCACCGTCGAGCCAGACGATCCACACGGCGCACAGCAGCAGGACCGCGACCGTGCCGTTGAAGAACCCGTAGTCGGTCGCCACGCCGAACACGAACCAGGTGCTGGGGAGCAGACCGGCGATGACCGCCGCCGCCCAGCGGCGACCCGTCGTCGTGCCGCGCGTCGCGCGGTAGCCGACGACCCCGGCCAGGACCGAGGACACGCCCGCGGCGAGCAGCCAGAAGGTGACGAACCGCACGATGTCATGTTCGAAGAGGCCTGTTGCGGCGACGTCGGCTCGTCCCGACGCGGCGGCGGCAGCCATCAGCATCGCGGTCAGCGGCGACGAGTTCGGATGTGCCGCGCCGTCGAGTCCACCGTCGGTGATCACGAATCGCGTCGTGACCGCGTTCCAGACCGCGTCGTTGTGCATCGCCCATCCGAAGTCTGCCGTCGGGGTGGCACGCCAGACGACGACGCTCACGGCGGTCAGCAGGAACGCCACGATCACGACGGCCGCCAGGAGCTGGCCGCGGCGCGGAAGACGCACGGGTCGACTCGAGAGCAGCAGCACGACTCCTGGGGCGGACAGCAGCGAGAGCACGACCGATACCGCCGCGACGAGACTCCAGCCGAGGGCGGGTGTGATCCGCAGGATCACCGCGCTCGTCGCGAGCGACACGATGATCGCGGCGGCCACGGCGAAGCTCCACGACGTGCGCTGTGCGATCACGACCGTGAGGACGGACAGCGCCGCCAGCGGGCCGAGCCACGGGGTGACCCCCGTCGCGTAGGACGCGATGCACGCCGCGACGAGCACGACGGCGATGACCCGCCACAGACGCGACGGTGTCCAGGTGATCCTCACGAGCGCACTCCTTGACCGTGGACAGGCATGCGGAGCACGACCGAGAGGTGGATCAGGAGCCCGACCGCCGGGGGGACGGAGATGCCGACCAGCGTGCGCACGATCGGATCGAACGGCAGGAACACCAGCAGCGCGATCGTCAACGCCGCGGCGACGACCCAGCCCGTCAGGAAGGCGTTGTGGCGCGAGCCCGCCAGGAGCGCCGCGCTCGTCACGCACATCATCCCGATCAGCGCGGCGCTGGCGATCACCACCGCGAGCGTCACCGGCTCCGCCGAGTAGTTGCCGTTCGAGATGAACTCGATGAGCGGAGTCCCCCACACATACCCGAGGAGGACCGCGACCGCGCCGACGGCGGCGACGAGGCCGAGGAGGGCGAGGACCCGGCGGCGCACATTGCCGGCATAGCCGCGCAGGTGGACGATCAGGAGGCTCTGCAGGGCCGTCAACGGGATGATCAACGGCGCCCGTGTCACGGTGATCGCGAGGATCAGCGAGGCCGCGACGGCAGGCGTCGCGTCCGGGAGGGTCACCCCGAGCAGCAGCGGCAGCCCGGCGACCATCACACCCAGCGACGCCGACGCCAGCACCGTGCGGGAGGCGTTGGCGACCAGCATCCGCACCGATCCGTCGACGCGGTACCGATGCCGGACCCGCGCGCGCACGACCAGCCAGACGGCCCCCACCGCGAGTCCGAACGGAAGCGCGATGGCGAACGCGAGGTACTCCATCGGAGCGCCGAGGAGCAGCCCTGCGACGACGGCGACGCCACGAAGCACCGCATCCGTCGCGATCAGGCCGCCGACGATCGCCGGCCGGCCGAGCCCGTACAGCACGCCGGTCAGGATGGACGTCAGGATGTAGCCGACGAGACCGATCAGGAACGCCGCCGACAGCGACCACGGGGCGGCAGCGAAGGCATCGACGCCGAGGAACACGGACGCGACGGCTCCCACCACGACGACCGCGGCGACGGCGAGTCCGGTGAAACGCCGGAGGACCGGCCCCGAGCGGGAGTCTTCGCCCGGATGCGTCGCGCGTGCGATCTCCTGCTGCGTGCCGCCGACCGCTCCGCCGAAGAGGAACATCGTCGACCAGAACACGCTGAACGTCACGTACGCGCTCGCGACGGGGATCGTCGCCGCCGCGATGATCTGGATCGCATATCCGCTGACGCCGGCGAGTGCGGTGGCCGCGAGGACGGCGAGCAGGCCGTTGCGGTTGCGGCGCGCCTCGGTCGCCGGGGAGGGTTTCAGGGCGTTTCCTCGGTGCGCTCGGTCGGGTTCTGCGCCGACCGGAGTGCTTCGACGTCGGCGCGGAGGATCGCGACCTCCTCGGCGAGGCGTCGGGTCTCCTCCTCCGTCGTCGACAGCTCCCACGACTGATGCAGCGTCACACCGATGAGCAGCGCCAGCGCGAGGATGAACAACAGATTCGCCGGCAGCTCCACACCCAGCAGCTGCGCGGCAGCCGCGAGCAGGCCGGGGAAGATGGCGAGCACGAGGATGAGGACCCCGATGAGCAGCCACAGCACCGCGTACTTCTCGCGCAGCTTGCGTCGCAGCAGCATCGAGAAGATGATCGCGAGCACCGCGAAGCCGAATGCGATCCCGAGAATCGTCATCATCATGCCGACCGCCCTCCCCGCGCGAGTGCCAGTCCGAGTGCGAACACCGAACGGAAGAGATAGATCGTGGAACCCACCGCGCCCTGGCTCGGCCGACCCGTCATGCGGGGACGCATCGCGACAGGAACCTGCGCGACGGTCAATCCGGCGTGGAGGGCGGCCACCAGCGAGTCGATGGTGTCGCCGAGGTACTCGGCCGGGTAGTAGCTGACGTACTGCGCGATGGCCTTCTCGTTCGCCGCACGGAACCCGCTCGTGACGTCGGTGAGTCGCGTCTTCGCGACGCGCGAGACGACGTTCGCCAGGAACACCATCGCCCAGCGGCGGGGTCCCTTGGCGGAGTACGTCCCCACCTCCGCGAAGCGCGCCCCGATCGAGATGTCGGCGTGCTCCAGGCCGGCGATCACCTTGGCGATGTCGTCGGGATTGTGCTGCCCGTCGGCATCCACCTGGATCGCCCTCGTGTAGCCATGCCGCTGGGCGTACGTGAAGCCGGTCTTCATCGCACCGCCGACACCGAGGTTGAACGGCAGGACGAGCACTGTCGCCCCGGCGGCTGTCGCAACCTCGGAGGTCCGGTCGGACGACCCGTCGTCGACGACGACGACGTCGTAGTCACTCCCGGCCGTGAGGATCTCGCGGACCGTGTGACCGACGTTGTTCTCCTCGTTCCACGCGGGCACGATGACCAACACGGGTCCGGTCTGTTGCGTCACAATCTCTCATCTTATTATGCGCCAGCCTGCGTGAATGAGCAGGGAACCCCGGAAGACTACGATGGTGAAGTGAAATCAGTCGGTCGATCCGCGCGCAGAAGGATCGCGATCATCGCGATCCCCCTTTTCGCCTTCCTCACGCTGTGCGCATGGGCCTTCGCATCGCCGGTCGGCTCCAGCCCCGACGACGACTTCCACCTCCCCTCCATCTGGTGCGGGCTCGGCGAACGACCGGGACTGTGCGAGCTTCCCGACGAGTCTGCGGACGCGGAGCCGACGTCCCGCCTGGTCCCCGCGGCCCTCGTCAACTCACCCTGCTTCGCCTTCCGGCCCGACCAGGACGCGAGCTGCTGGGACCCGACGGTCGACGAGATGGCGCTGGTCGCGCGCGCGAACGTCGACCACCTGTACCCGCCGCTCTTCTACTCCGTCGCCTCCGTGTTCGCGAGCGACGACCCCCAGCTCTCGGTGATCGCGATCCGCATCGCCAATTCGGCTTTCGCCGTGGGCCTTCTCACCGCGGTCTGCTTCGCGCTCCCCCGCTCCATCCGGCCGGCGCTCCTGATCTCGGTGCTCGCGACCTCGGTGCCACTCGGGGTGTTCATCTACGCATCGACCAATCCGTCGTCGTGGGCGATGCTCTCCGCCGCCACGGTCTGGTCCTCGCTGTACGGCGCGACGAGAGCGTCCGGCAGGCGTCGCTGGGTGCTGTGCTCCTTGGCGGTGTTCGGCGCCGTCATCGGCGCCGGTGCCCGGGCGGATGCTGCCATCTTCGCGGTCTACGGTGTGGCCGTCGCGCTGCTGCTCGGCATACGGAGCATCCGGCGCCAGATCGTGCCGATCGCGACCGGAGTCGTGATCTGCATCGTCAGCGCCGCCTTCTACCTCAGCGCGAGGCAGGGTGGAGCGGCGTTCGGCGGGCTCGACCCCGCTGCGAACGCCTTGACCATTCCTCAGCACGTCGCGAACCTGCTCGACATCCCCTCCCTCTGGACGGGCGCGCTCGGTCAGTCGAATCTCGGCTGGTTCGACACGCGGATGCCGGCGTCCGTGTGGGTGCTGACGACAGCGGTGTTCGCCGGTGCGCTCTTCATCGGCATCCGCCGCCCCACCCGCCGACGCATGCTCGCGATCGTGCTGACGCTGCTCGCCATGTGGGTCGTGCCGTTCGTCATGCTGGCGCAGTCGAACGCCGTGGTGGGGAACACGGTGCAGCCGCGCTATCTCCTGCCCCTGATGCTCATCGCCGTCGGGGTCGCCAGTCTGCGCCCCGATGCGGAGCGCGCCTGGGACGGATTCCGGTACACCGCTGCGGCTGTCTGCCTGTGGGTCGCGCTGACGATTGGGATGCATCAGAACATCTCGCGCTACACCTCGGGATTGAACGGCGACGCCGTGGATCCGGGCGCCGCTGCGGCGTGGTGGTGGCCCGGCGTCCCGGCGCCGCTCCTCGTCTGGGGCGTGGGCTCGATCGCGTTCGCGGCGATGCTCGTCTCGATCTGGATCGTCAAGCGCGGCCGGAGCGACGCACGGCGCGTCTCAGCGTCGACGCCGACCGTCGCCGAGCCGGTCCTCCCCCGCGCGTAGGGCCGTCGCCGGGGCCCGGCCTGTTCGCCTCCCGGGCGGGCGGGTCCACTCCGGACGCCGTGTGCCACGACTCCGCCGTCGGCGGACTGAGCCGGCCGACCTGGCCGGCCGACTCAGCGCACCGATTCAGCCGACCGAGATCGCGGTGTCCGCGAACACCGAGCCGGTCTGGCTCGGCGTGGCCGGCACGGAGAACGCGGCCCCCTGCCACTGCACGTCGAACGGGTGGCCGTCCGAGGCGAGGACCTCCGCGTTGACGAAGTACTCTCCGCCCGCGAGAGGAAGGCTCGGGAACTTGTAGCTCACCGTGATGTGCCCGGCAGCGTTGGGGCCATGACTGGTCTCGTGCCGGCGCGTCCCGGTGCCGAACACCTGCTGGCCGCTGGGCGTGTCGATGCTGAGGCTCGAATGCCACTGGTCGATGTCATGCGGGAGGTCCACCTCGACATCGATCGACAGCTCATCTCCGGTCGCGGCGCTCTCGACGGTCTCACCCGCCGCATTGCGGACGGCAATCGACACGATCTGGGGCACGACGGCGATCTCGACGGCATCCGCTGCCGCCGCCTCGGCGACCGACTTCCGGTTGCCCTCGAGGATCTCGCGGTGCACCCGCGTCGCGTCCACGGCCGATCCGATGAAGGCCACTTCGCCGTGACTGAGCACGAGACCGCGGTCGCAGACTTCCATCACCTGCTCGGCGGAGTGCGAGACCAGGACGATCGTGCGTCCCTCGCGCTGGAACTGGCGGATCTTGTCCATACACTTCCGCTGGAAGGCCTCGTCGCCCACGGCGAGCACCTCATCCACGAGCAGCACGTCCGGATTCGTGTGGACTGCCACGGCGAACGCCAGGCGGACGTACATTCCCGAGGAGTAGAACTTCACCTGCGTATCGATGAAGTCGCCGATCTCGGAGAATGCGAGGATGCTGTCGAACTCGGCGTCGGTCTCGTCCTTGGACAGCCCCAGGATCGCGGCGTTCAGGTAGACGTTCTCGCGTCCCGACAGATCCGGGTGGAAGCCCGCCCCGAGTTCGAGGAGGGCGGCGAGGCGACCACGACGCTGGACGGATCCCGTCGACGGGTCGATGATCCCGCCGATGACCTTCAGCAGGGTGCTCTTGCCTGAACCGTTGGAACCCAGCAGGCCGATGGACGAGCCGGCGTTGATCGAGAACGAGACGTCCTTGAGCGCGTCGAACGACTCCTGATGAGCACGTCCGCGCCGCCCCAGGGTCACGACCCTCTCCTTGAGGGAGTTGTCCTTCCTGATCACGAACGACTTGGAGACGTTCTCGACCCGCACGACCTCGGGGCCTACTGCGGCCCGGTCCTGATCTACCTTCGACATGTTCACAGCTCCTGCGCGAAGTTGCCCTGCAGGCGGGCGAACGCCCGCTGGCAGAGCCAAAGGAGGACGAGACCGACCAGGAAGGCGATGAGCATCCTCAGACCGAGGTTCGCCGGGTAGTCGGCGTCCGTGCCGGCCGTCCAGAAGGCACGGTGGAACCCGAGCACGGCCAGCGTCAGCGGATTGTTCGTGTACACCTCGAGCAGCCAGTGCGGCAGGTTGAAGCTCGCGAACACGTCCTGGACCATGCTCCACCCGTAGACGATCGGCGCCGCCCACATCGAGAGCGTCAACAGGATCTGCACGAGGTACTGCACGTCGCGCAGGTACACGTTGAGGGCGGAGAAGAGGATGCCCATCGCCGCGCCGTACAGCACGATGAGGGCGACGGACGGGATGAAGTAGAGGAGTCCCGACGTGAACGGCGGTGCTCCGAGGATGAGGCATCCCGCGATGAGGACCACGACCTGCACGCTGAAGGTGAACAGCGCGGAACCCATGGAGGCGAGCGGGAACACCTCGCGAGGAACATAGACCTTCTTGACGAGTCCTGCGTTCGCGATGATCGAGCCGGTCGTTCCGGTCAGCGATTCCGACAGCAGACCGAAGATCGTCAGCCCCGAGAAGACGTAGATCGCGAAGTCGTCGATCCCGCGGGCCGCACCCAGGATCTGTCCCATCACGACGTAGTAGACCACCAGCTGGACGATGGGGTTGATCAGCGTCCACAGCACGCCGAGCACGCTGTCCTTGTAGCGGGCCTTGATGTCTCGACGCACGAGCAGGTTGAGCAGCTCGCGGTGGTCGAAGACCGCCCTGAGCGAACCCCAGGTACCCACGATCCCCACCTTGCCGGCTGGAGCGATGAACGGCTCTGCGCTGAGTCGCTCGAACCGGTTGAGGGCACTATCGGTCAATTGGCACCTTGACTTTCTTGCGGAGAGCAGCGACCCACTATACCTGTCCGCCTATGCGAAACTTCCCAGTGATCCTCGGCCGCTCGCGCGACCCGTTCGGTCCTGGATCGAGGGGCATCGATCACCATCTCAGCTCGCGCGCGGGGTACCGCAACCCTGCCCACGCACCGCGGAGTGCCGCGCTGATCTTCTCGAGTTTGTCGCGCTCCAGAAGCAGCACCTTCACCCACGCCTTGGACGTGAACCAGAGGTCCTCCCAGAACCATCGCCCGAATCCGTGGCGACGGATGACGATGATCCGGTTGCGCGACGCGTGGAAATGCCGCATCGCCGAATAGTTGGCGCGGTACACGCGACGACCGAAGAGCGTCACGGGATCGGCGTCGCCGAAACTGTGGTTCAGGATGCCGTCGTAGACCTTGTAGTTGCGGAAGCCGTGCGCGCGCGCTCTGAGACAGATGTCATGGTCGACGTAATCGATGAAGAGCGGCTGGTCGTGCAGGCCGATCTTGTCGAGAAGCGACCGGGAGAACAGCGAGCCGGAGCTGATCAGGACATCGACCTCCCCAGCGCCCACGCCGGTCTCGCGGGCATAGACGACCCCGGTCGCGTTCGACCTCAGCGCCGGGCCGATGATGCCGGCCTGCGCTCCCCCGGCGTCGCGGGCGTCGAGCATGCGGCGGAGCAGACCCTCCGTCACGGCGCTGTCCTGGTCGAAGATCCACACGTCATCGAAGCCCTCGGCGAGTGCAGCCCGGATGCCGGCGTTGAACCCGGTGGCGACGCCCACGTTCCCCGGCTGATCGAGGATCACGACGTCTTCCCTCTCGGCGAACGGGGCGAGGATCCGCGCGGATGCATCATCGGGCGAGTTGTTCACGACGTACACGCGTGCGACCTGAGCCGATACGGCGTCGATGTTGGACACGACGTCGCGATCGGGATGGTAGGTCAGCACCACAGCAGCGACGTGGGAGCTCGGGTCGGATTCCACCTGCTCATTCTCTCAGATCGAGATTCCCGAACCCGCCGGAGACGGATCCCGACCACGGCCCGGCGGGTGTTCCCGCTCCTGCTCCGCCGGAATCGCGTGGGCGACGAACAGCGGGCGTCAGCGAGCCGCAGCGACCGTATCGGCGATCGTCTGGTCGAACGACACCGCCGGTGACCAGCCCGTGTCGGATCGCAGACGCGAGGCATCCCCCACGATGATCGGCGGGTCCGTCGCGCGGATCAGCGACTCGTCGACGTCGAGGGACGGCGTCGGCCGACCGATCGCCGCGGCCAGCGCGTCGACGATCTCCGAACCGGAGCGCGACGTTCCGGACGCCACGTTGTAGACGTCGTACGTCAGCTCGCGCGCGGTCGCCAATGCGAGGTACGCCCTCGCGACGTCCCGGACATCGGTGTAGTCCCGACGCGTCGCGAGGTTGCCGACCCGGAGTGGCCGGCCCTGCGGGGACGACTGCAGCTGACGAAGAAGATCCGGCAACAGGAAGCCCGGCCCCTGGTGGGGGCCGATGTGATTGAAGGGGCGCGCCACCACCGTCCGCAGACCTCGTCGCGAGTAGTAGGCGAGCTGGTTCTCGACGAGGATCTTGCTCACGACGTACGGAGAGGTGAAGGCCACGGGGTCACGTTCCGTGCGCGCGCCTTCGCCTTCCTTCTGCGCGTAGACCGCGCCCGTCGAGACTCCGACCACACGGCCCGTGAACCCCGAACCGACGAGCGCCTCGCACATGTTGGTCACGATCGCGCTGTTGCCGTCGATGTAATCCTGCGGCCGGTCGAACGAAGGGCCGACGGCGGCGAGTCCCGCGAGGTGGACCACGTCCGCGTCCTCCGGCAGCCCCTGCGGCCACGCCCGGCGAAGATCCGCACTGGTGTATCCCGCGAGGCTCTCCACCAGGTCGGCCCCGGGCTCCGGGTTCCGCGAGACGCCGAAGACCTCCACGCCGGACTCACCGGCGATGCGAGCGAGGTGCCGCCCGACGAAGCCGTCTACGCCTGTGACGACCAGGCGACGAGTCATACCGACTGTCGCTGAGTCTCCGCGACACGGAGGTCGTGCGCCACCATGAGGCTCACCAGCCCGGGGAAGTCGACCTTGCGCTCCCAGCCGAGCACCTGCTCCGCCTTGGAAGGGTCACCGAGGAGGATGTCGACCTCCGCGGGCCGCATGAACGCCGGGTTCTGCGTGACGTAGGGACGCCAGTCATCGATCCCCACCTCTGCGAAGGCGAGCGTGAGGAACTCCTCGATCGAGTGGGTCTCGCCGGTCGCCAGGACGAAGTCGTCCGGCTCGCTGTGCTGCAGCATGCGCCACATGCCCTCGACGAAGTCGCCCGCGTAGCCCCAGTCGCGCTTCGGCCAGAGGTCCCCGAGTTCGATCTGCGGCTGCAGTCCGAGCTTGATCCGGGCGACGGCGTGCGTGATCTTCCGCGTGACGAACTCGACGCCTCGCCGCTCGCCCTCGTGGTTGAAGAGGATGCCGCACGAGACGAACATGTCGTAGCTCTCGCGGTAGTTCTTCGCGATCCAGTGCCCATAGAGCTTCGCGACGCCGTACGGGCTCCGCGGGTGGAAGAGGGAGCTCTCGTTGTAGCCGGCACCCGGGCGGTTGTAGTCGAGGCCGCCGAACATCTCCGACGTGGACGCCTGGTAGATGCGCGTGGCCTGCTCGCGTCCGGTCACGCGCACGGCCTCCAGGACGTTCAGGACGCCCTTCGCCGTCACATCTGCAGTGAGCGACGGGTTCTTGAACGAGTAGCCGACGTGGCTCACGGCCGCCAGGTTGTAGAGCTCGCTGGGGTCGCTCGTCTCGACGGCGCGAACCAGCGACGTGGGGTCCGTCAGGTCGCCTTCGATCAGGGTGACGTACGGCATGTCGCGCTCGACCTCGGCCCGGCGAGGGTTGTGCTGTCCTCGGATGAGGCCGAACACCTCGTAGCCCTTTTCGTGAAGCAGCTGCGCGAGGTGACCGCCGTCCTGTCCAGTGATTCCCGTGATCAGCGCGCGGCGTGAGTCTGCCATTGGTATGTCTCCAGTTTCGAGTAGGCCCAGAACATCCTAGCCTCCAGGCCGGATCACCTCATGGCACCCGCGGCCTAGCCCTGGAGGTGGTCCCGGAGTCCGTCGCGATGGTCGCGAGGGACGAAGCCCGTCGCCTCGATCCGCGACAGGTCGAGCACGCTGTTGCGCGGGCGCGGCGCCACCGGCCCGGACGCGCCGGCGAAGTACTCGTCGGTCGTCACGCCCTGGACGCGTGACCCGTCGTGTCCCGAGAGCTCGAAGACGCGGCGCGCGACGTCGGCCCACGACAGCGGTTCTCCCGACCCGGTCACGTTGTACACGCCGGGCGCGGCATCCGTCTCCAGGAGGTGCCGGATGCCTCGCACGATGTCGTCCGTGAACGTGAGCCGTCCGATCTGGTCGTCGACGACCTTCGGATCGATGCCCCGCTCGGCGAGCGAGGCCATCGTGGCGACGAAGTTCTTGCCGTCACCGATCACCCAGGAGGTGCGCACGATGTAGTGGCGCGGCACTGTCGCGACGACCGCGTCACCTGCCGCCTTGGTCTGGCCGTACACACCGAGCGGCGTGGACGGATCCGCCTCGATGTACGGTCGATCGGCTGTCCCGTCGAACACGTAGTCGCTCGAGACGTGCACGAGCGTGATTCCGTTGGCCGACGCGAGGCGCGCCAGCGCGGTCACGCCGCTGACATTCGCGGCCCACGCGTCCGCGCGGCCCGCGGGCGTCTCGGCCAGGTCGACCGCGGTGTACGCCGCGGCGTTGATGATCGTGTCGTAGTCGCGCCAGCGTCGTGCCGTCGCGAGGTCCGCCGAGGCGAGGTCGAGGTCGTCGCGCGCCGCGAACTCGACATGCGAGGCGCCCGCGAACTCGGCACGCAGAGCCCGCCCGAGCTGGCCGTTCGCCCCGAGCACGAGCGTCTTGCGCGGTGCCATCGCCGCGACATCGCCGAGCCGCGGGTGTGCGAGGTCCTTCGCCGAGATCTCGACCTCGTCGAGCGGGATCGGCCAGGCGATATCGACGGTCTCGTCCGCCAGATTCAGGAACGTGTACTCGGCGTCCGGCGACCAGTGGTCGTTGACGAGGTACACGTACGCGGTGTCCGGCTCGAGGGTCTGATACGCGTTGCCCACGCCGCGCGGCACGAAGATCGCCCGCGACGGATCGATCTCGGCGGTGAACACGGCACCGAACGTCGGGCCTTCGCGCAGATCCACCCAGGCACCGAAGATCCGGCCGGTCGCGACGGACACGAACTTGTCCCAGGGCTCCGCGTGGATGCCGCGCGTCGTGCCCACCGCGTCGTTGAACGAGATGTTGTTCTGCGCCGGACCGAAGTCGGGAAGCCCGGCCGCCCTCATCTTCTCGCGCTGCCAGTTCTCCTTGAACCAGCCGCGGCTGTCGCCGTGGACCGGCAGCTCCCACACGACGAGCCCCGGAATACCCGTCGGCGCGGCGGACAGCGCCTTGCCGAACTCGATCATCTACTGACCCTTCGCCGCGTAGAACGCTTCGACGCCGTCCTTGGCGCCCGCCCACCAGGACTCGTGATCGCGGTACCAACGGATCGTGTCGGCCAGACCGGCCTCGAAGTCCTGGAACCTCGGCGTCCAGCCGAGTTCGGTGCGCAGCTTGGTCGAGTCGATCGCGTAGCGCAGGTCGTGGCCCGCACGATCGGTCACGAGGTCGTACGCGTCGGCGCGCTCACCCATGAGTTCGAGGATCAACTCGACCACGGTCTTGTTGTCCTTCTCGCCGTCAGCGCCGATCAGATAGGTCTCGCCGATGACGCCCTTGTCGAGGATCGTCAGGACGGCCGACGAGTGGTCCTCGGCATGGATCCAGTCGCGCACATTCTCACCGGTGCCGTACAGCTTCGGACGGATCCCTCGGATGACGTTCGTGATCTGGCGCGGGATGAACTTCTCGACGTGCTGATAGGGGCCGTAGTTGTTCGAGCAGTTCGAGATGGTCGCCTGCACCCCGAAGGACCGCACCCACGCGCGCACCAGCAGGTCGCTGCCCGCCTTGGTCGACGAGTACGGGCTGGAGGGGTTGTACGGCGTGGACTCGGAGAATCGAGCCGGATCGTCGAGCTCGAGGTCGCCGTAGACCTCGTCCGTCGAGATGTGGTGGAAGCGGGTTCCGTGGCGACGCGCGGCCTCGAGGAGCGTGTACGTGCCGATGATGTTCGTGTCGAGGAACGGGCGGGGGTCGTGCAGCGAGTTGTCGTTGTGGGACTCGGCGGCATAGTGGACGATCGCGTCCGCCCCGGCCACGACCTCGTCCACGACGGACGGATCGGCGATGTCTCCGCGCACGAAGGTGAGGCGGTCCTCGGGAAGGCCGTCCAGGGACGCACGATTGCCTGCGTAGGTGAGCTTGTCGAGCACCGTCACGTGGTCATCGGTGTGCTCGATCACATGATGGACGAAGTTGGAGCCGATGAATCCGGCGCCGCCGGTGACGACGAGTCTGCGCATCACTCCAGCCTACCGAGAGCACACACCCGCGCAGTACGGTACACGGCGAGGCGGGCCGGCTCCGGCCTGACCTCACAAACAGCCCCGATATGATCGGCGTCATGTCCGACATCCCCTTCGTCTCGTATGCCCAGAACGCGGAAGATGTGGTGCTCTGGCGCACGCTCGGACATGTCCATGAGGGGCGATACGTCGACGTCGGCGCCAATCACCCGCGCATCGATTCCGTCACCCGCGCGTTCTACGAGCGCGGCTGGCACGGCATCACCGTCGAGCCGCTGGGCGATCTCATGGACAAGCATCGAGCAGAGCGGCCGCGCGACATCCAGGTGCAGGCGGCCGTCGCGGACACGGACGCCGAATCCCTCATCCTCCACTCGGTGCCCGGCACCGGACTCTCGACGATCGTCGCGGACGTGGACGAGCGCAACCGGCAGGACGGTTGGGAGGTCGAGGACATCGAGGTCGAGGCGCGGACGCTGAACCGGATCCTCAGCGACGCCGGCGACGACGACTTCGACGAGATCCACTTCATGGTCATCGACCTCGAGGGCGCCGAGGGGCAGGCGATCAGCAGCCTCGACCTGCAGAAGTGGCGGCCGTGGGTCCTCGTCGTGGAAGCCACCCGGCCGAACTCGACGGTTCCCACCCATTCGGAGTGGGAGACCACCCTGAACGAAGCGGGCTACTCGTTCTGCCTGTTCGACGGCCTGTCGAGGTTCTACGTCGCTGCGGAGCATCGCGAGACGCTGGCAGCCTCGCTCTCGTACCCCGCGGGGGTCCTCGACCATTACATCCCCCTCAAGCAGGAGGAGCTGCAGCACCAGGTGGCGCAGCTCCAGGGCGAGCTCCACGAAGCTGAGCGCCAGATCGTCCACTGGCGGCACAAGGCCCTCGTGGAGTGGGCCGAGATCGCCGCCGCCGCGACCACGGACAGCGAGAACCTGGCCCGCGAGCTCAAGGGGATGCACGAAAGCCTGTCGTGGCGTGTGACGGAGCCTTTGCGATCCGCGCGCCGAGTGATCGGCCGCGTGCTTTGACCGCAGAAACGCCCACGTCCGCGCGTCTGCTGGAGGCGATGGACCAGCGGGTGACCGCGGCGTCGCAGGTCCTGCTGCCGACACGGTCGCTCGAGTCCGGGCTGGCCCCCGGATACGCGACCGCGACGCTGCTTCCCGAGCTGCTCAAGGATGCCCGTGCGACGATGAGCCAGCCGGCGATGTGGCTGATCCTCACCGCGGTCACGGGCCGGTTCCCCGCGGCGCACATGGTGCGTCGGGTTCGCAGAGCGATGCGGCTGGACTCGCCGGAAGAGGTCGAGCGGCTGGTGCTGTCCATGGCCACCGAGACGGCCGGCCGCAGCCGGATGGATCTGCCCATGCGGATCGTCACGTCCCCTGTCGTCGACGTGGACACCTCGGGAAGGTCCGACTACCAGTCCGGCATCCATCGCGTCGTCCGCGAGACGGTGTCGCGTTGGGTCCAGCAGCACACCGTCGAACTCGCCATCTGGGACGACACGCACACCGTCATGCGGTCCGCGGCCCCGCGCGAGATCGGACGCGTCACCCGATTCGGCGGCGAGTTCATCGTCGGAGTCGACGACGCGCCGTACGAACAGGAGCTGATCGTGCCCTGGGACACCGTCGTCGTCCTGCCGGATGTGCCGTTGGGCAGCCCGGCCGAGGTCCTCACCGGCATCGCCCAATGCTCCGGCAACCGGCTCACCGCGATCGGATACGACCTGATCCCGATCACGAGCGCCGAGACGCGACCGGTGCACGAATCGACGGCGGCCGGCGAGTGGCTCGTGCCGTTGAAGAGCGCCCACCGTATCGCCGGCATCTCGAGTTCGGCGACAGACGAGTTCAAAGGGTTCGCGAGGATGCTGGCGGCACAGGGGCTCACCGGCCCCGAGGTGGAGGAGATCAGGCTCCCCGCCACGACACCGCCCAACTGGTTCACGCAGACGGCGCGCGTCGCCCATGCGACGCCACGCATCGTCGTGTCGGGCACCCGCGAACCGCACAAGAACCACGACGCCGTGCTGTACGCCGCGGAACGCCTGTGGGAAGAGGGACTGGACTTCGAAGTCCGCCTGGTGGGCGGCAACGGCTGGACGGATCGCCATCTCGGTGAGACGTTGACCCGTCTCAAGGCACGCAAACGCTCGCTGGTCGATCTCGGCCGGGTCTCCGAAGAGGATCTCTGGAACGAGTTGGCGGATGCGGACGCCGTCGTGTTCCTGTCCCTCCACGAGGGCTACGGACTCCCGGTGGTCGAGGCACTGGCCGTCGGCACCCCGGTGCTGACCACCTCGTACGGGAGTCAGGGTGAGATCGCCCGGGACGGCGGCTGCCTGACGGCTGATCCCCGCGACGAGGAATCCGTCATCAGCGCGCTGCGCCGCCTGGTCACCGAACCCGAGCTGCGGGAGTCGCTTGCCCGCGAAGCACGCGAGCGACCTCGAGAGTCATGGGACGAATATGCGACGGCATTGTGGGACTTCCTCGTCTCCGACCTGGAGGTGACGAAGTGAACACGCGCACTCGGTCCAGGTCGATGGTGCCCGTCTGGCTCTCGCGTCTGCCGATCCTGGCGGACGCGTTGGGCCGCGACCACCTCCCCGCCCGTGACGAGGCGAGCTTCGCGAAGGCGCTCGATGCCCTCATCGACGCCCGTGATCGCAGCGAGGTGTGGCTCGCGCTGTCCGTCCTGACCGGACGTTTCCCCGGCGAGTCGCTCGTGCTCGAGACGGCTCGGTCCTCCGAGTTCGACCACCGCGCGCTCTTCCACGCGGTGCGCGGCGAGACCACCCGCGAGAGTGCGGCGTGGAGGGTCGTCGTCGAGCACGAGAAGACGCTGGTGGATGTCGCCGACACCTCGACGTCGACGCTCGCGACGGGAATCCAGCGCGTCGTCCGCGAAGTCGCGAAGCGGTGGGCCACGGTCGACTCCGTGCGGTTCATCGGCTGGACGAAGGACTGGCAGTCGCTGCGGGACCTCGAGGCGTCTGAGATCGCGCGGGTGGAGCGCGGGACGGCGCGAGGCGAGGACGAGGAGGAGGCGACTGCGGATGTCGTCGTCGTTCCCTGGCGCACGACCTACATCCTGCTCGAGGTGTCGGCCGAGCCGCCGCGCTCCGAGCGCATGCGTGCTCTGGCCCGCTTCAGCGGGTGCCGGACCGCGGCGCTGTGCTACGACCTCATCCCCGTGACGTCGAGCGAGACGTCCTCGCCGGGGATGACGGGCGTCTTCGCGCACTACATGGCGGCACTGAAGTACTTCGATCGCCTCTCCACCATCTCGCAGGCCACGGCCGTCGAGTACCTGGGGTGGCGTGACATGCTGCCCGCAGCGGGCGTGACCGGGCCCGACATCGTGCCCGTGCTGCTGCCCGCGTCGGTCGGCGACTCCGACGAAGCGGCTCTCGAAGCGGCCAGGCAACGACTGGTGATCGGCACGATGCCGTTGGTGCTCGTGGTCGGCAGTCACGAGCCCCGCAAGAATCATCTGGCGATCCTGCAGGCCGCCGAGATCCTCTGGCGCGAAGGCCACGTCTTCTCGCTCAGCTTCATCGGAAGCCGCTCGTGGCGAGGCGACGAATTCCACGACCGCCTCCGTCAGCTTCAGGAACAAGGACGCCCGGTCGAATCGGTCACCAAGGCCAGCGACACCTTGCTCTGGGCGGCGTATCGACTCGCACGCTTCACCGTGTTCCCCTCTCTCAACGAGGGATTCGGTCTGCCCGTGGCGGAATCCCTGGCTGTGGGGACCCCGGTCGTCACGTCAGGATTCGGGAGCACCGCAGAGATCGCCGCGGACGGAGGCGCGATCCTCGTCGATCCCCGTGACGACGACGACCTGACCTCTGCGATGCGCAGGTTGCTCACCGATCACGACGCCCTGGACCGTCTTCGGGGCGAGGCCGAGAACCGGCCGCGCTCGAGCTGGGACGAGTACTCGCGCGACCTCTGGCAGGCGTTGCTGGCATAGCGGGTCGCTCCCCCGGACGCGGTGACTCCGCGACGCTACCCCCGGCCGAGCCGAGCGCGCAGCCGGCGAACAGACGCCCGCAACGGGGCGAGTGCGCGACGGGCGCGCAGCCGGTCATTCCGGTCCCACGCCGCCTTGAGCGCCTCGTGCACGCGTCGGGCAGCGGCGGAAGGAGAGTGCAGGACCCGCACGTCTTCGGCGGCCTGTCTGCCCACAGCCGAGGCGGCCACCGGATCGTCGATGACACGGCGGAGGATCGCGGCCGCCTGACCCAGATCGGGGTCCCCCCAGAGGGTCCCCGCCGGATAAGGCTCGGCATCCGCCGGAATGGTCGTCATCGCGCAGTCGACGAGGAAGGCGTTGCCGCTGTTCGTGAACTGCATGTTGCCCGAGTAGGCGCTCACGACGACCGGTCGGCCCCAGGCCATGGCCTCGGCGATCGTGAGGCCGAGGCCCTCGGCCCGGTGCAGCGAGACATAGGCGGTGCATCTCGCCATGAGGGCGGTGAGCTCATCCGGCTCGAGGTATTCGTCGATCAGGATGATGTCCGATCGATGCGCAGATGCGAGACGCACCCGCTCCGCATCGCCGACGCGGCGGCCGGCGTTGAGCGTCTTGATGACGAGGACCGGCCCCTGTGCGTCATCCACCGGGAAAGCACGGTCGAATGCCTCGATCAGTCCCAGCGGGTTCTTCCGTTCCACCGTGCTCAGGTAGTCGAACGCGAAGAAGAACCACGGCCTGCCCGTGGGAATGTTCAGCCGTTCGGGGACCTCGGGCGGATCGACCGCCGACCTCTGCGGAAGCGGCGGCGTCACGGTGCGCACGGGGACACGCGAACGCGCCGCGATCGCCTCCCGCACGAAGTCCGTCGCGACCCAGACCTCGTCGATGTGGCGGAAGGCGGCATCCCGCGACGCAGGAAAGGACTCGACCTCCCAGTACCACATCCCGATCCGGTAGCTCCTCGCCACGATGTCCGCCAGCGACTCCGCCACCGCGCTCGTCTGGTCGGCGTTGACGGCGAGCAGCGACGTGTCGTAGCGGGTGCCGTCCGACCGCCGATAGGCCGCGGTCGCGCGCGACTGAAGATTGACACTGGCGGCGAAGGTGCTCGTAGGAACATGAGCAGCCTGGAGCGCGGCATCCATCAGACGGGCGGATGTCCCGATCCCCAGCTCGCCCGACAGATACCCGACCAGGTTGACTCCCCGTGGGCGCCGCTTCGTGCTCCTCTCCGGCGCCGGCTGAGCGGTGAGCGTGACGTCGGCCGCGCGACGGAGAAGCACGGAGTCATAACGCGACTCGTGGATGCCGTGGTCCAGCGCCCACCGCGCGAGCCTCGCCGAGTCGGGGCCCGGAACGTTCGGGAAGGCGCCGACCAGATCGGGCCGCGAACCACGCACTCCGGCGAGATATCGGGTGACGGGCGTCCGGTCGCCGACCGGGAGCAGCTGCAGCAGCCATCGTTCCAGATCCGCGGATGCCGGTCCCAGCGACTCCCCCGCGTCTGCGGCTGATCTCGCGATGTCGCGGATCACCTCGCCGTCGGGGCGTCCGGCCTCCCCCGCCGCGGCATCGGGGAGCTCGCGGGAACCGACCTCGGCGACCAGCGTCGCGAGCTCGGGGTTGCGGCTGAGGAGCGGGCCCGCCGAACGATCAGGACGGCCGTCGAAGAGCCATGGGCGATCAGGTCTCAGGCCGACGAGGTCGAGGGCCACGACAGGTCGACCGGACCGCACCAGCCGACCGTCCTCGACGACGAGGGTGGTCTCCGGGCCGGAGTTGTCGCTGGAGACCAGGGCCGCGTCATCGATCACGATCCGGTGACACACGCGCGCGACGAACAGATCCAGCCAGCGATCCGCCGTCCGCCAATCGGCCACGAGCGCCTCGAGGGCGGGACGGTGCGGGAGCGCGTCCGTGCCCAGCAGGAAGAACTCGCCGGCGAGGATGGATGCCTCGCATCGAGCCGGTCCCGTCGGCTCGACAGCCCTCACCACGGCGACGGTGGTCGTCGGGTCGTCGCCCCAGTCCGGCCTGTTCTGCAGCATGACGCCCGGGGCCAGGCCGAGCACGGGCTCGCCGGCGTCCAGGAGATGCGAACTCCACAGCGCGGTGAGGGCTGTGAGGAGCGTCGTGTCGTCATGCGTGAGGCGGATCGCCTCGAGGCGGAGTCCCGCGTCGTGGGGCGTGCTGATCCGCTCAGGCCCGTGCGGCCGGTACCGACCGTCGAGATCGAGGACCTCGCACCGGACGTCGGGGGCGACGGCCATCGCCGCACGGACGGACTCGCGCGCAGCCGACGCCGACGACGCCGTCGCCACCACCGCGACGATCATCGCGGCACCCCGATGCATCGGCATGCGGATCTCACTCGTCAGCCTCCTCGTGACCTCAGCCGGTTCACCGCGTTCTTGCCGCGGACCGCCCACGTGACACTCCACCCCAGCAGTCTGCCGACGCGAGGATGCAGGCCGAAGTACATGCGCACGAAGTCCCCCGGGCGTCCGGTCCCGACATACCCGGCCTGCTTGAGGAACATGATCCTATCGACGCTGTCACCCGTGGTGGTCGCCGAAAGGTGGTCGAGGTTGAACTCCATCGACGTATGGCTGATCGACAGGTACTCCGTCGTCGACACCGTGCGTGTGTGATAGCCCAGCTCGGCGGCGGCATACGACGGCATCCGTTCGAGGATGTGGGCCAGTCCTCCGTCGCGATAGGCGTCCGCGCCGCCGAAGTCGTCGTAGGCCCACTCGTGCTCGACGAGGAGGCGCAGCGACTCGGGGCGGGCGACATACATCGAGCCGAAAGGCGCCAACGGCGAGATCTCATCGAGCGGCACCTGGATCCCCAGCCGCTCGCAGTACTTCGCGAAGCCCGGCTTGTTCGACCACCAGCCGCGCCCCATCGTCGGATAGCCGATGTGGATCATCGGCGGATACACGAGCCCCAGGCCCGGTTCCTTCTGGAAGAGCGCGATCAGATTGGCGACGTACCCCGGCGTCGCAAGCAGGTTCGAGAACTGCTGATCCTTGAAGTGCCGGCCGACGTTGAAGCCGTCCTGCGGCGTCTTCTTCGAGTGCAGCTTCACCACGAGATCGTAGCGATCGCCCAGGAGGACATCCCGGCACCCCACCAGGAAGGCGCTCTGGTCTCTGCCGTCGTTCGAGGGCAGCACGCGCACGTCGACGTCGCCGCGCCTCTCCCGACGCGCGACGATCTCTTCGATCTCCGCTGCCCGCACAGCATCCGGAGTCGTGATGACCAGATCGTACGTGCCGGGCAGGTTGTCGGTCAGGTCGAGCATCTCCTGCGTCATCTCCGGGTAGAAGATGTGCAGGAGGGCGACGATGCGCAGGTGCCGTGTCGGGTCGAGCGCGATGTCGGTGTCGGGGAGCACCTCGTGCATGGCGGCGTTGGCGTTGAGCACCCTCGGCTCCACCGTGCGTGCGAGGTTCCGCCAGATCAGTTCCACCGGATAGCCGTAGCCCTCGACCTGCTCCATGATCCATCTGCCGACCACGGCATGCCGCTGAAGGAACGGCGGCCAGTGGAACAGCGGGCGTCGCTTGAGGGTCGGACAGCCGTCCCGCAGGAGCAGATCGGGGTTGAAGAGCGCGGGATGGTTGGTCGGATACCCGCTCGCCGCGAAGGCGACGTCGGACACGAAGCCGTGTGCGGTGAAGTGCTCGGTGAAGACCGCTTCGTGAGTGAGCACGGCATCGAGGTACTCCGGCATCTCCGGAAGGTCGCGCCAGTAGGTCGCCCACGTCCCGGAACGGATCATGCGTCCGCGGACGGCGATCCAGTACGACTGCAGGTGGTACGGGAGCACACCCGACCTCGTGAACGGATTAGGTGTCTCCTCGGGATGATCGGTCATGCCCCAGAAGTCCGCGTCGCTGCGGTCCATCCTCTCGAAGAGACCGCCGAACTCGCGGACCGGGCCGAACCAGGTGTCGTTGGTGAGGATCACCTCGTCGAACTCGTCGATCTGCGTGCCGAGGTGATCGATCGCATGCTTGTGCGCCCAGATGTCGTAGCCGCGATTCGGCCGGACGAGCACGTCATCGCACACGCCGGCGAGCTTCGCCTGTCCGTCATCCGTCAGGGAGCCGTTCACGACGACGACGATCCGCTCCGCATGCGGACGCAGCCGCGTCAGCGCGTAAGGGATGAAGTCCTCGATCCCCCCTCTTCTGTCCCACACGGCGTAGATCACCAGGCGGCGCGGACCGGATCCGATCACGCGGGGCGCCGTCATTTGTCGTCCCCCGTGCGCCGTCCGAGCGATCGCACCCTGTCTACCGCGCGCCGGGCGGCCGACGCGACCGCGGTGGCCGCCTCCGGGTGATTCAGGCGGACGTACATCCGCGTGAGATCCAACGCACTGCCGCGACCCATCCGACCCGCGCGGTGGAGGTACTGGATCTGCTCCACCGGGTACCCGGGTGTGGTCGACGAGAGTTGGTCGAGCGTGAACTCCATCGCGGTGTGGCTGATGTCGGCGTGCTCCGTCGACAGGACCGTTCGGCAGTGGAATCCCCGCTCCCCCACCGCGTTGGCGATGAGTCGCTCCTGCGTGTCGGCGAGGGGCGCCTCGGGGAACCCGGCGGCGGGTGCGTAGTCCGCGTACGTCCAGGCGTGCTCGGCCAGGACGCCGAGCGCCGTCGGCCGGAAAGCCACCATCCCGCCGAACGGGGCGAGCGGAGACACGTCGTCCAGAGGGACACGGATCCGAAGGCCCTCGGCGACCGACTCGGCACGTCGGCGCAGGGCACCCCACCCGCCGCCCAGGTGTGCACCACCGATGTGGACCGTCGGAGGGAAGACGGCCCCCAGGCCCGGCTCGCGCTGGAACAGCGCCAGCAGATTGGTGAAGTATCCGGGCGAGTTCAGCAGGTTGTCGAGCTGGTGCCGAACGAGATAGCGGTCCGCGTTGAACGAGGTGCCGCGAGGCGTGGCCGCGACGAGCTTGAGGATGAGGTCGTAGCTTCCGTCGAGCAGCACGTCTCGGCAGCCGACGAGCAACGCACTCATGTGATTCAGATGGTCAGCCGGCAGGATGCGGACCTCGACGTGCGCGAACCCGCGGGCGTCCTCGCGCTCGGCCCACTCGCGGACTCGCACCGCGTCGATGTCGGGCGAAGCCGTGATGATCAGGTCGCCGGGCGTCGGGACATTCCGCAGGTGGGCGTCGATCTCTTCGAGCGCCGCCGCGTCCTCCACGTGGACGATCACCGCGAGCCGGGGATCGGCGCCGTCCGTCCGATCCGGCAGGACCCGATCCGGCAGGACTTCCAGTGCGCCCGCGTTCGTGTTAGCGACTCTCGGAGCGACGTTGCGCGCGACATCCTCCCAGATCAGGCCGATCGGGTAACCGTGGCCCGCCACCTCGCCGAGCAGCTCCCGGCCGATCACTGCATGACGGTCGAGGAACGGCGGGTAGTGGAAGAACGGCCGGCGCTTGAGCAGAGGGCATCCGTCACGGAGCAGAAGACCCGGGTTGAAGAGCGCGGGATGATCCGTCGGATACTCGGACGAAGGGAAGGCGACGTCGTGGTGAAAGCCCGCGTCAGCGAAGTGCTGGGTGAACACCGCTTCGTGCTTGAGCACGGCATCGAAGTACCCGGGCATCTCCGGCAGGTCCTGCCAGTACGCTCGCCACGTCGCGGACAGGAACATGCTGCGCCGGACAGCGATCCAGAACGACTGCAGGTGGTAGTACAGCACGCCCTCGCCGGTGAACGGGTTCGGCTCCTCCCGCGCGTGATCGGTCATCCCCCAGAAGTCGGCGGGACTCCCATCCATCCGCGTGAAGATCGGACCGTACGGTCGTACCGGCCCGAACCACGTGTCGTTGGTGAGCACCAGCTCATCGAACTGGTCGATGCGCGATCCCAAGTGATCCAGGGCGTGCTTGTGCCCCCAGATGTCGAAGCCGCGATTCTCGCGGACGAGGATCTCATCCGCCACAGGCTCCAGGTGGGCGCGTCCGGCCTCGGTCAGCGCACCGTTCACGACTACCAGGATGTGAGTGGCGTGGTCGCGCAGACCGCCGAGCGCATGCGCGACATAATCCTCGACGTCGCCTCGACGATCCCAGACGACATAGATGACGAGTCTGCGCGGGGTCGCATCGACGGTGCGATCAGCCGCCGGTCCAGCGCCGCCGGCTGTCATCGGGAGACTCCGACGTTCACGCGCGCCCTTGCTCGAGGGCCTTCAGCAGGTACGCGCCGTAACCGCTCTTGACGAGAGGTTCGGCCCGTTCCCGGAGCTCGTCGTCGGTGAGGAATCCCATTCGCCATGCGACTTCCTCGGGGCAGCCGATCGAGAGCCCCTGCCGCTTCTCCACGGTGCGGATGAAGTCGGTGGCCTCGCTCAGCGAGTCGAACGTCCCGGTGTCGAGCCATGCGGTGCCTCGCGGCAGCAGCTCGACCTTCAGGTCGCCGCGACGCAGGTAGGTGAGGTTCACATCGGTGATCTCCAGCTCACCGCGCGGCGATGGAGCCAGTCCCTTGGCGATCTCGATGACGTCGTTGTCGTAGAAGTACAGACCGGGAACCGCGTAGTTGCTCTTCGGCACCGCCGGCTTCTCCGCGAGCGACACGACCCGACCGTCCTGGTCGAACTCCACGACGCCGTACGCGCTGGGGTCGTCGACCCAGTACCCGAAGACCACCCCGCCCTTCAGGTCCGCGTACTGGCGCAGCCGGGTGCCCATTCCCTGGCCGTAGAAGATGTTGTCGCCGAGCACGAGGGCCACCGGTTCGGAACCGATGTGTTCCTCGCCGAGGATGAACGCCTGCGCCAGGCCGTCGGGCGACGGCTGGGTCTTGTAGGTGATCGATACGCCGAACATCGTGCCGTCACCGAGGAGACGACGGAACTGCTCGGCGTCCTGCGGCGTCGTGATGACGAGGATGTCCCGGATGCCCGCGAGGATCAGGGTCGAGAGCGGGTAGTAGATCATCGGCTTGTCGTAGACCGGGACCAGTTGCTTCGAGATACCCAAAGTGATCGGGTGAAGCCTGGAGCCGGTACCGCCGGCGAGGATGATGCCACGCATCCCTCTAGTCTTGAGCATCGCCGTTGCAATGCCAAACCCGCACCGGACCCGATCGCCGCGGGCCGGTCGAGGCGAGACGACCCTCGCCGCAGCAGGCCGGTCGGTGCGTCACTTCGGGACGACGATGACCTGAGCCCCGGTCGCCGACCCCACGTGGCTCCAGTCGTCACCGTATGCCGCCTCGACGAACGCGAGCCACTCCGAGTCGTCCGAGTAGGCACGACGGTCGATGTAGATGCCGCACGCGCCGGACTCGTCGACCGCATCGGCGAAGGACGCAGGCGATTGGGCGTCGCTCCAGAAATCACCGGCATGCGTTCCCGAGACCGCTCCGTAGCTCCATCTGAGCGTCGAGGCGCCGCCGACGACGTACGGCAGCGCGAGGTCGTAGTCGCCGAGGCCACCGATCGGGCCTGATTCCGGGAAGCCCTTGACCGGCAGCTGGGCAAGACCGCACCCGGGGTCGAGCACCGCGTCGGCTTCCGCGACGAGGGTCCGCAGGTCGGCGTCCGCCGTCGGCTGAAGATCGACCTCTCCTCGCACGCCGGCGATCTGGTCCACGAACCCGACGATCACGACGAGCCCGAGCGCGATCCAGAGCGACCGACGTCGTGTGAACGTGGCCTCGACGAGGATGGCGAGGACGGCGAGCCCGATGGTCGCGAGCACGATGCTCAGTCGTACCCACGCGCGGATCTCGGACGTGACGAGCGCTGCGAACAGGAATCCGAGGCCGCCGACCGTGTAGAAGAGCAGCCCGACCCAGAACGAGAGCCCCAGGACCGACAACCGCGGATCCGCCAACACGCGCGGACGGCGCTCGCCGAGCGGCACGATGAGGCGGGCGAGCGTCCAGACGACCAGCAGCGCGATGCCCGCGATCGCGAGCACAGACATCCCCGTGGGTTCCGCATACGGAGACACCGTCGTCTGCGCCGCATAATCGCGCACCCGACTGCCCACGCCCGGAATGCCTGTCCCCGGCCAGGGCAGAAGGAGAGTCGTGATCTTTCCGGAGTGCTGTTCGGACTCGATCGGACTCCGCTCGGAGAAGTACTTCTGGTACCGGTCACCGAAGTTGAGAGACAGGACCGCGAGCTGGATCGCCACGAACACGACCAGCGAGCCGAGCGCGACGACGGGCCACAGCAGGATGCGCAGGCTGTCACGGGTGATCAGGCAGACGATCGCACGGACGCCGATCACGCACGCGAGGATGATCGCTGCGAAGACGAAGTAGTACGAGTTCGTCAACGAGAGCGCCAGCGTCATCACCCCGATGGGGACCAGTCGGCGTGTGATCCTCCCGGCGCGCGTCGGCGCGGCATCCGCCCAGGCGGAGACCGGGTCGGTCCGCCGTCCGCCGGCGATCAGCACCAGCACCACGAGGACTGCGACGCCCCAGTAGTTCGCGACGAACGCATGACCGAGGGCGACCCGCTCGAAATGGAACGGAGCGAGCGCGAAGACCGTGCCGAAGACGACCGCTGTGACATTCCGCAGTCGGAGCGCACGGAACATGAGGAAGCCGGCGAACCCCGTCATGAAGAAGCCGAGCAGCTGGTAGACGTTCAGCAGGACGACCGGGTCGTGGACGAACAGCGAACCGATCGTCAGCAGCAGCGCCGACGCGAAGTCGTACATCGGCGCGAAGAAGAGGTTCTGGTACTCCGGGAAGCCGAGCCTCGGGTTCGGTGCGAGGAGCGAATGGTCGACCGCGCTCGCAGACACCATGTAGTGCAGCATCTGATCGCCGGTCGCGCCCGACGCCCAGCGCATCGCCATGACATCGGTGCTGAGCCCGAGAGCGAACCACGCCACGACGAGGGCGATAGCACCGGTGGCCGCTGCCAGTCCGAGCTGCAGGGCGGCCGGACGCCAGCCGCGTCCGCGAACCGGGGGCGCGGTTTCGCGCGGCGCGATGGCGCCGCGCGAGAGAGATGGCACGACCCCAACTATACGAGAAGTGGGAGCGCGTCCCTCACGCGCCGTGCGCGTCGGCAACGGCCGAATCCGCCGCGGCCGCCGACTCGACGGCCTCCTCCTCGGGAGTCTCCGCCCGTCGGGTGCGGAACACGACGAACTTGTAGAAGAGGAAGTTCCAGATCAGTCCGACCAGCACGGCGGCGGCCTTCGCGATGTTGATCGCGATGAAGTGACGGCCGTCCTCACTCGGCAGGAACAGGAGTGAACGCCCGAACTCGGTGTCGAAGAGCACCTCGAACCCGAAGATCACCGCATTCTGCAGGATGAGCGAGCTGAACCCCGTCACCAGGAAGAAGATGCCGAACCGCTTCAGCGAGATCGGCTCCTGGTAGCGGAAGACGAAGAAGTGATTCAGCAGATACGAGACGCAGATGCCGACCGTGACCGAGATCGCGTTCGCTACGAGGGTCGGAGTCGCGAACGCGAACACCAGCACGTTGAGGAGAAGGAAATCGAGCGCCGTGTTGAGACACCCCGCGACCAGGAACCGAACCTTCTCGTTCGACAGAAGCTTCTTCACTGAGTGAGGTATCCTTCACAACCATGCTTAAGCTCGCCATCGCCGTGCCCACGTACAACGAGGTCAACAACGTAGAGGCGCTCATCGAATCGATCTCGCGGGTCAGTGCTCAGCATCCCGACACCTCGATCACGCTCTTCGTTCTGGATGATTCCTCCCCAGATGGCACTGCCTCCTTCGTCGAACAGATCGCCCCGTCCTTCGAAAGAGACAACTTCGCGGTGCGAGTCATCGTGAAGCCGACGAAGGAAGGACTCGGAGCAGCCTACATCCACGGCTTCGGGCTCATCCTGAGTGAGGAGTTCGACCACATCCTACAGATGGACGCTGACCTCTCCCACGATCCCAAGTACCTGTCCGGGTTCATCCACCAGGCGCACGAAGGCACGCCGTTCGTCGTCGCCTCGCGGTACATCCCGGGTGGCGGCACGCCCGACTGGTCGTTCCGTCGCAAGTTCCTGAGCCGTGGAGGCAACATCTACGCCCGGACCGTGCTCAGCCGGCAGATCACCGACTACACCGGCGGGTTCAACATGTTCTCGAGCGAGATCCTGCGCCGCATCCAGCCGCAGACCATCTCGGCGACCGGCTACGGGTTCATCCTCGTGCTGAAGTACCGTGCCCTGCTCGCCGCGAAGCGTGTCGTCGAACTCCCCATCGTCTTCTTCGACAGGACCAACGGAGAGTCGAAGATCCCGCGCAACACACTCATGCAGAACTTCTTCCTGGTTCCGCGTATCCGGGCGGCGCGCGGCAATGTCTAGCGACACCGAGGTCAGACCGTCCGTCTCCCCCGCGCGAGCGCGGTTCCCCTGGTGGGCCCGCGTAGGAGTCGAACTCATCGCGGTCGTGATCGTCATCGCGGCGAGCCTGATCATCCTCGCCCGATGGATGGGCACCGACTGGGAGATCAACCTGCTCTACAGCGGCGACTCCCTCGTCCTTCCGCTGGTGCGGGAATCCGTGCTTGCCGGCGAGCCGTTCGAGTGGGTGTTCTCGTCGCAGTTGTTCCTGTTCCCCGAGGGTCTGCTCTACTGGATCGTCAGCAGCTTCACCGACAATCCGCGTGCCGCGCTCGCGGGGCTCGCGGTGCTGAACCTCGTCCTGCTCTACGTGCTGCTTCGCTGGTGCTCGCGGCTTCTCTTCCGGCACTCCCGGCACCGGCTCGTGGAAGTCTGCGTCGCCCTCGGGGCGACGGCCACGTACGTCGTCTACGTGCTGCTCGAGCCAACCTCCGACATCAACGGCACCGCGATCGCGAGCCTCTTCCTCCTCGTCTCGTACTACCCCGGTGTCGTCCTCTCCGGATTGACGGCGATCGCCCTCACCCTCTGGGTGACCGACAGCTTCACCGATCCACCCGTGCGAGCGCGCCGAACCGTCGTGTTCACGGTGCTGTTCGTTCTGCTGGGCGCGTTGACGGGCGCCTCCAACCCGCTGTTCTGGATGCAGGTCCTCGCGCCTTTCGCCGTCACGCTCTTCATCGCCGTGCTGGTGAGACGGATCCCCCGCCGATGGTTCTGGACGCTGGGGATCGTGATCGCCGCCAGCGTGATCGCCGGGTATCTTCTGCGTCAGCTCATGGAGCGCTACGGCTCTCGGGGCGTGGGCAGCTACTTCAATCCCTCGATGATGGGCGAGTCGCTGGCGTTGCTGAAGCACGTCACCGGTGACCTGCTCACCACCCCCCACGGATTCCTCAAGCTGCTCATCGCCTCGGTGATGATGCTCATCACCGCCGTACCCATCGCACGAGCTCTGATCGGCCGGCGCCGCACGGATCCTCGTTGGCATGTCACGTCCGCGGAGCTGATCCTCGCTCTCTTCTCCTGGGCGTCCGTGGGCTCCCTGGTCATCGGAATGGTCATCACCGGGACGATGACGACGCGGTACCTGGAGCCGCTGTTCGTCTTCCCCCTGCTCTCAGCCTCCTACGAGGCGGTCCGATTCCTGCGAGTCACCCTCGCGTCGGTGACCAACACGCGTGTGAGGCGCAGCCTCGTCGTGTACGGAATGATCGTCGCGTCGGGACTGGGCTTGCTGATCATCATCGGAGGACTGCTCTCGATCCAGCGTGCCTCGGTGCTGGCGTTCTCGGAGGATCGCTCCGGTGCCGCCTGTACGGCGGATCTCCCCGCCGACGCCGAGGCCGGAGTGGGCACGTTCTGGCTGACGCGCAACTGGGATCTCTACGGGACGCACGACGACGCGATCCTCCAGGTCAATTCCGACCTGACGGTGTTCCCGTGGATGATCAATCTGGCGAGCTACGACGACCAGGACTTCACCTTCGTCGTCGTGGATCCGTGGGGCTTCGTCACCGACGAGTCGGTCGCGCCGCTCGGGCCGCCGAAGTCTGTGCAGGAGTGCGGCGGGTTCACGATCTACGACTACGCGGGAACGCCCGGCGAGGAGTTGCTCAACGAGCGGATCGACTCGAGCCTGCTCGTCGAGAAGCAGCTCCGCGGATTCGAGTGAGGTCCGGCCGCCTGCCGTGAGCATCGCATCCGTGCGCTGAGCGGGTCAGGGGAACCGGCCCTCTGCTCGGGCTTGGTACTCGGCGCTGCCGAGGATCCCCATCCTCACAGCGTTGTCGCCGCTGCGCAGATCGATGTCGCCCCAGCCCTGCAGAGCGGCCTGGTCGGCATCGCGTCCCAGGTAGGCCTTGAACATCACGGCCACGCGCGCCCGCGCAGTCTCCACGGACATCCAGATGCTGTCGACGACGGCCGCCCGGCCGGAAGCAGCCACGATCCGGGACCATCCGTCGACCTCTTGCGGACCCGCAGGGCGGTGCAGGATCTTCTCGTAGACCGCCGCCACGAACAGGGCGTCGGTTCCGCCCGTCCGGAGGTAGTACTCGTCCGACCGCAGGAAGGCGCGGTACGCATCGTCGGGTAGGAGTACGCCCGCCCGCATGCCGTTGAGCCACGCCGACATCCCGCCGTCCTCAGGCTCACGTCCCAGAACCTCGCGATACGCCTCGGTGATCTTCAGCACGCGGAACTCGTCACTGTTGATGAAGCCGTACACGACCTGCGTGCGCGGCATCCCGGAGGCGATGGCCTGGCCCCACCCCGCCCGCTCTCCTGTCCCTGCCTCGCGCCCGAGCACGTCGATGTAGACGGCCCGCAGGAATGCGTCGACGTCCTTCGGTGTGACGTAGAGGAGGTACTCGGAGGCGACCCAGTAGGTGCTCCCGTTGACAGCCACCTTCCACCACGAGCCGTACTCGCCCTGCTTCACCACGATCGTGCCCTGGGCGAGGCTCACGACCCCTTCCGCACAAGCCGTCGAGGGCGCCTTGCGGGCGTTGAGCGACGCCACGTTGACCATGTACTGGCCGCTCGCCGCGGTCACCTGGCTGTCGGGGGGCGGCTGGCAGGGGTTCGCCCCGAACCAGTCCATGAAGTAGTTGTAGAAGTTGCGGTTGCCGTAGCTGGAGCATCCGTCGCCCTCGCCGTAGCCGGCGCGGATCGCGGCGGCGTTGGGCTGATACGGCGTGTAGTAGTAGAG
>Ga0160432_100352_pt1 | contig 34510 bp, 34 predicted proteins | sample HID1971M_E0MG_FD_108250 | JGI IMG/M metagenome (GOLD analysis project Ga0160432, IMG submission 108250) | Enriched millipede-associated microbial communities from UW Madison campus, WI, USA - HID1971M_E0 MG | ecosystem: Host-associated > Arthropoda: Insects > Digestive system > Unclassified ... | reverse complement strand
CTGATCTCCCTGAACGGCGTGGTCTATGCCGAATCCGTACGCGTTGGCGGCGACCGCTTCGACGAAGCGATCATCACCTACGTGCGCCGCAACTACGGCAGCCTGATCGGTGAATCGACGGCCGAGCGCATCAAGCAGGAAATCGGTACCGCCTACCCGGGCGGCGAAGTTCGCGAAGTCGACGTTCGTGGCCGCAACCTGGCCGAAGGCGTTCCACGGGCATTCACCCTGAACTCCAACGAAGTGCTCGAAGCGCTGCAAGAGTCGCTGGCGACCATCGTCCAGGCCGTGAAAAGCGCCCTGGAGCAATCGCCGCCGGAACTGGCCTCCGACATCGCCGAGCGTGGCCTGGTGCTGACCGGTGGTGGCGCCTTGTTGCGTGACCTCGACAAGTTGCTGGCCCAGGAAACCGGCCTGCCGGTGATCGTCGCCGAAGACCCGTTGACCTGCGTTGCTCGCGGCGGTGGCCGTGCATTGGAAATGATGGATAAACACACCATGGACCTGCTCTCCAGCGAATAAATGCCGGATCGCCTCTATGCTGTTGAGCGCGCAGGCGGCACTTTGCAGTGCTGCCTGTTCGCGTTTATCTTCTGTCGTCTGCATCCAGGCCGGTTTGATGCCGTATGAATAAAGAGAACATTTGCCTGGGAGGAGCGGCTTATTAAACCGCTTTTCACCAAGGGTCCCTCACTGGGCGTGCGCTTGTTGGTGCTGGTCGTGCTGTCGGTCGCGCTGATGGTGGTCGATGCCCGCTTCACACTGTTCAAGCCAGTGCGTAGCCAGATGTCGCTGGTGCTGATGCAGTCTTACTGGATCACCGACCTGCCGCAGCGGCTATGGCAGGGTGTGGCCAGCCAGTTTGGCAGCCGCACCGAGCTCGTCGCCGAAAACGAAAAACTCAAGAGCGAAAACCTGCTGTTGCAGGGGCGCATGCAAAAGCTTGCCTCCCTCACCGAGCAGAACGTTCGGCTGCGCGAATTGCTCAACTCTTCGGCGCTGGTCAACGAAAAGGTCGAAGTGGCCGAACTGATCGGCATGGACCCCAACCCGTTCACCCATCGCATCATCATCAACAAGGGTGAGCGCGACGGCGTGGTGCTCGGTCAGCCGGTACTCGATGCCCGTGGCCTGATGGGCCAGGTGGTCGAGTTAATGCCCTACACGTCCCGGGTCCTGCTGCTGACCGATTCCACCCACAGTATTCCGGTGCAGGTCAACCGCAACGGCCTGCGCGCCATTGCCAGCGGCACTGGCAACCCGGAGCGCCTGGAGCTGCGTCATGTGGCCGATACCGCCGATATCAAGGAAGGCGACCTGCTGGTCAGCTCCGGCCTCGGCCAGCGTTTCCCGGCCGGTTACCCGGTGGCGACGGTCAAGGAAGTGATCCACGATTCCGGCCAGCCGTTCGCCATCGTTCGCGCCGTACCGACTGCCGCCTTGAACCGCAGCCGTTACCTGCTGCTGGTGTTCAGCGACACCCGCACCGCCGAAGAGCGCGCCAACGACGCTGCCCAGGCCCAGGAAAGCCTGGATGCGCAGGGTGGTGGGCCGATCATTCCGGCGACTGTGCCGAGGCCGGCGATTGTTCCGGCGGCTGTTGCCGCTCCCGCTGCTCCAGCCGCCCCGACTGCTGCCACCACCCCGGCCAAGCCTGCCGCCGCGACCCCAGCCAAGCCTGCCGCGACTGCACCCGCCAAGCCACCGGCGGCGCAACCCGCCGCCGCCAAGCCTGCGGCCAAACCGCCTGTCTCCGCGCCGGCTACCACCAGGGGACGAGAATAATGGTTGGTGTTACTGCTTCCCGAAACGGCTGGATCGTCTGGCTGACATTCGCCATCGGCATGTTGCTCAGCGTATCGCCGCTGCCGCAATTCATGGAGATCCTGCGCCCCCTGTGGCTGGCCTTGCTGCTGGCGTTCTGGGCGCTGGCGCTGCCGCAGAAAGTCGGGATGGTCACCGCGTGGTGCCTGGGCCTGGCGGAGGATGTGCTGTACGGCACGCTGCTGGGCCAGAATGCGTTGATCCTGACGCTCATCACCTACCTGGTGCTGGCGCTGCAACAACGCCTGCGCATGTTCCCGATGTGGCAACAGAGCCTGGTGATCCTGGTGATCTTCGGCCTGGCCCAGCTGGTACAACTCTGGCTCAGCGCCCTGACCGGCAACCGTCAACCGACCCTGGCGCTGGTATTGCCGGCACTGGTCAGCGCGTTGCTCTGGCCCTGGATCAGCTTCGGTTTGCGCGGATTGCGTCGACGCTACAAAATCAATTAATTCGCCTCGGCATTCAGACAGGGAGAGGTCTTGATGAAACAGCTGTACCTCGCCTCTGGCTCACCGCGTCGGCGTGAGCTGCTCACGCAGATCGGCGTGCCATTCACCGCCGTCAGTGCGGACATCGATGAAACCCCTTTGACCCATGAAAGCCCGTCGGCCTATGTCGAGCGCCTGGCGCGCGGCAAGGCCGAGGCCGGACGCGGCGCGATCTCGCCTGCAGCCTCGTGCTGCGTGCTCGGTGCCGACACCGCCGTGGTGCTCGACGGAAAAATTCTTGGCAAACCAGTTGATGAAGCCGACGCGTGCGCCATGCTGAAGATGTTGTCCGGGCGCGAGCATCAGGTCCTGACCGCGATTGCGCTGCTCGACGGCGAGCGCTGTGAGTCTCGGGTGGTCATCAGCCAGGTCCGCTTTCGGGCTATCAGCCCTGATGAAGCGACCGCCTACTGGGCCAGTGGCGAACCCCGGGACAAGGCCGGCGGATACGGCATTCAAGGACTGGGCGCGGTGTTTGTCGCCGGGCTCACTGGAAGTTACTCGGCGGTGGTTGGACTGCCGTTGTGCGAAACCGCGGAACTGCTCGGCCATTTCGGCATACCCTGTTGGCAACCCCATAACGCGCGCTAAGCGTTGTATCCGGCCATTATCGTGAACATGCCTGAACGAGACCCTGCCATGAGTGAAGAGATCCTGATCAACATCACGCCGATGGAATCGCGCGTGGCGGTGGTCGAAAACGGTGTCCTGCAAGAAGTTCATGTCGAGCGCACGCAAAAGCGCGGGATCGTCGGCAACATCTACAAGGGCAAGGTGGTGCGGGTATTGCCGGGCATGCAGGCGGCGTTCGTCGATATCGGCCTGGACCGCGCCGCGTTCATTCATGCGTCGGAAATCTCCCTGCGTGAAGGGCCGGCGGTCGAGAGCATCAGTGCGCTGGTGCACGAAGGCCAGAGCCTGGTGGTGCAAGTCACCAAGGACCCGATCGGCTCCAAAGGCGCGCGCCTGACGACGCAGCTGTCGATCCCTTCGCGTTACCTGGTGTACATGCCGCGCACCGCCCACGTCGGTATTTCGCTGAAGATCGAAGACGAAGCCGAACGTGATCGCCTCAAGCAAGTGGTGACCGATTGCGTGGCGAAGGAAGGCATCAAGGAAGCCGGCGGTTTCATCCTGCGCACGGCGGCCGAGGGCGCCGGCGCCGATGAGATCCTCATGGACATCCGCTACCTGCGCCGGCTGTGGGACCAGATCAGCGAGCAGATCAAAACCATCAGTGCCCCCAGCGTTATTTACGAAGACCTTGGCCTGGCGCTACGCACGCTGCGGGACCTGGTGAGCCCTAAGATCGAGAAAATTCGCATCGATTCCCGGGAAACCTTCCAGAAAACCACGCAGTTCGTCGCCGAACTGATGCCGGAGATCGCCGATCGCCTGGAACATTATCCGGGCGAGCGACCGATTTTCGACCTATACGGCGTCGAAGATGAAATCCAGAAGGCCCTTGAGCGCAAAGTCCCGTTGAAGTCCGGCGGATACCTGGTGGTCGACCCGGCGGAAGCCATGAGCACCATCGACGTCAACACCGGGGCGTTCGTCGGGCATCGCAACCTTGAAGAAACCATCTTCAAGACCAACCTCGAAGCGGCGACCGCCATTGCACGCCAGCTGAGGCTGCGTAACCTGGGTGGCATCATCATCATCGACTTCATCGACATGGAAGACGAAGAGCACCAGCGCCAGGTGCTGCGCACGCTGGAGAAGCAACTGGAGCGTGACCACGCCAAGACCAACATCATCGGCATCACCGAGTTGGGCCTGGTGCAGATGACCCGCAAGCGCACCCGCGAAAGCCTCGAGCAGGTCCTGTGCGAGCCGTGCACGAGTTGCCAGGGGCGCGGCAAGCTGAAAACGCCGGAAACCATTTGCTATGAAATCTTCCGCGAAATCCTCCGTGAGGCTCGCGCCTATCAAGCGGAAGGCTATCGTGTATTAGCGAACCAGAGAGTCGTCGACCGCCTGCTCGATGAAGAGTCGGGCAACGTCGCCGAACTTGAAGTGTTCATCGGGCGCACCATCAGGTTCCAGGTCGAAACCATGTATTCCCAGGAACAATACGACGTCGTGCTGCTCTGAACTGCTGCGTCTTGAATTTTCCTGAACGGCTGGCCTCAGCTTTCTGCAAGACTTTTGCCATGGGAGCCAACTGACATGGAGCGTCTGACACGCATATTGGCCGCACTGACCCGCTGGGGTCTGGGCCTGTGCGCGTTGGTTTTGGTGTTGATGGCGTTGTACGTCAGCCTTGGCCGGGAACTGGCGCCGTTGGTAGCCGAGTACCGTGCCGAAGTCGAAACCAAGGCCAGCGAAGCCTTGGGCATGCCCCTGCAAATCGGTGAGTTGAAAGGCAGTTGGAGCGGCTTCGCGCCTGTTTTGTCCGCTCACGACGTGACGGTGGGCGAGGGTGCCAACGCCTTGCACCTGGAGCAGGTGCGGGCGATCCCGGACCTGTGGGCCAGTCTGCTGGCTCGCGATGTGCGCATCGCCAATCTGGAACTCAATGGCCTGAAGATCAGCCTCAAGCAAGGCGATGATGGCAAGTGGGCGCTGGAAGGTTTGCCGGTAAAGGACGATCAGCCCCTCGACCCGGAGCAGTTGCTCAATCGCATGCAGATGATCCAGCAGCTGTCGGTGCTCGACAGCCAGGTCACTTTGCAGCCGTGGGGGGAATCGCCGCTGACCCTGACGTACGTCGGCTTGAGTCTCAAAACCGGCGCCTACCGCCAGCGCCTCGATGCCCGCTTGACCCTGCCCGATGGCCAGCCGATGGCCATGAGTTTGCGTAGCCGCATTCGCGCCAGCGAGTGGAAGGACGGCGAGGTGGAAGCCTATGCGAGCCTGCCGCAAAGCGACTGGGCGAAATGGTTGCCCGAAACCCTGACCCAGAATTGGAATTTCTCCGAGATCAAGGCCGGTGGCGAGCTGTGGGTTACCTGGGGCAAGGGCGCCCTGCAAAGTGCCGCCATCCGTTTGAATGCCCCGCAACTCAAGGGTGCCTATGCCGAGCGCAAGCCGATCCAGATCAACAACCTGGCGCTTAACGGTTATTTCCAGCGCAGCGCCGAGGGCATGCTGGTCACGGTAGATTCCCTGGCCATGAACCTTGCAGAAACGCGTTGGGAGTCGCGCCTGCAATTGAAGCAGACCACGGCCGCGGACAGCACCCAGAATCTCTGGCACCTGCAAGCCGACCGTCTCGACCTGACGCCGCTCACACCGCTGCTCAATGCCCTGGCGCCCTTGCCGGAAGGTGTTGCCAAGGTGGTCGAACGGCTCAAGGTCACCGGTGGACTGCGCAACGTGCTGATCGACGTGAAACCCAATGCCACCGACGACAGCCGGTTCAGCTTCGCGGCCAACCTTGATCGGGTCGGCTTTGACGCGTATCACGGCGCGCCGGCGGCGCGTAATGTCTCGGGCAGCATCAGCGGGGACCTTGGCCATGGCGAGTTGCGCATGGACAGCAAGGATTTCATGCTGCACCTGGACCCGATTTTCGCCAAGCCATGGCAATACATCCAGGCCAACGCCACCTTGACCTGGAAGCTCGACAAGGAAAGTTTCACCCTGATCGCGCCGTACCTGAAGGTGTTGGGCGAAGAGGGCAAGATTGCCGGCGATTTCCTGATCCGCCTGTTCTTCGATGACACGAAGGAAGACTACATGGACCTGCGGGTCGGCATGGTGGAGGGCGACGGTCGCTACACCGCGAAATACCTGCCGACCGTTCTCAGCCCGGCGCTGGACGAATGGCTGCGTACGGCGATTCTCAAAGGTGCGGTGGACGAGGGTTTCTTCCAGTACCAGGGCTCGTTGAACCATGGCGCGGCGGAAACGGCCCGCAGCATCAGCCTGTTTTTCAAGGTCCACGATGCCGAACTGGCGTTTCAGCCTGGCTGGCCGCATGTCAGCAAGGTCACCGGTGATGTGTTCGTAGAAGACAGCGGCGTGCGGGTTCTGGCCAGCCAGGGGCAGTTGCTCGACACCAAGGTCCGCGACATCTACGTCAATATTCCCCACGTGCCTGACGGGCAGAACAGTCATCTGTTTCTCGATGGCGCGTTCGCTGGCGGCTTGGGCGATGGCCTGAAAATTCTCAAGGAAGCGCCGATTGGCACGGCCGAAACGTTCGCTGGCTGGGAAGGCGAAGGCGACCTGCAAGGCAAGCTCAAGCTGGATATTCCGCTGGCCAAGGGCGAGCCGCCGAAGATCCTGGTCGACTTCAAGACGGCCAAGGCCCGCCTGAAACTGCCCGAGCCGCCCCTTGAGCTGACTCAGCTCAAAGGTGACTTCCGGTTTGACAGCAGCAAAGGCTTGAGTGGGCAGAACATCAGCGCGCGCGCCTTCGACAAGCCGGTGACTGCGCAAATTTTCGCCGAGGGTCGCGAGGGCAAGCTCAACACCCGGGTCACCGCTTCCGGGCAGGTCGAAGTGAAGAAACTCACGGACTGGCTGAGTGTCACCCAGCCGTTGCCGGTGAGCGGCGTGATCCCCTATCAATTGCAACTGACCCTCAATGGCGCCGATAGCCAGTTGCTGGTCAATTCCAATCTCAGGGGTGTGGCCGTCGATCTGCCGGCGCCCTTTGGCCTGGCGCCGGATGCGGGGCGCGACACCTCGTTCCGCATGACCCTGCAAGGCGAGGAGCGGCGCTACTGGGTGAACTACGGTGAACTGGCGAACTTCACGTTTGCTGCACCGGCCAGCAACTTTGCCAACGGCCGTGGCGAGTTGTTCCTCGGCAATGGCAATGCCGTGTTGCCCGACACAAAGGGCCTGCGCATTCGTGGCACGCTGTCGGAGCTGGATATCGGCCCGTGGCAGGACCTGATGAACAAGTATGCCGGGCAAGACCCAGGCGGTAATGCCAAGCAGTTGCTCAGTGGATTGGACGTCAAGGTCGGCAAGCTCCGCGCTTTCGGCACAACGTTGGACCAGGCAGCGGTGCAGCTGACCCGTAAACCGTCCGCCTGGGCCTTGCAGCTCGACAGCCAGCAGGTCAAGGGCAACGCCAGCCTCCCCGATGCCAAGGCCGCGCCGATGGTGATCAACCTGCAGACCGTGCGGCTGCCGGCACCTGACCCGACGGTGCTGGCCGATGAAAACTCGCCGGACCCCCTGGCCTCGGTGGACCCGAAAAAGATCCCGGCGCTGGATATCACCATCAACCAGCTGTACCAGGGCAACGACCTGGTCGGTGCCTGGTCGCTGAAAGTGCGTCCGACGGCCAAGGGTATAGCGCTCAACTCGCTGGACATGGGCCTCAAGGGCATCCTCCTGCAAGGCAGCGGCGGCTGGGAAGGTGCGCCGGGCGCCAGCACCAGCTGGTACAAGGGGCGGATCAGCGGCAAGAATCTTGCGGATGTGCTCAAGGGCTGGGGCTTTGCGCCGAGCGTCACCAGCCAGGAATTCCACATGGATGTCGACGGCCGCTGGCCCGGCTCGCCGGCATGGCTGGCCACCAAGCGCTTCTCCGGCACCCTCGATGCATCGCTCAATGAAGGCCAGTTTGTCGAGGTTGAAGGCAGTGCCCAGGCGTTGCGGGTGTTTGGCCTGCTCAACTTCAACTCGATTGGCCGCCGCTTGCGCCTGGACTTTTCCGACCTGTTCGGTAAAGGCCTGAGCTATGACCGGGTCAAGGGCCTGCTGGTGGCGACCAACGGTGTGTACGTGACCCGCGAACCTATCCGCCTGACGGGCCCGTCGAGCACCATCGAGCTCAACGGTACCCTGAACATGGTGGCCGATCAGATTGATGCCAAATTGATGGTGACCTTGCCGGTGACCAACAACCTGCCCATTGCCGCACTGATCGTCGGCGCGCCGGCCATCGGCGGGGCGCTGTTCCTGATCGACAAGTTGATCGGTGACCGTGTGTCGCGTTTTGCCAGCGTGAAATACACGGTCAAGGGGCCGTGGAAAGAACCGAAAATCACCTTCGACAAGGCCTTTTGAGAAACCACTGCCCTGGCCTATGGAGTAGCATGGCCGTATCCCCCTGCGTTGATATCCGAACAGGAAAAGGCCATGTCTGTAGCGGTAATTCAAATGGTCAGCCAAAGCGAAGTGCCGGCCAATCTGGCCCGGGCGCGCCAATTGCTGGAACAGGCGGCCGCCGGCGGTGCGAAACTGGCCGTGTTGCCGGAAAACTTCGCCGCCATGGGCCGGCGCGACGTCGCCGACATCGGTCGCGCCGAGGCGCTGGGCGAAGGCCCGATCCTGCCGTGGTTGAAACAGACGGCCCGCGACCTCAAGTTATGGATAGTGGCCGGTACCTTGCCGCTGCCGCCGGTGGATCAACCGACGGCCAAGGTGCATGCCTGCTCGTTGTTGGTAAATGATCACGGCGAGACGGTGGCGCGCTACGACAAGCTGCACCTGTTTGACGTGGACGTGGCGGACAATCGCGGCCGTTATCGCGAATCCGATGACTATGCTTATGGCAGTGGCGTGGTGGTTGCGGACACACCGGTGGGGCGAGTCGGCCTGACGGTCTGTTATGACCTGCGCTTCCCGGAGCTGTATAGCGAATTACGCGCTGCCGGGGCGGAGTTGATTACCGTGCCATCGGCGTTTACCGCGGTGACCGGCGCGGCGCATTGGGAGGTGCTGATTCGTGCGCGAGCCATCGAAACCCAGTGTTATGTGCTCGCGGCCGCCCAGGGTGGAACGCATCCGGGGTCGAGGGAAACCTGGGGGCACGCGGCCATTGTCGACCCCTGGGGGCGGGTACTGGCACAACAGGATCAAGGCGAGGCCGTGCTGCTGGCCGAACGCGATAGCAGCGAACAGGCGTCCATCCGGGCGCGGATGCCGGTGTCCAGTCACCGGCGCTTTTTCTCGCAGGGCGCCCAGCGACCTGCCTCAGAACGATGAATTTAAGGCGTAAAGCATATGAGCGAGTTGTTGTCCTCAGTCAGTGAACACCTCCTGGCGCCGGGTGGCGTAACGATCGAAAGCCTGCAAGGTGTGCTTGGCGACCTGGCCGGCCCAGGCATCGATGCCGCCGACCTGTATTTCCAGGGGCAGATTTCCGAGTCCTGGGCGCTGGAAGACGGCATCGTCAAGGAAGGCAGCTTCAACCTCGACCAAGGGGTTGGCGTGCGCGCGCAATCCGGTGAGAAGACCGGTTTTGCGTACAGCAACGCCATCACCCTGGAAGCCCTGGGCGCGGCGGCCCGTGCTGCCCGGTCGATCTCCCGAGCCGGGCAGAATGGCACCGTGCAAGCGTTTACCAGCCAGGACGTGGCGCAGTTGTACGGGCCGGACAATCCTCTGGAAGTGCTGACCCGTGCCGAGAAAGTCGATCTGCTCAAGCGCATCGATGCGGCCACCCGAGCCCTCGATCCGCGCATCCAGCAGGTCACCGTGAGCATGGCCGGTGTCTGGGAGCGGATCCTGGTAGCGTCCACCGACGGCGGCCTGGCGGCGGATGTACGGCCGCTGGTGCGCTTCAACGTCAGCGTGATCGTCGAGCAGAACGGCCGCCGCGAGCGCGGTGGCCACGGCGGTGGCGGGCGTACCGACTACCGTTATTTCCTCGCTGAAGACCGCGCCATGAGCTATGCCCGTGAGGCGCTGCGCCAGGCCTTGGTCAACCTGGAAGCCATTCCGGCGCCGGCCGGTACCTTGCCGGTGGTGCTGGGTTCGGGCTGGTCGGGCGTGTTGCTGCACGAAGCGGTCGGCCACGGCCTGGAAGGCGACTTCAACCGCAAAGGCAGTTCGGCCTACAGCGGGCGCATGGGCGAAATGGTTGCGTCCAAGCTGTGCACTATCGTCGATGACGGCACCCTGGCCGGGCGTCGCGGTTCCTTGAGCGTCGACGACGAAGGGACGCCGACCGAGTGCACCACACTGATCGAAAACGGCGTACTCAAGGGCTACATGCAGGACAAGCTCAACGCCCGCCTGATGGGCGTGGCCCGCACCGGTAACGGTCGTCGCGAATCCTACGCGCACCTGCCGATGCCGCGCATGACCAACACCTACATGCTGGCCGGCGAAAGCGATCCGGAAGAAATCATCGCCTCGGTGAAACGCGGCATCTACTGCGCCAACCTCGGCGGTGGCCAGGTGGACATCACCAGCGGCAAGTTCGTGTTCTCCACCAGCGAAGCGTACCTGATCGAGGACGGCAAGATCACCGCCCCGGTCAAAGGCGCGACGTTGATCGGCAACGGCCCTGAAGCCATGAGCAAGGTGTCGATGGTCGGTAACGATCTGGCACTGGACAGCGGCGTGGGGACGTGTGGCAAGGATGGGCAATCGGTGCCGGTGGGTGTCGGCCAGCCAACGCTGAAAATTGATGCGATCACCGTGGGTGGCACGGGCGCATAGGGATTGATACATCCCCTGTAGGAGCTGCCGAAGGCTGCGATCTTTTGCTTTTTAGAAGATCAAAAGATCGCAGCCTGCGGCAGCTCCTACAGGAGTTGCGATGGCTTAACGCAGACCGCGTTGAGTCTCGTCCAGCTCACGGATGTACTTGAAGATTTTACGGCTGGAAGCAGGAGGCTTGTTTTGCGCAACCTCGTGCTGGGCCTGACGGATCAGGGAACGCAATTGCTGGCGGTCCGCGTCCGGGTAGTCGACGACGAATTTTTCCAGTACGGCATCGTCGCCGGCGATCAGGCGATCGCGCCAACGTTCCAGGTTATGGAAGCGTTCGTTGTACTGGCGGGTGGAGGCATCGAGTTGATCGAGCAAGACCAGAATCGCGTCAGTGTCCTGATCGCGCATCAGCTTGCCGATGAACTGAAGGTGCCGTTTACGCGCGATGTTCGCGGTGTGCTTGGGCGCATCGGCCAGGGCCCGACGCATGGCGTCGGTCAACGGCAGCTTTGCCAGCAAGTCAGGCTTGAGCGTTGTAAGGCGCTCGCCGAGGTCAACCAGAGCATGCAGCTCGCGTTTAACCTGGGATTTGCTTTTTTCTCCCGTATCGAGGGAGTCGTCGTAAGAATCAACCATGGTGGCCGTCCGCAAAGAAACGCCGCCATGATAACCAGTCGGGGGCCGCTTGTCCGGCCCGGTCGCTCGATGACCGTTACCGAAAGCAGAATTTGAGTGGAGAACAGCATGAGTGCAGTTGAGAGCGTCGGCCCACAAGCGTTGCCGGCACTGCAAGAACAGGTCGAGCAGATCATCGCTGAAGCCAAGCGCCAGGGCGCCAGTGCCTGTGAAGTGGCGGTGTCGCTGGAACAAGGCCTGTCGACCACGGTTCGTCAGCGTGAAGTCGAAACCGTCGAATTCAACCGCGACCAGGGTTTTGGCATCACGCTGTACGTCGGTCAGCGCAAGGGCTCGGCCAGCACCTCGGCCAGTGGCCCTGAGGCGATTCGCGAAACCGTTGCCGCTGCCCTGGCGATTGCCAAACACACCTCGGAAGACGAAGCCTCGGGCCTGGCGGATGCCGCGCTGATGGCCAAGGACGTGCAGGACTTCGACCTGTTCCACCAATGGGATATCACCCCGGAACAGGCGATCGAGCAGGCTCTGGCCTGTGAGGCTGCAGCCTTTGCTGCCGACAGCCGGATCAAGAACGCCGATGGTACGACCCTGAGTACCCATCAGGGCTGCCGTGTCTATGGCAACAGCCACGGGTTTGTTGGCGGTTATGCGTCGACTCGGCATAGCTTGAGCTGCGTAATGATCGCCGAGGCCGATGGCCAGATGCAGCGCGATTACTGGTACGACGTGAACCGCCAGGGCAACCTGCTGGCCGATCCGGTGAGCATCGGTCAACGTGCTGCCCAGCGCGCGGCGAGCCGTCTGGGCGCGCGTCCGGTGCCGACCTGCGAAGTGCCGGTGCTGTTTTCCGCGGAGCTGGCCGGTGGTTTGTTCGGCAGTTTCCTGTCGGCGATTTCCGGCGGCAGCCTGTATCGCAAATCGTCGTTCCTCGAAGGTACCCTGGGGCAGAAGCTGTTCCCGGAATGGCTGACCATCGACGAGCGTCCGCACCTGATGCGGGCCATGGGCAGTGCTGCGTTCGACGGCGATGGCCTGGCAACCTACGCCAAACCGTTCGTCGAAAAGGGCGAGCTGGTGTCCTACATCCTCGGCACCTACTCCGGCCGCAAGCTTGGCATGCCGAGCACCGCCAACGCGGGCGGCGTGCACAACCTGTTCGTCACCCACGGTGATGAGGACCAGGCTGCGTTGCTGCGTCGCATGGGCCGCGGCCTGCTGGTGACCGAACTGATGGGCCAGGGCCTGAACATGGTGACCGGCGATTACTCCCGTGGCGCGGCGGGTTACTGGGTCGAGAACGGCGAAATCCAGTTCGCGGTCCAGGAAGTAACCATCGCCGGCAACATGCGCGACATGTTCAAGCAGATCGTTGCCGTGGGTAATGACCTGGAGCTGCGCAGTAACATTCGCACCGGTTCGGTGTTGATCGAGCGGATGACGGTGGCGGGCAGCTAAGCCTCGCCGTTACACAAAAAGGCGCGCCATCCCTCAGGTGGCGCGCCTTTTTTTATATGCCTTACACAGATCCCATGTGGGAGCGGGCTTGCTCGCGAAGGCGGCACGCCAGTCAACGAAGATGTTGAATGTGCAGGCCTCTTCGCGAGCAAGCCCGCTCCCACAGTGAGTTCTACGTGCGCTATCGAGCTTGTGTTGGTTCTCATTATCATCTAATAATAAATCTCATTACCGAATGAGCCCCGGATCATGAGTTCTGCCTTGCACGAGCAGCCTTACCTCGAAAGCTGGCGCTGGATGAGTCGCCAGATCCGTTGCGCGATGGATCCCGACGAGCCGCGCCTGATCGATGATTACCTGGCCGAAGGCCGGTATCTGGCCTGTTGCACGGCAACCTCGCCCTGGACCATTGCCCAAACCTCCTTCCGTTTGCTGCTCGACACCGCTGCGGATGTCGCGCTGCCCTGGCACTGGCGCACTTACTGCCTCGACCAGGCCTGGCGCCCTTTGCGCGAACTCGAACGCCTCGCCTTGTGCAAATGCCGCCTCAAGCGCTGGCAGAGCTACACCTGGCAACTGGCGACCTGCGAGCTGCAACCCTCGATTCCCTTAACTGAACTGGTGCAAGGATTTTCAGATGACCAAGACACGTATTGAGCGCGACAGCATGGGCGAGCTTCAGGTCCCGCATGACGCCCTCTATGGCGCACAGACTCAGCGTGCAGTGGATAACTTCCCGATCAGCGGCAAGCCAATGCCGGTGCAGTTCATTCGCGCGTTGATCCTGGCTAAGGCTGCAGCAGCGCGCGCCAACATCGAGCTCAAGCAGATCAGCGAGTCCCAGGGCATCGCCATCGTCGAGGCTGCGCAAGGCTTGCTGGAAGGCGATTTCATGCAGCACTTCCCGGTGGATGTGTTCCAGACCGGTTCCGGCACCAGCTCCAACATGAACGCCAACGAAGTGATCGCCACCCTGGCCAGCCGCCTGCTCGGCGAGCCGGTGAACCCCAACGATCACGTCAATTGCGGGCAGAGCAGCAACGACATCATCCCGACCACTATCCACGTCAGTGCCGCGCTGGCCTTGCACGAACAGTTGTTGCCGGCCCTGAACGGGCTGGTTCAGGTGATCGAGCGCAAGGCGCAAGAGGTGCATCACCACGTCAAGACCGGGCGCACCCACCTGATGGATGCCATGCCGGTGCGCATGAGCCAGGTGCTCAATGGTTGGGCGCAACAACTCAAGGCCAACATCGGCCATTTGCAAGGCCTGCAGCCAAGCCTGCAATCCCTGGCCCAGGGCGGTACGGCAGTGGGTACCGGGGTCAATGCGCATCCCGAATTCGCTGCGCGCTTCAGCCAACAACTGAGCAAGCTGACCCAGGTGCAATTTACGCCGGGCGTGGATCTGTTTGCCTTGATCGGCTCCCAGGACACCGCCGTGGCCGTTTCCGGCCAGCTCAAGGCGACCGCGGTGTCGCTGATGAAAATCGCCAACGACCTGCGCTGGATGAACTCCGGTCCTCTGGCTGGCCTGGGTGAGATAGAGCTCGAAGCCTTGCAGCCGGGGTCTTCGATCATGCCCGGCAAGGTCAACCCGGTGATCCCGGAGGCCACCGCCATGGTCGCCGCCCAGGTAATCGGCAACGACACGGTGATCACCATCGCCGGTCAGTCGGGCAATTTCGAGCTCAACGTGATGCTGCCCATCGTCGCCCAGAACCTGCTGGGCAGCATCGAATTGCTGGCCAACTCCAGCCGTCTGCTGGGGGAAAAGGCCATCGCCAGCTTCAAGGTCAACGAAGACCGGATCAAGCAAGCGCTGTCGCGCAACCCGATCCTGGTGACGGCACTCAACCCGATCATTGGCTACCAGAAAGCCGCTGAAATCGCCAAGAAGGCCTATCAGCAGGGCCGCCCGGTGATCGATGTCGCACTGGAGCACACCGAACTTCCGCGTAGCCAGCTGGAAGCGTTGCTCAACCCGGAAAAACTCACCGCTGGCGGCGTGTAACCGCCACCACCGCTTTGGAGGCTCACCATGGAACACTGGAAACGCACGATCGAAAGGGCAAATCGCTGTTTCATGTTGGGCGAGCTGGTCGATGCCCGCGAGGCTTACTTGCAGGCATTGGCCCTGGCCCAGGTGCTGTTCGAGCGCTGGGCAAATGCCGATGAAGCGGTGGCGGCCTGCGTGATCTCCCATCACAACCTGGCGGACCTGCATTTGCGCCTGAACCAGCCGGAGGAGAGCGCCGAGTACCTGTGCGCCATCCACCAGCGCCTGCTACAGACCGTGCAGGACCCGCGACTGACGCCAGCGCTGCGTGAAGCGGCGCTGCGCCAGAGCAACAAGACCTACGTCGAACTGCTGAATTTCATCAGCGAGCACGGTGAATATCCACGCACCCATCGGTTGCTGCACATCGAGACTGCCTCATCGTCGCATCGCCCTGCGCCTCACCATCATGGAGTCCACTGAACATGGCTTTTACCCTGCCTGCCTTGCCGTATGCCTACGACGCCCTGGAACCGCACATCGATGCGCAGACCATGGAAATCCACTACACCAAACACCACCAGACCTATATCAACAACCTCAACGCTGCGGTCGAGGGCACCGAGTTCGCCGAGTGGCCAGTGGAAAAGCTGGTGGCCGCCGTGCAGCAACTGCCGGAGAAGCTCCGTGCGGCGGTGATCAACCAGGGCGGCGGCCACGCCAACCATTCATTGTTCTGGGAAGTCATGGCGCCGCACGGCGGCGGCAAGCCTGAAGGCGCTCTGGCCAAGGCGATCGATGAGCAGCTGGGTGGCCTCGACAGTTTCAAGGACGCTTTCACCAAGGCGGCGTTGACCCGTTTCGGCAGTGGCTGGGCGTGGCTGAGCGTAACCCCACAAAAGACCCTGGTCGTGGAAAGCAGCGGCAACCAGGACAGCCCGTTGATGAACGGCACTACGCCGATCCTCGGCCTGGATGTGTGGGAACACTCCTATTACCTGCGGTATCAGAATCGCCGTCCGGAATACATCAGCGCGTTCTACAACGTGATCAATTGGCCGGAAGTTGCGGCGCGCTATCAAGCGGCACTGGCCTGAGTCCTTTATAAAAACAACCCAAGGCTGATTATGGGCACTGAAACGCTGGCGATCGGAAGTGGACGAATGTTTCGTTACGCATTCGGATCGCTGTTACTGCTGGCGGGCATGAGCTTGCTGGTTGCACATGGGCTGGCCTGGCTGGACCTTGAACCGCGGCTGTCGCGGGCGTTGCAGGGCGGTGCGATCTGCGCCCTGGGCACGGCGCTCGGGGCTGTGCCGGTGCTGGTGATCCGGCGCATGCCCCAGGCATTCAGCGATTCGCTGCTGGGCTTTGGTGCTGGCGTCATGCTCGCGGCGACAGCGTTTTCGCTGATCATGCCGGGCATTGCCGCAGCAGAAAACCTGGGCATGAGTCCGTGGGCTGCCAGCGGCCTGATGTGTCTTGGCATCTTGCTCGGCGCCTTCGGTCTGTTCCTGGTGGATTGCCAGGTCTCGGGTGCTTCACCGCAAATGCTCGTCGGCACCGTGGAGCATCCGGTCATTGCGCCACGGATCTGGCTGTTCGTGTTTGCCATCATTGCCCATAACATCCCCGAAGGCATGGCGGTCGGCGTGTCGGCCGGTGGCGGCATGCCTGACGCCGACAGTCTGGCAATGGGCATCGCCTTGCAGGATGTGCCGGAGGGGTTGGTGATCGCATTGGTCCTGGCCGGGGCAGGGATGTCGCGTTTCAAGGCCTTCCTGATCGGTGCGGCGTCAGGGTTGGTGGAGCCAGTGTTCGCGCTGTTGTGCGCATGGCTGGTGAGCCTGGCCGAACTGTTGTTGCCTTTGGGGTTGGCGCTGGCGGCGGGGGCGATGCTGTTGGTGGTCACCCACGAAGTGATTCCCGAGTCGCGCCGCAATGGTCACGACAAATTGGCAAGCCTTGGGCTGCTGATCGGGTTTTGCCTGATGATGGTGATGGATACGGCGTTGGCCTAAAAAGATCGCAGCCTGCGGCATCTCCTACAGGTAAACACGATCCCATGTAGGAGCTGCCGCAGGCTGCGATCTTTTGATCTTGACCTTTATTCGCCTTCGTCGAAGTAGTTGTTGATCAACTTCACCAGCGCATCCAGCGCTTCCTGTTCCTGCTCGCCTTCCGTGCTCAGGTAAATCCTGGTGCCCTTGCCGGCGGCCAGCATCATCATCGCCATGATGCTTTTACCGTCGACGGTGGTCTCTGGCGTGCGTCCTACCCTGATCGTGCAATCCTTGAACTGACCGGCGATTCCAACGAATTTTGCCGAAGCGCGGGCATGCAGGCCCAGCTTGTTGATGATTTCGATTTCCAGAGCAGGCATCGCGGTGTGAATCCTTTAGCTGAGGTCGCGGTGGCGAACCTGGACGTTCTTCAGGGATTGCTGCAGGACCTGGCCAAGACGTTCAGTCAGGTAGACGGAGCGGTGATGGCCGCCGGTGCAGCCAATGGCAATAGTGACATAGGCGCGGTTGCTGGCGGCAAAACGTGGCAGCCATTTGAGCAGGTACGTAGAAATGTCCTGGAACATCTCCTCGACATCGGGTTGCGCCGCCAGGTAATCGGCCACCGGTTGGTCGAGCCCGGACTGCTCGCGCAGTTCCGGCTTCCAGTAAGGATTGGGCAGGCAGCGCACATCGAATACCAGGTCGGCGTCGACCGGCATGCCACGCTTGAACCCGAACGACTCCACGAGGAATGCCGTGCCGGGTTCCGGCTGGTTCAGCAGGCGCAGCTTGATGGTATCGCGCAGTTGGTACAGGTTCAGGCTGGTGGTGTTGAGCTTGAGGTCGGCCAGGTCGGCAATCGGCCCGAGCAGGGTGGTCTCGTCGTTGATCGCCTCGGCCAGTGAGCGGTTGGCATTGCTCAGCGGGTGACGGCGGCGGGTTTCCGAGAAACGCTTGAGCAGGGTTTCCTCGTCGGCATCCAGGTACAGGACATCGCACTGGATGTGGCGGCTGCGCACTTCGGCCAGCAGTTCGGGGAAACGCGACAGGTGACTTGGCAGGTTGCGCGCATCGATGGATACGGCAACCAGCGGTTGCGCCAGCTCGGTGTGAATCAGCGCGCGCTCGGCCAGTTCGGGCAGCAAACCGGCAGGCAGGTTGTCGATGCAGTAGTAGCCGTTGTCCTCGAGGACGTCGAGGGCGGTACTTTTACCTGAGCCGGAACGACCGCTGACGATGATCAAGCGCATGATTAGTGACCGTTTTGCTCGTCCAGGACAACCTGATACAAGGCTTCATTGCTCGCGGCGCTGCGCAGTTTTTCGCGCACTTCCTTGCGGTCGAGCATGCTGGCGATCTGGCGCAAAAGCTCCAGGTGCGCATCGGTAGCGGCTTCCGGGACCAGTAGCACGAACAACAGGTCAACCGGGGCGCCATCGATGGCGTCGAAATCGATAGGGGCGTCGAGGTGCATCAAGGCGCTGATGGGCGATGTGCAGCCCTTCAGGCGACAGTGGGGAATGGCGATGCCGTTGCCAAAACCGGTCGAACCGAGTTTTTCACGGGCGATCAAAGCCTCGAAGACATCTTGCATCTCCAGATCCGGCACTTCCCGGGCGATCAGGTTGGCAATTTGCTCGAGGGCTTTCTTTTTACTGCCGCCCGGCACGTTCACCAGGGAACGGCCGGGGGTCAGGATGCTTTCAAGTCGGATCATGGGTTGGGAGTGTTAACGACCCGTAGCGCCCTGGAGGAGGCTCTGGGTCTTTTCCTTATGCTTTTTGAGTTGTTTATCCAGCTTGTCGGTCAGTAAGTCGATAGCTGCGTACATATCAGTATGTTCCGCGTTTGCGACGACCTCATTGCCGGGAATATGCAGCGTGGCTTCGATTTTTTGCTTCAGCTTTTCGACGCACATCGTGACTTGCACGTTGGTGATCTTGTCGAAATGTCGCTCCAATCGTTCGAGTTTTTCGCCGATGTAGGTGCGAAGAGGTTCGGTCACTTCCAGTTGGTGTCCACTGATGTTGACTTGCATACAGCTTCTCCTTCGTTGCCAGTGCATAAAGCGGCAGATCCAGATGATCTGCCACTGGAACGCTGTGGCGTGGCCCTACATCAACCGCTTGCGTTCGCTCGAAGGCGCGATCCCGAGGGATTCGCGGTACTTGGCGACGGTGCGGCGAGCCACCTGAATGCCTTGTGCCTCCAGTAAACCAGCGATCTTGCTGTCACTCAACGGCTTTTTCTGATTTTCCGCCGCCACCAGTTTTTTGATGATCGCGCGAATCGCCGTGGACGAGCATTCTCCGCCCTCGGAGGTGCTGACGTGGCTGGAGAAAAAGTATTTCAGTTCATAGATGCCCCGAGGGGTATGCATGAATTTCTGCGTGGTCACCCGCGAAATCGTCGACTCGTGCATGCCGACCGCTTCGGCGATGTCATGCAGCACCAGCGGTTTCATGGCCTCGTCGCCGTACTCCAGGAAGCCGCGCTGATGCTCGACAATCTGCGTGGCCACTTTCATCAGGGTTTCGTTGCGGCTCTGCAGGCTCTTGATGAACCAGCGGGCTTCCTGCAGCTGATTGCGCATGAAGGTGTTGTCGGCGCTGGTGTCGGCACGGCGCACGAAGCCTGCGTACTGGGCGTTGACCCGCAGGCGCGGCACCGACTCCTGGTTCAACTCCACCAACCAGCGCTCGTTGTCCTTGCGCACGATCACGTCGGGCACCACATATTCGGCTTCGGTCGACTCGATTTGCGAGCCAGGGCGCGGGTTGAGGCTCTGCACCAGTTCGATCACCTGGCGCAGTTCATCTTCCTTGAGCTTCATGCGGCGCATCAGCTGGCTGTAGTCGCGGCTGCCGAGCAAGTCGATGTAGTCGGTGACCAGGCGCTTGGCCTCGGCCAGCCAAGGCGTCTTGGCGGGTAGCTGGCGTAATTGCAGCAGCAGGCATTCGCCCAGGTTGCGGGCAGCGATGCCGGCGGGTTCGAATTGCTGGATGCGGTGCAGGACGGCTTCGATTTCGTCCAGTTCGATGTCCAGTTCCGGATCGAAGGCTTCGAGGATCTCCTCCAGCGTCTCGTCCAGATAACCCTGGTTGTTGATGCAGTCGATCAGGGTCACGGCGATCAGGCGGTCGGTGTCGGACATCGGTGCCAGGTTCAATTGCCACAGCAGGTGGCTTTGCAGGCTCTCGCCCGCCGATGTGCGGGTGGTGAAGTCCCACTCGTCGTCATCGTTGCTCGGCAGGCTGCTGGCACTGGTCTGGTACACGTCTTCCCAGGCGGTGTCGACCGGCAGTTCGTTAGGAATGCGCTCGTTCCAGTCGCCTTCCTCGAGGTTATCGACCGTCGGGGCGGTTTCCTGGTAAGAGGGTTCCTGGATGTCGGTACTGGGCTTGTGTTCGGCGTTGTCGGCCAGCGGGTCGGAATTGTCGAAGTCGTCGCCTTCTTCCTGGCGCTCGAGCATCGGGTTGGACTCCAGGGCCTCCTGGATTTCCTGTTGCAGGTCCAGGGTCGACAATTGGAGCAGGCGGATGGCCTGTTGCAGCTGCGGTGTCATCGGCAGGTGCTGTCGCATGCTCAAGACTAGCGATGGTGGCATGGCAGGGTCTTAACACCTTATTCGCCGGCGCACATGCGCCATCCACTACAGGGCGCCGGAGCGCCAAACATAAGCAAATTATATGCCCGAAACCGCGGCGTTTGCCTAGAGCGCTGTAACAATAAAAAAAGGTTGATTTTTTATTGCGCCGAGCGCTCGGTCGACCCGCCGGACACCTCGACGCTTACAGACGGAATTCGTGCCCCAGGTACACTTCCTTGACCAGGTCATTGGCCAGGATGGTTTCAGCGTCACCTTCGGCGATCAGTTGGCCATCGTTGACGATGTAGGCGGTTTCGCAGATATCCAGGGTTTCACGGACGTTGTGGTCGGTGATCAGCACGCCGATGCCCTTGGCCTTGAGGTGATGGATGATCTGCTTGATGTCGCCCACCGAAATCGGGTCGACGCCGGCGAACGGTTCGTCGAGCAGGATGAATTTCGGGTTGGTGGCCAGTGCCCGGGCGATTTCCACGCGGCGGCGTTCGCCACCGGACAGGCTCATGCCGAGGTTGTCGCGGATGTGGCTGATGTGGAATTCCTGCAGCAGGCTTTCCAGTTCCTTGCGGCGGCCGGCCTTGTCGAGTTCCTTGCGGGTCTCGAGGATGGCCATGATGTTGTCGGCCACCGACAGTTTGCGGAAGATCGACGCTTCCTGTGGCAGATAGCCGATACCCGCCTTGGCGCGACCGTGCATCGGCTGGTGGCTGACGTCGAGGTCATCGATCAGCACGCGGCCCTGATCGGCCTGTACCAGGCCGACGATCATGTAGAAGCAGGTGGTCTTGCCGGCGCCGTTGGGGCCGAGCAGGCCGACGATCTGGCCGCTGTCGATGGACAGGCTGACGTCACGCACGACCTGGCGGCTCTTGTAGCTCTTGGCCAGGTGCTGGGCTTTCAGAGTTGCCATTACGGGGCCTTTTGCTCGTCGGTTTTCTTTTTCGGCTGGATCACCATGTCGATGCGCGGACGCGACTCGGTCACCTTGCTGCCTGTGGCGCGACCGGCGCTGGCCAGTTTCTTCTCGGTGTCATAGACGATTTTCTCGCCTTGGGTGACGTTGTTGTCCTTGTCGATGACTTTGGCCTTGTCGATCAGCACGACGCGGTTTTGCGGAGCGAGGTACTGGATGGTCACGCCCCAGCCCTGCACCGGCTTGGAGTCGCCAGCCGTCTGCATTTGCTCGAAGTAGGCCAGGTTGCCCACCGAGGTCACCACGTCGATGTCGCCGTTCGGCGCGCGGGTCATGGTCACCTTGTTGCCGGTGACCTTCATCGAGCCCTGGGTGATGATGACGTCGCCGGTGTACGTGGCGATGCCTTGCTTGTCGTCCAGCTGGGCATCGTCGGCCTGAATGCGAATAGGCTGCTGTTGATCGTCCGGCAGAGCCCAGGCGCTCACGCTTCCCAGTGCAGCGCCCAGACTGAGCAAAATAGGGAGGGTTTTAACGAGCCTCATACTGTCCTCTTACGTTCGATAGCAGGTGTATCCTGCTTTCTTTCAAATACGCCTTCATTCCCTTGCCAGTCGATACACCGCCAGCGCCGTCGATTCTAACGTCTCGCTCGGTCTGCGCATATTGCTGCTGCGGGAACACGGTCATGCGAGTGGTGGTGATCAGCGTCCTGCGATTTTTCTCGTCAAAACGTGTAATGCGTACCGAATCGATCAACTCGACCTCAGTGCCGTCGGGATTGACCTCGCCTTTTTCGCTCTGCACGTGCCACGGAAACTCGGTGCCGCGGAACATGTTCAGGTCGGGGTTTGTCAGCAGCGTCACCTCGGTGGCCTTGAGGTGCTCGACCTTGTCCGACGTCATCTCGTACTGCAGCCTGCCGTCCGGCAGGAACTGTACGCTGTGGGCGTTGGTGGCGTAATAGTCGATCGCACTCTCATCGACTTGCACGACCGGCTTGTCGAGGAAGCGTTCCGGGCTGATGTTCCAGTAGCCGACCGCAGCGAAAATCGCCGTGATGCTACCGAACACCAGTATGTTGCGAAACTTTTTACTTAGCATTATCTGGCTCACAGGTACGCGGCGTTAGCCTCATCGAGACGGCCTTGGGCGCGCAGGATCAATTCGCAGAATTCACGGGCGGCACCTTCGCCACCTCGGGCCTGGGTGATGCCGTGAGCGTGCTCGCGCACGAAGCTGGCGGCATTGGCCACGGCCATGCCCAGGCCGACGCGGCGGATCACTGGCAGGTCCGGCAAATCGTCTCCGAGGTAGGCGACCTGCTCATAGCTTAGGCCGAGTTGGCCAAGAAGCTCGTCGAGCACCACCAGTTTGTCCTCGCGGCCCTGATACAGGTGGGGGATGCCGAGGTTCTTCGCCCGTCGCTCGACCACCGGGGTCTTGCGCCCGCTGATGATGGCGGTTTGCACGCCGGCCGCCATCAGCATCTTGATGCCCTGGCCGTCGAGCGTGTTGAAGGTCTTGAATTCGCTGCCGTCTTCAAGGAAGTACAGGCGCCCGTCGGTCAGGACGCCGTCGACATCGAACACCGCCAGCTTGATCTGTTTGCCGCGTTGCAGCAGGTCAGCGCTCATTACATTACTCCCGCACGCAGCAAGTCGTGCATGTTCAAGGCGCCGACCGGGCGATCTTCGCTGTCGACCACGACCAGCGCGTTGATTTTGTGATCTTCCATTATTTTCAGGGCCTCGGCGGCGAGCATTTCGGCGCGGGCGGTCTTGCCGTGGGCTGTCATGACCTGATCGATGGTGGCGCTGTGGATGTCGATACTGCGGTCCAGCGTGCGTCGCAAGTCGCCGTCGGTGAAGATCCCGGCCAGCTTGCCATCGGCCTCGAGCACCACGGTCATGCCCAGGCCTTTGCGGGTCATTTCCATCAGCGCATCCTTGAGCAGGGTGCCGCGTTGTACTTGCGGCAGCTCCTGCCCGGCGTGCATGACGTTTTCGACTTTCAGCAGCAGGCGTCGGCCCAATGCACCGCCCGGGTGGGAAAAGGCGAAATCCTCGGCGGTAAAACCTCGGGCTTCCAGCAGTGCAACTGCCAGGGCATCGCCCATGACCAGCGCGGCGGTCGTCGACGAGGTGGGCGCGAGGTTCAGCGGGCAGGCTTCATGCTCGACATGCACATTCAAGTTGACCTCGGCGGCCTTGGCCAGCGGTGAGTCGGGCTTGCCGGTCATGCTGATCAACTGGATGCCCAGGCGCTTGATCAGTGGCAACAGGGTGACGATTTCATTGGTTGAGCCGGAATTCGACAGCGCCAGGATGATGTCGTCGCGGGTGATCATGCCCATGTCGCCATGGCTGGCCTCGGCGGGGTGCACGAAAAAGGCCGTGGTGCCGGTACTGGCCAGCGTCGCGGCGATCTTGTTGCCGATATGCCCCGATTTGCCCATGCCGACCACGACGACACGGCCTTTGCTGGCCAGAATCATTTCGCAGGCGCGCACGAAATCCGCGTCGATACGGGGCAGCAAGCCTTTTACGGCTTCCACTTCGAGGCGGATGGTGCGTTGTGCTGACTTGATCAGGTCGCTGGATTGGCTCATTTCGAAAATGTTTAGCCTGATGAAAAGGCGGCGATTATAGCCGGTATGGTTCAAACCCTCACGCAAGTTCGTTGCCCATTGTCATTCATTGTTACCTAATCCCCTCTGGATTGAGCCTTCCTGGCTGTCATGTTGCTGAACATGGCCCGGCATTGGCCTTGGGCGCGTGCCGCTTGCAGTGATATAGTTCGCCGCCAGTTCGGCCCGCCCAGGAGGTAGTGTGCTTTTGTCAGGAAGCCAGGCGTCCGAGTGTGAGGCTGCATCGCAAGGAGTTTAGATGAGCGCCGATAACGCCTACGCGGTCGAGCTGAAGGGACTGACCTTCAAGCGCGGTACGCGCAGCATTTTCAATAACATTGATATCCGCATCCCGCGCGGCAAGGTCACCGGCATCATGGGGCCTTCCGGATGTGGCAAGACCACGCTGTTGCGCCTGATGGGCGCGCAGTTGCGGCCTGCCAGTGGCGAAGTCTGGGTCAATGGCCAGAACCTGCCGACGTTGTCGCGCAGTGATCTGTTCGATGCACGCAAGCACATGGGTGTGCTGTTTCAGAGTGGCGCACTGTTTACCGACCTCGATGTCTTCGAGAACGTCGCCTTCCCGTTGCGCGTTCATACCGGGCTGCCCGAAGAAATGATCCGCGACATCGTCCTGCTCAAATTGCAGGCCGTGGGGTTGCGTGGCGCCATCGACCTGATGCCCGACGAGCTGTCCGGCGGCATGAAACGTCGCGTCGCACTGGCGCGGGCGATTGCGCTCGATCCACAGATTCTCATGTATGACGAGCCTTTTGTCGGCCAGGACCCCATTGCCATGGGCGTGCTGGTGCGTCTGATCCGCTTGCTCAACGATGCGCTGGGCATTACCAGTATCGTGGTGTCCCATGACCTGGCCGAAACCGCCAGCATTGCCGACTACATCTATGTGGTCGGCGATGGCCAGGTATTGGGGCAGGGCACGCCCGACGAACTGATGAACTCGGACGAGCCGCGTATCCGTCAATTCATGACAGGCGAGCCCGACGGTCCGGTCGCCTATCACTTTCCAGCGACGGATTACCGCGCAGATCTTCTGGGGAAGCGTTGATGCGCAAGATTTCACTGTTGGAAAGGGTGCGCCGGTTCGGCCACGCGGGCATCGATGTGCTGGCGGTGTTCGGGCGCTCCTCGATTTTCCTGTTTCATGCACTGCTGGGACGCGGGGGGATCGGTGGCGGGTTTGGCCTGCTGGTCAAGCAACTGCATTCGGTGGGGGTGATGTCCCTGGTGATCATCGTGGTCTCCGGGATATTCATCGGCATGGTGCTGGCGCTCCAGGGCTTCAACATCCTGTCCAGCTACGGTTCGGAGCAGGCGGTGGGGCAGATGGTGGCGCTGACGCTGCTGCGTGAACTGGGGCCGGTGGTCACCGCATTGCTGTTCGCCGGGCGTGCCGGTTCGGCGCTGACGGCGGAAATCGGCAACATGAAGTCCACCGAACAGCTCTCCAGCCTGGAAATGATCGGGGTGGACCCGCTCAAGTACATCATTGCCCCGCGCCTGTGGGCCGGCTTCATTTCCTTGCCGGTGCTGGCGATGATTTTCAGCGTGGTGGGTATCTGGGGCGGTTCCTGGGTGGCCGTCGACTGGCTGGGTGTCTATGACGGCTCCTACTGGGCGAACATGCAGAACAGCGTGACGTTTGCCGACGATGTGCTCAACGGCATCATCAAAAGCATGGTTTTTGCCTTTGTCGTGACCTGGATCGCCGTATTCCAAGGCTATGACTGTGAGCCCACTTCAGAAGGGATCAGTCGTGCCACTACCAAGACCGTGGTGTATGCCTCTTTGGCTGTGCTCGGCCTGGACTTTATTCTGACCGCCTTGATGTTTGGAGATTTCTGATGCAAAACCGCACCCTGGAAATCGGTGTCGGCCTTTTCTTGCTGGCTGGCATCCTGGCTTTGCTGTTGCTGGCGTTGCGGGTCAGTGGACTGTCCCCGAGCCCGAACACCGAAACCTATAAACTTTATGCGTATTTCGACAATATCGCCGGATTGACTGTCAGAGCCAAGGTGACCATGGCCGGTGTGACCATCGGCAAGGTCACGGCAATCGATCTGGACCGCGACAGTTTCACTGGTCGGGTGACCATGCAGCTGGAGAAGCGTGTAGATAATCTACCGGCAGACTCCACTGCATCTATCCTGACCGCTGGCCTGTTGGGCGAGAAGTACATCGGTATCAGCGTGGGTGGGGAAGAAGCCCTGCTCAAGGATGGCGGGACCATCCATGACACCCAGTCGTCGCTGGTGCTCGAGGACCTGATCGGTAAATTCCTGCTCAATACCGTTAGCAAAGACGCCAAATGAGGAGCTTTTGAATGATCTCTACCTTGCGACGTGGCCTGTTGGTTTTGCTCGCGGCCTTGCCGTTGGTGGCTAACGCCGTGGCGGCGCCTTCCGCGCACGAACTGGTCCAGGACACCACCAACCGGTTGCTGGCCGACCTGGCCGCCAACAAAGAGAAATACAAGCAGGACCCGCAGGACTTCTATGCGGCGCTCAACAGCATTGTCGGCCCGGTGGTGGATGCCGAGGGCATTTCCAAGAGCATCATGACGGTCAAGTACTCGCGCAAAGCCACACCTGCGCAAATGAAGACCTTTGAAGAAAACTTCAAGAAAGGTCTGTTCCAGTTCTATGGCAATGCCCTGCTCGAGTACAACAACCAGGGCATCACCGTTGATCCTGCCAAGGACGAGTCGGGCGAACGTACCAGCGTCGGCATGACGGTCAAGGGCAGCAACGGCGCGATCTATCCTGTGTCCTACACGCTGGAGAAGGTCGGCGGCGAGTGGAAGCTGCGTAACGTCATCATCAACGGCATCAACATTGGCAAGCTGTTCCGTGATCAGTTCGCTGATGCGATGCAGCGCAATGGCAACGACCTGGACAAAACCATCAATGGTTGGGCAGGGGAAGTCGCCAAGGCCAAGGAATCCACCGAGAAACAGACCCAATGAGTGAGTCGGCGGTCCGCATGGACGAGGCCGGCGAGCTGCGGCTCAGCGGTGTGCTGGATTATCGAACCGGTCCGGAACTGCGCCGGCAGGGGCAGTCGCTGATTAACTCCAGCAAGGCCGCGGCCGTGGTGGTCGATTGTTCAGCGGTGGAGAAGTCCAGCAGCGTCGGTCTGTCGTTGCTGTTGTGTTTCATGCGTGATGCCCAGGCGGCCGGCAAGGCGCTGAGCATCCGCGGGATGCCAGAAGATATGCGCGAAATAGCCCAGGTCAGTGAGCTGACTGAGCTGTTGGCGCATCCCTAACCCGCATCTATAAGGAAGCCCCCCGTCAGAGTCCTGCTTCCCGGGGTTCGCAGGCGCGGGGCTTTTTTGTATGATGTCCGACCCGCGCGCACAGGGCGCCGATTGAGGTTGAGCATGCAGGCCAACGAAGTTAAGAGCTTTCTTGAAGGAAAGCTGCCCGGAACGAATGTAGAAGTCGAGGGCGAAGGCTGCAATTTCCAGCTGAACGTGATTAGCGATGAACTGGCGGCGTTGAGCCCGGTGAAGCGTCAGCAGCAGATCTATGCCCATTTGAACCCATGGATCACCGATGGCAGCATCCATGCGGTCACTATGAAATTTTTCAGCAGCGCGGCCTGGGCCGAGCGCACCTGAGCCCAAGGGCGTCGAGATTCTTATGGATAAATTGATTATTACTGGCGGTGCTCGTCTCGATGGCGAAATCCGTATCTCCGGGGCAAAGAACTCGGCACTGCCGATTCTCGCTGCCACCCTGCTGTGCGACGGTCCCGTGACCGTGGCCAACCTGCCGCACCTGCACGACATCACCACCATGATCGAGTTGTTCGGTCGCATGGGCATCGAGCCGGTGATCGACGAGAAGCTGGCCGTTGAAATCGACCCGCGCACCATCAAGACCCTGATCGCTCCGTACGAACTGGTTAAAACCATGCGTGCGTCGATCCTGGTGCTGGGCCCGATGGTTGCCCGCTTCGGTGAAGCCGAAGTCGCGCTGCCTGGCGGTTGCGCCATCGGCTCGCGTCCGGTTGACCTGCACATCCGTGGCCTGGAAGCCATGGGCGCGATCATCGACGTCGAAGGCGGCTACATCAAGGCCAAGGCCCCTGAAGGCGGCCTGCGTGGCGCGCACTTCTTCTTCGACACCGTCAGTGTGACCGGTACCGAAAACATCATGATGGCGGCCGCTTTGGCCAAGGGTCGCAGCGTTCTGGCTAACGCCGCGCGCGAGCCGGAAGTGGTCGACCTGGCGAACTTCCTGAACGCCATGGGTGCCAAGGTTTCCGGTGCTGGCACCGACACCATCACCATCGATGGCGTCGAGCGTCTGCACACCACCACCTACAAGGTGATGCCGGACCGTATCGAAACCGGCACCTACCTGGTGGCCGCGGCCGTGACCGGCGGGCGTGTGAAGGTCAAGGACACCGATCCGACCATCCTCGAAGCCGTGCTGGAAAAACTCCGCGAAGCCGGTGCCGAAATCACCTGCGGCGAAGACTGGATCGAGCTGAACATGCACGGCAAGCGGCCTAAAGCCGTCAACGTGCGCACCGCTCCGTACCCGGCGTTCCCGACCGACATGCAGGCGCAGTTCATCTCCCTCAACGCCATTGCCGAAGGCACGGGCGCCGTGATCGAGACAATCTTCGAAAACCGCTTCATGCACGTGTACGAACTGCACCGCATGGGCGCCAAGATCCAGGTCGAAGGCAACACCGCCATCGTTACCGGTACCGAGAAGCTCAAGGGCGCGCCAGTGATGGCCACCGACCTGCGTGCCTCGGCCAGCCTGGTGATCTCGGCGCTGATCGCCGACGGCGACACCCTGATCGACCGCATCTACCACATAGACCGTGGTTACGAGTGCATCGAAGAGAAACTGCAGATGCTGGGCGCCAAGATCCGCCGCGTTCCGGGCTAGTATCTGCTGCATGGGCACAGGGAAGTGCCCGTTGAATTGTTCAAAGTCGAGGGTGGTCTACACCCTCGATGTATGTCCGGCGCCGTTTGCGACCGGGCATGAGTACCTTGATAAGGACTGACGTTTCCCATGTTGACCATCGCACTGTCCAAGGGCCGCATCCTTGACGACACCCTGCCGCTTCTGGCTGAAGCGGGCATCGTGCCGACCGAGAATCCGGACAAGAGCCGCAAGCTGATCATTCCCACGACCCAGGAAGATGTACGCCTGTTGATCGTGCGTGCCACCGACGTGCCGACTTATGTCGAGCATGGTGCCGCCGACCTCGGTGTCGCCGGTAAAGACGTGCTGATGGAATACGGCGGCCAGGGCCTGTACGAGCCGCTGGACCTGCAGATTGCCCAGTGCAAGTTGATGACCGCCGGCAAGGTCGGCGCAGTCGAGCCCAAGGGCCGCCTGCGTATCGCCACCAAGTTCGTCAACGTTGCCAAGCGCTACTACGCCGAGCAGGGCCGTCAGGTCGACATCATCAAGCTCTACGGCTCGATGGAGCTGGCGCCGCTGATCGGCCTGGCCGACAAGATCATCGACGTGGTCGACACCGGTAACACGCTGCGGGCCAACGGCCTGGAGCCACAGGATTTCATCGCGGCCATCAGCTCCCGACTGATCGTCAACAAGGCTTCGATGAAAATGCAGCACGCCCGTATCCAGGCGTTGATCGACACCCTGCGCAAGGCAGTGGAGTCTCGACACCGCGGCTGATTCACCTGCGCGGCCTTGAGTCGCGCCCGTCTATCCGCCTCATAGCCAGAATTCTCAGGTGCCCAAGCGGAAACGACTGCTAAGTTAGGGCGCCTGAGTTTTTTGCCAATCCTATGAGGCTCTCGCTATGACCGCACCGACTGCAATTCGCCGACTCAACGCTGCTGACCCGGATTTCGCGCATCATCTGGATCATCTGCTGAGCTGGGAAAGTGTGTCTGACGACTCGGTCAATCAGCGGGTGCTGGACATCATCAAGGCCGTGCGCGAGCGCGGTGACGCGGCGCTGGTGGACTTCACCCGTCAGTTCGACGGCCTGGACGTGAAGTCCATGGCGGACCTGATCCTGCCGCGAGAGCGTCTGGAACTGGCACTGACGCGCATTACCGTGCCCCAGCGCGAAGCCCTGGAAAAAGCCGCGGCCCGGGTACGCAGCTATCACGAAAAGCAGAAGCAGGACTCCTGGAGCTACACCGAGGCCGATGGCACCGTACTGGGCCAGAAGGTCACGCCGCTGGATCGCGCCGGCCTGTACGTGCCGGGTGGCAAGGCGTCCTACCCGTCGTCGGTGCTGATGAACGCGATTCCGGCCAAGGTTGCCGGGGTGACCGAAGTGGTCATGGTGGTGCCGACCCCTCGCGGTGAGATCAACGAGCTTGTGCTGGCTGCCGCCTGCATCGCCGGTGTCGACCGTGTATTCACCATCGGTGGTGCCCAGGCGGTGGCCGCGTTGGCCTACGGTACCGAAAGCGTGCCGATGGTCGATAAAGTGGTCGGCCCGGGCAACATCTACGTTGCCACTGCCAAGCGCCACGTATTCGGCCAGGTCGGTATCGACATGATCGCCGGTCCGTCGGAGATCCTCGTGGTGTGTGACGGCAAGACCGATCCGGACTGGATCGCCATGGACCTGTTCTCCCAGGCCGAGCACGATGAAGACGCCCAGGCGATCCTGGTCAGCCCGGATGCCGAGTTCCTCGACCAGGTTGCAGCGAGCATCGCCAAGCTGATGCCGACCATGGAACGCGCCCAGATCATCGAAACCTCGATCAACGGCCGTGGTGCGCTGATCAAGGTGCGCGACATGGAGCAAGCCATCGAAGTGGCCAATCGCATCGCGCCGGAGCACCTGGAGCTGTCGGTCGCCGATCCACAGGCCTGGCTGCCGCAGATTCGCCATGCCGGTGCCATCTTCATGGGCCGTCACACCAGCGAAGCGCTGGGCGACTACTGCGCAGGCCCGAACCATGTGTTGCCGACTTCCGGCACGGCGCGATTCTCGTCGCCGCTGGGTGTGTACGACTTCCAGAAGCGTTCGTCGATCATTTTTTGCTCGGAGCAGGGCGCGTCCGACCTGGGCAAAACCGCTTCCGTGCTGGCCCGTGGCGAGTCGCTGACCGCCCACGCCCGCAGTGCCGAATACCGCATCATCGACGACAAGCAGGGGAACTGAGATGAGTAAATTCTGGAGCCCGTTCGTCAAGAACCTGGTGCCGTACGTACCGGGCGAACAGCCAAAACTGGCGAAACTGGTGAAGCTCAACACCAATGAAAACCCGTACGGTCCATCGCCCAAAGCCCTGGCTGCGATGCAGACTGAACTGAACGACAACCTGCGCCTGTACCCGGACCCGAACAGCGATCGGCTGAAAAATGCCGTGGCCCAGTACTACGGCGTGCAGAGCAACCAGGTGTTTCTCGGCAACGGTTCCGACGAAGTCCTGGCGCACATCTTCCACGGCTTGCTGCAGCACGATCAGCCGTTGCTGTTCCCGGACATCAGCTACAGCTTCTACCCGGTTTACTGCGGGTTGTACGGCATCCAGTTCGATGCGGTGCCGCTGGACGAGCAGTTCCAGATCAACCCGGCGGACTACGCCAAACCGAACGGCGGGATCATCTTCCCCAACCCGAACGCACCGACCGGTTGCCTGTTGGCACTCGATGCCATCGAGCAGATCCTCAAGGCCAGCCCGGATTCGGTGGTGGTGGTCGATGAGGCCTACATCGATTTCGGCGGCGAGACGGCGATCAGCCTGGTGGATCGTTATCCGAACCTGCTGGTGACCCAGACCCTGTCCAAGTCGCGCTCGCTGGCCGGTCTGCGGGTCGGCTTGGCGGTGGGGCATCCGGACCTGATCGAGGCGCTGGAGCGGATCAAGAACAGCTTCAACTCCTATCCGCTGGATCGGATGGCGAATGTCGGGGCCGCGGCGGCGTTCGAGGATCGTGAGTACTTCGACAAGACTTGCCGCCTGGTGATCGAGAGTCGCGAGAAGGTCGTTGCACAGTTGAAAGCGAAGGGCTTTGAAGTACTGCCATCGGCGGCGAACTTCATTTTCGCCCGTCACCCCCAGCACGATGCAGCAGGCCTGGCGGCCAAACTGCGCGAGCAAGGCGTGATTGTCCGGCACTTCAAGCAGGAGCGGATTGCCCAGTTCCTGCGGATCTCGATCGGTACACCTGAGCAGAATCAGGCGCTGATCGACGGCCTCGGCGACCTATAAACCCTGTGGGAGTGGGCTTGCTCGCGAAGCTGTGTCAGCGACATGGGTGTCGACTGACACACCTTCGCGAGCAAGCCCGCTCCCACATTGGTTTTTGTATACGGCTTAGTTTTCTTCTTTCTCTTTGACCGGCGCAGGCGGCGGACGCAAGCCAATCTCAGCCGTTAGCTTCAGTTCCTTGCCATTGCGCATCACCTGGATCGCGACCTTGTCGGTCGGCTTGATCCGCGCCACCTGATTCATCGAGCGACGGCCATCGCCAGCCGGCTCGCCGTCGATGCTGAGGATCACATCGCCCAATTGCAGGCCGGCCTTTTGCGCCGGACCGTCACGGAAAATCCCCGCGACCACAATGCCCGGGCGCCCCGACAGGCCAAACGACTCCGCCAGTTCCTGGGACAACGGTTGCACTTCGATACCGAGCCAGCCGCGAATCACCTGGCCGTGTTCGATGATCGACTTCATCACTTCCATGGCCAGTTTCACTGGAATCGCGAAGCCGATGCCCTGGGAGCCGCCGGACTTGGAGAAAATCGCCGTGTTGATGCCGGTCAGGTTGCCGCTGGCGTCCACCAGCGCACCGCCGGAGTTGCCGGGGTTGATCGCGGCGTCGGTCTGGATGAAATCTTCGTAGTTGTTCAGGCCCAGCTGATTGCGCCCGGTGGCGCTGATGATGCCCATGGTCACGGTCTGGCCGACGCCGAACGGGTTGCCGATGGCCAGGGTCACGTCGCCGATGCGGATGTTGTCGGAGCGGCCGACGGTGATCGACGGCAGGTTCTTCAGGTCGATCTTGAGGACCGCCAGGTCGGTTTCCGGATCGCTGCCGATCACCCGTGCCAGGGTTTCACGGCCGTCCTTGAGCGCCACCACGATCTGATCGGCACCGCTGGTCACGTGGTTGTTGGTGAGGATGTAGCCTTGCGGGCTCATGATCACGCCGGAACCGAGGCTCGACTCCATGCGTTTCTGCTTGGGCGAGTTGTCGCCGAAGAAACGGCGAAACTGCGGATCTTCGAATAGCGGGTGATTGGGTTTGTTGATGACTTTGGTGGTGTACAGGTTCACCACCGACGGCGCGGCGGTGGTCACCGCGTCGGCATAGGACACCGGACCTTGCTGCATACTGGTGGTTTGCGGGGCTTGTTGCAGGTTGACGTCGAGGCTTGGAAGCCCGACCCACTGCGGGTAACGCTGGATGATTAACAGAGCGACAAGCACGCCGGCCAACAGCGGCCAGCCGGAAAAACGCAGCGCCTTGAGCATTAAGCACGTCCTGAGAGAGTTGCAGGCGGTATGAGACCGCTCATAATGACGCGCATTATACGAGGCCGCGCGTGCCTCTGAACGGGATATTTAGGAGTCTTTTATGGCCGTCGCCCTGAGCACCCTGGTCGAAGAAGCCGACCGTTACCTCGGCAGTTCGAAAATTGCCGATTACTGCCCCAACGGCCTGCAGGTCGAGGGCCGGCCGCAGGTGATGCGCATCGTCAGCGGCGTCACCGCCAGCCAGGCCTTGCTCGATGCTGCGGTGGAGGCCAACGCCGACCTGGTGCTGGTGCATCACGGCTACTTCTGGAAAGGCGAAAACCCGTGCATCACCGGCATGAAGCAGCGCCGCCTGAAGACGCTGCTCAAGCACGATATCAGCCTGCTGTCCTATCACCTGCCGCTGGACCTGCACCCTGACGTTGGCAACAACGTGCAGTTGGCGCGGCAGCTGGACATCACTGTCGAAGGTCCGCTGGACCCGGACAATTTGAAGATCGTCGGCCTGGTCGGTTCGTTGAACGAACCCGTGACGCCCCGGGACTTCGCCCGCCGCGTGCGCGAGGTAATGGGCCGCGAACCTTTGCTGATCGAAGGCGGCAACATGATACGCCGGGTCGGCTGGTGCACCGGTGGCGGTCAGGGCTACATCGATCAGGCGGTGCTGGCGGGTGTCGATCTGTACCTGAGCGGGGAAGCGTCCGAGCAGACCTTCCACAGTGCCCGTGAGAACGACATCAGCTTCATCGCCGCCGGTCACCATGCCACCGAGCGGTATGGCGTGCAGGCGCTGGGTGACTACTTGGCGCGCAGGTTCGCCCTCGAACACATCTTCATCGATTGCCCCAACCCGATCTAAATGTGGGGGCGGGCTTGCTCGCGAATGCGGTGTGTCATTCAACATTTATGCTGACTGATTCGCCGCCTTCGCGAGCAAGCCCGCTCCCACAAAGGTCCGAGGCGCCCAAACGGGCGGGCATATTCATATGCTCTTTCGATCTAGTTGGCGTCCTCATTAGAAGGGGGCGCTGTGCTAGGATTCCCCGCTCGAACACGGCCCGCTGGCCGTTCATAAGAAAGATTTCGTGAGTAGCCATGGTCGACAAACTGACGCATCTGAAACAGCT